>Ga0209253_10000374_pt1 | contig 37542 bp, 31 predicted proteins | sample FrelakmetBRP12BR_FD_187145 | JGI IMG/M metagenome (GOLD analysis project Ga0209253, IMG submission 187145) | Freshwater lake sediment microbial communities from the University of Notre Dame, USA, for methane emissions studies - BRP12 BR (SPAdes)... | ecosystem: Environmental > Aquatic >... | reverse complement strand
TACGTATGAGGTGCACTACAATTCTTTCGTTCGGGGGGGTGGACTGGTGAATGCCAGATGGGCGGTAGCCTGCGTGCTGTCGGCGGTTCTGTTTTCGGGAGTCATTGCGAGCGGCAGAGCGGCGGAAGATAACGTGATCGCGCCCCAACCTCAACCTTCCGGGTCCTCTTATATGGGTCCGGAGTACCGGATGGGCCCCGAGGATGTTCTCCGCATCTCCGTTTGGGAACACGTGGCGTTGACGCTCGATCTGGTCGTCCGGCCGGATGGAAAGATTTCCATGCCGCTCATCCAGGACATCACGGCGCAGGGACAGACCGCGGTCGAGTTGGCGGCGGAGATCCAGAAGAGGCTCACCGCCTTCATCAAGGAACCTCAGGTTTCGGTGATCGTCCTCCAGATCAACGCGCCGAAGTTCTATGTGATGGGGAACGTGCTTCGCCCGGGGACCTATCCTCTTCGCGGCGAGACGTCAATTCTCCAGGCCCTCTCGCTTGCCGGCGGGTTTACCCAATTCGCCTCCCCGAAAAATATCAAACTGATCCGGAACAACGCCGGGAAGCAGGAAGTTCGGAGGGTCAACTACAATAAACTGATCGACGAGGGCGGGGAGGGGAACTATATCCTCGGTTCCGGCGACACGATCGTGGTGCCGTAGCTTGGGCGAGCGTGCGTCGTCGAATGGGATATGGTTTGGGGCCCTCGCCGTCTGCGCGATGGCCGGAATCCCGATTCCGGCGCACGCCTTCCCCGCCAGCGCAACCCCCTCGATCTCCGTCGAGCAGGCGTACGACTCCAACGTGTTCGACAACAGGACGGGGAACGAGGAGGAGGATTACATCCTCCGCCTTCGCCCGGCTGTAATATTCGCCCTCCCGGCGATCGAAACCGCGGTCAACCTGGACATCTCCATGGAAACGGAAACCTACTTCAATAATCCGGAAATGAGCAGATACCCTTCTACGTGGAGGGGCGATCTCAGCTCCCTGCGGCCGATCGCCTTATCGCCCAACTTCTCGATCACTCCAAGGGGGTATTACCTCGAGACGTACGACTCGGCACGCCGCACCCAACTCGTCTTTTCGCCGGAAGCGCCGGCGATCCCGATCGAGATCGCCCAGTTCGCCCGGACCCACACCCGCGATTACGGAGGGTCCCTGATTATAAACTACCAGGCGGCTCCAAAAATCCAGACTGCCTTAATCGGAGCGTATAACCGGCACGAAATCATTACCGATAATACCGGCCTGACGGATTATTACACGTACAACGGCGACCTGTCGGTCTCGTATCTGCCCGGACCCCGCTCCTCGATCGGGATCTTCGGCAACGCGGGCGATACCACGTACAGCAACAATCTTGTGTCGACGACGTATAGCGTCGGTTTGCAAGGCTCGTACGTCTTCACGGAATTTCTCCGGGCGGAAGCGCGTGTCGGGAAAACGTTCCTCCGGAATGACCCCGGCAACGGGCTGCCCGAGAGCACGGACCAGGCCCCGACCGCCCGCCTTTCCATCAACTACCGGCACCGGGATTTCGCAGCATCGACATGGGGATCGTTCGGGTATTCGTCCGGGGGCAGCTACGGACAGACCACCCTGCAAGGGAACGCGGGGCTATCCCTCGGGGACCAGTTCACGGCCGGGTGGTGGTGGACTCTCATCGGGTCGTACCAGGCGGACCGGAATATCGACAACCCGTCGGTCAGGGACCAGATTTCAGGAAACGGCACCGCCGAGATCCGGTACGTTCCCACCACTTGGGCCACATTGCGCCTTTCGGGCACGTTCTTCCGGGAATGGTCCCAGGACAATACGGGGCTTGACCTGAAAAAGACCACCGCGTTCCTCGGGATTACGATGAGCAAAACCTACTCGATGTTTTAAAGGATATATAATGCCCCTTCGCCCCGACATGGAAATGAGCGATTACCTGGAGATCCTCCGGCGCAGGAAATGGTACATCACCTTTTCCATTCTCCTCATCCTGTTCGGCGCAAGCGTCTATTGCGTCGTCGCTCCAGAGAAGTACGTGTCGAGGACCACGATCCTCGTGATCCCGCAGAAAGTGCCGGAAGGGTACGTCCGCTCGACGATCAGTTCCCGGCTGGATGAACGTCTCTTCACGATCTGGCAGCAGGTTCTGAGCCGTACCCGACTCCTCGCGGTGATGGAGGAGCTGGATCTCTATCCCGATGAGCGGAAAAAGCTGCCGACCGAACAGGTCGTCGAGATGATGAGAAAGACGATCGACATCCAGGTTTCTTCCGCGACGAACAACATGGGAAGGCGGGTGGACAGCGGCGAGAATGCCTTCACTTTATCGGTCACCCATCGGGACCCGCGGTCGGCGATGATGGCCGTAGGGCGTCTGGCTTCCTTCTTCATCGACGAGAATCTGAAGAGCAGGGAACAGCAGGCGGTGGGCACCTCCGAATTTCTCCAGTCACAACTTCGTTCTACGAAGGTCCGCCTCGAGGCGCAGGAGGAAAAGGTCAAACAGTACAAGCTGCAGTTCATGGGTGAGCTGCCGCAGCAGCTCCAGGCGAACCTTCAGATCCTATCTCGCCTTCAGGATCAGGTGAGGATGAATTCCGAAGCTCTCCGGACGGCGAAAGATCGGAAGGTCTTCATCGAGGCGCAGATCGGTGCGTTGGAGACGCAGTTGAGCGCTGCGCGAGCGCAGATGGCCGCCTCCGGCGCGGCGGAACCGGGTCGGACATCGAGCGACATGCTGCTTCCGATGGCCGATCGGCTTGCGGAGAAGAGGTCCCAGCTTGCAATGCTTTCCACGAAGTATACCGAGCAGTATCCGGAGATCCGCCGCTTGAAGGGAGAAATCGCCCTGATGGAGAAGCAGCAGGCGGAAACGAACCGGACAGGAGGAAGTGCCGGATCGGTTGCAGGAGCTTCGACTGGCCGGACACTTCCCGATCGCGTTACCTCCGGGTCGAATCCAGGATCGAGGGAACGGGAGGAGATCCTTCGTCTTCGCGCCCAAAGCACAGCGATCGATTCGGAGATCTCCTCTCTCCGGAAGGAACGGGAGGGGTTCGATAAGAGCATCGCCGACATCGAATCCAGGGTAGATAAGTCCCCTCGCCGGGAACAGGAGATGGTGTCGTTGACGCGGGACTATGAGAACCTGAAAGCTTCCTACGATGATCTGCTGAAGAAGAAGCTCGAAGCCGAGGTATCGCAGAACCTCGAGAAACGGCAGAAGGGGGAGCAGTTTCAGATCCTCGATCCCGCCTCTCTTCCTGTCGATCCGTTCAGCCCTAACCGGCCGAAAGTGTTCGCCATTGCTTTTGCCGTCGCATTGCTGGTCGGTTTCGGCGGCGCCATCGGTTTCGAGATGGTAAATCCCACATTGCGCGGAAAGCGGGAATTTCAGCACTTATTCAAGATCCCGGTGCTCGCGTCGATCCCGGTCATCCGCGATACGCAATATGAAGCCCGAAACCGTCGTCAAAAAACTCTTGTCTACAGCGGCTTGATCTCCTTCGGCGTGTTGGTCACGGCCTTCCTGATCGCCTTCGGCAAAAAGATCCAAACTCTTCTCCAGAGGATGTTCTTATGATCCAGTTTCCGTTTTTCCGGAAGAACGACAAGCCGTCCGGCGCGGGCGTACCGTTCGATATCTTCGAGATCGGGAATGAAGATCCGTTCTTCCTTGAAAAGTTCAAGGGACTCCGCTCCATGGTCGAACAGAAGGTGGACCTCCATCAGATGAAACTTCTGGGAATCACGAGTTCGATTGCCGGCGAAGGGAAGACCCTTTGCTCCGCAAACCTCGGCAGGAGCCTCGCGTCCACTGGCCGCAAGCGGATTCTTCTGGTGGATATGGATATCCGGAAGTCGGAGCTGACCCGCGGGATGAACGCCCGTCGGACTCCGGGACTGACCGAACACCTGCTCGGCGGCGCCACGCTCGAGCAAATATTGCGCCCGACCCGGTTTCCGAACCTCTCCCTGGTCACTTCCGGCATGGAAGTGAGTTCCCCGGCGGACCTTCTGGCCGGGGAATCCTTCAAATCGCTTCTCCGTGAGATCCGTGAACTGTATGACGTCATACTGCTGGACACCCCACCTGTCCTACCGGTCGCCGATACTCCGACGATCCGTGACCTTGCGGACGGATTCCTCTTAGTGTACCGGGTCGGTTTCACGCCGATTGCCCTGCTTCGTCAGGCGATCGAAGAACTCGGGGAGAAGTATTTGATCGGCGCCGTCCTCAATCGAGTGGAGACGGCAAGTCCCGGGTATTATCAAAAATATTACGGCTCCTACTACTACAATAAACCCTCCCAGGAAGGGCCGATCGGTTGATCACTCTCGAAAATCGTTTTTTTCCACTCCGGAGTACTGTTTGTTTCTTCGTGGAAGGAGGGATCATTTTCTTTTCCGTGGTCCTGAGTTACTTGATCCTTCTCAAGGGCGGAGGGGACGTTCCGATCGGGTTCCGCGACGCCATCCTGCGGGGTATTGCAATCGCCTTCATCTGCCAGGGATGCATGTATATGCTCGATCTGTACGACCTTGAGGTCCATCTGACCTCCGGGCAAATCAGTTTTTCCATCATCTATTCCGCTGGTTTTGTTTGTGTCGGGATCGGGATATTCAGTTATCTGTATCCCGAATTCGGACTTCCGGGCAAATTCTATTTCTTCTCCATATTTTTCACGATCATCTTCCTGTTTCTGTGGCGCTATTTTTTCGACCTGTATCTCACACGGTTCGGTCGAAAGGAAAACCTCCTGATCGTCGGATCCGAAAACATCACCGCCGAGATCGAAAAGGAGATCCTGGTTCGCGAAAAGTTGGGTTTCCGGCTGGTGGGATACATCAACAGCGGTCCTGTAGCGGGAGCGACAAACCCTCTAAAGGCCCCCTGCCTCGGAAATTATGAAGATATTGTCCGGGTCGTACGGGATCTGGGCGTGAAAAAAATCATCGTCGCTCTCACGGAGCGGAGGGGTGGGTATCCGGTGAAGAGTCTGCTCACCCTTCGCACTTCCGGCGTGAGAATCATCGAATGGCAGGGATTCCTTGAAAGCTTGTCGGGAAGGATCCCTATCGATAACCTGTCGCCATCCCATTTCATCTACAACGACGGATTCAGGAAATCGAGGAGCATTCTGTTCCTCCGCCGCTGCATCAGCGCACTTCTTGCGGCAATCCTGCTTCTCCTCTTCCTGCCGGTCATGATCCTGGTCGCCGTCGCCATAAAGCTCGATTCGATCGGGCCTGTTTTCTACACGCAGCTCCGCGTCGGGCAGGGGGATCGGATATTCAGGATCTTCAAGTTCCGGTCGATGCGGGTGAATGCGGAAAAGGAGGGGGAAGCCCAATGGGCGGTTGAGAACGACCCCCGCGTGACAAGGGTAGGAAGTTTCATCCGGGCCGCGAGACTTGACGAACTGCCCCAACTGATCAACGTGCTTCGCGGGGATCTGGACATCGTGGGTCCGCGTCCTGAGAGACCAGAATTCGTCGAGTTATTCAATGAAAAGATCCCGTATTACACGCTAAGGCACACGGTGAAACCCGGGCTGACCGGGTGGGCCCAGGTCATGTTTCATTACAGCGGCACGGACGAGGAGTCCAGGAAGAAGCTCCAATACGACCTGTTCTACATCAAGAACATGTCCTTGAAATTCGACCTTTTGATCCTCTTCAAGACCGTGAAGATTGTTCTGCTGGGGCGGGGTGCGCGATAGCCGCGCGATGACGATCACCAATTTCCTCTCGATCGATGTCGAAGATTATTTCCAGGTTTCCGCTTTCGAAAAAGTCTTTCCGTCGAGCAGCTGGGATCATTTCGAATTACGGGTAGATCGCAATACCAGGAAGATGCTGGATATCCTCCAGGAGAACGGGGTCCGCGCCACGTTTTTTGTTCTCGGCTGGGTGGCTCGCCGGTTCCCCGATCTGATTCGTGAAATCTCCCGCCAGGGGCACGAAGTGGCCAGTCACGGCTTCGGGCACCGCCGGGTCGTCACGCAGAGCCGCGGCGATTTTCGCGAAGATATCCGCAGCAGCAGGAAAATCCTCGAGGATCTGACGGGAATCGCCGTCCTAGGCTACCGGGCGCCGAGCTATTCCATTGGCCTGGAGACCCTATGGGCGTATGACGAACTGGGGGAAGCGGGTTACCTCTACGATTCCAGCGTATTCCCGATCCGCCATGATTTATACGGCATTCATCATTGGCCACGCTTCCCTTTTTGGATCATTCGAGATGAAAAGAACCCTTGGGCGCCCGAAGGTCGTGGGACGACGAATCCTGAACCGGATCGATTGTGCAGAATGTTCGAGGTTCCGATTACCACTCTTCGTCTTTTCGGACGCAACGTGCCGATCGCCGGAGGAGGATATTTCCGCCTTTTCCCCTATGCAGTCACGCACTGGGGTTTGCGGCGGATCAATACTTCCGATCAGCGTCCCTTTGTTTTCTATATCCATCCCTGGGAGATCGACCCCGACCAGCCACGGATGACAGGAGCCTGCCTTAAAAGCAGATTTCGGCACTATTTCAATCTGGAGAAGACCGAGGGGCGGCTCCGGTCTCTGGTCAAGGATTTCTCCTTCGCGCCGCTTCGGGAAGCGTTGACCGGACACCTTGACCAGGAAGAACCCTGGGTGAAACCTGCAGCGACGATGAACCCGGGAAAGAGGGTCTTCCCCGAGGATTTGCCGGGTTGAGTATGCGGATCCGACTGGCCGACAACGCAGATCAGTCCTCCTGGGACGCTTACGTACTTCGTCACCCCCAGGGTCTCGCCTACCAGATGTATGCTTGGAAAAAGGCGGTGGAGCAGGCCTACGGTTTTCGCGGAGCGTACCTGTTGGCCGAAGAACAAGGTGTTGTGTGCGGCGTGCTTCCCCTGATTCACTTGAAGGCACCCTTTCTGGGGGGAGGAAGATTCGTCTCCCTTCCATACTGCGATGCCGGTGGTGTGATCGCCGATGATCCGGTGATCGGAAATGCATTGGTGACCAGTGCCGAGGCTCTGACAAGGGAAAAGCACGTCAGGGGGATCGAACTTCGCCAAAGTTCGCCCCTGAACGCCACCCTGCCTCGCTACCGTCTTCACACCGGCAAGGTGCGGATGGTTCTTGTGCTCCCCGGCGATTCCGACCGTCTCTTGGCCGGTTTGAAGTCGAAACTCCGCAGTCAGTTGAAAAAACCGCTTCGCGACGGCTTGACCGTTCGGCTCGGAGGAGCGGATCTGGTCGATGAGTTCTACCAGATCTTCGCCGAGAATATGCGGGATCTCGGTTCGCCGGTCCACAGCAAGGGATGGCTTCAGGCCGTGGTCGGTCATTTCGGGGAAAGGGCCCGGATCGGCGTGGTCTACACACCGGAGGGTTTTCCGGTCGCCGCGGGGGTCATCCTGCTTCATCCCAGAACGGTTTCCGTCCCATGGGCCTCCTCCTTGCGGCGTTTCAACCGCTTGAATCCCAACATGCTGCTTTACTGGAGTTTCCTCGCCTTTGCCGCGGACGGAGGTTTTGCCCAGTTTGACTTCGGCCGCTCCACCCCTGCCGAAGGGAGTTATCGATTCAAGGAACAGTGGGGTGCAGAACCTTTCCCCCTGTACTGGGAAGACCGCCTGCGGAGAGATGAAAAAAAAAAGTACGGATTCCTTGGGGGGGCGGGGCGCAAATCCGCCGAGGCGATCTGGTCCCGGCTTCCCCTGCAGGCGACCAAAGCCATTGGCCCCATGTTGCGACGGCACATCAGCCTATAAGCTCCGGAACGATGTGAGACCATGCGTATCGGTCGAACCTTGCCTCCAGCCGCTGCTCCATTGAATCCGGGAGATCTCGTTTCGGGACTCAAGGGATTCCTGCACGGCCGGCAGGAAGAGGATCGCCTGAGGCAGGAATTGATGGAGTATTTCAATAAGAAATATTGCTTCCTTGTTTCCTCGGGCAAGGCGGCATTGACACTGATTCTGCTGGCCCTCAAAGAGGCCCATCCGGACCGGGATCAGGTACTGATGCCGGCATTTGCCTGTTACTCGGTTCCTTCGGCAATCGTGCGGGCGGGGCTGAAGATCGAGCTGTGCGACATCAATCCCGTATCGCTGGACTTCGATTTCGACCAGTTGGCCGGAAAACTGGTGAATCCACGTCTGCTCTGCGTCATCCCCATTCATCTTTTTGGTCTCCCGGCGGATATCGGGCGACTCAAGCGGCTGCTCAGGGATCCTGCGGTTACCGTTGTAGAGGATGCCGCCCAGGCGATGGGCGGGGAGTGGCAGGGAGAAAAACTGGGCACCCTCGGGGATGTCGGATTCTTCAGCCTGGGTCGCGGGAAGGCGCTCTCCACCGTAGAGGGGGGGGTGATTCTCACCGATCGCGATGAACTCGGCAGACGACTCTGCACCAGCGTCGCAGTCCTCCCTGAATATGACAGTACAGGAAAGCTGGTCCTCATCCTCTATGCCTTGGCACTTCTGATCCTGCTGAGGCCGGCCTTCTTCTGGTTCCCGAATTCCTTGCTGTTTCTCCGGTTGGGGGAAACACGGTTCGACCCGGATTTTCCCATAAAAAGGATGAGCGCATTTCAGGCCGGATTGACCCGAGGGTGGCGCGAGAAACTTGCCAGGCTTCGGCAGGTGCGGCAGGCCGGCGTCAATGCTTGGGCTGAAACATTACCGGTGCCGTGTTTCCCCCCCCTTGCCGGGCAGAAGGCGGCTCCCGATCTGATCCGGTTTCCGCTGCAACTCGATACCGAGGAGAAAGCCGTCGAGCTTGTACGGAAAAGCGAACGTCTAGGCCTTGGGATCGCTCGAACCTATCCCAACGCGGTAAATGGTATCGCCGGACTCCGGGAAAAGTTCGCCGGTCAAGACTTTCTCGCCGCCCGTCAAGCGGCCAGGAGACTTGTGACGCTTCCAGTCCACGGTTTCCTTACCAGCAAGGACCGCGAGGGGATCCTTCGAATGTTGGCGGCTGCTGACGTATTGCAGGAGACGAGCGAGCGGGCCTCTACCGCTCGCCACCGGGAAGAATGCTGAGTCGATAATCCTATGTGCGGAATTGCGGGGATATTAAATTTATCATCACAAAATGTCGTTGGAGACGATGCGATTCTTCGAATGGTGTCGACGTTGAACCATAGGGGTCCGGATGAAAATGGCGTTTATATCGATAAATACATACGTCTCGGCCACGCCAGGTTAAGTATCATCGGTCTGAAGGACGGTACCCAACCTTTGTGCAATGAGGATGGTTCCCTATGGATCGTTTATAACGGCGAGGTGTTCAATTACCTGGAATTGAAAGAGGATCTTATTCAAAGAGGTCATCGGTTCCAGTCCAGCACGGATACCGAGGTCATCCTTCACCTTTACGAGGAATTCGGCGATTGCTGCCTTGAAAAAATCAACGGTCAGTTTGCCATTGCCATTTGGGATTCGAAAAAAAAAGAGCTTTTTCTGGCCAGGGACCGGGTTGGAATCAGACCCCTTCATTATTGCACTGCAGGCGGGAAATTCATATTTGCCTCTGAAATAAAGGCTCTATTTCAGAATCCGGAAGTTACACGTGAAATCGACCCCGAGGCCCTGGTGCAGCTTTTCACCTTCTGGACGACCTCGTCCCCGAGAACGGCGTTCAAGGGGGTTTTCGAGTTGGCTCCCGGCCATTCCATGGTCGTGAGGCAGCACGGAGAACTTCACCCGAAGGCGTACTGGAACATTCCCAATTATCCCCCGGAGAAGCAATGGACCGGATCGTTCGAGGAAGCCAAGGAAGAGTTGCGGGGACTGTTGAAGGATGCGGTTCGCATTAGGCTACGGGCTGATGTTCCTGTCGGCGCCTATCTGAGTGGCGGACTCGATTCCTCCATCCTCACTGCCCTCATTTCCAGGAATTTCAATAATCGATTGCGCACGTTTTCCCTGAGTTTTCAGGAAAATTCCTTTGATGAATCCTCCTACCAGCGGGACCTCGTCCAGTTCCTAAACACTGATCATCGACAAGTGTCGGTCTCCAATCAGCAGATCAGGGATCATTTCGCCGAAACCGTCTGGCACTGCGAAAAACCTTTGTTGAGGACCGCACCGGTTCCCATGTTTCTGCTCTCAAGGCTGGTCAGAGAGAACCAATTCAAAGTGGTTCTTACGGGGGAAGGGGCAGATGAGGTTTTTGGGGGCTACAACATCTTCAAGGAAGCGAAAATCCGTCGCTTCTGGGGGAAGCAGCCTCATTCGAAGTGTCGACCACTGCTGGTTGAAAAACTCTACCCCTATATTTTTAATAATCCGGAAAGGGGGAGGGTCTTCTTGCAGCAGTTTTTTTCCGTCAAGGCCGAGGATTTAGGCGATCCTTTTTTTTCTCACGCGATACGTTGGGGGAACAGCGGCAAGAACACAACTTTCCTTAACGCAGACCTGCGGCAGCTTCTTTCCGGATATCGGCCGCTGGATGAGCTGAAATCCCGTTTGCCGGACCTGTTTTCAGGGTACGACATCTTCTCCAAAACGCAATTCCTGGAAATGGTTATTTTTCTCTCGAACTACCTGCTTTCATCTCAGGGAGACCGTGTCGGCATGGGGAACTCGATTGAATTGCGACTTCCTTTTCTTGATTATCGGGTGATCGATTTCGCCGCCAGGATCCCCTCGAACTGGAAAATCAAAGGGTTGAACGAGAAATACATTTTGAAAGAAGCGTTCCGTGGGATCGTGCCAGAGAGCATCCACCAGCGGCCGAAGCATCCATATCGGGCGCCGATTCGGGAAGTATTTTTTGGCAATCAAGGAGACAGCTACGTCGACGACCTGCTGTCGGAAGATTCCCTGAAAAAAACCGGCTTTTTTGACGGAAAGAAAGTTCGATTCCTCGTTGCGAAATTCAGGAAAGATGGCCGTTCCGTCGCAAATGAGACGCAAAACATGGCTCTGGTCGGCATTCTTTCGACTCAACTGCTGCATCGCCAGTACCTGGAGGACTTTCCCGGTGATGCAATCAAGCCGATCCATCCCGACAAGATGGTTCTTAAATAGACCGGGATACGCATCCGATGACATAACAGGGCATGAAGGATACTGTAATTCACTTTATTAACAATGGAGTCTGAGGAGGAACGTATGGAACACTTTAAAAATAAGGTTCGCACCTTTATTGTCGAGAATTTTCTCTTTGGCGATGCCGCTGATCTGGAAGACAAAACCTCTCTGCTCGACAAGGGCATTATTGATTCAACGGGCGTTCTGGAGTTGGTCGGTTTTCTGAGCGATGAATTTTCCATCATCATTGAAGATGAAGATCTGGTCCCTGACAACTTCGATTCGATCGAAAAAGTGGCGGACTACCTGAAAAGGAAGCTGGATAACCTGACTCCAACAGCGGTAAGCGGGAAAAATTACGTGTCGTGAGGTCTCAATTGGCAGGAAAAGAGCAGAAATTCATCCATCAGCTTTTGGAGCATAGCGCAAGGTGCTGGCCAGACAAGATCGCCCTGGTTCACGGGGAAGATCGAGTGAACTACCGCCTGATCAACACCGAGGCCAACCGACTTGCGCGCTGGATCTCGGCGAATGGCGTCTTCGCCGGGGACCGTGTCGTGTTGCTGCTGGAAAACTGCCGCGAATACGTGGTCGCCTATTACGGCATCCTCAAAGCCGGAGCCGTTGCCGTCCCGTTAAACAGCGAGATGAAGAAGGAGGGCTTGTCTCCTCTTCTGGCCGAGTTGGAGCCGAAGGCGATCATTGCCTCCGAAAAAGTCGAAGGGGTGCTGAGAGATTTGCCTCTCCGGGATTTCGGTCTCCAGGCCCTGGCGTTGCGCTCTCCACGACATTCCTGGCAGGGGCAAGGTTTACGGGTCGCTTCCTTGCGAGACCTGCTGTCCGCCGGTGAGAGTGCCGATCCCGATCTCTCCTTGGACGAAGAGCAGATGTCCAGCATCATCTATACCTCCGGATCGACGGGAAAACCGAAAGGGGCGATGCTCAGCCACTCGAACATCATGAGCAACGTACGCTCCATCGTCTCGTATCTGGGGTTGACCTCGGACGATATCCAGATGGTCGTTCTCCCTTTCTTCTACGTCATGGGGAAATCATTGCTCAATACCCATATCGCGGTCGGGGGGTCGCTTGTCCTCAACAACAAATTCGCGTTCCCGGCAGCGATCGTCCACCAGATGTCGGAGGAAAAGGTCACCGGATTCTCCGGGGTTCCCGCCACCTTTGCACATCTTCTTCATCGTTCGCCCCTTGCCGCGTACCGGGGTAGGCTTGAAGCTCTCCGCTACTGCTCCCAGGCTGGTGGGCATATGGATCGGACGACGAAAAAAGCGCTCATCGATGCGCTTCCTCGGCACACCAAGTTCTTCGTAATGTATGGCGCGACCGAAGCTTCGGCCCGTCTTAGCTTCGTCGAACCCGCCCGATTGATCGAAAAAATCGATTCGGTCGGCAGGGCCATTCCCGGTGTGACGTTGAAGGTGCTTGACGAAAAGGGCAAAGAAATTCCGATCGGAGAAGTCGGGGAGATCGTGGCTTCCGGGCCCAATATCATGCAGGGATATTGGCGGGATCCCGCGTCAACCGCGGCTGCTTTGAGCCCCCACGGGTACCACACGGGTGATTTGGGTTTTCGGGATGCAGACGGTTATTTTTATATAACCGGCCGAAAGGATAACCAACTCAAAGTCGGCGGGCACCGGATCAATCCCAAAGAAGTGGAAGATCTCCTCATGGCGTCAGGTCTTCTCGTTGAAGTTGCGGTGGTTGGGGCGGTCGACGCGTTGCTCGGACATCGCCTGGTAGCGCTTGCAACCCCACAAGGCGTTAACCTGAATGTGCAGGATCTGTTGAAGGGATGCGCCGCTCGGGTTCCCGGATATAAAGTGCCGACGGAAGTCCTCTTGGTCCGGGCATTGCCGAAAAATGACAACGGCAAAGTTGATCGGTCCGCTTGTGAAAGTATCGTCCGGGGATCTACAGGTGAACATGACAGTTATAGGAAGCTGAAAAATGACGAATAAACGAAATGCATTCTATGCATTCGTCGTATTGGTTGGAATTGTCTTCACCGTCTTGTTTGGTGTCACTTCAGGGGGAAAGATGCCTAAAGACAATGGAATTCCTGTGAAAGATAGCGCGGCAAAAAAGATTATCTTCATTCATCACTCGGTCGGTGGTCACTGGCTGGCTCACGAGGGTGGAGGCCTCGTATCCGCATTGAATAGAAAAGGTTTTTACGTAAATGACATCACTTACGGATGGCAGCCACGCTGGTTGGAAGATTCTTCCGCAAAGAAAATACGCAACAAGATATTTATATGGTCCAAACACAACCCCGGGGGCGGATTCAAGATAGGCGATCGTACCGATATAGGGCATTTCTACGAGTGGTTTGTCGGGACGGATTCCAAGAGGATCATGGAATCCGTCTTACGGGATAATCACGAAACGGATATCTTTGGCGACCATTCCAACGCGACCTCGGAGTCCCCCTTGAAGAATCCCGGGGAAAATATTGAAAACGAAGTCGTTATTATCAAACCGTGCTATCCCAATTCGTTGTACCGCGGGAACGGCAATGATCCACCCACGACGGGGGATCACCCGCCAAGAAATTTCGCCGCTGATTCCGAGAACCATACGGTCGGCAACTGCAAGCGGATCTTCAACGACATCCTCGGATACTTCAAGCAACGGCCTGATAAATTTTTCGTCATCGTCGCTCCGCCTCCCCGAAGGGAGTTGCCCGACGACGGAAAAACCGCCCGGGCCTTTACCAACTGGCTGGTCCACGACTGGTTAAAAGAAAACAATCATGTTGGAAAAAACGTGATGGTTTTTGATTTATATAACGTGCTAACCTCCGGCCGAGATTGGAAGAAGAATGATCTTGGCCAGGAAGATGGCAACCATCACCGGATGTGGAATGGAATGGAGCAGCACGTCGTTCAAACCAGCAGCAACGTGCTGACCTATCCGAGAGAGGGAACCGACAACCATCCATCGCCGGCAGGGCTCCGGAAGGCCACCCATGAGTTCGTGGATCTATTTCTTTTCCATTATGGGAACTGGAAGCTGAAGAAACAATGATCTGGAATGTCCAGGGATATTCCCTGCAGTTTGAACTTACATCCTTTACCTCCCACTCCTTACAGTAACTTCGATCGATGAGATCATCGGCACTCCTTGAAATCTTCCTTTTATAAAATGGCATGATGTCTGTCAGATGAAGGCAACGGGAAATAAAATAATATCCCATGGAAGTATCTACTTCCTCGGGAATATCCTGCGGCATACGATCAGTTTTATCATGCTCCCCATTTACACGCGGGTCCTGACGCCAGCGGATTACGGAACCATAGAGCTGCTTTCGATGGTCATCGATTTCGCCGGGATCATCTTCGGGCTTAGGGTAGCCGAGGCGATATTCCGCTTTTATCTCGGATGTGAAGGTGAGGAGGGGAAAAATGAGGTGATATCGACCGCCTTATTGATGGCGTTTTTCATCAATGTGGTCGGTTTCCTCGTTCTCGCGGGAATGTCGGGCACCATCAGCAACGCAATGTTTGGGGGAACAGGACAGAGATATCTTCTGGTCCTTTTTTCCTTTTCGCTACTGTTCCAACCGCTCGTCGAGATCCCCATGACCTTCATCATGGCCCAACAACGACCATGGTTGTTCGTATTCTTCAGCAGCGTGAAAATATTTCTGCAGTTATCGCTGAATATCTACCTGGTGGTCTTCAAGAGGCTCGGTGTGGAGGGGGTCATTCTGAGCGCGGTGATATCGGGGGGGTGCATGTCCATTCTTCTTGGGACCTATAGTCTGCGTCACACAGGGTTCCGATTCTCGTTTCTTCAAGCGAGAAATCTTGCCTCCTTCAGTTATCCCATGATTCTGGCCAGTATCGTATCGTTCTACATCACGTTTGGAGACCGGTATTTCTTGAACCTGTACGGCACGTTGGCGGATGTCGGTATCTATGCGTTAGGGTATAAATTCGGTTTCCTTCTGAGCTTTATCGGAACGGGTCCTTTCTTTTCCGTATGGGAGTCGGAAAAATACAATGTATTGAAAAGTCCAGATGCCATCGATACCTTTCAGAGAGTTTTCATCCTTTTCACGGCATATGTTTCCCTGGTTGTCGTATTTATTTCCGTTTTCTCGAAAAATGTGCTGATGATCATGTCCAATCCGGAATTCTGGGGAGCTTATAAGATCGTTCCAATTATTCTGGTTGCATATTTTTTCCAGGGATTGTCGGGTTATTGTAACCTTGGGATAATGATCAATAAAAAGACATTTATTATAACCAAAAGCACGATATTGTCCGCCGTAGTCATTACAGGACTCTATCTATTATTGATACCGAGGTTCGGTGCTTATGGAGCTGCCTGGGCAACAATGATCTCTTTTTTTGTAAGGTTCCTCTATATTCATTTGGAATCGAAAAAATTATATGACATGAAGCTGCCCTGGAAAAAAATCTTTTTCCTCTTTCCGCCATGTGGCGCCGCTATCCTGATCGGATTTTTTGGCCCGGACAGTATTATGCAATCCGTTATCCTGAATATTTTCGTTATATTTCTGCTTTTTTACATAATCAGTGTGATGCCCATTTTTCCGGATGATCAGAGGTTGTTATTGCGCAGACTTCTCTTTCGGCCTTGGACTCTCCCGAGCGAACTCCGTGAGATCATGAAAAACGGATAATAGAGGAAAGCATTCAGATGGCCGATGATATCCGATTTCTTGACCTGGTAAAAAGATTTTATTGGGACATCCTCGACAAGGATGAAAGGAAATATTACGGATTCTGGATGATTTCCCAGATCCCCGGATGCTTCGGGAACATGATCAGGGGAAGATTTCTTTCCGCACGCTTCAAGTCGGCCGGGAATAATCTTCGGGTTTATGCCGGGTGCCGCTTCCGGTCCATGGAGAACCTGGTCGTCGGTGACGACGTGGAGTTGGGGTTCGACAATTTCATTCAGGCCCTCGGCGGAGTCACTATGGGAAACAACGTCATGCTGGGTCCCGGTGTGAAAATATGGAGCGTCAACCATAATTACCATGACAAAAACTCACTCATCCGCAAACAGGGACAGACTGAATCTCCTGTTCTGATCGGCAATGATGTCTGGATTTGCTCCGATGCCTTTATATCACCAGGTGTCCACTTGCCGGATGGGGTGGTGGTAGCGTCGGGTGCGGTTGTCGGCGTAAAAAAATATCCTCCATACTCGATCATCGCCGGCAATCCAGCGCGCGTCATAGGATTCAGGGAGGAAAATTCGTCCCCGCAAAAAGTGGAGGGGGGAAGCAGTTCGGGGGAAATTGAATGAATGATTCGGAAAAGGATCGACGATCCATCGCGTTTTTCGTATATCCGGTCCTTCGATTCCCGAGAAACAATCGGGAGTATTCCCTCACGAATGAACTTTTATCGCGTGGCTGGCGGGTAAAATGGCTTCTTCCCCATTCGGGGAAGAATGAAGGAGTACCTGTTGAAGATCATATTCTGAACTACAAAGATATGGATTTTCGAGGGAGAACGTATCTTCTGCCAACTTATCTCGGCTTCATTCTTTGGGCGATGGGGATAAAGCATCTTTGGATTTCCGGGTGGTCGCTACGGTCAGATAAGGAGATATATTGGTTAGTTCGAATAATGGGCTTATTCGACATAGATATAATATACGACACGATTGATCCTAAATGCTTGATTGAAGTAGCTGACAACAAGGAATTGGCGTCGTCGGATGCCATCAAGAAATCCCAGAAAATAATGAATAATATTTATAGCTTATGCAGGCGAGTTTTGTGCGTGACCCCTGAGATGAAGTCCTTGATCGTCGAAAAGGGTGCTATTGAATCCAATCTATTCGTTGCCCGTTGGGGGGGGGATTTGAATGTTTTTAACTGGAGTAACATAAAGGGTGACTTCAGGAAAAGATACAATATCAGCGAGACCGTTGTGTTGTTGGGATGGTTGGGGAGCATGAGTGAATTTAAAGGAATACGGGAATTGCTATTGCCATTGATACAAAATATTTTGAAGACCAGGGAAATCCATTTTCTTATCGGAGGAGATGGTCCTTTGTTTAACGAGGTTGAAGAATGGGTAAAATCAAAACATCTCTCTACCCTCACTCTCATTGGAAGATTGCACTATCGAGATGCCGCCGAGTTCACCTCTTCTTTAGATGCGTACGTGGTCACCACCGACCCAACCTCGGAATATGGAAGAGCCATATGTCCCGTGAAGTGTTACGATGCGGTCGCCATGGGAATTCCTCTTGTGACAACGCGAACCCCTGCGACTGAACATCTGAAGCAAATTTCCGAGAATGTATATTTATGCGAATATGACATGCACTCTTTTGAAGAAGCAATAAACCATATCGTTGCAAATATTGACAATATAAGAAATTCAAGAAGGCATGATGTTCCAGCAATGCCATCGCATAAAATTGTATCCTCGGAAATTGCAGATATGCTTGAGGGACTTGCATCGGATCGACTCTGAAATAGCATTGCTGGAATAGATAAGCGCAATTATGATATCGAATCCCTTTGAAGAGAAGGCCGGAAAATTAGGGGCGCTCTTTGGAATCCGTCGGGAACAATCCGTATTACTCATCGGATCGAACTTGATGAACTGGAAAGAAGATTTTCATGCGTGTTTCCGCGAGTGTCAATTCCTTCCGTCCATTCCCACCGAGGTGTTTCCGCGCCCGAAAAGTATGGATCGATGGGGGCTCGTTATTTGGGATGCCTCAATACCTGTCGGCGGGCGCGTTTGCAGCCATTCTCTCGAGAAGGCGCGACATGCCCTGGAACCGGGTGGAGCCCTCTTCCTTCTTGCAAGCAACCGCCTCTCGCTGAAAGCATTTGCTCGCCAGAAAGATCGGATATTTTCCAGGGGGGTTTCGACAAGTTGGAATTGGAGACATCGATTGCACCGCGCGGGATTCGATACCGTGCTGGAGTTTCTGCCTCTTCCCGGTCTGTCTTGCCCTGAGGAGTTTGTGGAGAGCCGTCTAGGCGAGATCGCACTTTCGTCGCAATTCTCCTTTATTGAGAAGGGCCTTGCGACCTTGGGGCTTTTTCGGTTCTTCCACGAAGGGTACATCTATCTCGCATCGGGGACTTCGGGAGGAACGCGCCGGATTCTTGACCCGCTGGCAGGGGAAATTTCGAGAAATGGCGGAATGACCGATCAACTGGTCCTGGAGCGCTTCGACCTCCGGGATCGAGGAGCTCTACTGCTCCTTGTCCGCGAAGCGAGGTCCTTGCGACGCTTGGTAGCAAGAGTCGCCACCTCGACGATGGTTGACGACGTTGTGGGACGAAATGCCCTGTGGGTCGAAAAAATTCGGAACAACGACAGGATCTCTCCGGGAATCAAGTCCAAGGTTCCCCGGCAGTGCGGCAGTTATCGCATCGGGGAAAGCAAGATATACGTAGAGGAATTGGTGGAGGGAGTTCTGGCGTGGAAAGTCGTTCACGAAAAGAAAATACAAGATCCCCTTTTCCAGGGGGTCTACGGATTCATACGGGATTTCAACCAAGGTACCGTCGTAAAACGACGGATTCAAGGCTCCCTTTGTGCGCAATTGATATACGGTGGCGCCACGAACGGTGCCGGCCGAGAGTTGTCAGATCACCTCTCGATGCTGCAGGCACAATTATTCAGAAAACTTCAAGGCAACGATGTCCACCTGGTTTGGGCACACGGGGACTACGGATACGGAAACGCGATCGTCGATCCTAGGTCAGGGGGCCTGAACGGAGTTATCGATTGGGACCAGGCAAGGGAGGATTTGGCCGGTGTCGATCTATTGAACTTCTTGCTCCAGAAGCACAGGATCGAGGCAGGAGGATCACTTCCTTCCTCGATTCGCGACTTCGGGGATCGTCTTGTCAAAAAGGGCTTGAGATCTCTGGATGAACGCATCGATTATGCGGAGACCTTTTCGATCAAGCATCGTGATATCCCGGTTCTGCTGGGCGTAGTGGTACTTCGGATGGTGCTTCAGGAGGCGTCGTACTCCGGATCTATCGAACAACAGGATAAACCACAGCTTCATCTCGTAGAGGCGTTAAAGGAGGCGATTCGTTTTCTGATGGAAACGGCGTAAGGCAACTACGGTTGGATTTTTCCGCGCAATGTTGATGAAGTTTGGATCGTCCTTAACGCAGGACCTCCCATGACGGCCCCCATTCCGATATTGATCATCGACAACAGTTTCACCTTTGGGGGTGCCATCAATAGCCTCCGTCACCTGCTGAGGGCCTTCGACCAGCGGAGGTTTTCGCCCGTCCTCGTGACCGGGCAGAGTAGTGAATTTCTGGCGGCTCATTTCCGTTGCACCTGGTACCACCATGTTTCCAAGCTGCCCTGGGTGAACGATCGGGTCTACAGAACACTCTCCAGTCTGCCGATATTCCGGCTCCGGTTACTACGTAAAATTTTGAACGGTTCACGCTTTCTCTACTGGATCCTTTTCATATCCCTTCCGGAAGCCCTGGAGTATTACCGGATTGGGCGGAAGCATCGAGTCGCCCTGGTACACCTCAACAATACCCTCGGCAGCCAACTATCCGGCATCATCGCGGCCAAACTGCTGGGCGTACCTTGCGTGGCGCACCTGAGGGACTTCGAGACGGTCGACCCGCTCACCTGTTTTTATGCGCGCCTGATCGACCACCATGTCGCGATCTCCAATGCCATAAAGGACAACCTGCGACAGCTTGGCGTACCGGAGGAGCGAATCACCATCGTCCACGACGCCATCGACATGGAGGAGTTCAACACCGGAGTCGACTGCTCAAACCTGCTCCAGGAATTCAATCTGTCTCCGGCGTTGCCCCGTTACGGTATTTTTGGGCGGGTCGTCGACTGGAAAGGGATTCGCGAGTTCCTCCATGCCGCCCGTTACGTTAGCGATCTGATCCCGGACGCCAAGGGGTTCATCGTCGGCGGCCCCTCGGACGGCGACGAGGCTTTCGTGCGGGAGATGCATCGTCTCACTGCGGATCTCGGCCTCACCGAAAAAGTCGTATTTACCGGCTATCGCCAGGATGTTCCGGCAATGATGAAATTGATGGATGTGATCGTCCATGCCTCCAACAGCCCGGAGCCTTTCGGGATGGTCATCATCGAGGCGATGGCGATGGGAAAACCGGTTGTTGCGACCCGTGGCGGCGGCCCCCTCGATATCGTCGTCGAGGGGGAATCCGGGATTCTGGTCGAAATGGGAGACTCTGACGCATTGGGAAGGGCGGTAACAAGCCTGCTTCGTCAACCGGACCTGGCCCGGCGCATGGGACGGCGCGGAAGGACGCGGCTGGAGGAAGCGTTTTCGGCCGGAAGATACGCGGCCCAAATGGAGAACATTTTTCAGTCATTCTGCCTGGACCCCAAATGTTCCGCCGATTGAAGCAATTCATCCCTCAAGAAATCAAGCGGACGATCCGCCGATTGTCCCGGAACGTTGTCGACTCGATGCAGTATCGTCTTTTCTGCGGCAGTTGGAGGAGAGAGGGGGCACGGCATCTCATTTTCGTCTGCAAGGGGAACATCTGCCGGAGCGCTTTTGCAGAGCATTATTTCCGCAGCCGGCTTGATGGTCGACTGAAAATCGAATCCTGCGGCCTTGACGTTGACCAGGGAACGTCCCCTCCTTTAGCGGCAATACAGGCGGCCGCCCGGGCTGGAGTCGATCTCCGGGGGCATCGTTCCAGGGGTCTTGGGGATTCTGACATCTCCCGGGCGGATCTGATCCTGCCGATGGAGTTCTGGCAATATCATCGACTGGTGGCCCTGTTCCCCGACAAGAAGGAAAATATTCGCTTGCTTCGCGAGTTTGCTCCTGGAGCATCGGGATTGATCTGCAACATCCATGATCCCTACGGTTTGTCCGCAAATGATTTCGATGTCTGCTTTCGCATGATCCGGGAGGCGCTGAATCGGCTGGAAACCCGTCTTGGATACCTGGATGTGTGAACTTTATTCGATGAATGCTAGGAAGATCTGGGCATACCTCAAGACCGAGGATGCTCTATTCTGGCTGGTGAACATCTACCTTTTCCTGGAATACGTAAAGCCTCAGGCGTTGTTCCCGTCGCTGGATGTGCTGCCGTACGGCAAGATTGTCCTGTTGTCCACTTTTGTCATCATTTTTATTAAAAAGAACGGTCCATTCTTAAAACATGCAGGGAATAAGTTGATCGGATTGTTTTTTCTCGTCATTCTTTTCTCTTCGGCCTTGGCTCTCTCGCCGGCAACGGCATTTGAGAAGGTACCTGACTTTCTTGCCTGGATGATCATCTTTTTTCTGATCACCAATATTGTCAACAGCGAAAAGCGCTTTTTTGTGTTCATGTTGGCCTTCCTCCTTTACAGTTTCAAGATGTCGCAATTTTCCTTCAAAAACTGGGTTATGCAGGGATTCGCATTTTCAGACTGGGGAACGGGGGGAGGCCCCGGCTGGTTTCAGAATTCCGGCGAATTCGGCATCCAGATGTGCGTATTTCTACCCCTTTCTGCGTACTTTTTCCTTTCCTTGAAGGACCATTGGCCGCGCTGGAAAAGGGGTTTGATTTTTCTTCTTCCCTTTACGGCATTGACCGGTACCATCTCCTGTTCCTCCCGAGGAGCACTGCTTGGAGCAGGGGCGGCGCTGCTCTGGATGCTGCTGAAGAGCCGTCATAAGGTGAAGGGGATGGCAGTGTTGGCTTTGGTTGCCGTGCTCGTATTCGTTCTTCTGCCGTCGGAGCAGTTGGAGAGATTCCGCCAGGCGGGGGAAGATCGGACATCGATCACACGGATCGAGCGGTGGGAAAGGGGCATCGAAATGGCGGCCCGCTACCCCGTGTTCGGCGTCGGCTACGCGAACTGGAGGGTGGCTGAACGGGTCATCTTTGGTTCCGCAGGTGGTCTCCCACACAACATCTTCATCGAGTGCCTGTCGGAGCTGGGGTATGCGGGATTGACCGTCTTCGTACTCATGATCCTCTCCACGTTCGACACCAACCGTCGGACGCGGAAGCTTGCATCGCAACCGGGGAATGAAAACAGGTTTCACTTTTTCATGGCTCATGGTCTCGACGGCGCCCTGGTCGGCTACCTGGTGAGCGGCTTTTTTGTCACGGTTCTCTACTATCCTTATTTCTGGATCAACCTGGCCATGACGATCGCTCTGAACGGCATCGCCAGGAAATCCGGCGGTGATTATCATCCCTTCAAAGCTAGGGCTTAAGCGTTTCCTGGCCGCTGCGGCTTGGTCTTGCAGCGCATTGCAGACGTTGGCGCACCGTCGTAAAAGGAATCAGGCATTCGTCCTGATGTACCATCGAATTCTGAAATCGGAATCGGAAGAGCCGGTTTTCGTGCAACCGGGCATGTACGTCTCGGTCGACGCTTTCCGGCGTCAAGTCGCTTTCCTGAAAGAGCATTTCCACGTTCTTCCGCTGACAGACATGATGCGCCGGGTCGAAACCGGTGAGAGCCTGGGCGGCTATTGTTCCCTTACTTTTGACGACGGCTGGCAGGATAATTTCTCCCAAGCTTTCCCCATTCTGAAGGAATATAACGTCCCGGCGACCGTTTTTCTCTCCAGCGGATTCATAGGGACCACCCGGCTATTCTGGCCGGAAGAGGTCGGTTATTTTCTTCTTCATCCCGGGAAGAATATTCCGATTGGGCAATCCCCGGTGCTGGATCGATTCATGGAAGAGGTATCCGAGACCCGGACCGGGAGGGCGAATCTGGACCGGGCCATCGAGATTCTCAAAGGATCTTTCCCCGATGACCGCGAAGAAATCCTCGGATACCTCCGGGCTTCATCCCCTGCCTGTTCTCCCGGGCGGCTTCTGATGAGTTGGGAGGAGGCAAGGGAGATGCTGGCCAGCGGGCTGGTACGTTTCGGGGCGCACACGGTCAATCATGTCATCCTCGACCAGGTACCACTTCCTCAGGCCGAAGAGGAGATCGTTCGTTCGCGGCAACAGCTGGAAGACCTCCTGGGCGAGCGGATTGATCTCTTTGCATATCCGAACGGAAATTATAACGGTGACCTTCAGGCGATCCTGAAACGTCATGGCTTCAAGTGGGCGGTGACTACGCGTAAGGGCTGGGTCGGAAATGGGACCTCCTTGCTGGAGATCCCACGGATCGGCATGCACGAGGATGTCAGCCAGACCATCCCTCTTTTCCTGGCCAGGATTCTGCTGGATGGTTTCTGAGGCTGCGATGAACGTCCTGGTCACCGATGGAGAAAACAGATCGGCCCTGGCAGTCACACGTTCACTGGGGAGAAAGGGGTGCCGGGTCGTCGTCACCGGAACGAAGCTTCGGAATCTTTCCTCCTGTTCCAGGTTTTGTAGCAAAGGATTTGCCGTTCCCGATCCCCTTCGGGACGGCGCTGCTTACTTGAAGGCGATGGGGGAGATCGTCAGACGGGAAGGCATCCACATCATCTTCCCCATGACGGAACAGTCTATCTGCCTGCTGAACCGTTATCGAGACACCATGCCGGAAGACAGTATCCTGGCTTGTCCTGTGGAAGAAAAGATGAGGGCGATCTCCGACAAGTCCAATTTGTTCCGCATGGCGGAAATGATGGATGTCCCGATTCCCGGAACCGTGCACGTTTCCGGCCCCGACGATCTTCCCAGTCGGATAGATCGTATCGACCGATATCCCGTAGTGATCAAGCCGGCCCGGTCAAGAATTCTACAGGGGGATGGATTCATTTCCGGAGAGGTCCTGTACGCCTCCTCCCGTCGAGAACTCGAACACCTTTACTCCGTCAGGCCGTCCCTCCGTTTTCCCTCGATGATCCAGGAAAAGATCGTCGGGCCGGGGACAGGACTTTTCACTCTGTACAATAATAATCGCCATTTAGCCCTTTTTTCTCATCGACGGTTGAGGGAGAAACCTCCTTCGGGCGGGGTGAGCGTCGTTTCGGAAAGTGTTCCGCTGGATGAGGAGATGGTCGAGGCGTCGGGACGGCTTCTGTCTTCCGTCGGCTGGACCGGGGTCGCCATGGTCGAGTTCAAGAGGGATCGGCGGGATGGCATAGCAAAACTCATGGAGATCAATGGGCGTTTCTGGGGTTCGCTCCAGTTGGCGATCGCCTGCGGGGTCGATTTTCCCGGTCTGTTATTCGATTTTCTCCGGGGAGAGCCGTTACCACCCCTGATGGGCGGGTATCGACTGGGGCACAAATTGAAGTGGTTCTTCGGTACTCTCGACCACCTGGTCATTCGCCTGAAAAACAGGGACGAGGAGTTGAACCTCCCACCCGGCTATCCATCCAGATTGCGATCGATCGCCGATTTCCTGAAAATCGAGGAGGATAATACCTCTTTTGATGTTTATGAAGAGGGAGATTCGGGGCCTTTTCTTTTCGAGGCGAAATCCTACCTTCGCCACGCCGTGGGATTGAGGGGATGATAAGGATACTTCACACGATCGATACGACGGGTCCCGGCGGTGCGGAAAATGTGTTCGTGAATTTGGCAAAGGGATTGGATCCGCGGCAATTCTCATCGTTCGCGGCGATCACGGGGCCGGGATGGGTTCATGACGAACTGAAAAAGAACGGTATCGAACCTTTTTTCATCCCTTCTCAAGGCGGGTACAACTTCAAATACCTTCTTGAGTTGATAAGGATCATCCGGCAAAAGAAAATTGATGTTGTCCAGTCTCATTTGCTGGGATCCAACCTTTATTCGAGTCTAGCCGGGATGATCTGCAGGGTACCGGTGGTTTCGACCTTTCATGGTTTCGTGGATGCCAGTGAAAATGACCGCCTGATGCCGATCAAAAACCGGGTCATCCTTCTGGGATCAAAGAAGATCGTGTTTGTTTCAGAAAGATTACGTGAACATTTTCTTCAGCGGTATCATTTCCCAACGAACAGATCAGAGACGATCTACAACGGTGTCGACACCTCGGTTTTTCGACCCCAAAGGGACGACAGTGTCAGAAAAGAACTCGGCATCGCCCCTGGACATATCCTGATCGGTGCGCTGGGGAATATCCGTCCGGCAAAAGGCTACGAGTATTTTCTTAAGGCTGCTCGTCTCGTTTGTGACGAGCATCCCGAATGTCGATTTGCGATTGCGGGCGAAGGATCCGGACCGCTTCATGAAGACCTGTTGAAATTAAGAAGAGATCTGAAATTGGAGGGATCGTTTTTTTTCCTGGGATTTCGTGAGGATGCAGCAAAAGTACTCAATAATTTAGATATATTTCTGTTGCCATCGGTGTCGGAAGGCTTTTCGATTTCCACGATCGAGGCGATGGCCTGTCGTATACCGGTCATCGTAACGCGAAGTGGAGGACCGGAAGAAATCGTTCAAAATGGAATGAATGGAATTTCCGTCGGTTGTGATGCATCGGAGATGGCGAATGCCATCCTGCGTTTGATCGATGATGTGCAATTATGTAAGAACATTTCGTATCATGGCTACAGTAGCGTAATCGAAAAATTTACTCTTTCACGAATGATAAATGAATATCGTGGCATCTATCAACATTAGCTTGTCTATCCACACGATCGTTCCGGCAAGGAATTATATACAAAGAATATGAGTTCAAATTAATACATGAATGCATTATGTTATAATGCAATACTAGTGTATCATTCTGTTGGCGGACTTTCGGATTCATACTCGATCTCTACGAATATATTCAAGGAACATATGCGTTATATAAACGACAATTACGAAATAGTTCCCCTTTCAATTTTAAAATCAGGCTCAATAATTCGAGAAAGATACAAGCGGTGCGTTGCCGTAACTTTTGATGATGCATATAATGACTTTTATGAGAATGCCTTGCCCATCCTTGAAAAATACAACATTCCGTCCACGGTATTCATACCAACAGGATATATTGGTAAGTACAATGAATGGGATGCGAATCTGATTTCCACTCCAAAGCGTAGCATAATGAGCAAGGATCGTATTTTAGAATCTATAAAAACCGGCCTTGTCGACGTCGGTTCGCATAGTGTAGATCATGTTCGGATGAGTCGGTTAAATGAAAAAGAAATGCATCGGCAGGCATTCGAATCGAAAAATACCCTCGAAAAAATCGTTGGATTCCAAATAGATATGTTCGCATATCCATATGGAATGTTGGGGGACCATTCCCTTCAAACAACAGAAGTATTGAGAAATGTTGGATACAAGATTGGTGTAACGTGCAATTGGGGCACGAATTCACCAAATCAGGATTTATTGTGTTTGAAAAGAATAAGGATTATGAAGGATGATTCCAATAATTATATAAAATTTAAAATTGAGAATATCTTGAACATAAAGTCAATCAAGGAGCATATTGCTTATATAGTTCGCTCTTTTCCGTTTCTACACCGTTGACGATCGTAGTTATACATAACGGATTGGATCGATGAACCGATGAATTTCGTGCATCAAAGGATGATTTATGTGCATTGATATATCCGTTGTTATCCCTTGCTTGAATGAAAAAGATACCATCGCGGAAGTGATTTCTGCGGTGGCCTCTGAGTTGGGAAACAACCATTTTGCATACGAAATCATTGTCGTTGATAACGGTTCTACGGATGGAAGCGATTCGATCGCCAAAAAACGGAACGCTGCCGTTCTTTCTTCTTCCTCCAGGACGGTCGCAGGGGTTCGAAACACAGGAGTGGATGTCGCAAAGGGAAAGTTTCTCGTTTTTCTGGACGCCGATGTTGTCGTTCAGCCATCTTGGGGGAAAACTCTGCGAGATGCCTATCAAGATTTGATCAAGTTCCCCAACAAGATTACCGGTTCCAACTGTTCGGTTCCCGGAAATATCAATCCTTTGCTGGCTTCTTGGTATCAAGGTATATCAACTGATACCAGGGACACCCATCTCGGTACCGGTCATATGATTGTTACCGCAGAGATCTTTCGAAGGCTTGGAGGCTTCAACAAGGATTTGGTAACCGGCGAAGATTACGATTTTTGTGTCAGGGCAAAAAAGATCGGCGTTTCTGTCGTCAATAATCCGAGACTATTAGCCTGTCATCTCGGTTACCCCGCAGACTTGTTAAGTTTTGCCAGAAGGGAAATTTGGCATGGACTGGGTGATTGCAGAAGTTTTCGAGCTATAGCAGATTCAAGGATCGCCTTATGTGGCATTTTGTTTTTATTGATAAATATAGCAATGTGTTTGTACTTATTTATTAATATGAATATATTTGTCATGTTGCTATCGATATTGATCGCAATAAGTATTTCTGTGAATTATATTAAATTCGGATTTGGAAATTGTAGCTCATTCGTTAAAAGAATAATTGTGTCATATATTTACTTGTTCTGTCGTGGCCTTTCGTTTCCGTATTATATGTATATGAAACATCGTGATATAAATCAGGCATTTCTTGTACTGTAGGCGAGGGGTATTTGAATATGCGTAGGACTTCGCTCGTCCACGAATGCAAGATCAGAATTACTAGGATAGTTTGATTGGATATTATGTGTATTATCATAATATATGCATTCCACAATGTCTGCATGGCTGCATGAGGTAATCCTGTGTGTGGAATCGCAGGAATCATTGCACCTTCTGGATGGACTCAACTCGCATTGGCTGAAGCTGCGACGGCGATGGCGGCTACAATGCATCATCGCGGTCCGGATGCACAAGGGATCTGGATCGACCTGAAGCACCCCATCGCTTTAGCACATCGTCGCTTGTCGATCCAAGATCTGTCCCCCGCCGGCCATCAACCGATGGCCTCCGCCAGTGGTCGCTTTCACGTTGTTTTTAACGGGGAAATCTATAATTTTCAAATTCTCGCACAGGAGCTCTCCCAACGGGGACATCGGTTTCGCGGACATTCCGACACCGAGGTCTTATTGGCGGCAATGGAAGAATGGGGTATCGAGGCAACGCTTGTTCGAAGCCACGGAATGTTCGCCTTGGCGGTGTGGGACAGGCAAGCGGAGGAACTGGTCCTCTGCCGCGACCGTATGGGGGAAAAACCATTATTTTTCGGCTGGCTCCAGAACTGTTTCGTGTTTGCCTCTGAGCTGAAAGCGCTGCGTCGTGTTTTTCGGGAAGCGTTAATCGTCGATGATCGAGCGTTGTCGGCGTATTTTCGCTTCGGTTACGTGCCCACACCGCATTCGATCTATCGGAATGTCTTTAAACTGGTCCCCGGAACATACCTGCGCATCCCGGTGGCACCGCTTTCCGAAGTAAGCGCGTTTCATCCTCTCCCCGGCAAAGGGCGACTCTCCCCTCGACCCTACTGGCAACTCGAAACGATAGCGCGTCATGGGATCCGAAATCCTGTTTCCGATGAGAACGAAGCGATCGAACAGTTGGATGCATTGCTGCGCGATGTCGTTCGTCGCCAAAAGGTCGCCGATGTCCCGCTTGGGGCTTTTATATCCGGTGGGGTGGACTCATCCTTGGTGGCGGCAGTCATGCAGGCGGTTTCCGGCGAACCCATCCGCACCTTTACGATTGGTTTCGAGGAGAAAGAATTCGACGAAGCTCCGTACGCACGTGCCATCACTACGCATTTAGGCACTGATCATCTTGAGTATTATGTTTCAGCCAAAGATGGATTAGCCTTGATCGAAGATATTCCGAAATATTGGGATGAACCATTTGCAGATTCCTCTCAACTCCCTTCTTTACTGGTTGCAAAAATGGCACGCAAGAAAGTCACGGTGTGTCTTACCGGTGACGGTGGTGATGAACTGTTTTGTGGCTACAACCGATATTTTGCCACTTCGGCCTATTTTTCAAAACAAGAGCGTATTCCGAACTGGTTACGGCAGCTTAGCGGCCAAGCCATCTCTGCCATTCCGCCTCACCTCTGGGAAAGTGCCTATATGTTCTTGAAGCGGGTAACGGGTAACAGCCGCAGCCAGGCCAACATTGGGTTGAAGATTCATAAATTGGCCAACGTGATGCGGATGGCGTCGAGGCATGATGCCTACCGGTACCTGATGTCCTACTGGGAAGATCCGGGAGATATTTTCCGCCACACCCAAGAAGCCGATTCAATAATCGATCAGCAACCTTGTCCGGCGCTGGGTCACTTTATCCACGACGCCATGTACTGGGACCAACTTGGTTATCTGGTCGATGACAACTTGGTGAAAGGAGATCGAGCCAGCATGTCGGTGAGCCTCGAAGCGAGATTGCCGTTGCTCGATCACCGCATCGTTGAATTCTCATGGCGGCTTCCACTGTCAATGAAGTACCGGAATGGGCAAAGCAAATGGCTGCTTCGTCAAGTCCTTTACCGTTATGTTCCGAAGGAACTCATCGAACGGCCGAAGATGGGATTCTCCGTCCCTGTTCGCGACTGGCTAAAAGGGCCGTTAAAAGGTTGGGCCGGCGATTTACTTTCCTCCAGCAACACCGGGCCCGCTACCGGGTTGAATCAAAAAACGATTCGACGCGTCTGGAGTCAACACCTGAGCGGGAGTCATGACCATTCCCATAAACTGTGGACGCTCTGCATGTGGTTGATTTTTTGCCGTTTTTCCTTTGGGCGAGATGATATTAGTTGATGGTATGAGAATCGATCGTTCGGTAAACAGGTAATATTCTTCTGGGGGTACTTTAAATGAGTAACTCGAAATTAGCATTGTATGGCGGCATTCCTACTCGACCAAAGGATAGATTTATCGTTTTCGGAAAACCGAAGATCGAAGAGTCCGAGATCGAAGCAGTCGTCGAATGTATGCGAGGAGGTTGGATAGGAACCGGACCAAGAGTCAGTCAGTTTGAAACAGACTTTGCATCCTTTAAAAATATTAAACATTCAATTGCACTGAACTCATGTACAGCGGCTTTACATTTGTCGATGCGCGCCGCCGGCATCGGCGTTGGAGATGAAGTCATTACTACTCCGATGACATTTTGTGCAACCATAAATTCAATAATTCACTCTGGCGCTACTCCAATACTTGCGGATTGCCTTAAAGGAACGATGAATATCGATTCCGCTGAGATTGAAAGTAAAATAACATCGAAAACAAAGGCAATTCTCCCGGTACATTTTGCCGGGAGATGTTGTGATATGGACGCAATTATGAGAATTGCCCGTACTTATGATCTTCTCGTGATTGAAGATTGTGCACACGCTATCGAATCTGAATATCACCGCCAGCCGGCAGGAACATTTGGAGATATTGGTTGTTTTAGTTTTTATGTTACAAAAAACATAATTACAGGCGAGGGGGGAATGGCAATAACGAAAGATGATCGCTTTGCGGGACGAATAAAAGCGCTTGGATTACATGGAATGAGCAAAGATGCTTGGAAGAGATTTTCAGATGACGGATATAAACACTATCAGGTTATTCATGCAGGTTTTAAATACAACATGATGGACATGCAAGCAGTAATTGGTATTCAACAATTGAAAAGAGTAAATTCTTATTGGGAAAAACGAAAAATCATATGGTCAATGTACAATAAATCTTTCTCCGATCTGCGTTGTTTTACACCAGAAGATTCTGAAGATAACACAAAACATGCGTATCACCTTTACACTCCTTTGATTGATATTAATAAGATTAAGAAAAGCAGAGATTGGGTTTTAAGCGCCTTAACGGCTGAAAACATCGGAGTTGGCGTTCATTATCAACCGGTGCATTTGCATCCGTACTATCAGAAAACATACGGATGGAAAAAGGGTGATTTCCCAAATGCGGAGTGGATTGGGGAACGGACAATTTCTTTGCCTCTGTCACCTGCACTTCAGGAAGAAGAGATTGAAGACGTTATCACCGCTTTCAGGAAAGTGATGACAAGAAAATGAAAAAACGGAATATATTGATAACATCCAATTTCTCAAGCGATACCGGATGCGCGTGGAAATTTTTTTTCCGACTCTTCAATGTTATAGCAAAAGATTTGCATAAACGGAAAATTGGAATATCCCTGTCTTTTGCTAAAGTTGTGGAGCCTGTCGATGTATTAGATAAAGATGTTCCGTTCCATGTGTTTACATTCGATCCACTTAATATTACGGCAATGGGAGTTTATGTATTAAGAAAAAATGTTATTGATAACAATATAAGTTATTGCTATCTCACCGATTTTTCTTCCTGGCATTGGTTGTACCCATTGCTCAGGTTCTGGGGGGTAAAAAAAATTGTTGTTCATACTCATTCGTCTGTCGAAGATCCTTATCCTCCGCCATCTGAGAAGGGAATCAGGAAGGTATTAAAAAAACTTATCCATGGGTCTAAGTCGCTAACTGCAGATTCCATTATTGCCTGTTCCGAATTTGTAAAAGATCGACTTGTGCGTGTCGCCTGTTGTCCTGAAGAAAAAATTAAAGTTATTACTCATGGGATCGACATCGATAGATTTCTGTGCAATGAAACTTCTTTCAACGATAGAGATAATTTCGTGATATTTACGGTTGCCAGAGCCACAAAGCACAAAGGTATACATGTATTAATTGAAGCAGCTAAGTTATTACGGGACAAATATTCACTTCACAATTACATCGTTAAATACGGCGGGGATGGTCCCGACTTTCAGGAATTTAAGAAATTGGTGGAATCATACCATTTGGGGGAAAATTTCAAGTTCCTGGGCGAGCTCGATGATACAAGAAAGGACACATGTGGTGCTGATATTGTCGTCATTCCATCCTGTTGGGGAGATGCCTATCCATTGAGCGTCATCGAGGCGATGTCCGCCGGAAAACCGGTCATAGCAACCGATGTGGGCGGGATCCCGGAAGAAATTGGAAACGAGAATTGTGGAATTCTGATTAAACCTTTCGATAGTGATGCGTTAGCAGCGCAGCTGGTAGATCTGATGAGGGATGGGCCGAAGCGGGAACGCCTTGGCAGAAATGCCCGGATGCGGGCCGAACGCCTGTTCACCGAAAAACGTTTCAATGATGAGGTCCTTGCCGCTCTCCGGAAGGAACTGGGTCTTGGAACTTGAATTCAAGGTATCGAGGATGGAGCGCGCGAGGTGGTATATTAATATGGCATAATTTATGCTTATTTGTTCTCGGATCTCATATTTCTCTTCACGGTCGATGTGCCCATTTCGAAAATGAAAGGAAGGGTGGACATGGCTACGAAAATCGTATTAAAAAATTCTATTCTTCTTCGATATCTTCCAGGTATCGTGTTATTTTTAACGATGGCGTGTCCCGTTTATTCCGCCAATTTTCCGCTCGAAATCATCCTTCCCAAGGCGGCAGGGGCGGGAAGTCCCGCCATTCCATCGACATACCCGATTTTTCGGGCCTACCCCGGAGTCGAGTACAACATCAGGGCAGCGGTTATCGGTGGGGCATATCCTTATCGGTTTGCGCTGACCAACCAGCCATCGGGCATGACGATCAATGCTTCTACGGGGGAGATCGTGTGGCGTAATCCGCAAAGTAGTTCCGGCAATATCACCTTGGCGGTGACCGATTCCGAGGGGGCAACGGTATCGACAAGCTGGACGATCACGGTGACTACAAATGGATTTCTGTTTGTAAATTCCTCGTATTCCGGCCCCCAGACCGGCACTATCGATCAACCCTTCAATTCCATTGCCAGCTTGTTGCAGAACAGTGGCAGCGGGAACGGAAATGACATCGTTTATTTTCGTGCCGGCAACTATCAACTCATCGCGTTCAATTCTGTTTATGAAGCGACCGGAGTTCAGGGGTGCAACCTCGATGGTCGCCCTCATATGTGGATAGGCTACCCCGGTGAGATTGTTAACATAAACGGGGACGGAAGATTCTTTGAAATCACCAACCTCTATTTTGATCGTCTCAATCTATCCAATTTTTCTGATTACGGGATCCGTGCTGATTCAGGAAGTCATTACGATCTTATGCGGCGGTGCAAGTTAAGTAACGTCACCGCAGTACGTTCGTCGAATTCAAATCAAGGTTTTTATTTTACACAGGCAACGTCCACCGGATATTACTGGGTATTTCAGGATAATGAATTCAGCAACTTTACAGGGGCCTCCGCAATCGGAAGCATCTACGATAGGGAAAAATTTCTCATTGAAAATAATTATATACATGATCCGGGAGGGAGCGGCTTGAATGGAGTCAGCAATGCTATCGCATTGAAGTACCGATGCAATTACGGGACGGTCCGGGGGAATATTATACGAATGAGCAGTGGGATGATTCTCGGGAATTCTCTTAATGGAAGTTTTGTCCATTCAAACAATAATGAGATTTGCTTTAATTTTTTTGATGCCGGTGTTGGTGGAGTCCACAGATTTAATACCCATGGTCCAACTGAGCCGATGCTTCGCACATACTACTATCGCAACACTGTGATTGGTGATATAATTTTCCAAAATATTAATGGAAGTAATTGCGCCGCGCAAGGACCTTTTTACCTTTACAATAATGTCATAATAAACTCGACAAGCAGTTCTTATACCAAGGAAAATCATATAACTTATCACTACACATGCACGGATACCCCTCAAAATTGTATCAGTCAAAGCAATAACCTGACGGGAACACCGGAAAATAATATCATTGATATCAATGGGAATCTGACTCCCGCTTACAGATCCTTTCTTGGTACTCGTGGATATCAGTTGGGCGGCAAAAATGGTCCGATGACCCCCAGTTCACCTAAAGGATTAAGCATAAGTCAGGCTCAGTATTGACGAGGGAGACTTTTTGAATCCTTGAAGGGACGCTCCAAACAGGTATCGTTGGTTCTGTTGTGCGCAAAGGACCTGTCTCTTCGCGTCATTTGCCGCCCGTCTTGAGCCATAGACAAAGCAAAATTTGTTCATCCGGAGACTCTGGACATAATCCGGCGAATAATGTTCGACGAAACGATCCCCCGCGCAATTTCGATGAGTTCATGTGGCCATAGATGATTCCGCAACTCCGTCAGAAAAAGGGACCGCTTCGAGTCTGCCATCTTATTTCGGGAGATTTATGGGCCGGTGCCGAGGTCATGTCCTGGAATCTGCTCCGTAAATTACATGAGCGGTCCGACCTGGAGATCTCGATAATTCTCATGAATGAAGGCCGGCTGGCGGAGGAGTTGCGGACCCTGGGCCTGCCGGTACAAGTGATCGACGAGAGGAACGTGCCCTTCCACAAGCTACTTCTCGCTACACGTGCTTTTCTGCGGGAAAAATCTCCGCAGGTCATCCACTCGCATCGCTATAAAGAGAACATCCTTGCGTTTCTCGGACGGAGCTCGGGAGTGAATTCCCGTTTGGTAGCCACAGAACACGGTGTTCCTGAGAGCAACTACGGGGACTTCAGGATGGAAGGCCGAATCATCACCAGGCTCGACAGGATCCTTCTGGCCAGGCAATTCGACCGCCTGGTCACCGTTTCTTATGAGATCCGTGACCGATTCATCGGCCAATACGGATTTTCTTCGACCAAAGTAAGCGTCATCCACAATGGAATCGAACTTCCAGGGGAAATTACCCCAGCCCGCTTCGGCTCCTCGATCGTGGCAGGTTCGGCAGGCCGGCTCTTTCCGGTGAAAGATTACCTGCTGATGGTGGAGATCGCCCGGGTGGTGGCGGCACGGAAGGCTCCTCTGCGTTTCGAGCTGGCCGGGGAAGGGCCGGAGCGGGGCCGGTTGGAGGAACGACTCGCCGAATCTGGACTTCGCGAGTCGTTTCGTCTCTGCGGACAAGTGGAGGATATGGCCGGTTTCTATTCGGGTCTCGATTTCTACCTCAACACCTCGATAAACGAGGGGATCCCGATGACTATCCTTGAGGCTATGGCGCATGGCATGCCGGTGGTCGCTCCGAAGGTCGGCGGAATCAGCGAGATCATCGAGGATGGCGTCGAGGGCTTCCTGGTGCCGACCCGGGATCCCAACGCCTTCGCTGAAAAATGCCTGTCGCTGCAAAATGCCGAATTGAGGGTGCAAATGGGGAGGGCGGCACGGGCAAAAGTTGAGTCGTGCTTTTCCGATGACCTCATGGCTCGGCAATACTACCAACTTTACAGGGAACTGGCCGGATGAACATGTTGGAGAGGTTCGCTGGGATGGCGGAGGCAAGGGGAGACTTCAACTTGTCATGTTGACGATGCTTTTTGGTGGATCTCTATTTCTGGTGTTCTTCGCCTATCTTGGCTATCCCCTGACGCTGCTGCTGATCGCTCAAGTGCGCAGGCGGGAAGTAAGGAAGTCTCCCTTCTTCCCGTCGGTCACCGTGATCATCGCCGCTTATAACGAGGATAAACGTATCCGGGAAAAACTCGAAAATACCTTGTCTCTCAAGTACCCTCGGGAGAACCTCCAGATCCTGGTCGCTTCCGATGGATCCACCGATGCCACCAACGGTATTGTAGAAGCCTACGCCGTGAAAGGGGTGGAACTTCTTCCGGTGACCAGGCGGGGAGGCAAGGAGAACGCCCAGAAAGAGGCGGTTCGGGTGGCGCGGGGGGAAATTTTGGTCTTTTCCGATGTGGCGACCCGGCTCGACACGGACGGCCTGGCGCAGATCGTCGCCAATTTCGCCGACCCCACCGTTGGCTGCGTCAGCAGCGTCGACCGGGTCCTTGGTAAGGACGGCCGCACAGGCGGGGAAGGAGCCTATGTGCATTACGAGATGTGGCTGCGATCGTTGGAGTCGCAAGTCCATTCCCTGGTGGGGCTCAGCGGTTCCTTTTTCGCCGCCCGAAGCCAGGTCTGCCGGGATTTTTCCGTGGATATGCAGAGCGACTTCCGGACCTTGCTCAACACCTTGCGGATCGGCCTGCGAGGTGTTAGCGATTCCTCGGCGGTCGGCTACTATCAGGACGTGGCCAACGGCCGGCGAGAATTCGACCGCAAGGTACGCACGGTTCTACGAGGTCTCACGGTATTTTTTCGTCATCTGGAATTTCTCAATCCGATCCGATACGGATTTTTCTCTTACCAATATTTCTGTCACAAACTGCTTCGCTGGCTGGTCCCTCTCTTCCTTCTGTTCGCTTTTGCGACCAACCTGGCCCTGGTACCCGGCTCTACAGGGTACTCCGCCTTGCTGGCAGGTCAGGTTGGATTCTATACTGCCGCCATCTGGGTATGGCACCGCCCTTCACCTCCGGCGTATGCGGTGCTGAAGATCCCCGCCTATTTCGTTGCAGTGAATGCTGCTATAGTAGCGGCCTGGTGGCGCTATTTCCGGGGGGATCGGTTGGTGATGTGGACCCCTTCGCAGCGGTAGTTCCGCCTAGTGGATATTTCGACAATACGTGAGGCATACGGCAGAAGGATCCTTATGAGACATTGATCGCAAAGGCTATGTTGGAGGGATCGTGATCATTGATCACATCGGAATCGTTGTCAGGTCCATCCATCTTGGAGTCGAGGAATGGATCAACCTCTTCGGCTATGAACAAGCTACGGAGATTGTGAAAAATTCGAAACAGAAAGTTAATGTCGTGTTCATGGGGAAAACGGGGTCGCTCACAGTGAAACTACTGGAACCCACCGATCCCTCTTCCCCCGTCTACTCATTCGCTCGCAAAGGTGGAGGAATTCATCATATCTGTTTCCGCGGAGAATGTCTCTCCGAAGACCTGAAAACGCTGGAGAAGAAGGGTGCGAGGGTGCTTGTTGCACCTGAACCGGGGGAGGCCTTCGAGAACGAAGAGATTGCATTTGTCTATACCGCCCAAGGTCTCAATATGGAGTTGATCGACACGGAAAAGAAGGCACGTCGCATACGGGACAATGGGCAATAATTTCTTAAAATGGTCGCGGTTCTCCGGAAAATGAATTCCCTTGAATCCGGCATCGCGATAAATTCTTCAAAAACATATTTGAAATTCCAATTGCAGAATCGAAATCCGAATCGGGTTTCGTCTTTGATAACTCAATGAAAAAGCATATTGATAAAGAACGGTACATATCTTGCTGGTATCTGCACTGGAACGTAATCAGCATGAACCGGCGAATAAATATTGTGACAGTACTGGCGGTCCTGGGGAGCCTTCTTTCCGCATGCGGAGGCGGGGGGGGCGGCACCGAGTCATCCCCACCCTCCCTTCCATCGAAGACATTGCATTGGGAGGCCCCGACGTCCTATACGGATGGTACCCCTATGGATCCTCTGGTGGACCTTCAAGGTTTTGAGATCTACGTCAGGGAGGACGATTTCTTTGGGCCGAATGATCAGGCGGTAGCGGAAGTTGCGCCGACGGATCGCACTTTCAATCTTGCGTTGCTCGCACCCAGAATTTCAAAGGGAACGACGTACTACGTTTCACTCCGCGCAGTCTCCGCGATCGGATTGAAATCCGATTATTCACCGCCTGCCTCGTTCTCCTTCTGATTGCCCCTTCCTCCTCCCTCACGTAGACTTCATACCGGTAACTGACGGGGGGTTCATGATGATCGATATCGAGGGGGCGATCCTTTCCAGCTTCCGTGCCGGGATCGTGGCGATCCGTTCCGACGGGACGGTCGCGTATATCAATCCGATCGGGGCGAAGATCCTCGAAGCCTGTTCGTTGCGGGAAGGCGAGAACATCCACCTCCGCGCGGGAGAGAACGTCTTCTTCCGGGTGTTGAGCGAAGCCCTCTCGAT
>Ga0209253_10000373_pt1 | contig 37546 bp, 36 predicted proteins | sample FrelakmetBRP12BR_FD_187145 | JGI IMG/M metagenome (GOLD analysis project Ga0209253, IMG submission 187145) | Freshwater lake sediment microbial communities from the University of Notre Dame, USA, for methane emissions studies - BRP12 BR (SPAdes)... | ecosystem: Environmental > Aquatic >... | reverse complement strand
GACCCACTGAACCGACGGAAAGAGGGATGTACGAACTGCTCAAAAGCGTGTCTTCGCCGGCCGACCTGCGGCGCCTCGATCGCACCCAGCTGCAGCAGCTGGCCGTCGAACTGCGCGGGTACCTGCTCGAGTCGGTTTCGAGGACAGGCGGGCACCTCAGTTCGAACCTCGGCACCGTCGAGCTGACCGTCGCGCTGCACTACGTGTTCGACACGCCCGACGATCGCCTCGTGTGGGACGTCGGCCACCAGACCTACGCGCACAAGATCCTGACGGGCCGGCGCGAGGGGATGGCGCACCTGCGGCAGTACGGCGGCATCTCGGGCTTCCCGCGCCGTTCGGAGAGCGAGTACGACACCTTCGGCACCGCGCACTCGTCGACGTCGATTTCGGCGGCGCTCGGGATGGCCGTGGCCGCACGCAACCAGGGATCGAAGCGGCACTCGATCGCGGTGATCGGCGACGGCGCGATGAGCGCGGGCATGGCCTTCGAGGCGCTGAACAACGCGGGCGTCACGGAGAACATCCGCCTGCTGGTGATCCTGAACGACAACGACATGTCGATCTCGCCGGCGGTCGGCGGCCTCAACCGCTACCTCGCGCGCCTGCTGAGCGGCAAGTTCTACGCGGCGGCCAAGCACGCGGGCAAGCAGGTGCTGAAGAACTTCCCGCCCGTGTTCGCGCTGGCGCGCAAGTTCGAGGAGCACGCCAAGGGCATGGTCGTGCCGGGCACGCTGTTCGAGGAGTTCGGGTTCAACTACATCGGCCCGATCGACGGCCACGACCTGGAGTCGCTGATCCCGACGCTGCAGAACATCAAGGACCTGACCGGGCCGCAGTTCCTGCACGTCGTGACGAGGAAGGGGCAGGGCTACAAGCTCGCCGAGGCGGACCCGGTCCTGTACCACGGCCCCGGCAAGTTCGACCCGATCGTCGGCATCAAGAAGGCGGCCGCGGGCAAACCGACGTACACGCAGGTCTTCGGCGACTGGTTGTGCGACATGGCGGCTGCGGACAAGCGGCTGATCGGGATCACTCCCGCCATGCGCGAGGGCTCCGGGCTCGTGCGCTTCGAGCAGGAGTATCCGAACCGCTACTTCGACGTCGGGATCGCCGAACAGCATGCCGTGACGTTCGCCGCCGGCCTTGCGTGCGACGGCATGAAGCCGGTCGTCGCCATCTACTCGACGTTCCTGCAGCGCGGCTACGACCAGTTGATCCACGACGTCGCGCTGCAGAACCTGCCGGTCGTGTTCGCGCTCGACCGCGGCGGCCTCGTCGGGGCCGACGGCGCCACGCATCACGGCGCGTTCGACCTGTCGTACCTGCGCTGCATCCCGAACATGACCGTGATGGCGCCGTCCGACGAGAACGAGTGCCGCCAGATGCTGTTCACCGCCTTCCAGCAGGACGGACCGAGCGCCGTCCGGTATCCGCGCGGGACCGGGCCGGGTGCTGCAATCGTCCAGGAAATGACTGCGCTTGCGCTCGGCAAGGGCGAAGTGCGACGCGAGTCCTCCGCGCCGGCGGGCCGGCGCATTGCCGTGCTCGCATTCGGCACGATGGTCGCGCCCGCGCTGGCGGCCGCCGATGCGCTCGACATGACGGTCGCCAACATGCGCTTCGTCAAGCCGCTCGACGCGGAACTCGTCTGCCGCCTTGCCGCCACCCACGATGCGCTCGTCACGGTCGAGGAGAACGCGCTCGACGGCGGCGCCGGGAGCGCCTGCCTCGAGGCGCTCGCCGCCGCGGGCATCGAGCACCCCGTGCTTCGACTCGGCCTGCCGGACCAGTTCGTCGACCACGGCGATACCGCGCTGCTGCTGCGCGAGTGCGGCCTCGATGCCGACGGCATTGCCGCGGCGGTTCGCCGTCGCTTCCCGGAGTTGATGCGCGAGGCGCGCGTGAAGTCCGCCGCCTGACCCCGGCGCCACGCGGTGCCCGGCATGAAGCCGATCGTCATCCTGCAGCACGAGGCCGGTGTGTCCGCAGGGCACTTCGCCTCGTGGCTCGACGCGCGATCGCTCCCGCACCGTCTCGTCGGCATTCACCTCGGTGAGCCGATGCCGTCGTCGGCCGAGCCATATGCCGGCGTCTGTTCCCTCGGCGGAAACATGAGCGCCAACGATCCGCTGCCGTGGATCGACGAGGAACTTGCCCTGATGCGCGATGCCGTCGCGCGCGACGTGCCGATCATCGGTCACTGCCTCGGCGGACAGTTGCTGGCGAAGGCGCTCGGCGCCGCGGTCCACCGCAACCCGTGCAAGGAAATGGGCTGGCTGCCGGTCGACGTGGTCGATCCTGCACTCGTTGAAGAGTGGCTCGGCTCGACGGCGACGGGCGAGCTGTTCCACTGGCACGGCGACGCCTTCGAACTGCCGCAGGGCGCGCGCCGGTTGCTCTCGAGCCCGCTGGCGCCGAACCAGGCCTATGTCGTCGAGCGCGGCAACGCCGAGCACCTCGGCATGCAGTTCCACATCGAGATGACGCCCGAACTGGTGACCGCGTGGGCGAGGGACCCCGGCGCTGCCGAAGAAGTCGAGGCGGAGCGGGCGCTTACGGGCGGACCTGGCGTCCAGTCGCCCGGGGAAATGTGCCGGGACGCGGAGCGACGCAGCGAGGCGATGAGGACGCTGGCCTGGCGGCTGTACGACCGCTGGGCGCGGGGGCTCAGGCGCTGATCGAGCCCGCCGAGGCGGTCAGCCGCGGTGGACCGCCGGGCGCCACGCGCCGCCCAACCGGCCGATCGGGTGCGTGTCGACGATCCTGCGGTCCTGCCGCGGGCAGATCAAGCGGTGGATCTCGCCCAGCAGCATCAGTTCGGCCAGGGCCGCCGGCTCGATGTGCGCGAGCCGCGGGTCGAGGCCTGCGGCGACACGCTCGATGAAGTTCGTCAGTTCCGGATGCCCCCAGAGCAGCGAGACCGTTCGCACGACGGCGGGATGGTTGCTCTCGAGCACCGACACTTCGCGGGCGTTCGCTGCCGGGCCCGGAGCCGCGGCAACGCCGGAACCCGAGGGCGGGTTCGAGCCGGGCGGGATGGGAAAACTGCCGAAACGGGAGGGCGTCGCTCGCATAGCGTAAAGATGGTACGTGGATCTCACGTACGCACCAAGCCATTTCCTGACTGCCGGCCGCGCCCGTGCCCCGAGTGGGCGGTGCGGCCGCCGGGATCGCCCGATCGGCTCAGTCGCGGAAGTTCTCGAACGTCAGGGGCACCTCGGTGACGTCCTTGCGAAGCAAGGCGATCGCGTCCTGCAACGTGTCCCGCTTCGCGCCGGCGACTCGCACGGCATCGCCCTGGATGCTCGACGACACCTTCAGCTTCGACTCCTTGACCAGCGCGACGATCTTCTTCGCGAGCACCGAGTCGATGCCGTTGCGCACCTTGACGACCTGCTTCAGCTTGTCGCCGCCGATCTTCTCCGGCTTGCCGAAGTCGAGCAGGCGCGGGTCGACCCCGCGCTTGGCGAGCTTGCCCATCAGCACGTCGCGCACCTGGCCGAGCTTGAACTCGTCGTCCGCGTAGGCGGTGAGTTCGAGTTCCTTCAGCTCGAAGCGCGCGTCCGACCCCTTGAAGTCGAACCGGTTCGCGATTTCCTTGTTCGCCTGGTCGACCGCGTTGCGCAGCTCCACCAGGTTCGGCTTGCAGACCACATCGAACGAAGGCATCGGCGCTCTCCAGGTGAACGAGGCGAGTTTAGCGACCTGCCACCTACAATCGCGCCATGGCAGCGGCGATCGAAACCGGCGTCTCGCTCGGGAAGTTCAACACGTTCGGGGTGGAGGCACGCGCCGCGTTCTTCGCGTCGGTGCGCGACGTCGAACAGCTGCGCGATGCGCTGGCCGATCCACGCGTCGTCGACCTGCCGCGCCTGGTGCTCGGCGGGGGCAGCAACATCCTGTTCACGCGTGACTTCGACGGCCTGGTCGTCAAGATCGACATTCCCGGCTATGCGCGGATCGGCGACGACGGGGCCCACTGGCTGGTCCGGGTGGGAGCCGGCGAGTCCTGGCACGGCACGGTCTCCCGGCTGCTCGACGACGGCCTGCCCGGGCTCGAGAACCTGGCGCTCATTCCCGGCTCGGTGGGCGGTGCTCCGATCCAGAACATCGGCGCGTACGGGCTCGAACTGGCCGAGCGCCTGCAGGACGTCGACGTCTTCGATCCGGCGAGCGGAGCGCTGGACTCCCTCGACGTCGCCGACTGCCGCTTCGGCTACCGCGACAGCATCTTCAAGCGTGAGCGCGCCGCCGGGCGCGTCGTCATCGGCGTCACCCTTGCCCTGCCGAAGCAGTGGACCGCCGTCGCGGGCTACGTCGACGTCGAGAACGAGCTGAAGGCGCGCGGCGTCACCCGGCCGGCGGCGCGCGACCTGTTCGACGCCGTCGTCTCGATCCGCCGGCGGAAACTGCCTGACCCTGGGCAGGTCGGCAACGCCGGCAGCTTCTTCAAGAATCCGGTGGTACCCCGCGCGCAGCGCGAGGAGCTGATCGATCGGTTCCCGTCGCTGGTCAGCTACGACATCGGGGGGGGTCGCTTCAAGCTCGCAGCGGGCTGGCTGATCGAGGCCTGCGGCCTGAAGGGTGTGGTTCGCGGGCGCGCGGGAGTTTCCCCGCGCCAGGCCCTCGTGCTGGTCAACCTCGGGGGCGCCACCGGCAGGGAAATTCTCGCGCTGGCGCGCGAGGTGCAGGACGCCGTGCGGGCGCGCTTCGGCATCGAGCTCGAACCCGAACCGAGCCTCGTCTGAAAAAAAGCGGGCCCGCGTTCAGCGGACCCGTGGCTGCGTGGTGTCTGCAGTCGTCTCAGCGCGCCGGCCGGAGAGCTCGGATCCGGGGAACCTGGAAGAGCGCCGGCGCAGAAGACGATTGGACTATAGGCAGAGGTCCCGCCAGCCGGCATTCATCCGTTCAGCCGGTCGTCGGTCATCCGCTCAGCCTACTTGCTGCCCTTGTCCTCGGTGAGTTTCGGCAAGGCGGAGCCGCTTCCGGCCGACAGCAGTCCGATGCGCGTGTAGGTCATCAGCTTGTCGCGCGTGTCGGTGATGTCGAGGTTGCGCATCGTCAGCTGGCCGATGCGGTCGGCCGGCGAGAAGACCGATTCGCCCTTTTCCATCGTCAACCGCTCCGGCTTGTACGTCAGGTTCGGCGACGAGGTGTCGAGGATCGAGTAGTCGTTGCCCCGACGCAGCTCCACGCGAACTTCGCCCGTGACGGCGCGCGCGACCCACCGCTGCGCGCTTTCGCGCAGCATGATGGCCTGCGGGTCGAACCAGCGTCCCTGGTACAGCAGTCGGCCCAGGCGGCGGCCGTTGTCGCGATACTGCTCGATCGTGTCCTCGTTGTGGATGCCGGTCACGAGGCGCTCGTACGCGAGGAAGATCAGCGCCATGCCGGGCGCCTCGTAGATGCCGCGGCTCTTCGCCTCGATGATGCGGTTCTCGATCTGGTCGCTGACTCCGAGCCCGTGCCGCCCGCCGATCCGGTTGGCCTCGGCCATCAGCTCGACCGGGTCGGCGAATTCGACGCCGTTCAGCGCGACCGGCAGGCCCTCATCGAACCGCACGCTGACTTCCTCGGCCTTGACGGCGACGTCGTCGCGCCACGAAGCGACGCCCATGATCGGCTGGACGATCCGGACGCTGCTCGACAGCTGCTCGAGATCCTTCGCCTCGTGCGTCGCGCCGAGCATGTTCGAGTCGGTGGAGTACGCCTTCTCGGCGGACATCTTGTAGGCGAAGCCGGCCTGTCGCATGAACTCCGACATCTCCGCACGGCCGCCGAGTTCGTCGATGAACGCCTGGTCGAGCCACGGCTTGTAGATCCGCAGGCTCGGATTCGCGAGCAGGCCGTAACGGTAGAAGCGTTCGATGTCGTTGCCCTTGAACGTGCTGCCGTCGCCCCAGATGTTGACGTCGTCTTCCTTCATGGCGGTGACGAGCATCGTGCCGGTCACCGCGCGGCCGATCGGCGTCGTGTTGAAGTAAGTGATCCCGGCCGTCGAGATGTGGAAGGCACCGCACTGCAGGGCCGAGATGCCTTCGGCGACGAGCTGCGCGCGGCAGTCGACGAGGCGCGCCTTCTCGGCGCCGTACTGCAGGGCGCGGCGCGGAATGTCGTCGTAGTCGGGCTCGTCGGGCTGGCCGAGGTTCGCCGTGTAGGCGTACGGGATCGCGCCCTTCTTGCGCATCCAGAGGAGCGCCGCGCTCGTATCGAGGCCGCCGGAAAACGCGATGCCGACCTTCTGGCCGGCGGGAAGCTGCTGCAGGATCGTCGACATTTGAGAGATGCGCGCCCGATACGCGGGCATTCGAGAGGGCGGGGCGGCGTGACGGCCGCGATGGGTGCGAATTATCCCCGATCGGGTTCCGGCCCACGCGCGCGGCACGCGACTGCGCGCCGCCGCCCCCGGCCCGGGTTGATGACTGTCAACGCACGTTGCGTCCGAGCAGCAGGTACTCCATCAACGCCTTTTGCACATGCAAGCGGTTTTCGGCTTCGTCCCAGACGACGGACTGCGGCCCGTCGAGGACCTCGGCGGTGACTTCCTCGCCCCGGTGCGCGGGCAGGCAGTGCATGAACACCGCCTCCGGTGCGGCGGCCTGCATCATGTCGCGGTCGACCTGCCAGTCGGCGAAGGCCGCCGCGCGCGCATCGTTCTCTGCCTCGAAGCCCATGCTGGTCCAGACGTCGGTGGTGACCAGGTGCGCGCCGCGCGCGGCGTCCATCGGGTCGTCGAACACCGTGAAGTGCGGGCCGGGCGGGGCCAGCGTGGCGTCGAGTGCGTACGTTGGCGGCGTCGACACGTTGACGTGGAATCCGAGGACGCGCGCCGCCTGCAGCCACGTATAGGCCACGTTGTTGGCATCGCCGATCCACGCCACGGTCCTGCCGGCAATCGGCCCGCGGTGCTCCAGGAAGGTGAAGATATCCGCGAGGATCTGGCACGGGTGGTACTCGTTCGTCAGCCCGTTGATGACCGGCACGCGCGAGTACTCCGCGAAGCGCTCGATCTTCGTCTGCCCGTACGTGCGGATCATGACCACGTCGACCATGCGCGAGATCACGCGCGCGCTGTCCTCGATCGGCTCGGCGCGGCCGAGTTGAGAGTCGCTGGTGGTGATGTGGATGACCGAGCCGCCCAGCTGGTACATGCCGGCCTCGAACGACACGCGCGTGCGCGTCGACGCCTTCTCGAACACCATGGCGAGCGTGCGGTCGGCCAGCGGCTGGTAGAACTCGTAACGCTTGAACCGATCCTTGATCACGCGCGAGCGCTCGAGCACCCACTCGAGTTCGTCGCGCGAGAAGTCAGCGAACTGAAGGAAGTGGCGTATCGGCGCGCCCATGGCCGTTCTCCTAGGCGGCCTTCGCCGGTGCGGCGAGGAAGCGCGCGACGAGCGGGGCCAGGCGCTCGACGACCAGGTCGGCGTCAGACCGCGTGACGACCAGCGGCGGCAGCAGCCGGATCACGTTGTCGTGCGTGACGTTGATCAGCAGCCCGGCGCCGAGCGCGTCCTTCACCAGTTCGCCGCACGGGCGATCGAGCTCGATGCCGATCATCAGCCCGCGGCCGCGGATCTCGCGCACGCCGGGAAGGCTCCCCAGGTGCGCTTTCAGTCCCGCGCGGATGCGGTCGCCCTGCTCGACGGCGTTCGCCATCAGGCCTTCGGCCTCGATGATCCTGAGCGTCTCGAGGCCGGCACGCATGGCGAGCGGACCGCCTCCGAACGTCGTTCCGTGGTTGCCGGGGCCGAATACGCCGGCGGCGCGACCTGCGGCCACGCAGGCGCCGATCGGCACGCCGGAACCGAGTCCCTTTGCCAGAGTCATCACGTCCGGCGTGATCCCCGCCCACTGGTGCGCAAACCACTTTCCGGTGCGACCGATGCCGCTCTGCACTTCGTCGATCATCAGCAGCCAGCCGCGCTCATCCGCCATCCGCCGCACGCCGCGGACGAACTCGAGGTCGGCGACCTGGATGCCGCCTTCGCCCTGCAGCACCTCGATCCAGACGGCGCGCACCCGCGGGTCGGCATCGGCGGCCTTCTGCACGGCGGCGAGGCTGTTGTACGGAACGCGGATGAACCCGGAGGGCATCGGATCGAATCCCTTGCGGGCCTTCGCGCTGCCCGTGGCTGCCAGCGTTGCGAGCGTCCGTCCGTGCCACGCGTCTTCCATCACGATGGTCTGCGCTTCCGGCTCGCCGTGTTTGTGGCCGTACATCCGCACGAGCTTCAGCGCGCCCTCGTTGGCCTCGGATCCCGAGTTGCCGAAGAACACCTCCTGCATGCCTGACAGTTCGCAGATGCGATCGGCCAGTTGCTCCTGCTCGGTGACGCGATAGAGGTTCGACGTGTGGATCAGTCGCGCGACCTGTTCCTGCAGCGCGGCGACCAGTTTCGGGTGCGCGTGGCCCAGTCCGTTGACGGCGATGCCAGCCAGTGCGTCCAGGTACTCGCGGCCGTCGGCGTCGTACAGACGCGCGCCCTTGCCATGAGTGAAGGCCACGGGAAGCCGGTTGTAGGTGTTCATCAGGTGCGTCATGGTGTTCTCGCAAAAGAAAAAACGCGGCGCCGTCTCATGTGTCGCATGGACAGGCCGGCAGCCGCGTTCGGGCAATTATAGGGAAAGCGCCTGCCGCGGCGTCGGCGGCGAGCGCCGGGTCACGCAAGTGCCGTCGGATAAAATGCGCGCTGCCCGCGCCCCCGATTCCTGCCGCCGCTGCGCATGACGCGCACCGGCAGGAAACGACCCAGGCGCGGAGGGAGCCCGGCGTGTCCGAGTCCCCGCCGTCCGATACCGACAACAAGCCTCGCCAGTTCTTCATCCACGGCATGACGTCCGATGGCCGCGCGTTTCGCCCAAGCGACTGGGCCGAGCGGCTGGCCGGCGTGCTGTCGTGCTACCGGCCGGGCGGAATGACTTCGGGGCGCGACGCCTTCATCGGCTACTCGCCCTATGTGCGGCCAATGGTGATCGGCGGGGTGAAGTGCGTGCTCGTGGACGAGCGTCTGCGGAGCGTCGAACGGATGGCGTTCGACTTCGTGATGAACTTCGCGAAGGACAACGACCTGCCGGTCTACGAGGGGTGCGTACTGCCGGACCGTTCACACGGTTCGACGCGCTGACCGGATCGGCTCGCTGCCAGCGGGCCGGAAAGGAAGAGCGCGAGGGCAGCCCCCCGCGCTCGAACCGCACGCGCCGTGTGAAGCGGCGCGAATGCTCAGGCCATCGCCTTGATGGCGTGGGCGAGGCGGCTCTTGTTGCGGGCCGCGGTGTTCTTGTGAACGATCTTCTTGTCCGCGATCGCGTCGATGACGCTGGTCGCCTTCTTCAGCGTCTCGGCGGCGGCCGACTTGTCACCCGCCTCGATGGCCTTGCGGACCGACTTGATGGCGGTGCGAAGGCGCGAGCGCTGCGCGGTGTTGTGAGCGTTCTGCTCGACTGAGGTGCGGGCCCGCTTGCGGGCTTGTTTGCTGTTGGCCATGGCGTTCGATCGTGCTGGAGTCGATCGTCCTGAATTGGGCTGGGTTGAAAATGGATCCGTGTTTCCGCCCGGTGCAGATGTGCTGGCTGCCCAGTGCATCGTCGGCAACTGCCGACGCAACTCCGACGTAACTCCTCAATTGCCGGCGCGGAAAAGCCCTAAACTATATCAAATCAAGCTCTTATCCACAATGCCGGCGCCGCGGTCACGCTCCCGCCTCCGGTCCGTGACCCGAACCTCCGGTTTGAACCTGTTCCGCGCCCTTGCCACCGTCAGCGGCCTGACCCTGCTGTCCCGGATCACCGGGCTCGTGCGGGACATGCTGATTTCCCGCCTGTTCGGGGCGAGCGCCGAGACCGACGCCTTCAACGTGGCGTTCCGGCTGCCGAACCTGCTGCGCCGGATGTTCGCCGAGGGCGCGTTCCAGCAGGCCTTCGTGCCGATGCTCGCGGACGTCCGCGCGAGGCGGGACGAGGCGCAGACGGGGCTGTTCGTCGGTCACGTGGCTTCGGCGCTCTTCTGGGTCCTGCTCGGCGTTTCGGTGCTCGGCGTGGTCGCAGCCCCCGCTCTCGTGTGGCTGATCGCTTCCGGCCTTGCGCGCGATCCAGGCGCGTTCGACCTCGCCACCGTGATGACCCGCTGGATGTTCCCGTACATCCTGTTCATGTCGCTCGTCGCGCTCGGGGCCGGCGTGCTGAACACGTACAAGCGGTTCGCGGTGCCGGCCTTCACGCCCGTCCTGCTCAACCTGTCGTTCATCGGCTGTGCGCTGTGGCTTGCGCCGCATCTCGAGCGGCCGATCATGGCGCTGGCCTTCGCAGTGGTCATCGGCGGCGTCCTGCAGCTGGCGCTGCAGTGGTCGGCACTGCTGCGCAGCGGCATCGCGCTGCGCCTGTCCGGCCCGCGCGCGGCGTTCCGTGACCCACACGTGGGGCAGGTGGCTCGCCTGATGCTGCCCGCGGTGTTCGCGGTGTCGGTGGCCCAGATCAGCATCATCGTCAACACCAACATCGCCTCGCACCTGGTCGCCGGCAGCGTGACCTGGCTGGCGTTCGCCGACCGGCTGATGGAGTTTCCAACGGCGCTGCTGGGCGTGGCGCTGGGCACCGTGCTGCTTCCGAACCTGTCGGCGGCGTTCGCCGAAGAGCGTCGCGAGGACTACGCCAGGCTGCTCGACTGGGGGCTGCGCCTGACGTTCCTGCTGGCGCTTCCGGCGGCCGTCGGCCTCGGATTCATGGCCGAGGGCATCGTGTCGGTGCTGTTCCAGGGGCGCGAGTTCACGGCGCTGGATGTGAACCAGACCTCGGTGGCCGTCGTCGGCTACGCGGTCGGCCTCATCGGTCTCATCGGCGTGAAGATCCTCGCGCCCGGCTTCTACGCGCAGAAGGACATCAGGACGCCCGTGAAGATCGCGGTATTCGTCCTGGTCGCGACGCAGCTGGCGAACCTGGTCCTCGTGCCGTGGCTCGCGCATGCGGGCCTCGCGCTGTCGGTCAGCCTCGGCGCGTGCGTCAACGCGCTCGCGCTGTTCATCGGGCTCAAGCGCCGCGGCCTGTACCGCGCGCAGGGCAAGTGGGGCGGCTTCATGCTCCGCCTGCTGATTGCGCTGGCGGTGCTGGCCGGCGTCCTGTGGTTCCTGCAGCGCCCGCTCGACTGGACCGCGATGCAGTCGACGCCATGGCAGCGCGCAGGCTGGCTGGCGCTGGTGATCGGAGCGGGTGGCGCCGCGTACTTCACGGTGCTGGGCATCCTCGGATTCCGGCCGCGGGACTTCCGCCACCAAGCGTGACCGCGGCCCGCGGCGAACCGAAAGAAGACGCCGCCCGTGGGCGGCGTCTTCTTTCCTGAGATGCTTTCAGCCGAGTTGCTTCAGCATCGTGGCCGCGTCGCTGACTGCGAACTGCTTCGGCTCCTCGATGTTCAGCGACTTCACCACGCCGTTGTCCACGAGCATCGAGAAGCGGCGGCAGCGGACGCCGAGGTTCGGGACATCGAATTCCAGGCCGAGCTTCTTCGTGAACTCCGCCGCGCCGTCGGCCATCATCCGTACCTTGCCCGACACGTTCTGGTCCCGGCCCCAGGCGCCCATCACGAAGGCATCGTTGACCGACAGGCACCAGATCTCGTCGACGCCTTTCGCTTTCAACGCGTCGTACTTCTCGACATAACCGGGGACGTGCTTCGCGGAGCAGGTTGGAGTGAAGGCGCCCGGCAGGCCGAAGATCGCGATCTTCTTGCCTTTCGAGATCTCGCCGACGTTGAACGTGTTCGGGCCGAGCGGGCAGCCTTCGGTCTCGACGTCGATGAATTCCTGCAGTTGGCCTTCGGGCAGACGGTCGCCGACCTTGATCGTCATCTTTGTCCTCTTGTGCGCACGGTGGAAGAGGAAAAGTCTAGCAAGTCGCCCGCGTTCGCGGGCACGCGTCCCCGGGGCCGGGCGGGGACGGCGGCGGCTGAGCGTCAGTCGCCGAGCGCCACGCCCTCGCGGCGAGGATCCGCGCCGCCGGACCAGCCCATGCGGCCGCCGGGCAGCCGCACGCGGACGATGCCCTGCAGGCCGCTGGCCATGTCGATCTCGCGTACGTCGTGGCCCCGAACCTTCAGGCCGTCGATCAGCGCAGAGCTGACCTGGCCTTTCTCGACCTCCGTCGGACCGTTGCGGGAGCCGAAGTTCGGCAGCGAAATGGCCTGTTGCACGTCGAGGTCCCAATCCATGAGGCCGACCAGCGTCTTCGTGACGTAGCCGATGATCTGCGACCCGCCGGGGGAACCGACCGCGGCGACGAACTCGCCCGAGGATCTTTCGAACACGAGGGTCGGCGCCATCGAGCTGCGCGGCCGTTTGCCCGGCTGCACCCGGTTCGCCACGGGCAACCCGTCCGACCGAGGCGTGAACGAAAAGTCGGTGAGCTGGTTGTTCAAAAGGAAGCCGCGCACCATCACGCGCGAGCCGAACACGTCCTCGATCGTCGTCGTCATCGACAGCGCGTTGCCGTAGCCGTCCACGACCGAAATGTGCGACGTCGATGCTTTCGGCGGCGACGTGTCCGGCGCGAAAGCGCTCTTCGTGCCCGGCGGGATGCCGGGCCTGGCGGTTCCCATGCTGCGGTCGCCGATCAGCTGCGCGCGCTGGCGCAGGTAGCCCGGGTCGACGAGGCCGGGGACGTTCACCGGGACGAAGTCGCTGTCGGCGAGGTACTGCCCACGGTCGGCGAATGCCAGGCGGCCCGCTTCGGCGAAGAGGTGCACGGCGTCCGCCTGGGGCTCCTGCTTGCCGTTCTCGGTGACCGGCGGCACGGCGGCGATGTTGCGCACCGCGAAGATGCCCAGCATCTGCGCAACCGCGACGCCGCCCGACGACGGCGGCGGCATGCCGCATGCCCGCCACTGCTTGTAGTCGGTGCAAAGGGCCTCGCGCACCTTCACCCGATAGGCCGCGAAGTCGCTCTCCGCGAGCGCGCCCGCGTTCCGGTGCGAGCGCACCGCCTTCACGATGTCGGCGGCAATGGCGCCGTTGTAGAAGGCGTCCGCGCCGCCAGCCTGGAGCGCGCGCAGCGTGGCCGCGTATTCCTGGTTGCGCACCATCGTGCCGACGGACTTCGGTGTGCCGTCGGGCAGATAGAAGTACGCAGATGCGGTGGCGTCCGACTTCAGGTGCTTCTCGGACGCGAGCTGCATGTTCAGCCGCGGCGACATGGGGAAGCCGCTGTCGGCGAGGCGCAGCGCGGGCTCGAACAGCTTCGCCCAGGGAAGCCTGCCGTGCCGCTTGTGCGCCTCTTCGAGCAGGCGCACGGCGCCGGGTGTGCCGACCGAGCGTCCGCCGACGACGGCCTCGATGAAGGGCATTGCCTTGCCATCGGGGAGCAGGAACAACGTCTCGTCCGCCGCCATCGGAGCCGTCTCGCGCCCGTCGTACGCGATGACCCGCTTGCCGTCCCAATGCATCAGGAAAGCGCCGCCGCCGAGCCCCGAGCTCTGTGGCTCGACCAGTCCAAGCACGAGCTGGATCGCGATCGCCGTGTCGACCGCGCTGCCGCCGGCCCGCAGGACCTCGCGTCCCGCCTCGGTGGCGAGCGGGTTGGCGGAGGCGGCCATGTGACGCGTGGCCGTGACGGTCGTGAGCCCGGGACGGAATGCGGACGATGCCTCCGGCTGGGAGGGTCGGTCCGGCTGTGCCGTGGAGCAGGCGGCGAGGAGTGCTGCGAAGGGAGCGGCGAGCGCGGCCCGGTGGAGCCGGCGCAGGAAGGTCCGCACATCCATGGGTGAGATCTCCGGTGGGTGCCGGCGGGCAACGGCCGTGCCGCCGCCCGCGTCGTGCGATTACCTGGGCTGCATGCGAATGGCGCCGTCCAGGCGGATCGTCTCGCCGTTCAGCATCACGTTCTCGATGATGTGCCGCGCCAGCGCGGCGTACTCCTCGGGTTTGCCGAGACGCGAGGGGAAGGGGACCTGCTTGCCGAGCGAGTCCTGCACGTCCTGCGGCATGCCGAGCAGCATCGGCGTCCCGAAGATCCCCGGCGCGATGGTGCAGCAGCGGATGCCGCTTCGGGACAGGTCACGCGCGATCGGCAGCGTCATGCCGACGACGCCGCCCTTGGAAGCCGAGTAGGCCACCTGGCCGATCTGGCCGTCGAACGCGGCCACCGACGCGGTGTTGATCACCACGCCCCGCTCGCCGTCGGCGGTTGGTTCGAGCTTCGACATCGCTGTCGCGGCGGTGCGGATCATGTTGAAGGTGCCGATCAGGTTGATCGTGATGACGCGGGTGAACGACGCGAGCGAGTGCGGTCCGTCCTTGCCGACCGTCTTCTCGCCGATCGCGATGCCGGCGCAGTTCACGAGCCCGCGCAGCGTGCCCATCTGCCCGGCTGCATCGACCACGGCCTGCGCGTCGGCTTCGCTCGTGACGTCGCACTTGACGAATCGCGCGCTGGCGCCGAGTTCCCGCGCGAGCGCCTCGCCCTTGTCGGCCTGCACGTCTGCAATGACGACCCTGCCGCCGCTCGCGGCCAGGAGCCGGGAGGTGCCGCCGCCGAGCCCGGACGCGCCGCCGGTGACGATGAATACGTTGTTCTGGATCTGCATGGAGTCCCCCGCTGGAAAGCGAAGGATTTTAGGGCCTGTCAACACCTGGCTCGCGCATGTGCGATCCAGGCGTTAGCAGGCCCTAGGCCGGCCGGCGCGGCGCGCTCAGTGGAAGGTGCAGCGCGCCAGGAAGGTCAGGCTCACTCCGTTGGCGCCCGTCGCCGTCGGCTGCCGGGCGCGCAGCCTCACCATGGGCGCGATGCACGACTCGGCGTCCAGTCCGGTGAGCGACAAGGCGTCCCGCATCAGGTCAGAGTGCAGCCCCAGCGTGTAGTGCGGCCGCGTGTACTGGCCGGGCGTCTCTCCCATCGGCTTGTACTCGTACAGCCCCATCGAGGAGAAGAGGCCGCGCTTGTACGCGTAGGGGTCGATGGGTGGCTGCGTGGTCGTGTGCAGATCCACGATCTCCACCGAGTGGAGCTTGATGCCGTCCCGTCCCGCGCTCCGCGTCGACGGGTCCGCACGCAGCTGCGCCGAGCCGGGAGCGGCGAGGATCGCCAGCGAGCTGAACAGTGCAGCGCGCAGCAATGCGGAAGATCTTGACGGCATCGAGAGAGGACTCTACGCGGCTGAATCTGCAATTACAGTAGGGCCGCAACGCGGGGCGGGGCAAGTAGCCGATCGGATGACCCCGGCTGCGCGTGATACGCATTCAAGCGGCACGAAACCAAGGAGACGGAATGAGCCATCAGGGTCGCGAGTTGCTCCAGGGGCTCAGGAACTTCGAGAAGGGCAAGATCGTGACGGCCCGCGAGGCCGTGCAGCTCATTCGCGACGGCGATACGGTTGCCACGACCGGTTTCGTCGGCATCGGATTCCCCGAGAACATCGCGGTCGCGCTCGAGCAGCGCTTCCTCGAATCGAGCGAACGCGATCCCGACGGCATCGGCAAGCCGGAAGGATTGACGCTCGTCTACGCCGCGGGCCAGGGCGACGGCAAGGAGCGAGGACTCAATCACCTCGGCCACGAAGGCCTCGTGCGGCGCGTGATCGGCGGGCACTGGGGCCTCGTGCCGAAGCTCCAGGCGCTCGCGGTGGCGAACCGGATCGAGGCCTACAACCTGCCGCAGGGAGTGATAACGCATTTGTTCCGGGACATCGCCGCCGGCAAGCCGGGCCACCTGACCCGCATCGGCCTCGGGACCTTCGTCGATCCACGCCATGGGGGCGGCAGGATCAACGAGCGCACCACGGACAGCTTCGTGGAACTCATGACAATCGCAGGCGAGGAGTACCTGTTCTACAAGACCTTCCCGATCAACGTCGGCATCGTGCGCGGCACGACCGCCGACCCGGACGGCAACATCACGATGGAACGTGAGGCGCTCACGCTGGAGGGTCTCGCGATCGCGATGGCGGCGCACAACTCCGGCGGCATCGTGATCGTGCAGGTCGAGCGCATTGCCGACCGCGGCTCGCTGAATCCGCGCCAGGTGAAGATTCCCGGCGTCCTGGTCGACTGCATCGTGGTCGCCGAGAAGCCCGAGTACCACATGCAGACCTTCGTCGAGCAGTACAACGCGGGATTCTCCGGCGAGATCCGCGTGCCGGTCAGTTCGATCGCGGCGATGACGATGAGCGAGCGCAAGATCATCGCGCGGCGGGCAGCGCTGGAGCTGAAGGCCAACAGCGTGGTCAACCTCGGCATCGGAATGCCGGAAGGCGTGGCCGGCGTGGCGACCGAGGAGAAGGTGATCGACCTCCTCACGCTGACCGCCGAGCCCGGCGTGGTCGGAGGCATTCCCGCCTCGGGCCTCAACTTCGGTGCCGCGGTGAACACGCAGGCGATCATCGACCAGCCTTACCAGTTCGACTTCTACGACGGCGGCGGCCTGGACCTCGCGTTCCTCGGACTGGCGCAGGCGGATCGCGAGGGCAATCTAAACGTCAGCAAGTTCGGCCCGCGGCTGGCGGGCGCGGGAGGGTTCATCAACATCTCGCAGTCGGCGAAGAGCGTCGTGTTCGTCGGCACGTTCACTGCGGGCGACCTGCGGGTCGTTGTCGATGACGGCCGGTTGCAGCTGCTCAACGACATCGGGCCGAAAAAGTTCGTGCAGGCGGTGGAGCACCGGACGTTCGCCGGCAGCGAGGCCGTGCGGCGGGGCCAGCCCGTGCTCTACGTCACCGAGCGTTGCGTGTTCCGGCTGGCGCCCGACGGGCTCGAACTCGTCGAGGTCGCGCCGGGCATCGACATCGAGCGCGAGATCCTCGCGCGGATGGACTTCGAGCCGATCATCCGCGGCCAGCCGCGACTGATGGACGCGTCGATCTTCCGCCCGGAGCCGATGAACCTCCGGGAGCGCATGCTCGCGGTCCCGCTCGAGCAGCGGCTGGCGTACGACGAGGAACACAACATCCTGTTCCTGAACTTCGAGCGGCTCAGCGTGAAGACGAGCGCCGACGTGAAGGCGATCCATGGCGAGATCGAGCGCCGCCTGAACGCGATCGGTCACAAGGTGTACGGTATCGTGAACTACGATCACTTCGACCTCGACCCGCAGGTGGAGGCGGAGTACGCCGCGATGGTGAAGTCGCTGGTGGAGAACCACTACTTCGGGGTCAGCCGCTACACGACGTCGGGATTCCTGCGCGCGAAGCTCGGCTCGGCGCTGGTTGGCCGCGGGGTTGCGCCGCACATCTACGAGTCGGCGTCCGAGGCCCTCGCCCACGTGCGGGACGTCGGCTCGACGGTGAAGGGCATTGGTTAGCCACCCTCCGTGTGCGCACATGGACCAGCTTCCCAACGGCGCAGGGCCGTCACCGACGAAGGAGGCATCGCTGGATACCCAAGCTTCCGCCGGTTCCGCCTTGACCCAGGTGTCCCGCGCACAGGTCGAACGCAGTTACCGGCGCTACGCGCCCTTGTATGACCTCGTGTTCGGAGCAGTGCTCAGCCAGGGCCGCATGGCGATGGCGCAGCTGGTTGCAAGGCTGGCGCCCGAACACATTCTCGAGGTGGGCGTTGGCACGGGCCTCACGCTCGGTCGCTACCCGGCGCAGGCGAGAATCACCGGCATCGATGTCTCCCGGGACATGCTGGCCGCAGCGCAGCGGAAAGTCAGCGGGAAAGACGCCGGGCGCATCGACTTGCGAGTCATGGACGCTGAAGCGATGGACTTCGCTGACGGCGCGTTTGACTGCGTCACGCTGCCTTACGTGCTGTCCGTCACGCCGCATCCCGACAGGCTCGTGGCCGAGGTCCGCAGGGTCTGCCGCAAGGGCGGACATATCGTCATCGTCAACCATTTCAGTGGCCAGCCACCGTGGCGGTCCCTGGAGCTCCTGCTTCGTCCGCTGGCGGGGTGGCTCGGCTTTCGCTCTGAATTCAGTCTGGAACACCACGTAACGCGTCACGGGTGGGAAGTGCTGTCGGTTGAACCTGCCAATCTGCTGGCTCTCTCACGGCTCATTCACATCCGCAACGAGTGAGACCGGGCGTGCCTGGGCGTCGGCTGCGCGCCGGATCGAAGTCGCGCTAGCCGGGCGGGGCGCTCGAACCGGCCCCGAGGGCCCGCTGCATGATCACGACGTCGACCCACCGGTCGAACTTGCGTCCGACCGCTTTCATCACGCCCGTGTGCTCGAAGCCGCAGCGCCGGTGCACGCCGACCGAACCGGCGTTCTCCGAATCTCCGATCACGGCCAGCATCTGGCGCAGTCCGAGCGCCGTGCAGCGTTCGATCAGCGCGTTCAGCAGGCCCGTGCCGACGCCGCGCCCCATGGCGTCGGCCGCGACGTAGATCGAGTCCTCGACGGTGTTCCGGTACGCCGCGCGCGTGCGGAAGTGATTCGCGTAGGCATACCCGAGCATCCGTCCCGCCTCTTCGGCGACGAGGAAGGGGAACCCGTCGCCGGTGATCTGCGCGTACCGCCGCTGCATCTCCTCGACGCCGGGCGGCGCCGTCTCGAACGTGCCGAGCCCGTGCAGCACGTGGTGCGCGTAGATCGCCTGCACGGCGGCGATGTCGCCCGGGGTCGTGTCGCGGATCTGCATGGAGTTCTCCAAAGAAAAAGGGCGGTGCGGCTCGCGCCGACCGCCCTTCGGCCCGGCTGACTTACTGCAGCGTCACTTCGACGCGGCGCGCTTCCCTCGGGTCGCCGTCACCCGTGGTCAACGCGGGCTTGCGCAACTCGATCCGTTCAACCGGCGCGCCCGCGGCCACGAGCAGGTCGCGCACGGCGAAGGCCCGCTGCTTCGCCAGCTCTTCGTTGGCGGCGGCGTCGCCGCTCGCGTCGTGAAACCCGGAGACGGCGATGCGACGGCCTTCCTTCGCGCCCTTCACGTGCGGCGCCAACGCGGCCGATGCATCGGCCGGGACGTCGGCCTTGCCCAGCTCGAAATACAGCCGAGTGACGATCGGGCCCTTCGCGGCCGTGGCCTTGGCGCCGCTCTGGCTGATCGCCGTGCCTGCCGCAATGCCCATCGTGAAGATGGACACGGTGATCGCCAGCGCGATCACCAGGAACAGCGCAAAGCCGGTTTCGCGATCCTCTTCTTCGAACATGACAGCCCTAGCGCAGGATGATGTCGACGCGGCGCGCGTCGGCGTCGTGGCCCTGGCCGACGATCACGTCGGTCGGCTTCACCAGCGCGATCCGCTCCGCTGCGATGCCGTCCGCGACGAGGGCGTCACGCACCGTGACCGCGCGCGCTTTCGCGAGCTCGAGGTTCTTCGCGGCGTCGCCGCTCGGATCGGCGTAGCCCGACAGTTCGACCTTCGCGTCCGGGTTGGCCTTCAGGGCCTGCGAATACCCGTTAAGGATGCGCTTGCCGGCGGCGGAGACGTCGTCCGATCCGCTTTCGAAGTGCACGCGGTTCGGGACGCCGATCACGACCAGCACCGGCACCGCCACTGCCACTGCGGTGACGGCCGGCGCCGGGGCCGCCGCCGCGGGCGCGGGCTTGCCGCCGTAGATCGACGCGATGATCGGCACGATCAGCAGCGCGACGATGTTGATGATCTTGATCAGCGGGTTGACCGCCGGGCCGGCCGTGTCCTTGTACGGATCACCCACGGTGTCGCCGGTGACCGCGGCCTTGTGCGCGTCCGAGCCCTTGCCGCCGTGGTGGCCTTCCTCGATGTACTTCTTGGCGTTGTCCCAGGCGCCGCCGCCGGTCGTCATCGAGATGGCGACGAACAGGCCCGTGACGATCGTGCCCATCAGCACGCCGCCGAGCGCCGCAGGGCCGAGGAAGATGCCGACGACGATCGGCACCAGCACCGGCAAGATCGACGGGATCATCATTTCCTTGATCGCCGCCGTCGTGAGCATGTCGACGGCCCTGCTGTAGTCGGGCTTGGCCTTGTACTCCATGATTCCCGGGATCTCCCGGAACTGACGGCGCACTTCCTCCACGACCGAACCCGCCGCACGGCCGACCGCTTCCATCGCCATCGCGCCGAACAGGAAGGGGATCAGGCCGCCGATGAACAGGCCGATGATCACCATGTGGTTCGACAGGTCGAACGTGGCCACCACACCCGCCTGCTTCAGGCCCTCCGTGTAGTCGGCGAACAGCACCAGCGCGGCCAGGCCGGCCGAGCCGATCGCATAGCCCTTGGTGACGGCCTTGGTCGTGTTGCCGACGGCGTCCAGCGGATCGGTGATCGCGCGCACTTCCTTCGGCATGTCGGCCATTTCGGCGATGCCGCCGGCGTTGTCCGTGATCGGGCCGTAGGCGTCGAGCGCGACGATGATGCCGGTCATCGACAGCATCGAGGTCGCAGCGACCGCGATGCCGTACAGGCCTGCAAGCCAGTGCGAAGCAAGGATGGCGGCCGAGATCGCCAGCACGGGCCACGCGCAGGCCTTCAGCGACACGGCGATGCCGGCGATGATGTTCGTCGCATGGCCCGTCGTGGACGCCTGCGCGACGTACTTCACCGGCGCGAACTGCGTTCCCGTGTAGTACTCGGTGATGTAGACCAGTGCGGCGGTCAGCACGAGGCCGACGACGGCGGCCAGGTACAGGTTCATCACGGTGACGTTGGCCGAGGCGGCGACCGGGCCGAGGATCCAGCTGGTCACCGGATAGAACAGCACCAGCGAGATCGCGCCGGCGACCAGCAGGCCGCGGTACAGGGCGTTCATGATCTTCCCGCCTTCGCGGGCCTTCACGAACATGCAGCCGACGATCGACGCCAGGATCGACACGCCGGAGATGACCAGCGGATAGATGATGCCGGCGTCGGTCGGACCCTTGAACACGATGCCGCCGATGAGCATGGTGGCAATGACGGTCACGGCGAAGGTCTCGAACAGGTCCGCGGCCATGCCGGCGCAGTCGCCGACGTTGTCGCCGACGTTGTCGGCGATCACGGCCGGGTTGCGCGGGTCGTCTTCAGGAATGCCTGCCTCGACCTTGCCGACGAGGTCGGCGCCGACGTCCGCGCCCTTGGTGAAGATGCCGCCGCCGAGTCGCGCGAAGATCGAGATCAGGGACGCGCCGAAGGCGAAGCCGATCATCGGGTGCAGAAGTTCGCGCGTCGAGACGCCCACGTGCGTGGCTTTCAGCAGCATGTAGAAGCCCGCGACACCGAGAAGGCCGAGGCCGACGACCAGCAGGCCGGTGATGGCGCCGCCGCGGAAGGCGATGTTGAGCGCCGGGTTCAGTCCCAGCGTCGCGGCCTGCGCCGTGCGGACGTTCGCGCGAACGGACACGTTCATGCCGACATAGCCCGCGGCGCCGGACAGCACGGCGCCGAGCACGAAGCCGATCGCGGTCCACAGCCCGAGCTGCGGGACGACCGCAATGATGACCGCGAGCACCACGCCGACGATGGCGATGGTTCGGTACTGGCGGTTCAGGTAGGCCTGAGCGCCTGTTTGCACGGCGGCGGCGATCTCCTGCATGCGCGCGTTCCCCGCGGGCTGCTTAAGAATCCAGGAGATCGACCACGCGCCGAAGACCACGGCCGCGAGGCCGCAGAGCAGGGCGAGCGCCAATCCAGACATGACTTTCTCCTTATTGTCGAAGCGTGATGTTCAAGTGCACTGCAACGGGCTTACTGCGACAGCGCGCCGAACGCGCGCTGCCTGATTTCGTCGACCGACCCCACGCCCGCGATCCTGCGGTAGCGCGGCGCGCCGGGCTGTCCGCTCCGAGCCCAGTCGGAGTAGTACGCGACGAGGGCGCGGGTCTGGCCGTGGTAGACCTCGAGCCGCTTGCGGACGGTTTCTTCCTTGTCGTCGTCGCGCTGGATCAGCGGCTCGCCGGTGAGGTCGTCCTTGCCCTCGGCCTTCGGCGGATTGAAGCGCACGTGATAGGTGCGGCCGCTCCCGGGGTGCACGCGGCGCCCGCTCATGCGCTCGACGATGTCGGCATCCGGGACATCGATTTCCAGGACGACGTCGATCGTCACCCCGGCCTGCTTCATCGCGTCGGCCTGCGGGATCGTGCGCGGGAAGCCGTCGAACAGGTATCCGTTGGCCGTGTCCGGCTCGCGCAGGCGGTCCTTGACGAGCCCGATGATGATGTCGTCGGAGACCAGCCCTCCCGCGTCCATCACCTTCTTGGCGGCCATGCCGAGCGGAGTGCCGGCCTTGACGGCGGCCCGCAGCATGTCCCCGGTGGAGATCTGCGGAATGCCGAAGCGTTCCTTGATGAACGCGGCCTGCGTGCCCTTGCCGGCACCCGGTGGCCCGAGCAGTATGAGTCGCATCCCCCGCCTCCGCCTTTGCTGGTCTTGTGTCGACGGGCCAGCGAGGACCCGTCGCTAAACCGATGGATTCTACCCGCTTCCGCGCGTCCGGACGCTCCTGTGGGTGGGGCGTCGGGCACGACGCTGCCCGGTCAATCGACCGTGATCCACTCCAGGCTTGGAGCGTTGTCGGCCCGGTGCACGACGGTGACGTTGCTGCGCATCGCCCAGGGGATCATCTGCCGGTGCAGCGGGACGTGGTGCACCTGCGCGTTGTGCTCTGCAAGCGCCTGCCGGATGATCTCGCGCCGCTTCTCGACGTTCGGCTCCACGGCGGCGGCGTCGATCAGCGCGTCGAGCTTGGGGTTGACGTAGCGGCCGTAGTTGAACGAGCCGTTGCCGGTCTTGGGATCGGGCGAGCGAAGGACCGGCGACAGCATCGTCTGCGCGTCGGTGATCGCGCCGCCCCAGCCCAGCATGTACATGCTCGTGTCGAACTTCTCCAGCTTGGGGAAGTAGGTCGAGCGCGGCATCGTCGTCACCTTTGTCTGGATGCCGATCTTCGCCAGCATCGCCGCGACCGCGAGGCAGATCTCCTCGTCGTTGATGTAGCGGTTGTTGGGGCAGTCGAGCGTCACGTCGAAGCCGTTGGGATACCCGGCTTCCGTCAGCAGTTGCTTCGCGCGGGCGGGGTCGAACGGCAGGCGCTTCTCGGCCTCCGGATTGGACGCGAGGATCGAGGGCGTGATTCCGCCCGTCGGCAGCGACGCGTTGCGCATGGTCCGCGCGCGGATCGCGTCGATGTCGATCGCCTGGTAGACCGCGGTTCGCACGCGCACGTCCTTGAACGGGTTCCTGCCCTTGACGCTGGAGTACAGCAGTTCGTCGCGGCTCTGGTCGAAGCCGAAGAAGACGACCCGGTTCTCCTGGCCGCGGAGGACCTTGATGGTCTTGCCTTCCTCCATCCGCCGGAGGTCCTGCGGCGGCGGATCGAGTACGAAGTCCACTTCCCCGGACAGCAGCGCCGCCGTCCGCGTCGCGTCGGCGCTCACCTGCGTGTAGGTCACGTCGGTCACGTTTCCAGGCGCGCGCCCTTCCTTGATGCCCCACCAGTCGCCGTTGCGCTTCAGCACGGTGCGGATGCCCGGCTCGCGCGATACGAGGATCCAGGGTCCCGTGCCGTTGGCGTTGCGCGACGCGAACGTCTCCTCCTTGCCCTTGAAGTCCAGCGGCCGATCGACCTTGTTCTTCGTCGCCCAGGCCTTGCTCATCACGTAGATGGTCGTAGCGTGCTCGAGCGTCACCGGGTTCGGCTTGTCCTGCACGAACTCGACGGTGTAGTCGTCGATCTTGCGGGGCTTGCCGACCGGGATCGCATATTGGCGCAACTGCGAGGTCGGTTGCGAGGCGCGCTCCCACGTGAAGATCACGTCGTCGGCGGTGAACGGCGTGCCGTCGTGGAACTTCACGCCCTGGCGCAGGGTGAAGCGCCAGGTGGTGGGGTTCACCTGCTGCCACGAGGTCGCCAGCCCGGGCACCAGCTTCAGGCTGTTGTCGCGCATGACGAGCGTGTCGTGCACGGCCTGCGAGAAGAGGTTGGTGAGGCTCTCGTTCTGCGAGTGCGGATCGGCGGTCTGCGGATCGCCCTGCGACGCCCATCGGAACGGCTTGGCGTCGACGGACGGGGAGACGAGTGCGAGGGCAGGGACGCAGAGCAGCGCTGCGAAGAGTCGCTTCATTGGAGCCTCCGGAGGCGGGGGAGGCGCAGTGTAGCGACCGGCGCGCGGCGCGCCGGGCCTACCGGAGCAGCAAGGCGCGAACGCGCTCGAGATCCTCCGGCGTGTCCACGCCGGGCGGCAGCGCCTCCGGCAATTCGATCACGGCGATCCCGAAACCGTGCGCGAGCGCGCGCAGCTGCTCGAGACTCTCGTGCTGCTCGAGCGGAGCCGGAGGCAACTGCGGAAACCGTCGCAGGAACCCCGCGCGGTACGCGTACAGGCCGACGTGGCGCCGCGCCGGCAGACCGGGCGGCAAGCGGTCGCGGCCGGCGGCGAACGCGTCGCGCGACCACGGGATCGGAGCCCGGGAGAAGTAGAGCGCGCGTCCGTTCGCGTCCGTGACGACCTTGACGACGTTCGGGCTGAAGAACTCGGCCGCGTCATGCAGCGTGTGGCAAGCGGTGGCGATGGCGCAGTCGGGCCTGAGGGCAAGTGCCTCGGCCACGCGGCGCACGACCGCCGCAGGCATCAGCGGCTCGTCGCCCTGGACGTTCACGACGAGAGCATCGTCCGCCAGTCCGAGGAGTTCGACGGCTTCGGCGAGGCGATCGGTTCCGCTCGGGTGATCCGGGCGCGTCAGCAGCGCCTCGACGCCGTGCGCCGAACACGCATCGACGATTTCGGTGCTGTCGGCGGCCACGACGACCCGTTCGGCGCCGCTCGCGTCGGCCACCCGAGCGACTCGAACGACCATTGGCACGCCGCCGATGTCGGCGAGCGGCTTGCGCGGCAGTCGGGTCGAAGCCAGGCGCGCCGGGACGATGACGACGAAGCTGGTCACGCGGATCGGATACCGGCCGGCATCAGCGGCCGATCTCGGCCGGGTCCACCTTGCGGGCGTCGGACTCGAGCATCACGGGGATGCCGTCGCGGATCGGATAGGCGAGGGCGTCGGCCTTGCAGACGAGTTCCTGCGCCTCCTTGCGGTATTCGAGCAGCCCCTTGCAGATCGGGCACACCAGGATGTCAAGCAGCCGATGGTCCAAGCGCGGTTCTCCTCGAAATGTTCTGCAGGCGCGTCGCCACGGCGTCGACGAGGCGCGGATCGATCTCGGTGGCGAGCGGAACGACCCAGATGCGCGCATCGCCGGCAAGGGCCGGGTTGGCGACGCATTTTACGGCGTCCTTCTCCGTGATCAGGATGCGGTCCGCCACGATGCCCGAGAAGGGGTTCGCCACGAAGTCGAAGTGGTCCGCCAACGGCAATTCCTCGATGACGAGGCCCGACGCACGCAGCATCGCGAAGAAGCGGTCGGGCATCCCGATCCCTGCCGCGGCAACGATGCGCCACTTCTCGCGCTGCTGCTCGGCGGCCATCGCCTCCAGTGCCTGTCCCGCCGGTGCGTCCTGCAGCGGGCGTGCTTCCCCCAGCCTTGCCCGCATCGCGTACCGCGTCGCCGAGGCCCGGATGGCGGGGACTTCGCCGTTGCATACGATCGCATCGACCTCGTCGAGGCGTCCCTGCGGCTCGCGCAGCGGCCCGGCGGGCAGCAGCCAACCGTTGCCGAGGCCGCGGTAGTGCAGCAGCGCGATTTCCATGTCGCGCGCCAGGGGCCAGTGCTGCAAGCCGTCGTCCGCGACGATCACGTCGCACTCCGGATGCCGGGCACGAATCAGGTGCGCCGCGGCGGCGCGGTTTCGCGCCACGGCGACGGGCAGACGCGTCGCGCGCGCGATCAGCAGCGGTTCGTCGCCTACCTCGCGTGCGGCGTCTTCCGGCCGCACCATGCGCGCCGTGGCACCGTCTCCTCCATAGCCTCTCGACACGACGCCTGGATGCCAGCCCCTGGCGGCGAGCGCGCGTACGAGTTCGATCGTGAGAGGCGTCTTGCCGGTGCCGCCGACGTACAGGTTGCCGATGACGACGACCGGGACATCGAGCCTGGTCCGGCGCAGGAACGCGAGGGCGTAAAGCGCCCGGCGCGCGCTGTAGCCGAGGTAGTGCAGCACCGACAGGGGCGACAGGAGCCAGGCGATCGGCCCGCGTTCTTGCCAGACTTCGACCAGCGCGAGTTGCAGCCGGGTGCGTACCGACGCCAAGTGGACGCCCTCAGCGCCGCGCGCCGCTCGTCTTCTGGGTCGCGAAGCTGATGCGGACGATGCCGGCGAGCCGCGCGGCTTCCATCACGCTGATGACGGATTGGTGCGGGGCCTGCGCGTCAGCGTTGATGATGAGCAGCGGAGCTTCCTTGCCCTGCGCGGCTCGCTGCAGCAGGGCCGCGAACTCCTGGACGTCGAGCGAGCCGATCAGTTTCCGCTCGAGCGCGTAGCGGCCGTCGGCCGTCACGGCCACGTTGATTTCGTTCGGGCGCACCGCCGGCTGGGTCGCGTCGGCCGTCGGCAGTTCGATCTTGAGTTCGGCGAACTTCGAGTAGCTGGTGCTGATGGCCAGGAAGATGAGGACGATCAGCAGGACGTCGATCAGCGGGATCAGGTTGACTTCCGGTTCCTCGTCCACCGGACGACGGAACCGCATCAGCTTCTCCCGCCCGTGTCGTAGACCAGCTCGAGCAGCCTCTCGGACTGGTCTTCCATGTCGACCAGATAGTCGTCGACCAGCCGGCGATAGTGCCGGTACATCAGCACGGCCGGCACGGCGACGATGATCCCGAACGCCGTGCAGTACAGCGCGATCGAAATGCCACGCGCCAGTTCCTGCGGGTTCGAACCAGCTTGCTGCGAGGCGAAGATCGCGATCATCCCGACGACGGTGCCGAACAGTCCCAGCAGCGGCGCGACCGATCCGATCGAGCCGAGCAGCGTCAGGTTCTTGCTCAGCCGGTTGGCGACGACCGCGCCGGCCGCTTCCACCTGCTGCTTCGCCCCCTCACGCGTCGCATGGTCGTTGCGAAGCGCGGCCGCCAGCACGCGCCCGAGCGGCGAATTCTGCTCGAGATCCGCGATCGCCTTCGGCGACATCTGGCGCTTGTTCCACGAGGCGATCACCTCGGACAGCAGGCCCGCCGGTAAGATCTTTTCGCGCCGCAACGCGATGCTCCGCTCGATGATCAGCGCGAGGGCGAGGACTGAAGCGAGGATCAGCGGCCAGATGGGCCAGCCAAGCTCGATGATGATGGCAAGCAAGGGGATGAACCTCTTTGCGCCGAAGGGGCGCGAAAAACGAGAACTGTAGTGGGCCGGGGCCGGTGCAAGCAAGTTTCCACAAAGTCTGTGGACAAGTATGTGGAGAACTGGCTCCGGTATCGCCTAAACCCTTGTTGCAATTTGATTTGTACCGCTTGCACACGTCCTGAGCAAGAAATGTTTGCGTTGTTTTTCAAAGGCTTATGAAAAAATCTCGTCACAGGAAAGCGGGAATCCCCGAAATTCCGCGCCGCGCCTGCGTTTGTGGACAGGTTCCGCCCGGAAACCCGCATGGCGCTTGACTTTCGGGGCACCGAACCAGCAGCGACGCGGGGTCCGTTGACGGTTTCCGCGCTGAACCGTGCGGTTGCCGGGGTGCTGGAGCGCAGCTTTGCGCTCGTGCGCGTGCGCGGCGAGGTCGCCAACCTGACCCGCGCGGCGAGTGGGCATTGGTACTTCGTCCTCAAGGACGACCAGGCCCAGGTGCGCTGCGTGATGTTCCGCGGCCGCAACCAGTTGCTGAACTGGGCGCCGCGCGATGGCGACGAGGTCGAGGTCTCGGCGGTGGTGTCGCTGTACGAAGCGCGGGGCGAATTCCAGCTGGGCATCGAGTCGATGCAGCGGGCCGGACAGGGTCGACTGTTCGAAGAGTTCCTGCGGCTCAAGGCAAAGCTCGCGGCAGAGGGACTCTTCGACACGGACGCCAAGCGGCCTCTGCCCGGGGTCCCGCGGCGCATCGGCGTCGTCACGTCCCTGCAGGCGGCGGCCCTGCGCGACGTGCTGACATGCCTGGCCCGCCGCGCCCCGTACGCATCGGTTGTCGTCTATCCGGTTCCGGTCCAGGGTGCCGGCGCGGGCCAGCGGATCGCCGCGATGCTGGCCACGGTTTCGGAACGCGCAGAAGTCGATGCGGTCCTGCTCGTTCGCGGCGGCGGGTCCCTCGAGGACCTCTGGGCGTTCAACGAGGAATCGGTGGCCCGCGCGATCCGCGCGTCGAGGCTGCCGATCGTGGTCGGTGTCGGCCACGAAAGCGACATCACCATCGCCGACTTCGCCGCTGACCTGCGCGCGCCCACGCCCACCGCAGCGGCCGAGCTCGTCGCACCCGAACGAGATGCCTTGCTCGGCGAAACGACGAGCCGCCTCCGGCACCTGAGGCGCTGCCTCTCGCACTTGCTGCAGCAGGCGTCGCAGCGGCTGGACTACGCGCAGCGCGCGCTCGCCACGCCGCGCGCGCCACTCGCCTCGCTCGACGCGCGCGCAGGGGCGCTGTACGCGCGCGTTCACGGGGCCGTGCTCCAGTCGCTCGCCGGGCGCCGGCTCGCGCTGGGTCGGCAGAGGGAAGTGCTGCTCCGCTTGCGCCTGACGTCCCGGAGGGGCGCGCCGGGCGAATCGATCGCCCGGCTCGCAACCCAGGTGGCACGCCGTCGGCACGCGGCAGCCACGCGACTGGCGGTGCTCGAGGGGAGGCTGGAGGCGCTCGATCCCCTCGCCGTGCTGAAGCGTGGCTATGCGATGGCGGTCGCGTCCGACGGCAAGGTCGTCACGGATGCCGCCAGGCTGGCGGTCGGAGATTCACTGCGCCTGCGCTTCGCGCGCGGTGCGGCCGACGTGCGCGTACAGGCGTTGCCGACCGGGGATTCCACCAACGACGGGAAGGGCTGACCCAGACGGACGCGGCCGGGGAGATAGAATCAGTTCCCCCTCCTGCCTTCCCCATCCACGAGGAACCCCATGGAACACACGCTGCCCCCGTTGCCGTACGCGATGGATGCGCTGGCACCGCACATGTCACGCGAGACGTTCGAGTTTCACTACGGCAAGCATCATCAGGCGTACGTCACGAACCTGAACAACCTGATCAAGGGCAACGAGTTCGAGAACATGCCGCTCGAGGAGATCATCCGGCGTTCGTCGGGTGGGGTGTTCAACAACGCGGCCCAGGTCTGGAACCACACATTCTTCTGGAACTGCATGAAGCCCGCCGGCGGCGGGGAACCGGCCGGCCCGCTGGCCGCCGCCATCGCGAAGAAGTGGGGCTCATACGCCGCCTTCAAGGAGGCGTTCACGAAGAGCGCGGTCGGAAACTTCGGCTCGGGCTGGACCTGGCTGGTGAAGAAGCCCGACGGCTCCGTCGACATCGTGAACACGAGCAACGCGGCCACGCCGCTCACGACCGGCGACAAGCCGCTGCTGACGGTCGACGTCTGGGAGCACGCGTACTACGTCGACTATCGGAATGCACGGCCGAAGTTCGTTGAGACTTTCCTGAACAGCCTGGTCAACTGGGAGTTCGCGGCGCGCAACTTCGCCTGAGCGATCCCTGCTCGAACGAGAGGGCCGCGCATGCGGCCCTTTTCTTACCTGGAAGGAGCCGGCAGCCCGCCGACCTTGGTGCCCGGCGCAATGCCGCGCTTGCCGAACCACCCCTGCTCCATTTCGAGCGCGTATCTCACCGGCCTCTGCGAGCAGTGGCTGACCTCGCTCTTCGGCGCCATGTCTGCGAGCTGGAGGATCGTGCCGTCATCCTCGATGAAGGCGATCGTCAACGGGACGATCGTGTTGCGCATCCAGAAGCACTGCTGTGCCTTCTCCTCGAACACGAACAGCATGCCGTGGTTCGGAGCCAGTCGTTCGCGGTGCATCAGGCCGATCATTCGCGCCTGGTTCGTCGTGGCGGCCTCGGCTGTGATCACGTGGATTCCGGCTGTCAGCTTCAGGGTCGGCAACGTGGGCTGGGCGCTGGCCTGGGCCCGGAGCGGGCTGGGCATGCTCGCGATGATGGCGAATGCGACTGCGGCGAGCAGGGCCGCAAGATGGAGTGGGGCGCGCATGGCGTAATTGAACCGAGAAGGGGAAAGCGACGCCGGGACTTTACCGGGGCACAAAAAAAGGCAGGACGCAGCCTGCCTTTCTTCCTTGCGGAGATCCGCTTACTTCGTCGCCGCGGGCTTGGCAGCTTCCGCCGGCTTCGCGGGCTCAGCCTTGTGCGCGCTGGGCTTGGACGTGTCCTTCGTCGACTTCTGGGACGACTTCTTCTTGTCCGACGTCGTCGTGGCCTTCTTCGTCGTGTCGGCGGCGGGCTTCTCGGCCTTCGGCTCGGCTTTCATGGCCGGAGCGGCCGGCGCGGCAGGTTGTGCCGGGGTCGCCGGAGCGGCTTGGGCGAAGGTGGCTCCCGCGAACAGCGCGGCAACCAGCGTGGCGATCAGTTTGTTCATTGTCTCTCCCTAGTTGTCCCGAGCATCGCCTGGGCCCGCCGGCCCTATGCCGGCAGGCGCCCGTGGCCCGGGCGGTCGAACGATGACGGTCGAGGTCAACAACGCCCGGCGTCGCTGCGGGGTTGACACAGCGCATGCCGGGCCGAATGCGGCGGGTAAACTTCCGGGCTCGGAGAGAAAAGAGGGGCCGGCAGGCGCGCGCCGCCGAGCTCTGTTCCCGGACACCACCCCGCACGGAGACGCGATGTACCAGCACATCAAGGTGCCCACTACCGGGCAGAAGATCACGGTCAACAAGGACTTCACGCTGAACGTCCCCGACCAGCCGATCATCCCCTACATCGAAGGCGACGGCACCGGGTTCGACATCACGCCCGTGATGATCAAGGTGGTCGATGCCGCCGTGGCCAAGGCCTATGGCGGCAAGAAGAAGATCGTCTGGATGGAGGTCTATGCCGGCGAGAAGTCGACCAGGGTGTACGGCCCCGACGTCTGGCTTCCCGAAGAGACGCTGCAGGTCCTGCGTGAGTACGTCGTGTCGATCAAGGGCCCCCTGACGACGCCGGTCGGCGGCGGCATCCGTTCGATCAACGTCGCGCTGCGCCAGGAGCTCGACCTCTACGTCTGCCTGCGTCCGATCCAGTACTTCAAGGGTGTGCCAAGCCCGGTCAAGGCGCCCGAGAAAACCAACATGGTGATCTTTCGCGAGAACTCGGAAGACATCTACGCCGGCATCGAGTACGAAGCGGAGACCGACAAGGCCCGCAAGGTCATCGAATTCCTGCAGAAGGAAATGGGCGTCAAGAAGATCCGGTTCCCGGCGACGTCCGGCATCGGCATCAAGCCCATTTCACGCGAAGGCACGGAACGGCTGGTCCGCAAGGCCCTGCAGTACACGATCGTCAACAAGCGCAAGAGCCTGACCTTCGTGCACAAGGGCAACATCATGAAGTTCACGGAGGGCGCGTTCACCAAGTGGGGCTATGCGCTGGCGCAGCGGGAGTTCGGCGCCGAACTCCTCGACGGCGGGCCGTGGATGAAAATCAAGGCGGCGCACGGCGACATCGTGATCAAGGACGTCATCGCCGACGCGTTCCTGCAGCAGATCCTCCTGCGCCCGGCCGAGTACGACGTGATCGCCACCATGAACCTGAACGGCGACTACATCTCCGACGCGCTGGCGGCCCAGGTCGGCGGCATCGGCATCGCTCCGGGCGCGAACATGTCCGACTCCGTCGCGATGTTCGAGGCGACGCACGGCACGGCGCCGAAGTACGCGGGGAAGGACTACGTCAACCCCGGTTCCGAAATCCTCTCGGCCGAGATGATGCTCCGGCACATGGGATGGGTCGAGGCGGCCGACCTCGTGATCAAGTCGATGGAGAAGTCGATCCTCAGCAAGAAGGTCACGTACGACTTTGCCCGGCTGATGGAAGGTGCGACACAGGTCAGCTGCTCGGGGTTCGGGCAGGTGATGATCGACCACATGTGATGCCGGCGTCGCTCGTGTACGCGAATCCCGACTGCGTCGGGATTCGCACGTGCACTCGCTCCGATTAGTCAGGCAAGCGGGCTTCGGGCGGCCGACGCGGCCGCTCTTCGCGACCGCGTCCCCGCTTGCAGTGCAACCCCGCGCACCCCTCCCCGACATGGCGAACCACTTTGGTGCGCAGTTGTGCTTGCCCTCCCCGCCAGGCGGGGAGGGAGGGGTGGGGTGCCGTAAACCCTCCCGCGCGGCGGGAGGGCAGGGTGGGTGTCGTTGCGTTTGTGATTCGGCCGAGCGCCCGGCCGCCTGAAGCTCGGCCGACTGACCCAAGCGCGAGCGCAGCTCGCGTGCCGTCGAGGGTGCACGTGCGATCGGCGCAGCCGATCGCGTACACCCGAGGCGCACAAACAAGAAACCCCGCCGAGGCGGGGTTTCTTGCGGCCGGTGCCTGGATCAACCGTTCTGGATGTTCGAGGCCTGCTTGCCCTTCGGGCCCTGCACGACATCGAACTGCACCTTTTGCCCCTCCTTAAGCGTCTTGAAGCCATTCATCTGGATCGCCGAAAAGTGAGCAAAGAGGTCTTCTCCGCCGTCATCCGGCGTGATGAACCCGAAGCCCTTGGCGTCGTTGAACCACTTGACCGTACCTGTTGCCATACCCTCATCCTTCCTCGTATGAACGAGCGGCCCGAACTTCTTGCGCAACGCAGCGCCCATCCGAGTCCACCCAACCGCGCATGCTGTTCGATCCCTTTCGATGCGCATCCATCGCGGGGTCGCGAGAGACCCGGTCAGGACGGCAGGATTGTTCGAGTAAAAATGCGCATGGTCAAGCCCCGGGCGCGGAGGCCCTTTTCGCGCGTTGTCGCCACGCCAAAGGAGGGGACGGCCGGCTGTCATCGCCGCGCGGGCGCGGAGAGTTGAACGACGTGGGGTTGTCGCGCGTGCTCGTCGAGTTTTTCAGAGACGTTTCCAGTCTCGGCCGAGCGCTTCCTGCACGCTTGAAATCGGCGGTTCGCGTACTGATTTACCGTATGATTGGCACGCAATTTGTATCCCGTTTCGGGTGGTCGATTTGAATAGAATGCGGCCAGATGAGTGAGCGGTTTGACGAAGGCACCGTCGTCGAGAAGCAGGCTTCTCGCGTCAAGCCGCCGCCGATGTACCAGGTGGTGCTGCTGAACGACGATTTCACGCCGATGGAGTTCGTGGTCGGCGTTCTGCAGAAGTTCTTCGGCAAAGGGAGGGAGCAGGCAACCCAGATCATGCTGAAGGTTCATCACGAGGGACGCGGCGTCTGCGGCGTCTATCCCCGGGACATCGCAGCGACGAAGGTTGAGCAAGTCTGCAGTTATTCACGCCAACACCAGCATCCGCTGCAGTGCGTGATGGAGGAAGCATGATCGCCCAGGAGCTCGAAGTCAGCCTGCACATGGCGTTTGTAGAAGCCCGTCAGGCCCGACACGAATTCATCACCGTCGAGCACCTGTTGCTCGCGCTGCTCGACAACCCGTCGGCCGCGGAAGTGCTGCGCGCGTGCGCGTGCAACATCGAGGATCTGCGCAAGAACCTGCAGAACTTCATCGCCGACAACACCCCGATCCTGCCGCCGAACTCGGAAGCGGACACCCAGCCGACGCTCGGTTTCCAGCGCGTGATCCAGCGCGCCATCATGCACGTGCAGAGCACCAGCAACGGCAAGAAGGAAGTCACCGGCGCCAACGTGCTGGTGGCCATCTTCGGCGAGAAGGACTCCCACGCCGTGTACTACCTGCACCAGCAGGGCGTGACCCGGCTCGACGTCGTCAATTTCATTTCGCACGGGATCACGAAGTCCGGTCAGGCGGAAGACAAGGCCAAGCCCGCGGTGGGCGAGGAGGCGCAGGATGCCGACGGCAAGGAGCAGCCTTCACCGCTCGAGCAGTACACGCAGAACCTGAACGCGCTCGCGAAGGACGGCAAGATCGATCCGCTGATCGGTCGCGAGCCCGAAGTCGAGCGCGTGATCCAGGTGCTGTGCCGCCGCCGCAAGAACAACCCCCTGCTGGTCGGCGAGGCCGGCGTGGGCAAGACCGCCATCGCCGAAGGCCTGGCGTGGCGCATCGTCAAGGGCGATGTGCCGGAAATCCTCGAGAAGTCGAGTGTCTATTCGCTCGACATGGGCGCGTTGCTGGCCGGCACCAAGTACCGCGGCGACTTCGAGCAGCGCCTGAAGGCGGTGCTCAAGCAACTGAAGGCCAACGCGGCCGCGATCCTCTTCATCGACGAGATCCACACGTTGATCGGCGCCGGATCCGCCTCTGGCGGGACGCTCGACGCGTCGAACCTGCTGAAGCCGGCGCTGGCGAGCGGCCAACTGAAGTGCATCGGCGCCACGACCTACAACGAATACCGCGGCATCTTCGAGAAGGACCACGCGCTGTCCCGGCGCTTCCAGAAGATCGACGTGGTCGAGCCGACCATCGCGCAGACGATCGAGATCCTGAAGGGCCTCAAGTCGCGCTTCGAGGAGCACCACGGCGTCAAGTATTCGTCCGGCGCGATCACCGCCGCGGCGGAACTGTCGGCGAAGTTCATCAACGACCGGCATCTGCCCGACAAGGCGATCGACGTGATCGACGAGGCCGGGGCGGCGCAGCGCATCCTGCCGAAGTCGAGGCAGAAGAAGACCATCGGCAAGACCGAGGTCGAGGAGATCATCGCCAAGATCGCGCGCATCCCGCCGCAGACCGTGTCGAGCGATGATCGCGCCCAGCTGAAGAGCCTCGACCGCAACCTGAAGAACGTCGTCTTCGGCCAGGACCCTGCCATCGACGCCCTGTCGGCCGCCATCAAGATGGCGCGCTCCGGCCTCGGCAAGCCGGACAAGCCGATCGGTTCCTTCCTGTTCTCGGGGCCGACCGGCGTCGGCAAGACCGAGGTAGCGAAGCAGCTCGCGTTCACGCTCGGCATCGAACTGATCCGCTTCGACATGTCCGAGTACATGGAGCGCCACGCGGTCAGCCGGTTGATCGGCGCGCCGCCGGGCTATGTCGGATTCGACCAGGGCGGGCTGCTGACCGAAGCGATCAGCAAGAAGCCTCACGCCGTGCTGCTGCTCGACGAGATCGAGAAGGCTCACCCGGACATCTTCAACATCCTGCTCCAGGTGATGGACCACGGCACGCTGACCGACAACAACGGCCGCAAGGCGGACTTCCGCAACATCATCGTCATCATGACGACGAACGCGGGCGCCGAGATGCTTCAGCGCCGCTCGATCGGGTTTTCGAACGCCCGCGAGGCGGGCGACGAGATGGCCGACATCAAGCGGATGTTCACGCCCGAGTTCCGAAACCGTCTCGACGCGATCATCAGCTTCAAGGCGCTGGACGAGGAAGTCATCCTGCGGGTGGTCGACAAGTTCCTGATGCAGCTCGAGGACCAGCTGCACGAGAAGAAGGTCGACATCACGTTCACCGATGCCCTGCGCAAGCACCTCGCCTCGAAGGGCTTCGACCCCTTGATGGGCGCCCGGCCGATGGCCCGCCTGATCCAGGACACGATCCGCCGGGCGCTGGCGGACGAGCTTCTGTTCGGCAAGCTGGTCAGCGGCGGTCGCGTCGACGTGGACGTGGACGACAAGGGCGAGGTCAAGCTGGACTTCCCGTCGGGCGACAGCGGCGATGCGCCGCGCCGGGAACCGGCCGAGCCGGTCCTGTCGGAATGAACACCGCCTCTGTGACGAGAGTCCCGTGATCGAAGGCGCCGGTTGACGCTGGCGCCAGTTCGTACAGAATCGCCCGCGCATGCGCGGGCTTTTTCTTGCCTATGCTGTATCGATGAGAAGAATCCTGTGTCCGCCCGGCGGACGTGGGGAGATGCGGGTGGCGTCGGGGACTGAGGGAGCAACGTTTCCGCTGCCGGGTTCGTTTCACTAGGAGACCACATGACAACAAGATCGAAGGCGGCCCTCCTGGCCGCCCTGGGCATGTTCACCGGATGGGCGCACGCGCAGGATGCGGACGCGAATGCGCGCGCCGCGCGCTACCTCGCGGCCAATTGCGCGAACTGCCATGGAACGACCGGCAACGCCCAGGGAGCGATGCCGTCGCTCGCCGGCCAGCCGAAAGCGTTCATCGTCGACCAGATGAAGGCATTTCGCGACGGCAAGCGCCCCGCGACGATCATGCATCAGCTCGCCAAGGGCTATTCCGATCAGCAGGTCGAGCTGATCGCCGATCATTTTTCGCGGCAGAAGCCGGCGCGCTGAGGGGAGCACGATGAACAAGCTGAACTACACGCGCAGGGACGTGCTGAAGGCGCTGTCCGCGGGCGCGACGGTCACCACGCTCTCGGCGTGCGCGTCGCTCGAAAGCAAGCCGACGCTCGGCCGCGTCGTCGTCGTCGGCGCCGGCTACGGTGGCCTGACGGCAGCCAAGTACCTGAGGCTCTGGTCGGAGGGCACGATCGAAGTCACGCTGGTCGACCCGAACGAGGCCTTCATCTCGTGCCCGATCTCGAACCTCGTGATCGGCGGCAGCAGGGCGATGGCGGACATCACGGTCAGCTTCGCCGGCCTCGACAAGCACGGCGTCAAGCGCGTCCGCGACTCGGTGACCGCGATCGACGCGGACAAGAAGCAGGTCAGGCTCGCGTCGGGCGGATCGCTGCCTTACGACCGCCTCGTGGTCTCGCCAGGCATCGAGTTCATGTACGAACGCCTGCAGGGCTGGTCCGCCGGTGCGGAAGGCACGGTGCTGCACGCGTGGAAGGCGGGCCCGCAGACCGTGGCGTTGCGCAGGCAACTGACGGACATGAAGGACGGCGGCGTGGTCTTGATGAGCATCCCGCTTGCGCCGTACCGCTGCCCGCCGGGACCGTACGAGCGGGCGTGCCAGATCGCGTGGTACCTGAAGCAGGCCAAGCCGAAGAGCAAGCTGATCGTGCTCGACGGCAACCCGGACATGGTGTCGAAGAAGCCGCTGTTCACGCGTGTCTTCAGCGAGGACTACAAGGGCATCGTCGAGTACCGCCCCGGAGCGCCTGTCACCGAGATCGACCTGAAGGGCAGCACGGTCATCACGGAACTCGGCGACAAGGTGCGCGGCGACATCGTCAACTACATCCCGCACCAGCGGGCGGCCAACATCGCCCGCGACGCGGGGCTGATCACGGCGAACAACCGCTGGTGCGAGGTCAACTGGACCACGCTGGAGTCGGTCAAGGTGAAGGACGTGCACGTGCTGGGCGACGCGACCCTGCCGGCGCCGGCGATGCCGAAATCCGGCCACATGGCGAACCAGCACGGCAAGGCGGCTGCGGCCGCGATCGTCGAACTGATGAGCGGCCGCGCCGCCGTGCCTCCGATGATGGCGAACACCTGCTACAGCTTCGTCGACGACAAGAACGCCGTGCACGTCGCCAGCGTCCACCAGTGGGTCCCGGAGAAGAAGACGATGGAGACCGTCGCGGGCTCCGGCGGCATCTCCTCGCAGGACCGCGCGTCGTGGGCGCTCGAAGGCGCGTACGCACAGGGATGGGCGAAGACGATCTGGTCGGACATGCTGACCTGATCGGGCCTGGCGGGCTGGCTCGGCCGCGATCAGCGACCCGGCCTGCGGTTCAAGTGGTGCAAACGGCGGCGCTTCGGCGCCGCCGTTTTCATTTGCGCCGGGCGTGGACCTGGCCCGCCGCAACGACAGCCAGGAGCAAGGCGGCGACGACGACGCGAGTCACCGGCTACTGGTCTCCGGGGGCCGGAAGGCGATGGTGCTGGCCTT
>Ga0209253_10000372_pt1 | contig 37691 bp, 37 predicted proteins | sample FrelakmetBRP12BR_FD_187145 | JGI IMG/M metagenome (GOLD analysis project Ga0209253, IMG submission 187145) | Freshwater lake sediment microbial communities from the University of Notre Dame, USA, for methane emissions studies - BRP12 BR (SPAdes)... | ecosystem: Environmental > Aquatic >... | reverse complement strand
CCCCCGGCCGGTGCTGTCGACGTCGGCTGCGGCGTGGCGATCGTTGCCCATGTGGCGACTCTCTCCGCCGCGTACGCGCGCCTGCTCCAGGGCCAGACGCCGATCGACCCGCGGCCCGACCTCGGCCATGCCGCCAACTACCTGTACATGCTCAGCGGGCAGGAGCCGCACGCCGAGGCGGCGCGCGCCCTCGAGACCTATCTCAACACGGTCGTCGATCATGGCATGAACGCCTCAACCTTCACGGCGCGCGTGATCACCAGCACGCGCTCCGACATGGTCTCGGCAATTGTCGGCGCCATCGGCGCGCTGAAGGGCCCGCTGCACGGCGGCGCACCCGGGCCGGCGCTCGACATGGTCTTCGAGATTCAGGCCCGGGCGGCCCAGTCGGGCGCCAGCCTGGCCGACGAAGCCGACCGCTGGGTGCGCGAGACAGTAGCCTCCGGCGGCCGCATCATGGGCTTCGGCCATCGCGTCTACAAGGTGCGCGACCCGCGCGCCGACGTCCTGGGGCAGGCGGCCGAGCGGATGTTCGCCGTTACCGGTGAGAGCCGGCTGTACGAGGATGCCCGCGTGGTCGAGCAGGTGGCCCTGCGCGTCCTGGAGGAGCTCAAGCCCGGGCGCAACCTGAAGACCAACGTCGAGTTCTACACCGCCCTCGTGCTCCACGGCATCGGCCTGGAGGTCGACATGTTCACGCCGACCTTCGCCGTCGGGCGCGTGGGCGGCTGGACGGCGCACGTCCTGGAGCAGGTGCGCGAGGATCGGCTGATCCGGCCGGACGCTGAGTACGTCGGCGCGGCGGGCCGGACGTGGGTTTCCCCCGAACAGCGCTAGCCGGCTCTGCGCACGATCCCCGCAATCGGGTAGGGGCGATGCATGGCCGTTCCATGCGTCGCCCCTGCGATTCCGGCATTGGATTCGATCGCCGGTGCTCGAGGTCGGCTTCGACGCCAACGCGGGAAGTAACACGGCATGTTGTGCCCCCTCGCCCTCCCGGACCCTGGGGTGGCGGATGCGCCTCCGGAATGCGCCTATACTGGGACCAAGCCGCCGGCGGAGGTAGCCGTGTCGGAGCATGCCGAGGTCAGACGCGCCCAGCTGCGCCATCAGGCGGCGCTGCTGGCCAAACCGAACGTCGTTGGGCTGGGGATCGGCTTGAAGACGGTCCGGGGCCGGCGTGGCGAGCGGCTATGCCTGGCGGCGCTGGTTCGGTGCAAGGTCCCGCGTGCCGCCCTCGACCCCGAGGCGCTCATCCCCGACCAGATCGAGGGAATTCCCACCGACGTGATCGATGTGGGCGAGGTGCGCGCCCTTTCGGCGCGAACCACGCGTCTCCGTCCCGCGCCGGGCGGAGTGAGCCTCGGCCACGTCCTGGTGACGGCGGGAACGCTGGGCTGTGTGGTGCGCGACCGCGCTTCCGGCGACGCGCTGATCCTTTCGAACAATCACGTCCTGGCCGACGCCAACCAGGCCAGCCCGGGCGACCCGATCCTGCAGCCCGGGGCGATCGACGGCGGGCGCGATCCGGCCGACGTCATCGCCGCGCTGGAGCGCTTCAGCGTGATTCAGTTCGCGCGTGAGCCGGCCACCTGCCCGGTGGCGCGTGGGCTGGTGCAGCTGATCAACACGTTGGCCGCCTGGACCGGATTCAACCACCGGCTGGAGGCCTGGCGCGAGGATCCGCTGGCCGTCAACCGCATCGATGCCGCCGTCGCCCGGCCGTTCGACGAGAACGACGTACTGCCCGAGGTGCTCGAGATCGGCCCCGTGCGTGGGACCCGCCCTGTGGAGCTTGGGTTGAAGGTGCGCAAATCGGGGCGATCGAGCGGAGTGACGACGGGTGAGATTACCGTGCTTGATGCCACGATCACCGTCGGCTACGGCGAGCGCACGGCGCGCTTTGCCGGACAGATCGTCACCACGCCGATGTCACTTCCGGGCGACTCCGGATCGGTGCTGGTCGAAGTGGGCGGAACGCGCGCCGTCGGGCTGCTGTTCGCCGGATCGGATCAGGTGACGCTGCACAACCCGATCGAGTCCGTCTTGAGCGCGCTGGCGGTGGAGCTGTGACCGAGAAAGACGCCGAGATCGCCCACGCCCAGGCGGTGCGCGAGGCGTGCGCCGCCGATCTGATGAGCAAGGCCAACGTCGTCGGCGTCGGCGTCGGGCTCCGCCGGCGAGGCGGCCGGCAGGAGCAGGAGGTCGCGCTGGTTGTCATGGTCCGGCGCAAGCTGCCGCGCGCCATGTTGGCCGAGGCGGACCTGCTGCCAGGCGCGATAGACGGGGTGCCGGTCGACGTTCTCGAAGTGGGCGACATCAGCGCCCGATGAAGGTCCGCGTGCCTCGGGCCCTCGTTGCGGCCCGAGGCAACTCCACGACGGGGTGCCTGGCCTGATTCCGTCATAGCACGGAGGCAACGACCCATGCAGACGACGGTGGACTGGCTTCTGGAGGGGCCGGCGTTCGTGGAGGTGCACACGCGCGTCTACTTGCTGGGCGAGCCAAGCGGCTCGCCGGCCGTGCAGCAGGCGAGGCGCAGGATGCTCGCCGATCCACGCGTGCGTTCGCTCGTGCGCGATCTGCAGGCCTGGCCGGTTGCGCCGTTGAACAGCCACAAGTCCGCCGGCCACCCCATTCACCAGCTGACCTTCTTGAGCGATCTTGGACTCACGCGAGAGGACACCGGGATCGAGCGCATCGCCCGGCAGGTGATGGCGCACACCTCTCCCGAAGGTCCCTTCCAGGTCGTCATGAGCATCAAGCCGGCCTACGGGGGCACCGGAAAGGACACGTGGGCCTGGGCGCTGTGCGACGCGCCGCTGCTGGTCTATGCCCTTGAGCGATTTGGGTATGGCGAGGATCCGGCCGTGCGTCAGGCATTGGGGATGCTCACGCGCCTTGTGCGTGAGAATGGCTGGCCCTGCGCGGTTTCGGCCGAGCTGGGGCGCTGGCGTGGCCCCGGGCGCAAGGACGATCCGTGTCCCTTTGCCAACCTGGCGATGCTCAAGGCGTTGGCGGCCTCGACGCGCCCCGATGGTCCGGAGGCGCGTCGAGGGACGGAAGCCATCCTGAGCCAGTGGGCCAGCCGCGCCCAGGCACATCCCTACATGTTCTACATGGGTACCGACTTCTGCAAGCCCAAGGCGCCGTTGGTGTGGTACGACATCGTGCACGTGATCGAGGTGTTGACCCAGTTCGCCTGGACGCGCGCCGATCCGCGTCTGCTGGACATGGCGCGCCATCTCGATGCTTGGTTCGACAATCTAGGGCGGATCACGCCGGCCTCGGTGTGGCAGGCGTGGGAGGGATGGGAGTTCGCCCAGAAGAAGGAGCCGTCGCGCTGGCTAACGCTCCTGGCGCTGGTCGCGCTGCAGCGCGTGGGGTAAGGCCGAGACGAAGATAACGTACCTGATACAGGGTTTGGCCTCCGACAAACGAGTCGGAGAGAGCATGGAGGGACGATGATGCGACGGCGGATCGCCGGGATTGCGGCCCTGGCCGTCCTGTTGGCGGGCTGCCAGGTCAACTTCGTGACGCGGATCGAGCCCTCGGGCGCCGGCTCGTTGACGACCGAGGTCGGGCTGAGCGCCGACGAGGTGGCGCAGCTCAAGTCGTTCGCGGGCGAGGCCGCGGCCAGCCCGTGTGATGCTATGACCCTGCAGGCGCCAGACGGAAGCGTCGCTCCCGGCTTCGTGGAGGAGAAGCGCGGCGAGGAGACCTGGTGCGTCTCGACCCAGACCTTCGAGGACGGTTCTGAGTTGGAGACCCTCTACCGCCAGCTGGACGGGATCACCATCCATGAACTGGTGGAGCGCGAGGGCATCTTTGTCTACGACATCGACGTCGACCTGCAGGCGCCGCAGGGGATCCCGGCGGTGGCGGCGATCACTTGGGCCGTGGTACTCCCGGGCAAGATCGGCGATCACAATGCCGACCGCGTGGATGGGCCGCGTCTCGAGTGGCTGCTCCAGCCGGGTGAGACGAGGCGCCTGACCGCCTCGTCGGACCAGTACGGTGTGTCCCTGCCGAGCGGCCTGGGGGATATGCTGGATCGCCTGCCGCTGAGCCTCGGTGTGGCCGCCGCCTGCCTGTGCTTGGGCACGCTGCTGATCATGCTCGCCCTCGTCTTCGTCCTACGGAGTCGAAAGCGCTCGGGGAATGACACGGAGTAGTCTCGGGGAGACGGACGCCGCTGTGCCCGTGTGGCGACACGCCGGGCCAGGCCGATCGATCGGTGGGCGTGGACCTTCCCGATCGGGTTTCCAGGGTGGAGGTAGAGCTATGAGTCGCTGGCTTGCGGTTGTCACCATGCTGGTCCTGCTGGCAGGCTGTGGTCTGCTGCCCATCGGAGAGGGGGGGATCAGCTGGCCGATGCCGGGGGACGGATCGGTCACTAGCGCAACGGCAGAGTTTCCTGTCATGGGAACATTCGACGTTGACGCCTGGACGTTGGCGCCCAAAGCGGAGGGCACGATTGTCGACCAGTACGGCGCGGCGATGGCGGGGGCGATCCTGTGTGTCGGCCCGAGCGAGGGGGACGCCGTGCCGCTGGGCGAGACCGACGCAACGGGCGCCTACTCAGTTACTCTCGACGCCGAGACCCTGAAGGCGGGATCGCTGATGCTGTGGCCTTTCCTGCCGTTGACGCGCTTCGAACCCGAGGGCTACAACTTCGAAGGGGTGCTGCTCGGCGGGTCCGACCACAACTTCGTCGGCTTCCCGGCCATTTACCCCGTGCCGCCGGAGAAGGATTGCCGCTAAGGGGGAAACGCACGACCTGACAGGTGGCTCCGCCACCTGTCAGGTCGTGGTGCTCGTCCCGGACTTCTCCAGCACCCACAGGTGAGACAAGCCGAAGACCCGCAAGGGCGTGCCCTCGAGCGTCTGGAGCACGCCGCGCAGGACGGCGCCGAATCCCGGCCAGCGGGCGATGACGTTGTCGTAGGCGCCGAAGACGATCGTGCGCTCCACCGTGCGCAGCGGCAGGCCGGCGAGCAGGCGCTCGAGGTCACGGCGGGTGTAGGCACGAACGTGCGGCGCAAGCCGGTTGCGCCAGCGGCTCGGCAGGTAGTTGACCAGCGGGATGTTGCCGAAGCGGTACTGGCCGCGCCAGTAGATGCCGTGCGTCTCGAACGGGTAGCCGCGGTTGGGGACGAAGATCACCGCCCGGCCCCCGGGTTGCAGGAGGCGGGCGATCTCCTCCACGGCCCGGCGATCATCGGCGACGTGCTCCAGCACCTCATGGGAGAGGATCAGGTCGAAGCTGTCGTGAGCGAACGGCAGGCTCTCGCTGGCCGCCTGGGTCACGCGCAGCCCGCGGGCTCCGGCCTCACGCGCACGCTCGGCGTCGAACTCGACGCCAAAGGCCGTGCGGGCCGTCGAGGCGAGGTGCTCAAGGTACAGCCCAAGGCCGCAACCATCGTCGAGCACACAGCCGCGCGCCCGGTCTCCGGCGGCGTCGAGGATCACCCGCAGCCGGCGATCCTGTCCGGCGCGCCAGACGTATGATGGCTCGCCGCGCAGCGCGGCGCGTTCCAGATCACGCCCGCTCATCCCAGCGTCCACTCCTGCTGGAACCCGAAGGCCCGCCGGTTGTCAATCAGGCGAACCCAGGATGGACGAAAGGCGTAGATCTGGCTGGCGGCCAGCGCCTCCGCCAGTTGGGTGACGAATGGGAAACGCCTGGCGTAGGTCTGGCGGGCGTCGTCGGCCTGTGCACCCGCCAGTGCCTCGGAACGCCCCTGCATCTGCAAGCCGCGCAACCGCCGCCAATCAGCCTCCTCCGGGTACAGGGCGGCCGAGGCCTCTGGAAGGCGCGCCAGGTTGAGGGAATGGACGCTTTTCGGATCCGACAGAAAGATCAGGCGCAGGGACGAATCCGCGGCGAAGAACACTGGCGTCGCCCGTGGCGTGCCATCCGGCATGCGCGTCGCCAGGACCATCGTCGTTGTCTCGTCGAGGAGGGCGCGGACGGGCTCGAGCTCCCGCTTGAGGAGCAGCGAGCCGGTCACAGCCCCTTCCACGGCGTGACGCCCGGGTCCGGCAAGCCGAGGCGCTGGAGGGCACGGGCGACAGTCTGATCGACCATCTCGTCGAGCGTCGCCGGGCGCTGGTAAAAGGCCGGGACGGGCGGGAAGATCAAAGCGCCAGCCCGCGCCGCCAGGTCCATCAGCCGCAAGTGACCGCGGTGCAGCGGCGTCTCGCGCACGACCAGCACCAGCGGGCGCCCCTCTTTGAGGGTCACGTCGGCGGCGCGCACGATCAGGTCGTCGGCGTACGAGTTGGCGATTCCCGAGAGAGTCTTGATCGAGCACGGGATGACGATCATCCCATGGGTCTGGAATGAACCGGAAGCGATGGTCGCGCCGATGTCGCGCGGGTCATGGCTGACGTCGGCCAGCGCCTGGACGTCGCTGACCTCCCAGTCGGTCTCCTGGGCGATGGTGATGTGCGCCGCGGCGCTGAGCACCAAGTGCGTCTCGACGCGCAGGGCCCGAAGCCGCTGAAGGGCGCGGATGCCGAGGATGGCGCCGGAGGCGCCGGTCAGGGCCAGGATGACGCGCGACGGAGGTGGCTCGGTCATATCAGTCTTCCGGTGACGATCCCCAGTGGATGGCGACGGTGTCGAACATTCGCCGCACGAAACCGACGTGGCGGAAGCCGGTGGCGACCATGTGCTCCGCCAGGGCTTCGGCTTCGAGGAAGCGCTCGGTCGACTGCGGCAGGTAATTGTACGCCTCGGGGTCGCCGGCGATGATCCGGCCCAGGAACGGAATGACCGTGTGCAGGTGGAAGCTGAGCAGCGGGCGGATCCACGTGCGCGGCGCGGGCGTCGTATCGAGCGAGACTACGCGCGCCCCGGACCGCGCCACGCGCCGTTCTTCGACCAGGACGCGGTCGATGTCAGGTAGGTTGCGGAGCAGGAAGCCGGAGACGATCGCATCGAAAGTTGCGGCGGCGAAGGGCAGGCGGGCAGCATCGCCGACCACCCAGTGCACGCGGGATCCCTGCGGCCGCCGGCGCCCCACCTGCATCATCTCCGGTGTGAAATCGAGTGCGATGAGGCACGGTTCCGGCTGGCGCTCTAGCACCTCGAAGGCCAGATCGCCGGTCCCGGCGCCCAGATCGAGCACGCGCGGCGCGGACGGCAGGTCCAGGTGGCGAACGGCCTCCTGCCGCCAGCGACGGTCCTGGCCGAAAGTCATCAGCCGATTGAGCAGATCGTAGCGCGGGGCGATGCGCCCGAACATGTGGCGCACGTAGCGCGCCCGCGCCTCGCCGGTCAGCTCGCTCATTCCGCCCGCCCCAAGCGAGCAACCGCCAGCGGGACATACGGCACGCTCGAATCCGGTGCCCCGGCGTACACCACCAGTCGATCGACCCGAAAGGTGAAAGACGGAGCGGGGCGCAAGGCGAGCTCGTGCAGGCCGATACCGTCCTCGGAATGAGCCAGGGTCAGGTGCGGATGCAGCCCGGGGCCGAACTCGCCACCGTACGCCGGGTACTCCGGGAAAGCGGCGGCCAGATGCCCGTACAGGTCGATCAATGGACGCGGATCGGCCGGCTCGAGGAAGATCGCTGTCGGGAAGCGGCCGTAGCGATCGAGGGTGACGGCAAAGGGCCGAACTGGCGCCAGGGCCCTCCGCAAGCGCGGCAGGCTGCGGTCCGTATCCTCCGGCGGGGCGAACGGATACAGCAGCGTGATGTGGGCCGGCACGTGGGACCATCTCCTAGGGGGGTCGCGCGGACGCAGCGAAGCGGCAAAAGCCTGCACCTCGAAGGGAGGGACGATCAGGACGGCCGTCTCGAGGGGCATGCTCACCGGGCGAACTGCCACGGACACAGTCGGCGCTGCAGTCCGTCGACGCCGAAGTACAGTCCCAGCCCGAGCAGGCTCATCGCCAGGACGCCGGCGTACATGCGCGGGTAGTCGAACAACGTCGAGCCGTGCAGGTAGATGTAGTAGCCCAGGCCGCGCTGGGTGGCGAACAGCTCGGCGACGTACAGCACCGCCACGGCCGTCCCGATCGATTGGCGCAGCGCGGTCAGGATGGCCGGCAGGCTGGCCGGATAGTAGACGAAGCGGAACAGTGCCCGGCGCCCGGCGCCCAGGCTGCGCACCGAGGCGACCAACTCGGGACGCAAACCGGCGGCCTGGTCGCGCACCAGGACCAGGATCTGGAAGAACAGGATCAGGAAGATGATGACCACCTTGGCCAGGTCGCTGATGCCGAGGAAGAGCAGGATGACCGGTACGAGGACGACCTTGGGGATCGGGTACAGGATGTAGATAACCGGCGAGAACACCCGGTTCAAAGCCGGTGACTGGCCGAGGGCCAGCCCGGCGGGGACGGCGGTCACGACGGCCAACGCCATCGACGCCACGACGCGCCCGAGGCTGGCCAGGAAATCGAGGCCGAGATCGCCGACGATCTCGACGGCGAATACGCGCACGACCTCAAGCGGCGGCGGGAGGATCGGGCGATGGACGGCCCACGCGGCGAGCTGCCACAGGACGCCCAGCGCAAGGGCGGCGACGAGGATCGACGAGCGCTTCACCGCGCTGCCTCCAATTCCCTCCGCAGGCGGGCACACGCCGCCGGGTAAGCCGGCGAGGTGCGGAAGGCCGGGTCGCCGGCGCCCGGGTTGGCGACGTGGCGGGCGAAGCGGTTGGGGAGCCGCCCGAGCACGAGCACCTGCTCTCCGAGCAGCGCCGCTTCCTCGATCGTGTGGGTGACGATCACGGTCGTCAGCTTGCGCTCGCGGCGCAGCTTCAAGGTCAGGTTCTGCAAGTCCTCGCGCGTTGGGGCGTCGAGGGCGGCGAAGGGCTCATCCATCAAGAGCAAGTCCGGGTTGAGGGCCAACGTACGGGCGATAGCGGTGCGCTGCCGCTGGCCGCCGGAGATCTGCCCCGGGTAGGAGGCGGCAATGGGCTCGAGGCCGAGGCGACCGATCCAGGTCTGCGTGATCTCGCGCCGCGCCGTGACGGCCTCACCGGCCGGGGCGTGCTTCCCATCCGGGCCGTAGAAGCCGCGCACGCGCAAGCCGAGGGCGATGTTGTCGCGCACCGTCGCCCAGGGGAGCAGGCCGAAGTCCTGCAGGATCAGCCCGGTGCGCGGGCGAGGGCGGTGGATGCGCTCACCTGCGATGCGCACCTCGCCGGCCGATGGCAGGCGCAGACCGGCAAGCAGGTAGAGCAGCGTCGTCTTGCCGCAGCCGGAAGAACCAAGCACCGCCCACGCTTCGCCCGAGGCCACGCGCCAGGTGAAGTCCTCGAAGACGGCCGTGCCGTCCGGGTAGTGGAAGGTCAGTCCTTCGAGCGCGATCATCGGCTGCGGCGCTGGGCCTTGGGTCAGGGAAGATACCCGTCGTTGACCGAGTCGGGGTAGGCGGCGCTGCCGGACAGCAAGCCTCTCTCGATCGCCCAGGCCAGTGCGTCGGCGTACTGCGCTTCGGAGGGGACCGAGGCAGCCGGGAAGACCGGGAGTTGGTAGGTGCCGATCAGCGGCGCCGGGACGAGCTTGTTCTCGGTCAGGAGCGTGGTCCACTTGCCTGGATCGGCATTGATGTCGGTTGTCGCCTTCTCGACGGCGCGCAGGAAGGCGCGCACCGCCTGCGGGCTGTCGTCCACGATCGCGCTGCGGAAAGACAGCACGCTGGTGCCGAATTCGGGATGCGACGTATCGTCGACGATCAGCGTGGCGCCGGACTGCAGCGCCAGCGACGAGAGCGGATCGGGTAGCGTGGCGGCCTGGAGCTCACCCGAGTCGAGCAGGGCCATCCGGTCGGCGATCTTGGGGACGGCGATGGTCTGGATGTCACCGGCGGCCAGCCCCTCGGCTTGCAGCAGCCGGTCGGTGACGTACTCGATGACCGTACCCTCTGAGACGCCGATCGGGATCCCGGCCAGGTCGCTGACCGACGTGAAACCGCTGGCCTTCGAGGCCAGGATGCGGTAGGCCGGATCCTGGGCGCTGGCGACGCGGGCGAAGCGCACAACCACGACCTGAACCTCGTTCTTGTTGTACAGCAGCACGGAGACCAGATCGTTGATGATGGCATCGATCTGGCCGGCCTGCATCAGCTGGTCGCGTTCGGCGGCCGAGGCAGCCGGGATGATCTCGACCTGCAGCCCTTCGGCGGCGAAGTAGCCCTGGTTCTGAGCGACGTACAGTGGCAGCGTCTCGAGGATCGGCAGGACACCGACCCGCAGCGTGACGGTCTCCGGCACCGCCGGCGCGCAGGCGCCGATGGCCAGGCCGGCGAGCACGAGGCACAGCATGAGTCGTTTCATCTGAGGTGTCTCCCTACCCAGGCAGAAGTGTAGCCAGCAATGTGCCGGCGAACAATGTCAGGCTGATCACGCCGTTGACGTTGAAGAAGGCCAGATTGAGGCGCGACAGGTCATCCGGACGAACGATGGCGTGCTCGTAGGCGAGCAGCACGACGGTGAGCGCGAAGCCGAGCGCGTACGGCCAGCCGAGAGGTAACAGCACGGCCAGCAGCAGGGTCATCAGGGCGTGGGCCGCGGCCGACAGGCGCAGGGCGGCCCGCACGCCGTACGTCGCCGGGACCGAGTATAGACCGTCGCGGCGGTCGACGTCGAGGTCCTGGATAGCATAGATCAGGTCGAAGCCGCCGATCCACAGCGTGACGACGACGAACAACAGCCAGGCGGGCAGATCGGTCGGCTGGGTGAGCGAACCGCGGACGGCGGCCCAGGCCCCGAGCGGTGCCAGCGCGTCGGTCATCCCCAGCAGCAGGTGCGAAAGAACCGTGATGCGCTTGGTGAAAGGATAAAGCACGAGGAACGCGTAGGCACCGGGAAGCAGGCGGAAGGGCAAGGGGCCAAGTGCGTACGCGGCCAGCGCCAGCACGAGCGCGGCGGCCACCGTCCCGGCCCAGGCGGTGGCCGGTGAGATGGCCCCGGTCACGAGCGGGCGGTTGGCGGTGCGCGGGTTGCGGGCATCGATCCAGCGATCGGCCAGGCGGTTGGCGCCCATGCCCAACGTGCGAGCCGCCGCCATGGCAATGGTGATCCAGACGAAGGTGCGAACGTCCGGCAAGCCGCCGGCCGCCAGCACCATGCCCATATAGGCGAAGGGCAGGGCGAAGACCGTGTGCTCGAACGTGATCAGTTCAAGGAAGGCTCGGATCCGCGAGAGGATGCCCATCGAGGAGTCTGTTGGCCGGACGAAATCTCCCCGCGAATGGCCGGGAACACGGGGCATTGTAACACGCAGGCGATTCGTAACACCGGGCCGGCATTGGGCTGAGAAACTGGATATGGTTGCCCCACAACACCCATGATAGCCTTCGGACATGGCCGATGCATTGAGCCTTCCTGCGGACTCACTGGCGCGGATCGCGCGGCGGCTGACGTGGACGCTGTTCGCGGCGCAAAGCCTCGGCTCGGCAGGCTTCATCGCCTCTGCCACGCTGGCTTCGATCCTGGGCGCGGAGCTGGGTGGCTCGACGGCTTGGGCTGGGGTGCCCTCGGCGGTCTACCTGGCGGGCACGGCCGGCGCGGCCCTCGCCTGGGGCTACCTCATGGATGCTCTCGGCCGAAGGGGCGGACTCGTCCTCGGGTTGCTGGTAGGCACGCTGGGCGCCGGCCTCGCGTTCCTGGGTGTCAACGCGGGAGCGTTCGGACCGTTCCTGGTCGGTCTGGCATTGATGGGCGTGGCCTCAGCTGCGGTGACGCTGGGCCGGTTCGCCTCGGCCGAGGTCCATCCCCCGGCCGAGCGCGGCCGGGCGATCTCGACCGTCGTGCTGGGCGGGACAGTCGGCGCGGTGCTCGGCCCACTGCTCGTCGGCCCGGCCGGAACCTGGGCGGTCCATTGGGGCGGGCGAGACCTCTCCGGCGCGTACGCTGTCTCCGGCCTGCTCCTCCTGATCGCAGGAGTCGTGGTCTTTGCCGCGCTCCGGCCCGACCCGCGCCAGGTGGGGAAGGCCGTGGCTGCCCTCTACCCACCGGATGTCAACGGCACCGGAGGCATGCGGTCGCTTCGGGCGATCCTGGCCGGAACCGAGGCGCGGCTGGCGATGACCTCCATGGTAGTTGGGCAGGCCGTGATGGTCATGGTCATGGTGATCACCAGCCTGCACATGCGCGCACACGCGCACGGCCTCGGAGAGCTCTCGGCGGTGATCTCGTCGCACACGCTGGGCATGTACGCCTTCTCGGTCGTCTCCGGGCGGCTGGCGGACCGATGGGGTCGGCGCCCGACGATCGCCGCCGGCGCGGCCGGGTTGGTGCTGGCCTGCGCGCTGGCAACGCTATCGCCGGACGTCGTGCCGCTGGCCGTGGCGCTGTTCATCCTCGGGCTCGGCTGGAACCTGTGCTTCGTCGGCGGCTCGGCGCTGCTGGCCGACCAGCTCACGCCGGATGAACGCGCCCGGACGCAGGGCTTCAACGATCTGCTCGTCGGGCTGGCCTCGGCGGCTGGCAGCCTGGGCAGCGGGCTGGTGTTTGCTCCGCTCGGGTACAGCGTCATGGCCTGGACCGGCGCGGTGCTGGCGCTCGTGCCGCTGGTGCTGGCCATGCGGCGGCCGCGACCGAAAACCTCCGGCCGGGCATTGGGCGGATTCGCGGGCTGAAGCGGAGTGACATGACCTGACAGGTGGCATTGCGACCTGTCAGGTCATGTTGCGTGCGATGCCAACGCGGCTACCTCGGCCCCAGCTTCGACTGCAGGTCGCGCATGTGCATCAGCTGGTGGCCGTAGATCGCCAGGACCATCGTCTCCAGGCTGACCTGGCCGAGTGCCGGATGCTGGCCGACGCGGTCTAGCTGGCCCTCCTCCACCGTGTGCAGCCAGGACAGCGTTTGTCCACGCGCCGCCTCCAACTGCTCCAGGAGCTGCTCGGGGAGAACATCCTGGTAGTGGGTCTGCTGCTCGGTGTTGAAGCCGTTGTAGTCGAACCCCTCCGGCGCGCCGAGGCCGCCAGCGGCGACATCCTGGCACAAGCGGAGCAACTCGCGCTCGGAGGAGAGGAAGTGGGCCAGCAGGTTGCGCGGCGACCAGGGCGAAGGCTCATCGTACACCACCTGGTCCCACTCTCCCGGCGTGAGCTTGCGCAGCATCTCGGATGTCTTGCGCTGTCCGCGCTCGAGCTTGGCCAGCAACCCCTGCAGACGGGTCTCCGACATGAACCCCTCCCTTCCGGGGTAATTGGATGAGCCCACTGGATCGCCCGGCACTGTGGGCCGATTATCGCGCTGCGCAAGCACGACATGACGCGTGGCAGGGCCACGTGTCACGTCGTGTCGGCTGCCGGCGGGCGGAATGCTTCAACGTTCGAGGTCGTTCTGGCGAGCTGGAGTACCCCCTCACCCGTATCCTCTCCCCGAAGGGGAGAGGAGGAATGGAGCCCTCCCGGTCAGGCGCCCAATTGAGGCTGTGAGCTGGCTGCGGCTCAGCCCAGCCCCAGCGTCTTCCACAGTTCGTCGATACGTGCCTTGACGTCAGGTGCCATCGCCACGGGCTGCGGCCACGGGCGGGCGTGGCCTTCCTCGGGCAGCTTGGCGGTGGCATCGATGCCGATCTTGCCGCCGAATGAGTGCTGCGCCGAGGCGTGATCCAGATGGTCGACCGGGCCCTGGGTGACGATGCTGTCGCGCGCCCAGTCGACGTTGCCCAACGCCTGCCAGGCGGTCTGGTTGAGATCCTGCACGTCGACCCATTCATCGACGACGACGATCGCCTTGGCCAGCATCAGCAGGCCGAGGCCCCACAGGCCGTGGATCACCTTGTGAGCATGCCCCGGATAGCGCTTGCGGATCGACACCAGCACCAGATTGTGAAAGGCGCCCGCCGGGGGCATGGCTACGTCGACGATCTCGGGCAGGAACAAGCGCATCAGCGGCAGGAACAACCGCTCGGTCGCCTTGCCCATCCAGGCGTCTTCCATCGGAGGGATGCCTACGACCGTTGTCGGGTAGATGGCGTCCCGGCGGCGGGTGATGGCGGTGACGTGGAAGACCGGGAACGGCTCGATCGGCGTGTAGTAGCCGGTGTGGTCCCCGAACGGGCCCTCGGGCAGGTGCTCGTTCGGATCGACGAAACCCTCGATCACGATCTCCGCCTGCGCCGGCACCTCAAGCGGGATGCTGACCGCCTCAACGAACTCGACCGGTTTGCCGCGCAGCCAGCCGGCGAGCAGATACTCATCGATGTTCGAGGGCAGCGGGGCGGAGGCGCACCACATTGACACCGGATCGCCGCCAAGCACAATGGCGGCCGGGATAGTCGGCTTCTGAATGGCGCGCGCGACCCGTTCGTGCTCGGCGCCGCCCTTGTGCCGCTGCCAGTGCATCAACAACCGGCGCCCGTCGACCACCTGCAGCCGGTACATGCCGACATTGCGCACGCCAGTCTCCGGATCACGCGTGATCACCTGGGGCAGCGTGATGTAGCGTCCTCCGTCGCCGGGCCAGCACGTGAGGATCGGAAGCGAATCGAGGCTGGCGGCGTCCTTCTCGACCACCTCCTGCACCGGCGCGCTGCGCACCTTGGATGGACCGAGGCCGATTGAGCGCAGCGCGTTGAGCAGGTCCTGTCCACGGGAGAGCATCCCCCCCAGTCCCTGCGGCAGGCGCAGGTCGAGCAGCGCGCCGAGCCGATCCGCCAGCTCATCGAGATCGTCGACGCCCAGCGCGCAGGCCATGCGCTGCGCGGATCCGAACAGGTTGATCGCCACCGGCATATCGAACCCCGTCACGTGCTCGAAGAGCAGGGCCCGGTTGCCATCGGCCGTGCCTTTGCTCACCCGATCGGCGATCTCGGTGATCTCCAGGTCGCGTGAAACCGGCGCCGCGATCCGCGCCAGCTGACCGGCCGCCTGCAGGCGATCCACGAACGCGTGCAGATCCTTGTCCATCCGCCCTCCTCAGGCGCCGAGGCCGAAATGGCGCGCCAGCTGCAACGTGCTCGGTTCGACCAGGATCGCTCCGTCGGGAAACACCAGCGTGGGAACGCTGCGATAGCCGTGGTTGATCTGCTTGACCAGCGCCGCGGCCTCGACGTCCTGGTCAATATCGACCCAGCGGTAGGCGATGGCGTGTTGGTCAAGGAAACGGCGGGCGCGGTGGCAGTCGCCGCACCACAGTGTGCCGTAGACGATGAGACCCTCTTCCGCCATGCTCTCTCCGCCGGCTGTCTCAGGCGTCATGTCGCGCACAGTCGGATGACCAGGCGCGGCCCTCGGCGGCCAACCGGGCCCCGGACTCGGGAGGCCCCCACGTGCCGGGGGCATAGGTCAGCAGCGGGGGCGCGTCGGGGCGCTCCCAGCCCTGCAGGATCGGATCGACCAGTGCCCAGGCCAGTTCGATCGAGTCGCCGCGGGTGTAGAGCGACGGGTCGCCATGGAAGGCGTCGAGCAGCAAGCGCTCGTAGGCGTCGGGGATGGCACCCGGCCCGAAGTCGTCGGCGTAGTGGAACTCCATGTCGACCGGGCGCATCGCCGCCAGCGTGTCCGGCTCCTTGACCTCGAATTGCAGGTGCATGCCCTCATCGGGCTGCAGGCAGATGGCCAGCGAATTGGGCCGGATCCCCTGCCCGGGTGGCAGGGGGAACATCACGTGCGGGACGGACTTGAACTGGATCACGATCGACGTGGCTTTGGCTGCCAGGCTCTTCCCCGAGCGCAAGTAGAAGGGGACTCCCTGCCAGCGCCAGTTGTCGATGAACAGCTTCAGCACGGCGAAGGTGGGGGTGTGCGAGTCCGGTGCTACCCCCGGCTCCCGGCGGTAGCCGTCGTACTGAGCCCGAAGCGTATCCTGCGCAACATCCTGCGGCTGGAGCGGGCGCACGGCCCGCAGCAGCTTGATGCGTTCGTTGCGCAGCGACTCGGCGTCGAACGATGCCGGCGGCTCCATGGCCGCCATGCCCAGCACCTGAATCAGATGGTTCTGGAACATGTCGCGCACGACGCCCACCCGGTCGTAGAAGGGGCCGCGGTGCTCGACACCGACAGTCTCGGCCACCGTGATCTGCACGTGGTCGATGTAATTCCGGTTCCACAGCGGCTCGAAGATGCTGTTGGCGAAACGGAAGACGAGGACGTTTTGGACCGTTTCCTTGCCCAGGTAGTGATCGATGCGGTAGATCTGGTCTTCGTCGAGCACCTGATGCAGCAGGCGGTTGAGCTCCTGGGCCGAGGCGAGATCGGAGCCGAACGGTTTCTCGATGATCACGCGGCGCCAGCCGCGGCGGCGGTCGACCATGCCGGCGGCGCCCAGGCGCAGGACGACATCGGCGTACACGTGCGGTGGGGTGGCCAGGTAGTACAGGCGGTTGGCGGCGCCGCCGTTGGCTGCCTCGGTGGCGGTCAGACGCGCCTCTAACCGCGAGAGTGAATCGGTGTCGGTCGGGTCGCCGCGCAGGTACTCGAGTTGCGATGCGAACGCCGCCCACGCGTTCGCGTCCGATGGTGCGGCGGCCTCCCGTAGTTCGGCGCGAAAGGCAGCCGTTGCCATGTCACTGCGCGCCATGCCGATGAGGTGGAAGCCCTCCGGCAGGCGGCCCTTGCGGTGCAGGCTGAAGAGCGCCGGGATGAGCTTGCGTGAGGTCAGGTCGCCCGAGGCGCCGAAGATGATGATCGAGGTCGTGTCGGTCATAGGGATCCCCTTGCGTGGGCGATTCTAGCAGGAAACCGCGCCTCGTTCTCACCACGGACTCATGCAGTCGTGCTAGGATGGGCGGCCTATGCGCGAACGATGGGTATGGGCGGGCTGGTTCGTCCTGGGCGCCGGCGTGGGGACGGCGGCGTTGTTCGGCGCGTACCAGATCCCGATGGTGAAGGACCGTCTCGAGTGGCGGCTGGATGCGGCGGCCGGCATCGTGGCCGGTTGGCTCCACCCGGGTGAGACGCTGCCGACGCCTGCCCACGCCGGGTTGTTGACGCCCCTGCCGCACACGCCGACGGCTGTTCCGACGGCGGTCGGCGTCCCGGAAACGCCGGCGCCCACGCCGACTCCGCTGCCCGCCTCGGTGTCACTGCCAGCTCCCGAATGGGAGAAGCAGGACTGGAACAACTGCGGCCCGGCGACGCTTGCCCTGGCCCTCCGCTATTTCGGCTGGGAGGGCGATCAGTACGACATCTCCGACCTGCTCAAGCCCGACCGCGGCGACAAGAACGTCAATGTCGAGGAGCTGGTGTACTACGTGCGCACTCGCGCCGGGTGGCTGAACGCCGAGTACCGGGTGGGTGCCGATCTCAACACGCTGAAACGACTCCTGGCCGCGGGCTATCCGGTGGTGATCGAGAAGAGCCTCATCCTGCCTCCGTCGGAGGGGGGTGGAGGCTGGGCGGCGCACTACGTCCTGCTCACCGGCTATGACGAAGGCCGGCAGGAGTTCGTCACCCAGGACACGTACGATGGGGCGGACCTGCCCGTGGCATACGCCGATCTGGACGACCGCTGGCACGCCTTCAACCACGTCTACATCGTCCTGTTCTCTCCACAGGATGCCGATGTCATCGCCGATCTGATGGGTGTGGAAGCCGATCCGGAGGTCAACCGTCAGTGGGCGCTCGAGCGCAGCCAGGCCGAAGTGGCCGCCCGCACCGAGGATGCCTACGCATGGTTCAATCTCGGGACGAACCTGACGTACTTCGAGCGCTACGGCGAGGCGGCACAGGCCTTCGACGCGGCGCTTGGGCTTGGGCTGCCGTGGCGCTTCACGCGCTACCAGTTCGGGGCCTACATCGCCTACTTCAACCAGGGACGCTTCGACGACGTGATCGACCTGGCGACGGCGACGCTGTACCGCACGTCGAAGTCGGAGGAGGCGAGGCTGTGGCGCGGCTGGGCGCGGTACCGCCTGGGGGACCTGGGCGGCGCGCTGGAGGACTTTCAGGCGGCGCTGGAGATCAACCCGAACTACCTGGACGCGCAGTACGCCCTTGACTACATCCGCACCGGCGGCTGAAGGCGGGGTGGCCGGCTGGTGAGGTACCCACAGGACCGTCTTGACCCTATCCGGGTATGTGGAGGGATTGCGACGCGGGTGAGTGAGAAGCTGGTAGTGGAGATCAACCAGCGGATCGGGCGCGCGCTGGGCTCCTCGAACCAACACCTGAACATTCCGCCTGCCTTGGACAGGGAGACACCCCCCCGAGTTGGCGGGCGTCTTCTCCCGCCAACTCGGACGAGGAACGCGAACACGCCTTGAGGTTCGCCGGGTTCCTGGTCCAGGCGGGCCCCAAGGTGGCCGTCCCGGCGATCGAGTCTCCACGCGTGGACATCGGCTCAGCCAATGCGGCGCTCAAGCTGTCGGTCGAATGGGAGATGGAGGGCACCCGGCAGATCAACGCGCTTCTCGACCGGGTACTTCAGGAGAACGGTCGGATGGCTGTCGGCCTTCTGAACGGGTTCGTCGGGGAGCAACTCGAGGGATCGTTGTCGGTGGAGGGCCTGCTGGCGGTTGTCCAGCGCGCCGGCCCCAATGGCCTGCTATTCGTGGACGACTTCCTGGCGCGGCGAGGCGCCAAGTCGTAACTCGCCCGTCACGCCAATTCGCGAACCGTCGCCCTACTGGGCGACGGCTTCGTTCTGGCGGGCAAGCGCCTCTTCACGCCGCAGGCTCGACCACGTCTGCGCGTGCAGGAGATGGCGCGGGGCGTCGAACCCGGACCCGGGCAACACGGCATCCAGATCCTTGATCTCAACGAAGGGCCCGAGGTCGTGCAGCTGGCCATCCGCGGTGACTGTCAACCGTCCGTCGGGCAGGATCGTCAGGTGCAATCCCTGCAGCGCGTGCCGGTCCAGCCAGCGGATACGGTAGGGTCGGCGGCTCCCCTCGATGTCCTGGCGCAGGTCGGTGAACTGGTCGTCGCTCACCGCGAGTTCCGCCGAGACGGCATCGGACGCCAGGTGAGGGTGGACCTGATAGATGTCAACGGTCAACCGATTGGGGAGCGTTGGAGCCAGCCGATCAAGCAGCGCCACGAGTTGGGGAACCGCTTCCAGGTTGAGGCGCGTGACGGCCGTGCCGATCTTGACATCGATGCGCGGGAAGGTGGCCAGCAGTTCCAGGTGGCGCAGGATCGCCTGGAAGTGGCCGGGGGTTTTGCTGCGGCTGGACACGCTCTCGTCTGGCCCGTCCAGCGGCAGCGCCAGCTGGTCGATCCAGCGGCCGTAGGCGCGCAGGAACCCTGCGGTCAGCAAGTCGCCCGGGGTGGCGAGCACGGCCTCCAGCCGCTCCTGGCGAGCGAGCCGGAGAAGGAGGCCGGCATCCGGGCGCAGCAGGGGGTCGCCTCCGGTGAAGACCAGGCGCGGGACTCCAAGGGCGCGTGTCTTGCGCACGATCGCGGCCGCGCGCTGCGTGTCGATCTCCTCCGCCATGAGCTGGGGAGGCGCGCAGTAAGGGCACGACTGCTTGCAGCGTGAGGTAATGTGGAAGTCTAGCGTCGCAACGGAGGGCATGGGCGAGGCCTCCTGGGCGGACCACGACACCGGTTGTGGATAGGAGTGCTGCGGCGAAGGGAGCCCACACCGGCTCCATCCCGAGTATAGAGCCAACGCCGGGGGTGGGCGAACTGCGGAATGACAGGTTGGTCACATGCTCATTGGAGGGAGTTTGGCCCGAGGCGCGATGCAGGCCGGTCAGATCTGGGGGAGTTCATACGGCGGTATGGGGCAGGCACCCCACCGTGCACCCTGGCCTGTGCGGCATGGGCGCGCGGATCGGGCGCCCGCCCACAACGACCTGACCGGTGGCGTCGCCACCGGTCAGGTCGTGGATCCCTCCCTCATGGCCCGAAGCAACCGGTCGCACGCCGTGGACGGACGCAGAGCCGATGTGGACGGCGCCGTTGCGCATGGGATGTGCAGCTAGCGCGGGAGGGTCAGCTGCGGCCGCGACGAATCACCTGACACGCGGCGAAGCCGCGTGTCAGGTAGTGGGATGCTCCATTGGAAGGGGGAGCTGCCGGCGCGGCGCGTGGCCGTCGAGCGTGATGTAGGGCGCGGCGCGCTCGGCGATCACGCCCAGGCGGTGGAGCTGGTCCAGGCTGCGCAGGGATTGCTGACGGCGTGCGGTGAGAAGCGCGTCAGCGGTGCGTGGGCCGATTCCGGGGACGCGCAGGAGCAGCTCGCGTGGAGCGCGATTGAGCTCGACCGGTGCAGCTGCAAGCGCCGCCTGCGCGTAAGCCAGCTTAGGATCGGTGTGACGCGGCAGGCTGCCCCTCGGATCGAACGCCAGCTCCTCCAGATCGAAGCCATAGTCGCGCAGAAGAAAGGAGGCCTGATACAGGCGATGAGCCCGCAGAGGGTCCTCCGGACGGACGGCTTCGAGTGGGGTGCCCGGGTGCGGACCAAAGGCCTCGAAGTAGGCTCTCGAGAGGCCGAGGTGGTGCGTTAGCCGGCTGGTGAGCGCCAGCAGGTCGAGGTCGCTTTCGCCGGCGGGACCGACAACGAACTGCGTCGTGGTCGACGGCCAGCAGCCGCGGCAGGCCGTGCTGGCGGGGAGGGTTTGGCGGGCCTCTTCCGCCCAACGCAGCCCGGCGAGCAGCTCCTCGTCGAACCTCTTGAGCGGCGCCAGGCGTATGAGGTGCGCCGGGGAGGGTGCCTCGAGATTGATCGAGACACGGTCGGCCAGCTGCATGGCGCGCACGACCTGATCGCGCTCGGCGCCGGGCATGATCTTGAGGTGCACGTAGCCGCGATAGCCGAGCTTCCCCCGCAGCACCTCGGCCGTGTCGATCAGCTTGTCCTGAGCCCGCGCGCCACCGCCGACGATGCCGGAGGACAGGAACAGCCCGTGCGCCACGCCGCGCTGGTGCAGGCCCAGAAAGAGGCGCGCCATCTCGTCGGGCTGGAAGGTGACGCGCTGCAGGTCGCACCCGGCGCGGAAGCCGCAGTACAGGCAGTTCCGCTCGCAAGCGGTGGTGAGCATCGACTTGAGGAGCGGCAGTCTGTGCCCACCAGGCATGATGGCCATGTGCAGCGGGACGGTGTAGCCGTCGAGGTCGGCGAACCACGATGCGGGATCCCCGTAGCGGCGGGTGACCTGGCTGGCCGTCAGACCCGATGACCGATCCGGTGCAGGGGCCGGCCGGAACGCGGAGGGTTCCCCGTCTGCCTCCAGGTTCGCCTGACAGGTGGCGAGGGAGAGCTTGTGGAAGGCGTCCACAGCCTGAGTATAGAACAAATGTGCTATCAGTGCGATAGGTAACCGGATCGCCTACGCCCGGCGGACAAGACGACAGGGGAAGATCTGGCGTGGTCGCGTTGGATGTCCGAAGGTGCGCAACGACGGCTGGTACCAATGCCCGCGCGCCATTCCAGGGATCGCTCTGTGCGGCGTCGCGAGAGGGTAGCTTGGGATCTGGGTGACCTCAGGGACGATAGCGGCGCATCCCGGACAGCGGACCGCCGGCGATGAACGCCGAGGCGAGCAGAAGCCTCGCGGAGGGGATCACGGGGGGAGACTTCTTCAACCCGACGGGTGTGCCGGGCGGAAGCCACGAGCAGCAGGTGACAGAAGGCGACTAGCAGTCAGCGGTCAGCGCTCAGCCGCTTCTCCCCGCTCACGGATCCTCCCGCAGGATCGTGCGGGTCCCGTGTCCCGGACCGTCCATGGCCCGTTGGGAGCCGCCCAGGTGCAACTGCCAGGAGCCACCGCACCCCGCTGAATGCCGACGCCTGTCAGCTGCCCGCTAGCCGCCAGCTGCCAGTTGCTGGTCCCTAGCTGCTAGTTGCTGATCGCTGTTCGCTACTCCCCGAACAATGCCTGGCTGCCCTTCTTCGCCCGCTCCTTGCGTTGCGTGCCGTCCACCGCCCCCAACCACTGGTAGAAGGACTCATCGTAGTCGCGCGTGCGCACCACGACCGGCATCGGTACGGCGTGTCCCAGGATCAGTGCCTGCTGCCGCGTATCGAGGCGCGCCAGCACTTCACGCAGCGCGCCGGCGCCACTGACGCCCGAGAACACGGCCCGGATGTCGGCCTCGTTATCCAGCAGGCAAGTGACGCGCGTGCCGATCTGGCTCATTACCTCGTCGTCGATGCCGCTCGGCCGCTGGTCGACGATCAGGAGCGTGACGTTGTACTTGCGCAGCTCACGGGCGATCGAGCCGAAAACGGTATGCCCGGCGATGGCCGGGTCGAGAAACTTGTGCGCTTCCTCGATGACGATGACCAGCGGCTGCGGCTCATCGGCCTTGCGGCCGACGGCTTCGTTCTTCTGGCGCACGTAGCGCTCGTGCACGCGGCGCGTGAGGAAGTTGGCCACCAGGATGTAGGCCGCCAGCGTGTTCCCATAGCGGCCGAACTCGAGCACCACGCTCGTGCCTTTCTTCAAGCGCTGGAAGATGTCGTCGACGGCGTCGTCGCTGGCGCCTGGGATGAGAAAGCCCATGCGGCGGAAGAACTCGAACTTGCGTTGGATGGCGCCCAGCGTGGACGAGACGATGCGCTCATCCTCCACCATCGCCGCCAGCTCTTCGTCGGGCGCATCGCTGAGCAGACGGTCGATCCACCCGGGGCCGAGCCGGCGACGCAGGAAGGGCAGGGCGCCGGTCTGCACGTCGCTCAGCCCGAGGAGCCCAGAGAGCATCTCGACATCCTCGGGCTCGATCTGCTGTGTGCCGATGCGCAGGACGCGGTCGACCTTGCTGCCGCGCGCCCGGGATGTTTCCTCGTCGAGCGTCACGACGGACACCTGCCCGCCGGTGAACAGCTGGCGCAGGCCCTTGAACTCGCGGCCGGCCTCGTCCTTGACCGCCCAGCCGTAGTCGTTGTGCATGTCGAAGATAAGCGCCGAGGCCTTGGCGGCACGGATGATGCCGGCCAGCAGGATGCGGGTGATGAAGGACTTGCCCGTCCCGCTCTTGCCGAACACGCCCGACGACCGCTCGACGAAGCGCTCCAGATCGAGGTTGACGTGAACGGCCTCCATGTCGAGCGGCGTGCCCAGGAACAGGTGCTTCTCGTCCTCGGCGCCGAACACCCGCTCGACGTCCTCGGCCGATGCTTCGTGCACCGGGGCGAAGTGGGCCGGGACGGTCTTGTTGGGGCGCGGCTGGTCGTCGTCGGCGTCGAGCATCAGCATCGGGCTGACCGACAGCGTGCCGTAGGCCACCTGGCGGGAATAGACCTCGGCGGCGAAAGCATCGCCGGGCGCTGGAGGCTGGCGCATCAGGTCGGGGTTGGTGGCATCGAGGGCGATGTCGGTGACGATACCAAAGAACTTGCGCCCACTCGTCCCCTGGATGACGACGTAGCGTCCGACGGCCAGGCGCTCGATCGACAGGCGCGGGTCGAGCTTGACCAGCAACCCGGACGACAGCGACCCGCCGACGACCATGCCCAGAGGGGTCTCAACCGGCCGCGAGCCGAAGTAGGCATCGAGTTCTGACGGGTTCGTCATCGTGGCTCCCTCGCAGGACCCGACGGTTGGCGGACGTCCGCGGGTCTCATGGCCTGATCGCACGCACCAGGCTCTCAAGCCGCGTCAGGTCGCGGCCGAGCAGCCGGGCGCACTCAGCCGCCGCGCGCACCAGATAGCTGCGGCGTTCGCTCTCGGGGCGGACAGCGGCCGCCGTCTTCAGCGCCGCTGCCAGCAGGTCATCCACCGGGATCTCCGGCACGGCGACCAGCAACGGAAGGAAGTCCAGGCGATCGGTGAACAGGCGAACCTGCGGCGCCGTCAACCGATACACCGGCGCCAGCGTCAACGGCGGCTGCGGGGGCAGCGACTGGGTGAAGACATCACCGGTCAGGTAGCCAACCGCCAGCGCGTGGTACTCGACCGGCACCTGACGGTTGACCTGGCTGTCGGCCAGCTGCTCCGGGCTGAGAGCTTCCGACGCCGCCAGCTGCCGCGCCAGCTCATCGTCCTCAATGCTCAGGTCGTAGACCAACCCGATGACCTGGCTTTGTCCCTGCTGGGCCTCGGCCCGGCAGAAGGTCCCGAACACCGGCCATTCCGGCTCGGGGAGCCGCACGGCGCCGACGAAGCCGCGCGTGCTGCAGCGCGTCACCCGGCCGATCGGTCTGTCGTCTGGGTCCATGCCATCTCTCCTGCCTGCCTCGCCCGGCTAGACGCGGTGCTTGCGGCGGCCGCGGGTCCAGCGTTTCGTCGTCGCCTTCTGCGACGTCCGCGGCGCCAGGTTGTGCTCGAGCATGCGTTGCTGGATATACGTCTCCAGCTGCTGCCGGTCCTCGTTGGTGACCACGGCCAACTCATGGGCGCGCACGAGGGCGTAGGGGAATCCGCCGGTGGCGCGGCATTGCTCCAGGATCCCGGCGTGGACTCGCCCGAGGGCGGCGGCGTCATCGGCCACCCAGGCCGGAACCTCGACCCGGGCGATCGTACCGCGCGCGTCGGTCTTCAGGTAGAAGAACCGCACCTGGTGACCGCGCGTCTCGAAGTCACGGTTCAGCGGCGAGCTGTCGATGAAGCACGCCGAGCGCTCGCCCGGCTCCAGCAGCTGCTCGAAGACTATGCGGTCGGTCAGGGCACGGAACGGATTGGCGCGCAGCGCCGCGTCGTTGATCGCCTCGGGCGGGAGGGTGGCCAGGTGCGCCAGTGCCAGTACATCGGCGCTGCGAGGCCGGTCGATGAAACCGGCCACGGTGCCGCCGCGGGTGCGCAGCCCGTCCAGGTGGCCCAGGTAGGCCTTCAACACGCGGTCGACTTCCTTCTGCTGCTGCTCGCGAACCTGCAGGGCGAACCACAACAGCAGCCCGTTGTCGAGCAGGGCCAGGAACGGCCGGCCGGCGGCGGATTCGGCCCAGTCGGCAAGGGCCTTCATTTCCAGCGCGTCGCGGCGGCCGTTGATCACCGCGTTGTTGACCGGATGGCCATCGTCGTCGTACAGGTCCTCCGGGCGGAAGTGGATTTCGGGCAGCGTGCGCGTCTGCGGGGCGCGGCCGCTGCCGAGCTCGATGGCCAGGCTGCCGACCTGGATAACGTAGTACAGTGCCGCGGCGTGCCGGTCGGGGTAGATCTGTGAACCGTCGGCGCCGGCGATGACCAGACCGGCTTCCAGCGCCGGCGGGGGGAACCGTTGGCGAACGGGCTCATCGCTCGGCCGCGCGCCCCGGTAGCGATCGCCGGCGCGGGCCACCCGCGCCGCCAATTCCTCCGGCGGCAGGCTGGCGGCGTGTTCAAGCGCTTTGGTGGCCGCCGGCTGCAAGCGGCGAAGCGCGGCCTCGTGCTCCGCCAACGCGGCGCCCATCTGCTCGAGTTGATGCAGGATTTGGGAGAGATTCAGGCCCATGGACGCCGCTCGAACACCTGTTCCGCATTATAGTAGAAGGGAGATGCGATGCAACCAAGAATCACCCTCCGGGTATCCTGGCGCACGTCCCTCCGTGGACCCACCTCCAAGAACCACGTTGGCCGAGCGGGGCGACCGCCACAGGTGGCGCATGGTGGCCTCGCCCCAGGCGTTATGCTATACTGCCCGCGATGAACGCCGGCCGGTCGTTCGATGATCGACTCGCGGACCGCGTCCGCTCGCTAGGGCTTGGCGGAGGCGCCCTCGTGCTGTTGGAAGCCTTCGCGCCACTGGCCTGGGTCGGCGCGCAGCTTGGCTACCTGCTTGAACCGCTGGTCGGCGGCCGCGCGGCGCGCGGCTCGAGCCTGGCCGGTCTCCTGGAAGACCCTCAACGCTTCACCGACTTCATCGAACGCCTGCACGAGGAGGCGCCGCCATGACCTTCGACTGGGTCGGGCTGGCCATCCTGTTGGCGTTTGTCTTGCTGCTCCTCCTGTTCGCCGTGGTCGGCCGGCGCTGGCCGGCGGCCTTCCGACGGCTTCCCGCCTACGAAGGCCTGAGCGCGGCGATCGAGCGCGCGGTCGAGGCCGGTGAGCGCGTACACGTGTCCCTTGGGACCGGATCGGTCATTGGTCCGGAGTCGGCTCCGGCAATGGCCGGGCTGGCCGTGCTGTCGAAGGTCGCCGCCGCGACGGTCATGAGCGACCGGCCAGCCGTGGCCTCGACGGCCGACGGCGCCATGGCCATCCTGGCGCAGGACACGCTCCGCAGCGCGCATGCGCGCGTCGGTGCCGCCGATCGCTACCAGCCGACCGCCGGTCGGATGCTCGGCGCGACGCCGTACTCCTATGCCGCCGGCATCCCGGTCGTCCTGGCGACGGAGGGCGTGTCGGTCCACATCCTCACCGGGTCCTTTGGTGCCGAAGGTGCGCTGGTGGCCGACTTCGGCGAACGGCGGCACGCGTTCGTGATCGCCGGAAGCGACGATGTCCATGCACAGGCGCTTCTGCATGCCACGGCCGACTACCCGTTGATCGGTGAGGAGGTCTTCGCCGGCGGGGCCTATCTCAACGTCGGTGTCTTCCACGGCGCCAGCCTGCGCGCGCAGGACGTGATCCGCGTGCTTGTGATCCTGGCCATCCTGGCCGGGACCCTGTTGCGCACGCTGGGGATCGGGCTGTGAAGATCGGGGCCTGGATCCTGTGGACGGCGGTCGCCATGGCCTTCGGCGTCGTCGTCCTGGCCGGCTACTTCGTCGAATGGCAAACGCTGCTCGAGCTGCGACTGCTGTTCATGCGCTGGGCGATCCTGCTCTCGGCGACGGCGTTGCTGCTCGGCATCCTCAACCTGCTGGCGGCTCATCTGCATAAGGTCAACCTGCAGGAGAGCGGCTGGCCCTACAGCGCGCTGCTGATCATCATCCTCCTGGGGACGCTGGTGCTCGGACTGGTGTTTGGGCCGGATAACCGCGTCGTGCTGTCGCTGTTCGAGTACATCCAACTTCCGGTCGAGGCGACGCTGATGGCGCTGCTGGCGGTGTCGCTGGCGGCCGCCGGCGTGCGGATGGTGATGCGCCGGCGCGACGTCTACAGCCTGATCTTCATCAGCACCGCGCTGCTGGTGCTGCTCGGCACGGCTCCGTGGCCGTTCGGCGGGGCAGGCCTGTCGGCCACCTTCGGCTGGCTGCGCAATTGGCTGGCGCAGGTCTGGGCCGCGGGCGCGGCGCGGGGCATCGTCCTGGGGGTCGCGCTAGGGGCGGTGACCACCGGACTGCGCGTTCTGCTCGGGGCCGACCGGCCGTACGGGGACTGAGGCGTGGCCGACCTGCGTTGCCCGATGTGCAGCAAGCCCAACCCGGAAGGGGCCGAGGAGTGCGCCTTCTGCGGTGCGCGCCTGAAGCCGGTGCTGGCGGGCAGCCCGCCGCCCCCCGCCGATCAGGGCCTGCCTCCGATGCCGGACTGGCTTTCCCGGCTCCGCGCGCCGGAAGATGAGCCCCCGGCGCCAGAGCAACCCTCCGCTACTGAGGGCGAAGGCGATTGGCTGGCGCGGCTGCGTTCCACCGATCCGCAATGGTCATCCAGCGAATGGGGACAGGAAGCGGCCGCTCCGTCCGCAGCCGCGGCATCCTCCGCGCCGGAGGAGCCGGCACGTCCCTCCGCTCGAGCCGAGGAAGGACCGGACTGGCTCACTCGGCTGCGCGAGGCGTCATCCGAGGAAACAGGACCGCCGGAAGGCGAAGTCCCTTCCTGGCTGGCAGAAGCGGGACCACCCGCGCCGACTGCGGCCCCGGCTCCAGCCGTGCCCGATTCGGGCGGCAATGTCCCGGACTGGCTCACCCGCGTCCGCGCCAAGCGCGAAGAGGAGGCAGGCGACGAGCAGGCTGAAGCGGACGCCGCGGACGTGCTGCTTCCCGACGTCTTCAATCTCGAGAAGACCGGCTGGCACAGCGGGCTGACCGGACTGCTCGTTGAGCCCGCAGGCGAACACCCACCGGACTCGCTACCCACCGCGGCGCCTTCGGCTCCTGTCTGGCTGGAGCCCGAAGGGCCAGGGGATGAACCGCCCCTGCGGACGGGCGAACTCCCGGGGATGCTTGCTGGCAAGCCGAGCGACGCAAAGCGTGAATCCGGACCACCGGCGGCGGAGCCGCCGCGCCCCACCGGCCGCCTGGCGGAGGGAAAGCCTGCCCGCACGACGGATCGCCTGGCGCCTCCGGCACCAGGGTCGGAGCAAGCCAAGCCTCCTGCACGCTCCACCGGTCGGCTATCCCGGCTGGCGGCAGCTGCGAAGCAACCCCCGGCGCCACCGCCTGCTGCTGTTCCGCCCGCCACACCACCGGAAGCCGAGCCGCCTGCGCGTTCGACTGGCCGCCTTGCGAGACTGGCGGATGCCGCGGCGGAGTCTGCAGCACCACCGCCGACACCGCCCTTCGGGTTTGGCGGTCTCGAAGAGGAGACCGGGCTCTCCAGCTTGATTCCTGCGGCCGAGGAACCGCCGTCGCAACCGACGCGTCCGCCCGTAGTTCTCCCGACGACGACCGAGACAGAGAAGCCGGCCGACGCCGAGGCGGGCAAGTCCGATTGGCTGAAGGAGCTTGAGCGGCCCACGCCCGAGCCTCAGGCGCCGCTCCCCCACGCGCCGGCGCTGGTACTGCAGGAAGGCGAGAGTGCCGACTTCGATCTCGGCTCCGTCGACGTCCCCGATTGGTTGACGGACGCCGGGGCGATGCCTTCCGAGGCGGCGATCGCGTCCGACGCGCGGCCCGACCTCGCCCCCGCCACGCTTCCCACATGGCTCGAGGCGATGCGGCCGGTGGGCACCTTCCGCTCGGTGGTCGAGATCCTGCCCGAAGATGAACAGGCGGTGGAATCGGCCGGCCCGCTCGCGGGCCTGCGCGGCGTGCTGATGGCCGAGCCCATCGTGGCACTGCCGCGCATTACCGGCGTCGGCTCGACACGGCTGAGCATCTCCGAGCGCCAGGTCACCCAGGCTGACCTGCTCCAGAAGCTGGTGCAGGATGAACTGCGTGAGCTGCCGACGGTGGCACGCGGTCGTGCCCGTCTGCCGCTCCTACGCTGGGCGATCGGTGGACTACTGCTGCTGGCCGTCGCTCTGCCGATCTTGCTACGGCTTTCGGTCTTTGCGCTGCCGACGGTTGAGCCTATCGAGTTGGGACATCTCGTGGACCTGGTTGCTGGTCTTCCGGCCGATCGTGCCGTCCTGCTGGTTTTTGACTACGAACCGGCGAATGCCGGCGAGCTGGAGGTCGTTGTCGGCCCCTTGCTCGAGGACCTGATGTCCAAGGGATACGCGCTGGCGACCGTCTCGACCCGCCCCACGGGGCCACCCCTGGCGGAACGTTTGGTCAGGCAGCGTGGCGCGGCCTACGACTACCAGAATGGCGAGGACTACGTCCACCTGGGCTATCTCTCGGGCGGTGTGCCGGCCATTCAGCTGTTCGCCGCCGACCCGCGCGCCGCGGTCCTAAGCGGCTTCGCCGCATCCGTCGACTCCAACGGTGGGCTGGCGGCAGGCTGGAACTCGCCGCTTCTCGAAGGGGTCCAGTCCCTTTCGGATTTCGGGACGGTGGCTGTAATCACTGCGGGAACAGAGACCGCCCGGGCATGGATCGAGCAGGCCAGCCCCTGGCTGGCCGGCCGGCCGCTGGTGATGGTGTTGAGCGCGGGTGTCGAGCCGATGATCCGGCCGTACTACGAGGCGCTGACCCCACAGGTCAACGGCCTGCTGAGCGGCGAGCCGGCGGCCGTGGCCTACGAGCTGCGCAACGGTAAGGCGGGGCCCGCGGTCGCGCGGTGGAACCCATTCAGCCTGGGCATCCTAGTGGTCGAGATCCTGCTGGCCTGCGGCGGCGTATACGGTATCGGTGCCTGGCTTGTGCAGGCGCTCAGGCCGCGGCCGAAGGCGAAGCGGCCATGAGCGAGATCACCACACTGGTCGATGCGCTGATCGGCCCGATCGTCGCCGCGCTGCTGACGATGATGGTTCTCAGCTACCTGATCGGCGACAATCCATTGTTCCGCATTGCGTCGCACCTGTTCGTCGGAGTGGCGGCAGGCTACGCCGGTGCGCTGGCCGTCCGTTCGGTCCTGTGGCCAGGGTTGATACAACCCGTCCTGCAGGCCGGCATCGGCGGGTTAATGAACCCGGCGGCGGTGCTGACTCTGCTGGTTCCGGCCTTCCTGGCATTCCTGCTTGTGCTCAAGGTCGTGCCGGGGGCCTCGCGCCTGGGCACGTTCTCGACGGCCTTCCTGGTGGGCGTCGGCGCGGCGGTCGTCGTCGGTGGAGCCATCACCGGCACGCTGATCCCGCAGTCGCTGGCCGCCATGGACACGCTGAACCCCGCCGTGGCTTCGCCTCAGACCGGTGAGATCGGATTGGAGCGTGTGGTCAATGTCATCATCGTGCTGGTGGGGACGATCAGCACGCTGGCCTACTTCCGTTTCACGCTGCGACGACGGCCTGCGGGTGAGGCGCGCCCGGCAGGCCCAATCTCCCTGCTGGGCAAGGGACTGAGCGCCCTCGGACGCTCCTTCATCGCCCTGGCCTTCGGGGTCATGTACGCCGGAGCGATGTCCGCCACGCTGCTGATCCTTACGCAGCGCATCCAGTTCCTGTGGGATACGCTGACGGGGCTGTTGCCAGGACCATGATGGATCTGCAGACGACGATCGACGCCGAAACGCTGTTGGCGGTGGATGTGGGCAGCGTCCACACCCGGGCCAGCTTGTTTGACGTCGTCGACAACCAGTACCGTCTGGTGGCCACCGGGCGTTCGCTTTCCACGGCGACTACACCCCTGCTCGACATCGGTGAGGGCGTGCGTATGGCCCTCGATCAGATTCAAACCGTCACGGGTCGGCGGCTGCTCGACGAGTCGGAGGGCCTGATCATGCCCAGCACGTCGGAAGGCGCCGGCGTGGATGTGTTTGTCGCCACGTCTTCCGCCGGGCCGCGGCTTCGGGCGATCCTCGTCGGGCTGATGCCAGGCGTGTCGCTGGACTCCGGGCGGCGGTTGGCCGAAGCGACCTACTTGGAGGTCGTCGACGAGATCGGACTCTCCGACCGGCGGCGCGACGAGGAGCAGATCGACGTCATTCTAGCCGCGCGGCCCGACCTGATCCTGATCGTTGGTGGGACGGACGGCGGCGCCAACGCCTCTGTCTTGCGGCTGGTTGAGAGTGTGGCCTTGGCGGCGGGTATCCGGCCGGGTAGTCCGGCGCCGCGCATCCTGTTCGCCGGCAACCGGCATCTGGGCGCCGCGATCGTCGAGCGATTCGCCGATCAGGCCTCGGTCGCCCTGGCGCCGAATGTGCGCCCGGGACTTGAGGGGGAAGACCTGACTCCGGCGCGCAACCGGCTGGCCGAAGTCATCGCCGAAATGCACGCGGCCAAGGTGTCCGGATTCGATGAGCTGCGCCAGTGGTCTGGCGGGACCTTGATGCTGTCGGCGGACGCCTTCGGTCGGGTGATCCGCCACCTGAGCCAGATCTATGACCCGCGCAAGGGTGTCCTGGGCGTCGACATCGGCGCTTCGCACACGACGATCGCCGCCGGGTTCGCCGGTGACCTGCATCTCAGCGTCCGCTCGGATCTGGGCCTTGGGGCGCCGCTGCCATCGCTGTTGCGCTACGCCTCGATGGAGTCCATCCTGCGCTGGTTACCGACGGACATCCCGGAGGACGTGGCGCGCGACTACATCTTCAACAAGTCCCTGCATCCGGCCACCGTGCCCATGGAGCTCGATGAGCTGCATCTCGAGTTCGCCCTGGCGCGCCAGGTACTGCAGACAGCGCTGGCCCAGGCGCGCGCCGGCTGGCCCAAGCGCAGGAACGGTGGCGGCACCCCCTGGCTTCCCCCGATGGAGCCGATCCTGGCTGGGGGCGGTGTGCTCTCGCGCGCCCCTCGACCCGGCTTTGCCGCGCTCGCGCTCCTGGACGCACTTCAGCCCAGTGGCATCTCGACGCTGGTGCTCGACCCGCACAGCCTGACCCCGGCGCTTGGGGCGGCGGCCGCCGTGCTGCCGATGGTCACTGTCCATGTCCTCGAGTCGGGCAGCTTCGTCAGCCTGGGGACGGTGGTATCTCCCGTCGGTGGAGGTCGTGCCGGGCGGCCCGTGGCGCGGATCAAGCTCGAGCGCGAGGGAGCCAGCCCGCTGGAGGGCGAAGTGCGCTTGGGGCAGCTGGCCGTACTGCCGCTGGGCCCGGGAGAGTCGGGCAAGCTGACCATCCGTCCGGAGCACAGCTTCGACGTCGGATTCGGGGCGCGGGGCAAGGCCGGCGCCATGCGTGTGACCGGCGGCGCGGTTGGATTGATCATTGACGCCCGCGGCCGACCCCTGAGCCTGCCCAAGGATGCCGCCCGGCGGCGGGAGCTCAACCAGAAGTGGCTGTACGACATCGGGGCGCTGCAATGAGCATCTGGCACTGCTCTTGCAACCCGAGGCTCACCTGACCATGAAGGCGAGCTACCTTCCTCCCGTTTCGCACGTCATGTCGTTGACCATCGTCCGGCGCGATCGGACGTTGCCTTTCGCCGGGACGGTCACGGCCCGCCTGAATGAGCGTGTCCAGGCTGTCGACGTCATCGCGGAGGCCGAGACCGCCCCCCGGCACGTGTTCCTGGACCTGGCCCGCGGGCTCGGCGTGTCTCCCAAGGAGGCCCCCAACTTCCTGGTCCGCCAGAAGGGTGACCGGGTGGAGATGGGGGACACCATTGCCGGACCGGTGGGTGTCGCCCGGCGGACGGTGCGGGCACCCGCCGACGGACGCATTGTCGCCGTCGATGGCAGTCGTGTCCTGTTCGAGGTACGCGGCGAGCCGATCGTCCTGCGGGCCGGCATGCCGGCGATGGTTGTCTCCAGCGACGGCATCCAGACGGTTACGCTCGAGGCCACTGCCGGGCTGGTCCAGGGGATCTGGGGCAACGGACGCATGGATTTCGGTGTCATGCGCACACTGGGCAGCGGCCCGGCGGCGCGCATGCAGACCGATATGCTGGACGTCAACCTGCGCGGCGCCGTGCTTATCGGCGGGATGTGCGATCAACCCGCCCCCCTGCACCAGGCGACCGAACTGAACGTGCGCGGCATCGTGCTTGGCTCGATCACCTCCGACCTGATCCCCGTGGCGCTGCGTCTGACGTACCCGCTGGTGATCACCGAGGGTTTCGGCTCGCTGCCGATGAACAGTGCGGCCTACGGACTGCTGACCGGCCACGTCGGGCACGACGCGGCGGTCGACGCCCGGCCGGGCGATCGCTACAGCTACCAGCGTCCGGAAGTGATCATCCCGCTGCCCACCAGCCGGCAGGCGGACGTTCCCGACGACGTGATCCCGCTGGCACCGGGCGTACGCGTGCGCGTGCTGCGCGCGCCGTTTCACGGCGCGGTCGGCACTGTGCGCGACCTGCCGCTCAAGGCCGCCGACTTCCCGAGCGGGCTGCTGGCTCGAAGCGCCGCCATCGAGATTGAGGGCTTGGGGAATCGCCTGATCCCCCTGGCCAACCTGGAAGTGATTCAATAGACTGCCACCCGGCGCCGTACCGCGGAGGACGGCGTCAGGACCTGGCGTGAGGAGAAGCGACAATGGCAGAAGACTTTGAGGTCGGTAGCGCGCCGCCGGAGGAATCCTCCAACCGGACCTTCGTGTTCGCCGCGGCCGCCGTGGGGGGACTGCTCGTGCTGAGCATGATCTGCCTGGGGCTGTACGCCCTGGTGGTCGCACCCCGGCAGCAGGAAGCGCGCAACGCGCAGGCGACGCAGATCATCCTCGACAACGCCACGATGGCGGCCGGTCAAACGGCGACGGCGGCAGCCCTGAACCCCACGTCTACCAGGGCGCCGACGCGCACGCCGGTGTCCACGGTAGCACCGCCTACGCCTACGGCGACGTCGGTCGTGGTGGTGGCATCGCCAACGGTGCAGGCGACGATCGATCCAGGCATTGCCACGGCGATCGCCCAGGCGACGCTGGCGGCGGCACAGGGCGGTGGTGGTGGTACGCCCACCGCCACGGCGCTGCCCAGCACGGGCTTCGCCGATGAGGTCGGGCTGCCCGGCTTGATCTTGTTGGGCGTGCTGCTGGTCGTGGTGGTCGTTGTTTCCCGCCGATTGCGGATGAGCACGACCGCCTAGTCGTGCCTCCCAACCGGCCGTTCGCCTGCGATTCACCCCGGCGGGGCCAACCGAGTGTTGGCCCTGCCGTCGCGTCCTGACGGGGAGAGGCACATGGCCGCGCTGCCCTACGAGTCCCTGGCCCGCCGCGTGCTCACCGACCTGACGGCTGGGCGCTGTGCCGCGCTCGTTGGTCTGAGCAACACGGGTAAGTCAACGCTGATGCAGGCCCTCTCCGGGCAAACGGCCGAGCGCATCTACGCCAAGCTGTGCGGGCGCAAGGCGGTCCTGATCTACGTCGACTGCAACCGCGCCGTGGCGATTTCCGCTCAGGGCTTCTACGAGGTCGTCCTGCGCTCGCTGCTCGAGGCGCTGGCAGACCAGGCGGCCTTGGACATCACCGCCACGCTGCGCGCCCATCATCAGGAAGTGACCGATGCCGCCACGGCCTTCAACGCCTCGCTGTCGTTCAACCTCGCCCTGACCGACCTGTGCGAGCACCTGGGTCGCGACCTGTGCCTGCTGATCGACGAGTTCGATGAGCTGTACACGGCGCTGGACGACCGTGCCCTGCTGAACCTGCGGGCGCTGCGTGACCGGTTCAAGGACCGGCTCGGCTATGTGACCGCCACGGTCCGCTGGCTTCCCGAGCTGCGCGGCAGCAGTGTCGAAGATGAGTTTGCTGAGATGTTCGCCCGCTCGACGTACCCGATGCCGCCGCTGGAAGAAGACGAGGCGCGCCAGATCATCGCCTCGCTGAACCTGCCGAGCATGGGGGCCAAGCGAACGACCGTGTGCATGGAGCTGGCAGGCGGTCATCTGGGGCTGCTCGTGGCTGCGGTGCAGGTTGTTGCCGGCATGGATGCCGATCGACTTCCCGAGGCGCTCGCCGTTGTCGGCCAGGAGCCGACGCCGCGCGCCGAATGCCTGAAGATCTGGAACCAGCTCACGCCGGAGGAGCAGGAGGCGGTCATCAGTCTGGCGGTCGATCCCTCCAGCAGCCTGGCTCCGCAGCAACTGGAGCACCTGGAGGCCCTTGGATTGGTGCGGGAAGGACGGATCTTCTCGCCGCTGTTTGAGGCCTTTGTGGCGCGCCGCATGCGCGGGACAGAGACCGCCACCGCCGGCGTTCGCCTGGATCCGGATTCGGGCGACGTTTGGGTCGACGACGTGCGCATCCCCGTACTGACCGACCTGGAGTACCGCCTGCTGCAACTGCTGCACGAGCGGCGCGACAAGCTGACGGACAAGTACCAGATCGTGACCGCCGTGTGGGGTGAGGGTTACCTGGACGAGGTCGATGACGCGCGGGTCGAGAAGCTTGTCAGCCGTCTTCGGAGCAAGATCGAGCAGGATCCGGCGAACCCGCGCTTCCTGGTTACCCAGCGCGGGAGGGGGTACAAGCTGCTGTCGAGGCCGAAGGCGGAGTAAAGCGGCTCCCGCTTGGCCAGAGATTGTCAACCGCGCACCCCGAGAGGGGTGCGTCTTGGGTGGTGGGATAGCAGAAGTGAGGTGTGGACTTTGGGCTTGGTTGATCGGCCCGGCGCTCGCCGCAAGGAGGGACTCGGGCCAGCCAGCCGCCGGTTCCTCGATCGCGTCCGGTTCTTCAACAAGCGAACCTTCAACCCGTGGATTCTCAAGTCCGCCGGCAAGGAGCACAGCCCCTTCGCTGTCGTCGGCCACGTTGGCCGCCGGAGCGGAACGACGTACTCCACGCCGGCGATCGTGATGCCCGTGCAAGACGGCTTTGACTTCGCCTTGACCTATGGCCCCGAGGTGGACTGGTATCGCAACATCCTTGCGGCGGGGACATGCACGCTTCGCCGGCGAGGCCGCACATACCACCTCGGGCAGCCGGAAACGCTGTCGGCCGAGGCGGGGCGGGGGGCGTTCCCGGTCCCGCTGACGTGGGTGCTCAAGCTGATGCGGAAGCGCGACTACTTCCGAATGAGTCTCAGCCAGCCTGGACCAGGAGCCCGGTGACGACAGCCCGAATGAACGGAGCTACTGCGCCACCTTCGGCGGAATGGAGTGTCATCGATGACCAGCAGCCTGCCCGCTGACCCGATCGAGTTCTTGAAGTGGGATTGGAGCCGCATGGCGCCACATGCGAAAGGGCTTCTGAGGCGGAGGCTCACGCCGTCTTCGATCGATGGGTGGCTCGCGGACTGGTCGGAGCTGGCGGGCCTGATCGCTGAGTCGTTCAACCGCCTCTACATCCGCACGACGACGCACACGAACGATAAGGCTGGCCAGGCGCGCTTCCGGAAGTACTCGGAAGAGGTGATGCCAAAGGCGCGGGCGTTCGAGCAGGGCATGAAGAAACGTCTGCTCGAATGCGGCCTGCGCCCGAAGGGCATGGCCGTTCCCCTGCGGCGGATGCGCAGCGATTCGGCGATCTACCGTCCCGAGAACCTGCCCCTGCGGACGAAGAGCGAAGCGCTGGAGACGAAGTTGAACGCGCTCACCGGTTCCCGAACGTTCGATTGGGACGGGGAGACGCTGAACCAGGCGCAAGTCCTCGCAAAGCTTGCCCACGCCAATCGCAAGACCCGGGAGCGCGCCTGGATGGCGCTCAGCGGTTGTCTTGAAAGCCAGAAACCCGAGCTCGATCGGCTGTGGGTGCAGCTCCTCGACCTCCGAGGGCAGATGGCGCGGAACGCGGGCCTGCGGAACTACCGATCCTACCGCTGGCGCGAGCTGGCCCGGTTCCACTACACGCCCCAGGATTGCCGGATCTTCCACGACGCTATCGCCCGCGTGGTTGTCCCCGCCGTCCAGCGGCTAGCCGAGCGGCGCAAGCGCGGCCTCGGCCTCGACCGGCTGCGGGTGTGGGACGACTTCTGGCACCTGAGGCCCGATCCGCTCGGACGTGCGGCGTTACAACCCTTTGAGACGGCCGCCGAGCTGACGGCGACGGCCGAACGGGTCTTCACACGCCTGGATCCGGACCTTGCCTCGTACTACCGCATCCTGCGCGACGAAGGCCTGCTGGACCTGGAGGCGCGCGCCCACAAGGCTCCGGGCGGCTACGAGATGGAGCTGCCGGCGAGCAAGCGGGCGTTCATCTTCACCGTAGCGGTTGGTACGCACCTTGACGTGCTCACCCACCTGCACGAGAGCGGGCATGCCTTTCACGTCTTTGAGTCCACCCACTGGCCCTGCCACTACCAGGCGATGCTCGACTACGTGCCCGTCGAGTTTGTGGAACTCGGCTCGATGGCCATGGAGCTGCTGGGCTCGCCCTTCCTCACCAGGGATCGCGGCGGCTTCTACACCGAGCTTCAGTATGCGCAGGCGCAGCTGGAGCAGATGGAGTCGATCCTGACGTTCTGGCCGTACATGGCCGTCGTCGACGCGTTCCAGCACTGGGTCTACGAGAACCTGGAGGCGGCGCGCGACACGCGCCAGTGCGACGAGGTCTGGGCCTCGCTCGTTCGGGTCTTCATGCCGCACCTGGACTGGACCGGGATCGAGGACACACTGCGGATGTGCTGGCGCTTGCAGGGCCACATCATCACGTCTCCGTTCTACTACGTGGAGTACGGCATGGCGCAACTCGGGGCGATTGGCGTGTGGGCCAACGCGCGGAAGGACCCGCAGGGCGCGGTGAAGGCCTACCGCAGGGCGCTGTCGCTCGGCAACACAGCCTCGCTCCCGGACCTGTACAAGGCGGCGGGCGTCAGGTTTGCCTTTGGGGAAAAGGAGGTGGCGCAGGCCGTCGGCCTAGTCGAGGGCGCGATCAACGAGCTGGATTCGATCCACTAACAGGTCCACCCGTCTGTCCACGGATCGGCTGAGCTGGCCGGGAATCGCCACGACG
>Ga0209253_10000371_pt1 | contig 37784 bp, 32 predicted proteins | sample FrelakmetBRP12BR_FD_187145 | JGI IMG/M metagenome (GOLD analysis project Ga0209253, IMG submission 187145) | Freshwater lake sediment microbial communities from the University of Notre Dame, USA, for methane emissions studies - BRP12 BR (SPAdes)... | ecosystem: Environmental > Aquatic >... | reverse complement strand
GTCCCGGTTCTGGCGAAACAGTCCCGGTTCCAGCACGGGACACGGGACGAGGTAATCCCGGTTCCAGCGAAACAGTCCCGGTTCCAGCACGGGACACGGGGCGATGTAGTCCCGGTTCCAGCGAAACAGTCCCGGTTCCAGCACGGGACACGGGGCCTGGCATCAAATATGTGATCACGCTGGATGCCGATACGACCCTCCCGCAGGGCAGTGCCAACCGGCTGATCGCCACCCTGGCGCACCCGCTGAACCACGCCGAATTTTCCGCAGACGGGCGCTCGGTCGTCGCCGGTTATACCGTGCTGCAACCGCGCGTGGCAGTCAAACCCACCAGCGCGAACCGTTCGCTCTTTTCGCAAATCTTTTCCGGGAATACCGGGTTTGACCTGTACTCTTTTGCCGTCTCGGATGTCTATCAGGATTTGTTTGGCGAAGGCAGTTACGTTGGCAAAGGAATTTACGATGTCGTGGCTTTCGAGCGCAGCCTGGCGGGTCAGGTACGCCAGAATACCCTGCTCAGCCACGACCTGTTTGAAGGGATCTATGGACGCACCGCGCTGGTCACGGACATCGTCCTTTACGAGGAATATCCGTCGCGTTATCTGGTGTACCACCGCCGCCTGCGCCGTTGGATTCGTGGCGATTGGCAGTTACTGCCCTGGTTGTTTCCCATCGTCCGCACCCAAAACGGGCTGGCCCGCAACCGGTTATCTATCATCAATCTCTGGAAGGTTTTCGACAACCTGCGGCGCAGCCTGCTGCCGCCCACCTTGCTGGCGCTGCTGGTTGCAGGCTGGCTCTTTCTGCCCGGCTCACCCCTGCTCTGGACTCTGCTGGTATTGCTGCCTTCCGCCCTGCCCCTTGCAGCCCAAACCGTCCGGCATGGGCGGCGTAATCTCGGGCGTCTGACACTCAAACAACTTATCGAACCAACCCGGCTTCCGCTCACACGCTGGGTCCTTGCCATTCTTTTTCTACCCCATGAAGCCTTGCTCATGCTGAGCGCGATCGGGATAACGATCGCCCGCTTATTCATCGTGCGTAAACATATGCTGCAGTGGACAACCGCGGCACGCATTGCGCGCTCGTTTCGAAATACCAGATACAGAACATGGTTGGATATGGCAGCTTCCCTGGCTTTTGTCGTACTCCTGGGGATTGCCATTCGTTTGATTAACCCATCCGCGCTGCTGGTAGCGGCTCCCCTGCTGATCAGCTGGTTCATCTCTCCGCAGATCGCTTATTGGATCAGCCAGCCCGTCACCCACACCACCACGCCGCTCTCGGAGGCTCAGCGCAGGCAAGTCCGTCGGTTGGCACGGCGTACCTGGGCATTTTTTGAGCAGTTCGCCGGACCCAATGACCACTGGCTGCCCCCCGATCATTTTCAAGAGTCACCGCGCGGCAGTGTGGCCCACTACACCACGCCGACCAACATTGGCCTGTTCCTGGTATCCACGTTATCGGCCTACGATTTGGGCTACATGGGCTTACCCGAGCTGGTCATCCGTTTGCGTTCAACCTTTGAGAGCATCGACAGGCTGGAACATTACCGCGGACACCTGTTGAACTGGTACGACTCACAGATACTGGCGGCCCTCCCGCCCCGTTACATCTCCACGGTGGATAGTGGTAACCTGGCAGCCTGCCTGATTGCGCTCAAACAAGGCTGCCTTGCCCTGAAGGATGCGCCAGTGCTGGCCGACAAGATGTGGCAGGGTTTACTCGTCATCCTGGATATTCTGTCAGAAACACTGCGAGCGCTGGAAAAAAACAAACCGCACGAGCTAGTCCCGGTTCCAGCGAAACAGTCCCGGTTCCAGCACGGGACACGGGACGAGCTAGTCCCGGTTTCAGCTCGGGACGCCTTGATCGAATCAATTGAAGTCGAACTTACAAGCATTTACGAGCGCCTCAGCGCCATCCAGAACCAGCCCGCAGCGTGGACAGCGACTCTCGCATGGCTCACAGGCGCAGGCTGGGAAAGGGTCTCGCACCGTTTGATGGAATTGCTCGAGAGTCATCCCAACCTCAATCCCGAATCCCTGAGCGAACTCCAACTCTATCTTAATTTGATGCACCACCACCTGCAAGACATGCAGCGCGGCCTGGATTTGTTCGCACCCTGGCTCAGATTCCTGGATGCAACGCCTGCACCGTTGATGGACACGCCCGCCTGGCAGGTTTTTCGCGACAGCCTGCCCGCTGAACTGCCCACACTGGAACAGGCGGAAGCGGTGTATGAACGCATCCAAACGGCATTGAACCATTTCGAGCTGCAGTTTGGGGATGAAGCAGCCCTGGCGTGGTGTAAAAAACTCGACGAATGTTTATCGTCGGCGCGTTTGACGGCAAAGTCCCTGCTGATTGGTTTTCAAGAACTGGCAGAGCGGGCGAACGCCGCCGTGAGCGGCATGGATTTCCGCTTTCTGTTCGATGTGCGCCGCCAGGTATTCCATATCGGTTACAACGCCAGCACCGAACAACTCGACCCAAGTTACTACGATTTGCTGGCCTCCGAAGCCCGGATTGCCAGCCTGATTGCGATTGCCAAGGGCGATGTGCCGCAAAGCCACTGGCAGCATCTGGGGCGGCCGGTGACAAAGGTGAACGGCAAGCAGGTACTGCTCTCGTGGAACGGCACCATGTTCGAATATCTCATGCCGGCTCTGTTTACCAGAAACTACACCGGGACATTCCTCTCGGATAGTTGCTATGCTGCCCTCGAAGCGCAGGTGAGTTACGGACGGGGGCACAAAGTGCCCTGGGGCATCTCGGAATCCGGCTACTTTGCCTTCGATGTCAATCTGAACTACCAATACCGGGCTTTTGGCGTGCCTGACCTGGGCTATAAGAGCGACCTGCCCGACGATTTGGTCATAGCTCCCTATGCGTCGCTGCTTGGACTCTCGCTGCAACCGCCGGCAGTGCTGGAGAACATGGCGCACCTGAAGCAATTGAACATGCTCGGGCGTTTTGGTTTTTACGAGGCGCTCGATTACACCAAAACGCGCCTGCCAACCGGTCAGGCACATGCCATGGTGCAATCCTATATGGCGCATCACCAGGGCATGATCCTTCTGGCGGCCTGTAACTACCTGTCAAATAATGTGATGGTGCAGCGTTTCCATGCCGACGAGCGCATCCGGAGCGTGGAACTGCTGCTTCAGGAAAAGATTCCGCAAAACCCGCCCATCGAATATCCCCATCCTGATGAACCGGCGGATTTGCCCGAGAGGCTGCGCTCGGTCAACAGTGCCCCGTGGCGTGTGCCTGTTGACAGTCTTTTCCCGCAGGTGCATGTCCTTTCACAGGGTGACACCAGCGTGCTGATTACCAACGCCGGAGGCGGATACAGCCAGTGGCGTGAGTTTGCGCTGACCCGCTGGCAGGCTGATAGCACCCTTGACCAATTCGGCACATGGATTTACATCCAGGACTGCGAAAGCGGTTTGCTCTGGTCGGCCACCTGCCAACCCATCGGCAGAACGCCGGAACATCAGGAAGTGTTGTTTTATCCACACAAGGTGGAGTTCCAACGTTCGGACAATGGCATTTCCCTGCGCACCGGAATCACAGTCAGCACGGATGGCGTCGAAATCCGGCGGGTGAACATCCTGAACGACAGTGACCACCCCCGGCGACTTAAATTTACCAGCTACGGCGAAGTGGTGCTGGCAGCGCAGGCTGCCGACCGGCGGCATCCGGCATTCAACAAACTTTTTATCGAGAGTGAATATCTCCCCCAGGAGAATGCACTCCTCTTCCAGCGCCGCCCGCGCTCTGCAGACGAAGAACCGGTCGTGCTGATCCACGCGCTGCTCATCGAATCTGGACGCAAAGTGACCGGCGAACACGCCACCGACCGCCTCCAATTCTTGGGCAGGTCACAAACACCGCGCAGCCCGATCATGCTGCAAGATGCCAACCATCCCCTTTCGGGCGCTACTGGTCCCGTGTCTCATGCTAGAACCGGGACTGCTTCGTTGGAACCGGGACTACCTCGCCCCGTGCTGGCATCGTCCCGACGCTCTTACGGGGAACCGGGACTACCTCGCGGGGCGCTCGATCCGATCATGTCGCTGGCGCAGGAAATTGACCTGAAGCCGCATGCGAAAACCAGGGTCCTCTTCCTGACCCTGGCAGCCCCTTCCCGCCTCGAAGCATTGGAAAAGCTGTCTCATTATCAGACCGGGCTTGCCATCTACCACGCTTTTGAAGATGCCAACGCCCACGGCGAGAATGAGCTTCTCGAACTGGGATTGAATGTCGACGCCGTGGAAAACATCCAGCGCCTTTTATCAGCCCTGCTCTACCCGGTAGGGACATTGCGCGCTGAGCCGCATATCCTGGCGCAAAACGAGCTGGGCCAGTCCGGCTTATGGGCGTTCGGAATCTCTGGCGATTATCCCATTTTATTGGTGCATATCCGCGATGGCGAATCACCCTTGCTGTCTGAAGCCCTGCAGGCCTTCAAATACTGGCGCAGCCGCCACGTCAAGGTCAACCTGGTCATTCTAAATGAGCAGGATACCGGTTATGCCCTCGATCTGCACAACACCATACAGCGCCAGATTGTGCGCATGGGCGCCGAGGACTGGCTGAACCAGCGTGACGGCATTTTTGTGTTGCGCACCGACCAGCTTCAGCCTGCCGATAAGATTCTCTTCGAAACGGTGGCGGGGGTAATACTGGATGAAAGCCGCGGGACGCTGGCTGAACATGCCCAGTGTTTAGCCGCCCTGCCCACCCGCCTGCCTGGGTTCACCCCGTTCCTCTCCCCGCCCCGTGACCCCGAGCCGACGCCACCGCTCCCGCTTCCAGACAACCTATTAATGGACAACGGTCTCGGCGGATTCAGCTGCGACGGCCGGGAATACGTCATCCATTTGCGAGGTAGTCCCGGTTCCAGCACGGGGCGAGGTAGTCCCGGTTCCAGCACGGGACAGCCGGGTCAACACACCCCGCGCCCGTGGGTCAACGTCATCGCCAACCCGCAGTTCGGATTCCTGGTCTCCGAAACGGGTTCAGGCTGCACCTGGGCAGAGAACAGTGGTGAGAATCGCCTGACCCCCTGGCGCAACGACCCGGTCACTGACATGCCGGGCGAAGCGCTCTACCTGCGGGATGAGGAAACTGGGTTGGTCTGGAGCCCTACACTCATGCCCGCCGGGGCAGATACGCTGCATGTCATTCGTCACGGAGCAGGCTATTCGGTCTTTGAGAGCCAGAGTCACGGCTTGAGCCAAACCCTGCGCCTGTTCGCCGCCTCCGATGGGCCGGTCAAAATTGCACACCTGCGCCTGCAAAATCTTTGGAAACGTCCGCGCCGTATCACTGTCACCTATTACGCCGAATGGGTACTCGGTACAACACGCGACACGCATCAGACTCACATTATGCCGGAGTTCGATCCGGATAAACATGCTTTGCTCGCCACCAACCGCTTCAACAGCGAGTTCGGCGAGCGCGTGGCATTTCTGGCTTCTAATAAAAAGCCGCATGGCGTGACCACCGACCGGAGCGAGTTTTTGGGGCGATTGGGCAGCCTGCAAGCCCCAGCCGCCCTCGGGCGCATCGGATTGGCAAGCGCGGTGAATGCCGGGCTGGACCCGTGTGCCGCCATCCAACTGCACGTTGACCTGGCACCCGGCGCGGCGGAGGAAGTCTTTTTCTTGATCGGCGAAGGGGCAAACCGGGCCGAAAGTCTGGCGCTGATTGAGCAAGTTCAGATGCAGGGAAGGGTTGAATCGCTCTGGCTATCTATCCAGCATCAGTGGGATGACATCCTGAACGCCATAACGGTTGAAACACCCGACCCCGGCATGGATTTGATGCTCAACCGCTGGCTGCTCTACCAGACAATCAGCTGCCGCCTGTGGGGTCGCTCAGCGCTGTACCAATCCAGTGGAGCCTTCGGATTCCGGGACCAACTTCAGGACGTACTGGCCGTGCTGCACACCCGGCCAAGTCTGGCGCGTGAACAGATCCTGAACGCCGCACAACGCCAGTTCGAGGCGGGCGACGTACTGCACTGGTGGCATCCGCCTTCCGGGCGGGGGGTGCGCACGCGTTTTTCGGACGACCTGCTCTGGCTGCCATTCGTCACTGCGGAGTATGTCGCGTCTAGCGGAGATACCTCCATCCTGGACGAGAAAATCCCCTTCCTGGATGCGGAGCCGCTCAAACCGGAGGAAGCCGAACGTTACGGTCAATACAACCCCGCTGCTGAGGGGGTTACGCTTTATGAACATTGCCGCCGGGCTCTCGAAAAAGGAACCACATCCGGCGTGCACGGGTTGCCGCTGATGGGAGCGGGGGATTGGAACGATGGGATGAACCGGGTGGGTGTGGGTGGGCGCGGTGAGAGCATTTGGCTGGGCTGGTTCCTGCATGCCACCTTGACGCGTTTCAGCTCGCTTTGTGAGCTGATGAAGGATGACCCGGAACCGTACCGCCAGCAGGCGGTCCGCCTGTCCCGGGCGTTGGAACTGCACGCTTGGGATGGCAACTGGTACTTGCGCGCCTTCTACGATGACGGCAGCCGCCTGGGTTCGAGCGAAAACATCGAATGCCGGATCGATTCGCTTGCGCAATCCTGGGCGGTACTGTCGCAAGCCGCCGATCCTCTGCGGGCGGCTCAGGCGATGGAATCCGTCGATCGACTCCTGGTCCGGGAGAAGGATCAATTGATCCTGCTGCTAACACCGCCCTTTAACAAAACGGCACACAACCCCGGCTACATTCAGGGCTATCCTGCGGGTGTGCGCGAAAATGGCGGGCAGTACACCCATGCGGCCATCTGGACGGCCTGGGCGTTTGCAATGCTCGGTCAGGGGGAGCGCGCCGGGGCCCTGTTCCGTCTGCTGAACCCCGTTTATCACGCTGATACGCCTGAAAAAGCGCAGCGCTATATGGTTGAGCCTTATGGGGTTGCCGCTGACATCTATAGCCAGCCTCCACAAACCGGTACCGGCGGTTGGACGTGGTACACCGGATCATCCGGTTGGATGTACCGCCTGGGTATTGAAGCCATCCTGGGCATCACCCGCGTGGGCAAGGCGCTCAACATCAACCCTTGCATTCCCGGAAATTGGCCGGGATTTAAAGTGGATTACCGTTTTGGAACGGCACATTACATGATCAGAGTGGAGAACCCGGATGGCGTCAATCGCGGCGTCCGGCAGATCGTACTTAACGGCATCCCCTTGCCAGACAACCGGATTCCTTTAACTGATGATGGGCGCCAACACGCAGTGTGCGTGTTAATGGGATCCATGCTTACCCCAGGGGGAGAAAGTCTGTGAAAAAAGCCAACAGAGATGATTTCTTGTCCAAGGGTGTAAATTAAATTGATTTCAAAAAAACCAATGCGGATGAATTTCAAGCAAGACCATATTTTGAAAAGGAAAACATTATGAGCGAAGAACAAAAAACACAACACGATGAGCAAGAACAGGAACGAAAACAGCGCCAACAGGAACAAAAAAAACTGGAGCAGCAGCAAGAGCAGGAACGAAAACAGCGCCAGCAAGAACAGCTGAAACTGGAGAAGCAATTGGAAGAGAAGCGCAAAGAGCGAAAGAAAACACAACAGAAACAGGAAGAACAGCTGAAACGTAAGTAGCCAAAGTGGATCATCGCGCCACTACCACGGCGAGGGACCCAACAGAATGAGCCCCTCTTGAAAACAGGACGGTATCACCTATTGTTTGAAGAAAAAGAAGGGCACTATCGCGACATCTTCGCTTCAACCAACGATGGGTTGATCATCATATGGATATTGTTTTATCCCTTTTACGCCTCTCACAAATAAAAGCACCTCCTATGCTCTATTCTCTCACAGGAGGGCCTTCATTTTTGAGCCTGCTTTTTAAGAGGTCAGTTCAAGTTTACAAGATAGGTTCAGTAAACAATGATGGGTGATCGTGAATATCATCTACTCCATATGGTTAATTATCGCGTCGCCAAATTCCGAGCACTTGACCTCAGTCGCGCCCTCCATCAAGCGGGCGAAGTCGTATGTCACGATCTTCGCCGCGATTGCGCCTTCCAAGCCCTTGATAATCAGATCGGCCGCCTCTATCCAGCCCATGTAGCGGAACATCATCTCGCCGGAGAGAACGACCGAGCCAGGGTTGACCTTGTCCAGATCGGCATATTTGGGTGCGGTACCATGCGTGGCTTCAAAGATGGCATGCCCGGAGACGTAGTTGATATTGGCGCCCGGGGCGATGCCGATCCCGCCCACCATCGCTGCTATCTCGTCAGAGATATAATCGCCGTTCAGGTTCATGGCGGCAATGACATCGTATTCGTTTGGCCGGGCGATTACTGATCGCATGGCAGTATCGGTGAGGGAGTCTTTGATAAGCAATTTGTCCTTCCACTGGCCTTTTCCGTGTGTATCCCATAATTTCAAAACATCCTTCACTTCCTGCTTGACATCATTCTGCTGCTTAGGTGACATCAGTTCAAAACCGGAGTAAATCATTTTGGCATTGTCTTCAATCGACAACTCAGGTTCAGCTGCTTTGTTATCCAGAATCTGAGTTTCGCGTTCAGTGACGATCTGGCTGCGGAACTCGCGTTTGGCCAGGGCATAGCCCCATTCCAGAAAGGCACCTTCGGTGTATGGCATGACAACGCCTTTGTGAATAAGGGTCACGTTCCTGCGCTTGTTATCAAGTGCCCACTGAATCGCCGCACGCACGAGCCGTTCAGTACCCTCGATTGAAATCGGCATGATACTCACTCCGGCGGTTTCGGGGAAGCGAATCTTGGCGTAATCCGAATGGAAGTCTTCCTTGAGCAGTTTCATGAACTTTTTACTATCTTCAGTACCGTACTGGAATTCGATCCCGGTGTAAATATCCTCACTATTCTCACGGAAGATAACCACATCCACATCTTGCGGTCGTTTCATCGGGGAAGGGGTGCCTTTATAGTAACGTACCGGGCGCATACAAACATACAGGTCAAGCAATTGGCGTAAAGCCACATTCAACGAACGGATGCCTCCGCCAATAGGAGTGGTCAGTGGACCCTTGATACCCACCACAAATTCTTTGAAGGCTATTGTGGTTTCATCGGGCAACCAAGTCTGGAACAATTGGTAGGCTTTCTCTCCTGCATATATTTCCATCCAATGGATCTTCCGTTTACCACCATAAGCTTTCTCAACGGCAGCCTCGAATACACGAACGGAGGCCCGCCAGATGTCACGCCCCGTACCGTCACCTTCAACAAATGGGATGATCGGATTGTCGGGAACCTGTAATTTACCGTCTTTAATGGAAATTCTTGATCCATTTTCGGGAACTATAACATTGGCATAAGCCATTCTGCTTCTCCTTAAGGAATATCAGACTTTTTACAATATTTCTGCTAAGTATATCATCTTAGGGGTATTTGATAAGGACATCCTACCACTCACGCACAGGGTGAATGTAACCACAGCGTAGAAATAAGCCAACGACAAACCAAGATGGGAAACAGGCGATAGACCCAACAAACCGTAAGAAAGCAGATTGTGATCAGTTGGGTGACATTTTGGATAACCAGCTAGATCAGCGCCGATGCACCGAATATGCTAAGCCTGTGGTTGAAAGTACCAATACCATAGTTTTTCAATAGAACGAACAAAAAATTTCACCTTGCCACTAACGTAAAGGGCAAATCATTTGGCAACCAACTCCATCTCAAACGCTTGGGCAATTTCCTGTGCTGTTGCCACAATAATTGGACCGATTTCGTTCATTCGCTCTCGCAAAAGACGGTACGCAGGACCGGCGACCGTGATGGCGGCGATCGGCTGTCCGTTTGCATCCAAGATGGGGGCCGCAACGGCATTGATCTCTTCCTCATATTCCTGTTCGGAGAGGGCAAAGCCCTGTTTGCGATATTGAGCCAGGTTCTCGAAAAGAATTTCGGGCGCCAGGATGGTACGCGACGTGAATTGCTGCATGCCACGCTCCAGAATTCTTTTGACTGACTGCTCTGGAAGGCAGGCCAGAATGGCTTTACCGGCAGCGGTCGCAAAGGCAGGCAAGCGTTGACCGGTGGATGCTGCCAGTTTGACACGCTGCGGGCTTTCAACCACATCCAGAAATACCACATCGGAATCGTCCAACACGGAAAGTGTGATCGTTTCACGTTGTTGTTCACAAAGGCGCTGGAGGAAGGGCGCGGCAAGTTGTCGCAAGCCATTATGCTCCAAAGTGAGGTAGGCCATCTGGAACAGACGAATCCCCAACTGATAAAACCCTGTGGATGGATCACGCTGTAAGAAACGCTTTTTTTCCAATGTTCCCAACAACCTGTGTACTGTGCTTTTATTCATTCCCACCTGATCGGAAATCTGGGTCATTGTCAATCGGGGAGTCAGCCTCGTAAAACACAGGAGAATATCCAGGGCTCGATCCACGGCGCGAATTGGTTCACTCATAAGAAAAAGCCTTCGTGATTTTCAGGCAATTTTATCAGCAAATTAATGCGGGATTGAATAATCTGCAATTCGCTTTTATTAATAGCGTTTGCCATTCTTATCCTAATTTTCTTATCCAATCCAAACAAAATGGTAAAAAGCTTATTGACAAGTGCATCCAAATATGTAATACTATGAATGTCTTGCCAGATAAAACTTATTATCATGTAATAAAACATCATGCGTATTTGCACAAGGAGGACAAAGAATGACTGAGACATTCACTTTGGCTGATGCCACGATGAAAGCCATCCAAGACCGCCGCAGTGTCCGGGAGTTCACACCCGATCCGGTTTCAGACCAGGAGCTGGATTTGATCCTGGAGGCGGCGCGGCAGGCGCCTTCCGGGGAGAATGCCCAGCCCTGGCGATTCATCATTGTCAAGGATGAGGTGATGAGAAAAAAGATGGGGGCGATCGCGGGAGGTGGAAGCAGCCGGCGCTTTACCGCTGAATATGTTACCAAGAAAATGCAGGAACGTTTCTCAAGCCTGCAGGATGAGGAGAAGAAAAAGGCCGCCTTTGAGAAGCTGACCTCCGGACAAGTCTCCGCTTTTATGGCGCAAGCCCCGCTCAATATTGTTGTCTGTGGCAAAAAAGATGTGTGGGATATGCCATATGACACTTCCGCGGCCATTGAAAACATCCTGCTGATGGTCACGGCACTGGGACTGGGCGCTTGTTGGGTCATTGCGCCATGCATCGACATCCGTGATGAAGAACGCATGAAGGCTTTGCTCGGAATACCGGAGGGGTATAAGGCGGTCAGCGTGATCTCGGTTGGTCATCAGACACGCCCGCACCGCCAGCGTCCCCGCCTGCCTATTAAAGAGCTGGTATTTACCGAAAGATGGGGAGAGCCGTACTACAAGGAGCAAGAATGAACAACAAGAGCATTCCCCTGGATTATGTCAATGATCTTATGTTTGAAATGGAAAAGGCCTTCTGGGACGAACGCGGTAAAGGGGCGCGCTTCCGGATGACAACACTCGGCCGGGAGTATTTCAAGAATAAAATCCAGCCCTTGATCCAATCCGCTGACATCGACCAGATCATCCATTCCATCGAAGAAGTTCTCGTAAATGAAGGAATTGTAGCCAAAGTATCGTACAACCGCGAAGATCGGATATTCCGGTTGCGCATGGAAGGGTGCGTGCACCGGAAAGTGGAGGACAGGATGGTGGCCCTCAATATTGAGCCTTTCGTCTGCATGCCCGCCAATTTGATCGTGCTGGCAATTGAGGAAAAGCTGGATCGTCCAGTCGAACTGGCCGAGATCAAACTGGAAGATGGCGCCTGCCAGCTTTTGCTGGTTCTTTTTGATAAGCGCCCCACGCTTGGTTAGGAGAACGGCATGAGCAAGGTTACCACTCTCGCCGAGGCAGTTGCATCCATTTCCTCAGGAGCTCATCTGGCCTTATCCGGCTTTGCCATTACGCGCTGCACAATGGCATTCGCCCGTGAAGTCATCCGGCAGGGGATCAAAGAGTTGACCGTTTCACAGTGCGTTGGCGCCATGGATGCGGACCTGCTGGTGGGCGCGGGCGCGGTTGAGCGAATCGTGTACGGGGGCGGTTCACTTGACCGTTTTGGGCGGCTTGCCTGTGTAAACCGGGGAATCGAAAATGGCAGCCTGCAGGCTGAAGAATACAGCAGCCTGTCGGTGGCATTCCGCTACCTGGCTGGATCGTTGGGCCTGCCTTTCATTCCCATCAAGTCTTTACGCGGCTCTGATCTGATGAGGCAGATCCAGGAACGAACGGGGTCCAACGTTGGGACTGTTACAGATCCTTTTACTGGCGACGACTGGCCAGTGCTCAAGCCGCTTCTGCCGGATGTCGCGGTTGTGCAGGTGCAGGTTTCTGATGAAGAAGGTAATGCCTGGATCATGGGGCCAAGATGGGACAACGTCGAACAAGTCAAGGCCAGCAAGCGTACCATCGTCATTACCGAACAAGTGGTTCCGGTCGAGCTGATCAGCCGAAATCCCGAGTGGACTGTGATTCCAAGCCTGCTGGTCTCAAACGTGGTGGAACTGCCCTTCGCCGCGCATCCAACTTCTATGTATCGTGTCTACGACTATGATGCCGGACAAATCGAGAATTATGTTAAGGCGAACAGCTCCCCGGAAACTTTTAAAGCTTACCTCGATGAATATATCTATGGGGTCAAGGACCACTGGGAATATCTTGAACGCATTGGCGGGATGAAGCATTTGAATAATTTACGAGCTGATCCAATCCTGGGTTATTGAGGAAGAGCATGAATACCAATTCCGACTACACCCCTTCTGAACTGATGGCTGTTGCCGGGGCGCGAGAATTGCAGGATCGCCAGGTGGTGGCAGTAGGCCTGGGATTGCCTGTCGTGGCCTCCTTCCTTGCCAAGAAGACTCATGCTCCCAACATGACGATCCTTTTTGAACTCGGCGTGATTGACCCGGAGCCGATCCACCCCGGCGTTGGCCTGGCGGACCCGAGAGTCTGGTACCGTGCAAAATCATTAAGTAGTTTTGTGGATATCCTTGGAACGATCCTTCACAATAACCGGGTGGATGTGGGTTTCCTGGGTGGTTTGGAAGTTGATCAGTACGGCAATCTGAATACCACCCTGGTTGGAGACCCGCGCGGGGAGTTCCGTCACATGATAGGCAGCGGCGGCGCAAATGACATTGCTTCCTGCGCCAAAAGGACCATCATCATCATGCGGCACGAGGCGCGTAAACTCAAAAAGACTATTTCGTTTATTACCAGCCCGGGTTATCTTAATGGTGGTGCCAGCCGGGCACAAACCGGTCTGCAGGGCGGCCCAAGCCGGGTGATCACTGATAAGGCGATCCTGGGGTTCCACCCGGAAACAAAACAGATGATGCTCATTTCCATCCACCCGGGTAACACCCTGGAGGATGTGCTGGCAACCATGGGATTCGCCCCCATTGTTCCGTCTCAGGTACCAACTACTGAGCCTCCTGAAAAAGAGCAAATACGCTTGATCCGGGAAGTGGTCGATCCTCTGAAAATGTATATGGGATAGAGGCCAAATTTTATTGTTAGTGAAAGAGAGAAAATATGCCATATATTGTGACAGGTGACTGCATTCAGTGTGGAGCCTGCGCCGCTGGTTGTGAGAGCAATGCGATAACGGAAGGGGATACACAATCCTTTATCGATGTGACGATTTGCATTGAATGTGGCACCTGTAAACAGAACTGTCCTTCCGATGCCATCATCTTTGTGGAAGAGCGGGTGACGGTTAAACAACTTCCCTAGGTGATCCTTCTGTGGCCCGCAATCGGAATAATCTACAATGAGTTCACGAAGATGAGTACATATTCCAGGGCGTAAAAATGGGCAAATCTCCTTGACGGATTTGCTGGCTTAGTAATGTCAGTATATAATTCATCCGGGAGATGGCATGTGAAATGAAAGATCCAACTGATTACAACGTTCGTGCGGTGGAAAGAGCCTTGCAGATCCTGAGCAGTTTTGATGACCAGCATCCCGAAAGAGGCCTTTCTGAAATTGCCCAGGAGGTGGACTTGCACAAGGCCACCACACACCGGATCGTTACCACCCTGGTGAATTATGGGTTCCTTGAACGTGCCGCCGACAATCAGAAATACAGGCTGGGTTTGCAGCTGACTGACCTGGGTTTCAAAGCCATCCGCCGCATGGATCTGCGGCGAGAGGCTCTCCCGTATATGAAGCAGTTAACCCAACAGTTGCAGGAGGCCTGCGATCTCAGCATATTGGACCGGGGGAATGTATTTTATATTGAATTCGTACAGGGCGAACATACCCTGACGGTCGCTGCGGCTGTCGGCCAACGTCTGCCTCCTTGTTGCACCGCCAGTGGCAAGTTGTTCCTGGCAAATCTTCCCCCCAATGAATTGGATGCCATCCTAAGCGGCCCCATGATCGCCTACACGGAAAAAACTATTACATCCCCCGATAGGCTCAAGCAGCAGCTTGGTGAAATTCGCAAGCAAGGCTACGCTGTGGATGATGAAGAATTCGAAGTTGGTATCCGGGCAGTCTCGGCAGCCATCCGAAACCAGCCGGGGAATGTTATCGCTTCCATCAGCGTGCCTGGCCCAACCAGCCGGATGACGAAAGAACGGATTCCAGATATCGCGGAAGCGCTCATGGAAACTGCCCAGTTGATCTCCCGCCGGATGGGCTGGAATCCATAGTTTGATCCATCCACCTGTAAAAAATCACTCCCGGTGAATTTCCATGTCCGGGAGGTTTTTTTATATGGACAATGAACCATCATTTTCTACAAGGTTCTCAAAATCCCAAATCGTGCTGATCAAGTTTGAATTCTTCCCGCAGGCTGTGTAAAGCCTTCTGGACTCCGGGTGTTATCTCGACGCCCTCCGCCATGACCTTCTGGGTGTTGTAATATTCTTTTTCGCCGGCAGTATAGATGCGACCCTGCTCAGAACCTTTATGTGACGCCCGCAGCTCCCGCATCATGTTGCCGGTGATGTGCTTGAAATCATCCAGCGGGATGAAGTGCTCGATATCAATAGCCAGGAAGAAGTGCCCGATCCGCAGGAACTGCTGATTGCCGGCCTGGTCCGTATCGTGCAGAATATGCAGATAGGCGCCGTCCTGGAAAGCGGCGGAAAAGATTTCAACCATGGTCGCCAGACCATAGCCTTTATGGCCTCCCATCAGTTCGCCCATCCCACCAACAGGAAGTAAAGCCACATTGCCTTTGTCCATTTCTGCGATCATCGCACTACTATCCGTGACCGAGATTCCTTCCTTATTGACAACCCAGCCTTCCGGGATGGGCTTATTGGCCCGGGCTGCTATTTCGATCTTGCCGCGCGGTACGACCGATGTAGCCGCGTCGAACATGTAAGGGAAAACTTCGTCGGTCGGGGCAGCCACCGCGATCGGGTTGGTTCCCAGCATGGGCTCGCTCCCGAAAGTCGGCGCGGTGGATGGATGGGCATTTGTGACGCTCAATCCCACCAGCCCCTGTTTAACCGCCATCAAGGGATAGTACCCGGCTATGCCATAGTGGCTCGAGTTGCGAACAGCCACCGCGCCCAGCCCGAATTGGCGTGCCTTCTGGATGGCGAGCTGCATGGCATGATACCCCACCACCATACCCATCCCGTTCCCCCCATCCACAACAGCCGTAGTGGGTGTATCTTTAACCACTGTCCAACGCGTCGCCGGCAGCTGCAACCCCCTCTTCATGCGCTCGTGATACATCTTTAAATGTGCCACGCCATGCGACTGGACACCCCACAAGTCGGAGGTGATAAGCACATCGGCAATGATCCCCGCATCCTGCTGGGGAACGCCCATTTTGAGCAGGGCAGCGATCATGAAGGCAACCAGCTGCTTGACCGGGACATGAATATTTTGCTCTGACATAATGAACTCCGAAGAATAGATTTCAGACCGGAAATATTTTTCCGGGATTGAGAATATTCAATGGATCGAGGGCCTGCTTGATATGGCGTTGAACCTCAATCGACAGCGGCCCGAGGGCTCGCTCGAGGTAAGGCCGCTTGAGCACGCCCACCCCATGTTCGCCGGAGAGTGTCCCACCCACAGCCAGGGAGGCGTCAAATATCTCTGCAACCATCTGCTCGGCCTTGGCCCACTGTTCCGGTTGGCGCTTGTCAAAAAGGATATTCGGATGCAGGTTCCCGTCGCCGGCATGGCCAAAGATGGCAATTGGCAGTCCATATTTGGCGCTGATCGCCCGAAGGCGGTGAACCACTTCCGGGATGGCACTGCGGGGCACGGTGATATCCTCGCCAAGTTTATTGGGTGCCAGGCGTGCCAGCGCCGGAGCCATGGAACGGCGGGCTTTCCAGAGATTGTTTCGCTCCGCCTCATTCTGTGCCATCTTCACCAAACGGGCACCACTCTCCTGGCAGATCCGGCTGGAGGCCTCGATCTCGCTCAGGACACTTTGCTCATCTGTCCCGTCGGTCTCAATGATAAGAGAGGCTTCAACATCCGTGTTCAAGCCCAGGTGTAAGGCATCTTCAATGCAAAGAATGGCCGTTTGATCCATCAACTCTAGCGAGGCGGGTACGATGCCGGCCTGAAGGATGGCATTGACGGTGCGGCAAGCATCATCCAGCGAGGCGAATTCGGCCAGTGCTGTGCGGGCATAACGCGGTTTGGCGATCAATCGCAGGAGCACCTCTGTTACCAGCCCGAGCGTCCCTTCCGAGCCAGTGAAAAGGCCGTTCAGATCGTAGCCGGTGACATCTTTGATGGTCTTTTGTCCGGTCTTGAGGATCTGTCCGTCGGCCAGCACCACCGTCAAGCCCAGGACGTAGTCACCGGTCACACCGTATTTCAGGCAGCGCGGCCCACCGGCATTGCAGGCCACGTTTCCTCCAATGGTAGAGTGGCGGATGCTGGAAGGATCGGGTGGGTAGAATAGCCCCATTTTTTCCACTGCCGTCTGCAGGTCTGCAGTGACGACCCCCGCTTCCGCCCGCACCGTGGCATTCTCGGTATCGATCTCCAGGATGTGGTTCATACGTGTCAGACAGAGGACGATCCCCCCAGTTGGCATCGGTATGGAACCGGCAGCCAGACCGGATCCCATACCGCGCGGCACGATCGGTACGTGCGCCTCGGCCGCCAGTCTCACTATTTGACTGACCTGCTCGGTCGTCTCCGGCAGGCAAACCAAATCCGGGCTGCCTTCGGCGAAGGTGCCATCGTAACTATACACCGCTAGGTCTTCCGGTGTGTGCAGAACGTTTGCTTTGCCCAGCGTTTTCTCAAGATGAATGATCAGGTGAGTATCCATTTTCCGCCTCATAAGCCTCATCCAGGAGTGTGACCGGGTGGACGACCCGTACTGCGACCCCACGTCTCCGGATGGCAGTGTTCAATTGCATCTGGCAGCCGGGACAACCTGAAGCAATCACCTGCGCCCCGGTGTTGGCAAGATTATCCAGCTTGCGGTCCATGACCTTCAGGGATGTCTCGTAGTGAGTGATGAGTTGGCTGCCGGCCGAACCGCAGCACCAGTCTGCCTCCGGCAATTCAACAAAGTCCACTCCATCAATTAATGACAACAATGTTCGCGGCTGCTTCCAGACATTTTGCCCGCGCCGCAGGTGGCAGGGGTCGTGATATGTCACGCGGGTGTCAACCCGGCCTGTGGGCTTTTTAAGTGGGATCTCGGCCAAAAATTCGCTCACGTCCCGGACACGGGAACTGAAGGCCGCAGCCCGGACAGCCCATCCCTCATAATCATGGAGCAGCGCTCCATAATCCTTAAGCGTGGAACCGCAGGTGGCACAATCGGTCACGATGGTTTCCACATCAGTTTTCTCGAAGACTTCAATATTATGTTTGGCCTGTGCGCGCACCAGATCGAGTCGGCCATAGCCGCGTGCCGGCATGCCGCAGCATTCGACCTCTTTGGGGGTGATGACGGTGCAGCCATTGCGGGCAAGGACGCGTACTGTTGCGGCGCTCTGTTCGGAAAACAAAAGACTTTGGGCACAACCCAGGAAAAAGCCGATGCGGAATTTCTCCTGCCCGCGTGCCGGTGTGACGTCCGGCAGGACGTGGCGGAGGGGACGCTGTGGGAGATGCGGCAGCATGGCCTCCAGGTCGCGGATCTGACGAGGCAGCAGGCGGGTCAGGCTGAGCCGGTAGACCAGCTTGCGCAATCCAGACCGTTCATAAAGTCGCAACGGCAAGGTGGCTGTTTCCATCCGGTTGGGATGGGGGAGCAAGCCGCCAAAGAGCATTTGCTTCCAGCCTGTCTGACTGCTCTGTTCCTCGATATGCCGCATGGATAGGGCCAGCTCCGCCGGGCGGATTCCGACCGGGCAAATCTCATTGCAGGCCATGCAGGCAAAGCAAGCATACATTTGCTCGATCAGGTTGGAGGTAAGTTCGAGCTGCCCTTCCAGGTTTTTACGCGCCAAGGCCACCCGGCCACGCGGTCCAGCAGCTTCTTTCAGGTATTCCCGATAGGTGGGACAGACCGCCATGCACAATCCGCAACGGATGCAGTTTAAATATTCTTTTTCGGGCGGTTTTTCCAGGGAATCCAGAATGTTCATCATTTTGTACTTGTCTTACCAGTAAGAAGTATCCACTAGCGCCTTGAGAATGCCGTCCTCATGGCGTTCATACAGCGAAAAGGCTTTGGCTGCCTCCCGGATTGACAGGCGGTGCGTGACCAGCTTTTCCAGAACAACATGGTTTTCAAGAAACAGATCGCGTGCCTTGACCAGGTACTCGCTCCACGCCGGCGTCACAGCTGCCACCAGGTGTGCATTCTTTCGAAAAAAAGTCTCGTATTCGATGGCGTAAACCAGATGGTCCGGGACGCCAAAAGCCAGCACCGTGCCGCGCTGGCACACCATTTCCAGGCAGTCGTTGAGCGTGTCCATTTGGTGCCCGACCGCTTCGACGCAGATATCGGGTGGTTCCCACTTGGTTATCCCTTGCCGGACGGCGTGCAAGACCTCAATACTGCGCTGCGAAAAAGTCCGGTCTGCACCCAACCCCTGTGCAACGCGGCCGCGCTCTTCGGACGGATCGATGCCCGTCACCTGTGCGGCACCGCGCTGCTTGAGCAGCCAGCAGAAGAACAACCCAATGGAACCCAGCCCCACCACTGTGACCGATTTCCCCTCGACCCTTCCCAACCGGTCAACGCCGTTTATTACGGTTGAGAGCGGCTGGATCAAACAACTTGTGCCCTGGTCATTCAAACCTTTGGGCAATTTCACGGCTTTGGATTCCTGGGCCACAAAGAACTCGGCCAACCCCTGGTCGCCTTCGGGGATGGCAACCACCCGGTCCCCGGGTTGGAACAACTCCGAATTGCTCTGGATAACCTGACCGACACATTCATGGATGGGAGCGCCCGGATCCAACGGATAAGGCTTGAAACGCTTGCTGCCAGTAAAAAAGGGAATGTCACTACCGCACAGCGAAACCCACTCGGACTGAACCAGGATGTGGTTGGGGCCGCTAATTTCCAGGTTCGGGATCGGAGCCTGCACCAGTTTAAAAGTGCGCGGCTCGACTACTTGCAGCGCTTTCATGGGTTTCATGGATTACTGTTTCCCCTGTTGGATAACAGGCAGGGTGAGCAGGGCGTGGGGGACGACCAACACCCGGCAGGCGGGTCCCAATTCTTGCCAGGCAAGTGCCAGCGCCTCTTCCATGGTTGCAGCCGGGATCATTTTGCAGGCAGCTACCAGATCCGGGCATTCGCTTCCAACGATGATCACGCGTGTCTGTTCCAGCACCTTGGCCAAAACAAAGGCACGTTGCTGTCCGGGCGGATACCCGTTCAGCCGGGCATCCTCCAGGATGAACTGTACATCCGGTGCGTCGCGCATGGCAGCCAGGAAGCGCTGTTCTCCCACACCGGCTCCGACGCCTTCTTCGCAGCGGGCCGGGATGATAAAGAACCCACCTGGTCGGACCACAGATATTGGCGCAAAGAAAAGATAAGACGGGGCGCGGCTGGCCTGGTACAAATTGCAGTCTTTGGGGAAACCCACCCCGCCGATGGCGATATCGTACTGGTGCAGGATCGGTACCTCGTAAACAGAGCGCGCAAAACCAACCAGTTCCTGGAAGGCCAGTTCCGGATCCCCGGCGGCAACACACAAGAGGTGCTTGTCATCGTCCAAAACCACGTTCAGGATAAAGCGCAGGTTTGCGAGACGGGCGGCCTCGGTCACGGCTTCGTGGAAAGGGTTGCCTTCAATGCGTCCCAAACGGGTACCGGGGTGATCCACGAAGGCCGGGCCGTGGGTGTGGGCGATGAGCGCCTCACCGGCAGCACCTACTGCAACGGTCTTGCTCCCGCCGGAGTAACCGGCGTACTGGTGTGGCTCGACAATCCCGGTGCCGATCAAAAGGTCCGTTTCGACAGCCGCGCGATGAAGTAAGACCGGCACACCTCCTGGCGTGAGGCCCAGGTCAACCAGGACGGCAGGATTTTGAGGCTCGTTATCAATGACGCGGTAACGGCTAACCACAGCTGCACCCAGTTTGGTGATCTTTTCTGCGGTTGTGGATGGGCGGTGCATGCCAATTCCGCACAACAAGGTGATATCTTCGTCCCGCACCCCGGCTTTTTCCAAATCGCCGAGCAGGGCCGGGACGAGCAGGTGGTCGGGGCTGGCACGCGTTATGTCGGTGAATACGATGCAAATTCGTTTACCGAGGCCGGCAAGTTCGGCCAGCGGGGAGGTGCCAATCGGGTGGGCGAGCGCTTCCCGGATGGCAGAAGTCACATCTGCAACGGGTTCCACTGGGCGGGAGACCGCCATATCTGCCTGTATGACAGATGGCAGATTGATATCCAGGAAAGATTTGCTGTAGGGAATTCGGAGAAGGTTGGCCATTGATCGTATTATGGCAATCTTGCGATGTGTTGTTTCACCAGATAGAAATATGTTTTACCCTGTAGAGTATCATTTTCTTATATACCAGTCAAGTTACAAATATCATACGGAACCAATGGTGAGGAAATGACTGAGAATATCAGTTCCACAGAGTGGAAACTGTTGACATCAGGCGAAACAAATGCTATACTATTTTATGAAACATTGTATCATATAGTGAGATGGCCTGTTCCTATTTTGGAAGATAGAGGTTCATCCTTGTCTGAGTCGGTACGTGCGGTGGATCGTGCGCTGGATATCCTCCTGTGCTTTACCCAGGAGAAACCTGTGCTATCCCTTACTGAAATTGCCGATGAAGTTGGCATATCCAAAAGTACCGTACACAGGCTCCTGGCAACGCTTGAGTGCAAGCGTTTCCTGATCAGGGACTCTCTCACGGGGAGATATCACTTGGGCTTTCGGTTCCTGGAGATGGCTTCCCAAGTGCTTGAGGATGTGGATCAAAACTGGGCGTTGCCTTATCTTCAGAACTTGGCTGAAGAGTGTGGTGAGACAGTGGATCTGGCTGTGCTGGATGATGACCATGTTATTTACCTTCAGGTCGTCGAGAGCAACCAGCGCGTGAAACTCGCGGCTGCCAGGGGGCAGCGCTTACCGTCTTTCTGTACTGCCACTGGCAAAGCCTTTCTGGCGAATCTCCCTGAAGAACAATTACAGAAGATCTTAAGTTCAGGTCTGACCCGGTATACAGAAAAAACGATCCTTGTACTGGAAGATCTGAAGATGGATTTGGATCAAACGCGCCGGCGGGGATTTGCCATTTCAGAACAAGAATACGAAAAAGACATTAACGCTGTCGCTGCGCCGATCCTGTCAGCAGATGGTTATCCCATCGCTGCAATTGCCATAGCTGGACCTTCTTTCCGGCTTCCGCGTGAGCGCATGCTGACGCTGGGGCAAACGATCCAGAAAGTTATCGTTTCAATTACACGTGAAATGGGCTTGGCAGCCCTTTCTGCGATGGTTCCACGAAACAGTTCGTGGCATTAAAGCATTGAGGTGAATATCATGAAAAATCTACCGTTTGTGAAAGCCGCGGATGTGGAAGGGGAATATCGAGTTCCTCCACGCCTCTCAAAGCTCTTGCTGGCTCCCAGATTTGGTGGGGTCAAGAATGTCTCCATGGGGATGAACATTACTGAGGTTGGCAGCATGATCCCCGATCATGTGCATGAGGAATCGGAGGAAGTCCTGTTCCTTATCAGCGGGCATGCCAGGATCGTCATCGAAGGGGAAGGGGCATGGGAAATTGGCCCGGAGACAGCCTTCTATTCTCCCCTTGGCAAGCAGCACCGTGTCGAAAATATTGGCGATGAACCGCTCCGGATTGTGTGGGTATACAGCCCGCCCCTTCCGGCGCACAAATCATAATCTATTACAAAAGGAGATCAAGCATGTTTGAAGAGACTCGTGCATATTTGAAGAAAATTGGAATGCCGCAGGGTGACGCATTTGATATGCCAAGCTCGGAGCAGCGTTTCCCGGATGGCGGAGCCTTCCGCATCGAGAACCCGACCGTGAACACTGCAGAGACAGCCGCAGCCCTGCTAGAAACGGCCGAAAAGAACGGCATCACCATTAACCGTATCACCGAGACCTACGGTATGTTCCGCCATACCGCTATGGAAATCAAGGAATACTGCCGTGTGTGCCACGATTACGGTGTTGAGCTGATGATGTCGACCGGTCCGCGCGCCACCTATGATACCGGCGCCACGGTCCTTTCGGCACAGGGCGCTCGCATCGGCTACCGTCTGCGCGGTATGGAACAGGTCCTGCGCGGGGTGGAGGATATCAAGCGCGGTTATGACTTGGGTGTGCGTGCGTTCCTTATTTACGATGAAGGCATGTTGTGGTTGGTGGGCCAGATGCGCAAGGACGGGGCGTTGCCGAAGGAAATTATCTTCAAGACCTCTGCTCATCTCGGACAGTGCAACCCGTGCTCGTTCAAACTACTGGAGAGCCTGGGCGCCGACAGCATCAACCCGGTGCGTGACCTGCAGATCCCGATGATCGCTGCTCTGCGCCAGGCGGTCAAAGTGCCGCTGGATGTCCACACCGACAACCCGCCCGGCTCGGGTGGCTTCATTCGTGCCTACGAAGCACCTGAGATCGTGCGCGTTGGCGCGCCCTTGCACTGCAAGACCGGCAACTCGGTCGTCAGCGCACATGGCGAAATGACCTCTGCAGCCGACGGCAAGAAGATGGCTGACCAGGCCACGATCATTGTCGAGATGGTCAACAAGTATTACCCGAATCTCAAACAGTCTCCCAAGGGAGCGAGCGACCTGCGCATCCCGGCGATCTAGTAAGTCCGGACCGGCATTGTAGAAAGGAGATACTTATGGGTACATGGCAGTTTCCTCCTGAAAGTGGTCACATGGAACGCCCGAGCGGTGTCTATTACCAGACCATGAATATGACCGAGATCAATGCACGGCTGAAGAAAAATGACCTGATCATCATCCCGGTTGGAAGTACGGAATGTCATGGCGCGGCGCAACCGCTCGGTGAAGACACCTTCCTGGTAACCCGCATGGCCGAGCAGGTGGCACTCAAAACGGGCTGTACGGTGGCAGAACCGGTCTGGTATGGCTCCCATCCATACAATCACCTGGGTATGCCGGGTACCGTGGTCGTTCCGGAAGATGCCTTTCTGGCGAACCTGCGTGCCATCATTGCCGGTCTCTGGAATACCGGTTTTCGCAAGCAGATTTTCCTCAATGGGCATGGTCAGGAAGAGGTGATTCCTCTGGCGCTCCACCAATGGGCAAAAAAATACCAGGTTCCCTGCGTTCTGATTTCGTTGCACTGGCCAACCGTGATCCATGATTACCTGAAGGATAAAACCCACGGCGGTCCGTTCGAGACCTCCTTCCAGCACGCTTGCGAAGTCGAAGCTTCCTACTCCATGGCCCTGTTCCCCGAATTTGTGCACAAGGAACTGGCAGTGGATACCAAACCGGAAGGATTTTTACCCCCGGGTTACGTGGATAAGGGAGGCGAGATCTATCACGCTCCCATCAAAGGTCATGAACATGTCGGGTTGGGCGGGACCGAAGTCCTGGTCTACCCCGAGGGCGTGATCGGTCGCCCAACACTGGCCGATCCTGAAAAAGCCAAAGCGGGCCTGGATGTGCTGCTGGATTTCATGGTCAAGTTGATTGAAGATATCATGACCCGCTTCCCGGCCGGTCAACTGCCCCCAACGGATAAAGTCACCCAGCGCGATCCAGAGGAAATTGAAAAATTACTCAAAGGACCTTTAAATGGTGGCAAACATATCTATACCGTGGCCTATCCACCATAATACTTCTCCCCATTCGTAGATTTTTTTATGAAGGTCAAGCCATGAAACTGCTTCGTGTGGATATGAACCAACTTCAAGCCCATTGGGAACCGGTCCCCGCCACGTATGAGCGCCTGGGCGGCAGAGCCTTGATCGCGAAAATCCTACTTGAGGAAGTCCCGCCAGCCTGCGACGCGTTGGGACCGCATAATAAATTGATCTTTGCACCTGGCTTGTTGGGGGGAGTCAACGTGACCACCGCTGGGCGATTGTCCGCAGGTGGTAAAAGCCCGCTGACGCGTGGCGTCAAGGAAGCCAATGCCGGCGGCACGGCCGGTGATGCGCTGGGAAAACTGGATATCAAAGCAGTGGTCGTGGAAGGCCAGGCGTCAAGTGATAACTGGCACATCCTGCATATCCTGGGGGATTCGGTTGAATTGGTGCCCACTGGTGATGTGCGCGGTCTGGGAACGTATGCCACCTCCGACCGCTTGCAGGAACGATTTGGGACAGGCAGCACCGTTATTTCCATTGGGCAGGCCGGCGAATGCTGCATGGGTGGGGCCGGGATTTGTGTGACCGGTGAGGGTGGTCAGCGCAGCAATTACGCCGCGCGTGGTGGTCTGGGGGCCGTGATGGGCAGCAAGGGGTTGAAAGCGGTTGTCATTGATAAACCGGTCGGCAGGACCGCCACATTGGCGGATGCTGACCTCCTGCGCACCGCAGCCCGGACTTTTGCACAGAAACTCATCAATGACCCCAAGCTGGGGACGAAAGGTTCCCAGCACCTATATGGCACCGCTTCCATTGTGGCAGCAGTAAACGAGATGGGTTCCTTCCCCACCCGAAATTTTAGTGACGGAAATTTTGAGGGGATGGAAAAATTGCGTGGCGAATATCTGCGCGAGGTCACCTTGGCGCGCGGGGGCGAGATGGGCACCCGCTGCATGCCGGGTTGTGTCATCGCCTGTCGCAATGTGTATGTGGATGAATCCAAAAAGCCGATCGTTGGCACTCTCCAATATGAGACCATTGCCCTGCTGGGATCGAACCTTGGTCTGGATAGCCTGGATGAAATTGCCCTGCTCAACCGCATGTGCAATGACTTCGGTCTCGATACCATCGAGACTGGTGCGGCGCTGGGCGTGGCCATCGAAGCCGGCCTGGCGAAATTTGGTGATTATGAGTCCATCCGGTCCATGCTGGCGCAGGTCGGTGAAGGGACGGTATTGGGGCGTTTGATCGGGAATGGTGCGGTGGCCACCGGGCGTGTATTGGGGATCCGGCGGGTTCCGGCAGCAGTGGGCCAGGGCATGCCGGGTTATGATCCGCGCAGCCTGAAAGGGAACGGCGTCACGTATGCCACCTCCCCGCAGGGTGCAGACCATACCGCTGGAAATGCTTTTGGTGCCCGCAAGGAAGTCAATCCTCTGGGGGTCCAGGGTCAAAAAGAGCTCTCCCTGAAGCTGCAAATTATTGGTGCCATGCTCGACAGTACCGGCCTGTGCCTGTTTGCCCGCCCACCCATCATTGCTGACCCGCAACTGATGGTGGATATGGTGAATGGCCGGTATGGCTGGGGCTGGACCGTTGAAGATTACAACCGCTTCAACCGTAATGTGTTGCGCAATGAACTGGAATTTAACCGGCGTGCCGGACTCACGGCGGCCGACTATCGCATTCCGGAATTTATGTGCGAGGAACCGCTGCCACCACATAATGCCACCTTTGACGTGCCGGATTCTGACCTGGATACTGTTTTTGAGACCTTATAGGTGATCCATGATCATATCCATTGAGCTCTTTGGTCAACTGAGCCCTCAATCGCCACGGCGCCAGACTTTGGAACTGGCTTCGCCTGCGAGAGTCCAGGAAGCTGTAGGTTTATTGGGATTAAATCCGGATGAAATCGGGTTGATCACAATCAACGGTGTTCAGAGCGAGATGCAGGATTCGCTTCCACCTGACTGCCGCCTGTGTTTCTTCCCGTATGTTACTGGTGGCTGACCATATTTTTAGGACTTGCTTGAACCGAATCAAAACTGGCAAGCGTTTACATCTCAAGGAGAAATATGCGCTTACTGAATGTTGAAAAGCTCTGCAAGTCTTTTGGGGGATTAAAGGCGATCAACACCCTGGACTTTCATGTCGACGAGGGCGAGATTGTCGGCATTATTGGTCCCAACGGTTCAGGGAAAACAACATTTCTAAACCTCCTGACCGGATTTCTGAAACCGAATTCAGGAAAGATCACCTTTCGTGGAGAAGATATCACTGGCCTGGCTCGCTACAAGGTTAGCCAGAAGGGTATGGGCAGAACCTTCCAATTATGCAAGCCTTTCCTGGATTTTACTGCCCTGCAAAATGTAATGGTAGGCAGGGCGTATGGACAGGAGCCAAGCAAAAATATGAAGACCGCCGCGATCGAATCAAGAGAAATTCTTGATTTGGTTGGCCTGGGAAATAAAGCTGAAATATTGGTCAAAGATCTCACTGTTATGGAACGGAAAAGGCTGGAATTGGCCAGGGCCCTGGCCACCAAACCGGTCATGCTTCTCCTGGATGAACTTATGGCCGGTTTGAATCTGGCGGAAGCCGATGAGACATGTAAACTAATTGCCAGGATACGCGCTTCCAAGATAACCATCATCATGGTGGAGCATATTGTGAAGGCTGTCACCTGCATTTCGGATCGCATCATGGTCCTTAATATGGGCGAGAAGATCGCTGAAGGCTGTCCCGATGAAATTGTTCATCATTCCAAAGTGATAGAAGTCTATCTGGGAAAATCCCATGCTTAATATCGAAAATATCGACGTCTTTTACAACGAACTCCAAGCCCTTTGGGGCGTATCAATGGTGGTGAATGAAGGGGAGATCGTTGCACTCATCGGGCCTAATGGCGCAGGAAAAACCACCACATTGAGGATCATCAGTGGATTACTAAAACCTGCCTCAGGCGATATCCGTTTTCTGGACCATCCTTTGGGCAAGGAACCACCCCATAAAATCGTGGAAATGGGAATATCGCAGGTGCCCGAAAGCGGAAAGATTTTTACCGGGATGAGCGTTTTTGAGAACCTGGAACTGGGCGCGTTCGTTGCCAAGGCCAGGAAGGAAAAGGATCAAAGCCTGGAATGGGTTTTCGGGATATTCCCCCGCCTGGCGGAACGGAAAAACCAGCAAGCTGGAACATTAAGTGGAGGCGAGCGGCAAATGCTGGCCATTGCCAGGGCCTTGATGTCCCGGCCTAAACTCCTGATGCTGGATGAACCGTCGTTTGGCCTGGCACCCATACTCGTGGAGCATATGTTTGAGATGATCGCGAAGATCAATCAACAGGGAGTGACCATCCTGTTGGTGGAGCAAAATGTTCAAGCCGCCCTGGAATTGGCTCACAGAGCTTATTTGCTCGAAAACGGACGGATTGTGGGACAGGGCAACGGCCAGGAACTCCTATCGTTCGAGTCAGTGCGCAGTTCTTACCTTGGGTAAATAGAGAAGAAAGGAAGGCAAGGTCTCCATGCTTCAAAATCTTGGTCAAAACCTGGCATTTGGAATACTTGTAGGCGCTCTGTATGGATTGGTCGCATTAGGACTTTCCCTTGTTTTCGGTGTTACAAAATTCCTTAATGTTGCCCATGGTGAACTTCTTATGTTCGGCGGTTACGCCAGTTTCCTGATATTTTCTAAATTGAAGTGGGACCCATTTCTAACCATCCCCATTACCATCCTGACTCTTTTCCTGATCGGAGCCCTCCTGTATAAATTGGTCTTTTCGCGGACGGTAAAGTTGCCCGAGGAATCCAAGATAAAGAATACCCTGCTGATTGCTTTTGGGTTGTCTGTGATCCTGCAAAATCTTGCCCTCCGCTTCTGGTCTGCGGATGAGCGGGGAATTACAGCTTCTTATGCAAGTATTGTTTTCACAGTCTTTGGAATTCGTCTACCCTTGATGCGGCTGGCCAGCTTGGTTGTTGCCGTTGTCTTCCTGCTCGCCCTGCAACTCTTCCTGAAGAAGACCTATACCGGTAAAGCCATCCGGGCGACTGTGCAGAATTGGGAAGCCGCCTCCTTGATGGGGATTAATATTCACAAAGTTTACCTGTTATCCTTTGCTATCGGAGCGGCCCTGGCTGGGGTGGCGGGAACCCTGGTAGCCGTAAATTATTCGATTTATCCAACCATGGGCTTGGGCTGGACCTTGAAAGCGCTGATCGTGATGGTGCTGGGAGGTTTGGGGAATATCCCCGGGACCATGGTGGGTGGTCTGATTCTGGGAGTCACCGAGTCTGCCACCTCCTTTTTTATCAATAGTAATTATCGGGAAGTAGCGGGGCTGATTCTCTTCTTGCTGGTCTTGATCTTCAGATCGCAGGGATTGTTCGGGACAAAAGAGAACTAGCCAATGAATAAAAAGCGCATTGTTACCAGAATTCTCCTCGTTGTCGCCATCCTTGGGCTGGCTCTGTTGCCGCAGCTGATCAAGAAGGATAGTACGATCAATCTGGTCATCCTGCTGCTCCTCTACATGTCCATTGCCTCCAGCTGGAATATCCTGGGGGGGTATACCGGCCAAACCAACCTGGGGCACGCTGCTTTCTTCGGCATCGGATCCTTGACTACTCGGCTCTTGTGGATTGCCGGATTCCCCTTCTTTCCCAGTTTCCTTATTGGGGGAGCTATGGCGGTGGCTCTTGCCTTCCTGATTGGAATTCCCGCTTTCAAATTGAGAGGTGTTTATTTTGCCATTGGTACACTGGCACTGGCACAGATCCTTAACATAACGGTGGGGAATATCCTGCCGGAAATGTCCTACAACCCCTCCATTTCTGATTACCAGCTAGTCCCCCGCTACTACCTATTCCTGGGTCTCACCATCTTCACCATCAGTGTGGCCTATCTGCTGGTCAACTCCAGGTGGGGCTTGGGCATGATGGCCGTCCGGGAAGGGGAGGATGCAGCCGAGTCCCTTGGGATCAGTGCCTTGAAGCACAAACTGCTTGCTCTATCGGTAAGTGCCTTCCTGGCCGGTCTGGTCGGCGGTGCTTTCGCCTTTTACCATGTCAGCTATTACCTGAACATGCCTTTTGGTCCCGAATGGACCTTTGACCCGATGATGATGGCTTACATCGGTGGTACGGGCACCATCATTGGTCCCATCATCGGATCGGTATTTTTCGTGGGTCTCAAGCAGCTCCTGGTCTGGAACGTGGGTGAATATCACCTCATTATTTTCGGCACCCTGTTCATCCTGATCGTTCTCTTTCTTCCCGGTGGTCTGGTTGACGCCTGGACAAAGATTCGGAAAGCTCTTGCTCGCCGAAAAAACTCAAAAAACATACAGCAGTCTCTCAATACAGAGCGCTGAATCCCGGTTTATTTGGCTTCTGCCAAGGAAAGGAGGCGGTTTATTGACACGATAATCTACGAAAATATACAAAACATCCATTTCTCGATAATCTATCCGGATATAAAAAGAAGGAGAAACAAAAATGAAATCCAGATTGTCCATTGTAGTTGTAATGCTTATGATCGGCGCGATGCTGGCTAGTTGCGCCCCGGCTCCAACACCGGCTCCAACACAACCGCCGGTTGTTGCAACCCAACCGCCTGCCACCAGCGCACCCGTGGTGCAGCCCACGGCGACGACAGCCTATCCACCGGCCCCGGAATTCATTGAAATTGGAGCTTCGATACCCCTGACGGGCAAGTTTGGCTCCCTCGGCAGCCAGGTAAAGGTCGGCTATGACTACGCCATCGCTGATATCAACGCAGCCGGAGGGGTAATGGTTGCAGAGTATGGCAAGAAAATTCCTCTGCGACTCACCTCTTACGACGATGAATCAGATCCCACCAAGGCAGTCAACAACTTGGAGAAAGTCTTCTCCGAGCAGGAGGCGGTGGCTTACCTGGGCGGCGCGGCGAGTGGTATGCACGCTGCAACCGCAGCCATTGCAGAAAAGAACAAGGTGCCTTATCTGGGTGTCTCCTTTGCCTTGTGGAGCATTCACCAGCGCGGCAACAAGTACCTGTTCTCACCTTTCCCAAAATCGCCCAACCAGGCTAAGGATGTCTATCTGGCACTCAATGAGATGATCCCTGCTGATCAGAGACCGACCAACATTGCCATATTCGCGGAGAAAACCGACTGGGGATATGAATTGGGAGGTCTTTTCCGTGCGGACGCCTCAGCCAATGGTTATAAAGTCGTGTACTATGGCGAGTATGCTTCCCCCGGTACGACCGATTTCACGACATTGATCCAGGACGCCCAGGCTGCTGGAGCACAAGCGCTCTTGGGCATGCCCTCTACTCCTGATGGTATGGCCATCGTCAAGCAGATGGGAGAACTCGGCTGGAAGCCCAAGTTCATCATGCTGGTCAGGGCACCTGATGCTGCCACCTGGGGAGAAAACACGGGTGCAGCCGGTGACTATGTGACAATGTTTGCCGGCTGGCATTCAGGCGAAAATTTCCCCGGGGTGGCTGAAATCAACGCCAAGCACCAGACTGACTTTGGCAGGCCAGCCGATATTCTGGTCGGGCCGGCGTATTCCTGTGTCCAAATCCTGGCGGATGCGATTGAGCGTGCAGGCACACTGGAACGTGATGCGATTCGAGATGCCATTGCCGCTACCGATATGGGGACAGTCATTGGTCCGGTCACCTTCAACGCGGATGGCACCGGCAATGTTTTGAACCCGCTGGTGCAATGGCAGGCTGGCAAGATGCAGTTGGTCTGGCCGCTCGACCAGAAAACCGCCGACTTTATTTACCCGGCGCCGTAATTTGACAAGCGGTAAATAATCCGTTGTATTGAGAGTTGGCACTCAGAATGTGGCAATGGGCTGTCCACTTGTGGGTAGAGAATTCCCATTGCCACATACCAGTCCTCAGTGCCTGGCCGCTGGCCGAGAAAGGATATCGCTTATAAGCTGATTGCATTACAACATATCTCGCAAAAGTCTTTCGTTGACCAATGGAAGACCAACTCATATCCTGGGATTTCAAAAGAAATCCGACAAACTTTAATCCAGTAGAGGAGAAGTAAGAATGAAAAAAATGATGTCAAGTGTACTGGCAATCCTTGTGATCGCCATGTTCGTGCTGACGGCCTGCGGCGCCAAGCCCACCGCTGCGCCCACTGCGGCGCCCGCCACTGCAAAACCCGCCACGGCCGCACCCGCAACAGTTGCACCCGCGACTGAAGCACCCGCAACTGAAGCACCCGCGACTGAAGCAGCCCCAAGTGAGGACACCACTGTTTCTATGGTGCCTGCAAAACCCGGATCGCCCTTTGATATTAAAGGCAAAAAAGTCTGCTATATCATCCCTTCACTTGCGAATCCTTTCTTGAACGGCGTGGCCACTTCAGTGACAAAGCAATTTGAAGCTGATGGTGTGGTAGTAAACGTCTATGGGGCTGATGAAGGCGGATTAAATCAGCAATTCGACCAGATCGAGAACTGTATTTCGATGGAGGTCGATTTCATGTATGTCATGGCAGCCGGAGAGATTGACCAATTGGTACCAGCTGTTGAAGAAGCCAAGGCTGCTGGTATTCTTGTGATGGGTGTACCACCTCCCAAGCTGGCACCGTTTGATGCCATCATGCACACCAGCCAATTCGAAGATGGTCAAAAAGTTGCCAAGATGGCTTGTGATTTCATTAATGCAGTCTACGCGGATGCTGCAGATGGAAGTGTGGAAACTGTTATCATTGGTGGCGCCAGTTCCAACGTTGGGATGTTCGAGCGCCATCGCGGTTACCTAACGTTCACCGATATATGCCCCAAAGCCAAGCTTGTCATGGATTTGGATGTTTCCGGTGACAGCATCCCTGTCGGTCAGACTGCTGCTGAGAACGCTTTAACCGCGTATCCAAACATCAAAGTTTTTATTGCCCAATCTACTGCCCATGCACAGGGAGCTGCGAATGCCATCAAAGCGCTGCCAAATGTGGACCTGACGAAGTACGGCGTCTTTGCTGGCGATATGGATCCCTCCATGATCCCAACCGTCACCAGCTGCGCAGATCCCTATAAGGGTTTTGTTGCAATCGGTGGAACTTCTCTTGATGTCGCCACATACGAGCAGGTCAAGAAGATGTTACAGGGTGTGGAACATCCAAACATCATCAATGATGTTTTGGAACCGATTACTTGCGATTTCAGCACGCTAAAATAGAATTAAGTGGCTTTTGCTGATACGGTTAATGAAAGGGGGGGGTTCCCCCCCCCTTTCATAGGAAATCAGAGGTGAAAAAGGAATGGATGCCAAGGTGGTTTTATCCCTGGAAAATATCACCAAGAGATACCCGGGTGTTCTCGCTCTAAATAAGGTTTCATTGGATTTTCTTGAAGGCGAGGTGCACGCCTTGCTGGGGGAAAATGGCGCCGGCAAATCCACCCTGATCAAAGCGGTAGCCGGGGCCATCGATATAGATTCAGGAATTATTAAAATAAATGGACAAGAATATCATAAGATAACTCCTTCCCTTTCCAGGAGCCTTGGTATTGAAGTCATTTATCAGGAATTTAATCTTGTCCCCGCCTTGTCAGTTGCAGAGAACATATTCTTGTGCGAAAAAAGTGAGAATTCAATACTATTTAGTACCAAAGAAATCGAGAAAAAAGCAGTCAAGGTCCTGGATCAATTTGGTGTGAGCATTAACCCGCGCACCGCGATTCAGGATTTGTCAATCGCTGAGCAACAGATCGTTGAAATTGCGAAAGCAGTATCAAAGAATGTGAAAATATTGATCATGGACGAGCCTTCTGCTCCGTTAAGTGTTTCGGAAGTAGAGATGATGTTCAAGATCATCAACCAGTTGAAAAATAACGGTGTGACAGTCATTTATATCTCTCATCGTTTGGAAGAGGTTTTTCGAATTTCTGATCGTGTGAGCGTGATGCGTGATGGATGCTATGTCGCGACAAAGATTACGAAAGAAACCAACCGGCAGGAACTGATAAACCTGATGGTTGGACGGGAATTGAAGGAAAGCTATCCTCCACGAAAAAATCCTCCTGGTGAAATTGCGTTGGAAGTAAAAAATCTCACCGGCAACGGTGATCAAAATATCTCCTTTTCAGTACGGAAAGGTGAAATATTGGGAATTTCTGGATTGGTGGGTGCTGGTCGAACAGAATTGGCTCAACTTCTCTTCGGTGCCGCCCATGCGGAACAAGGCGAAATTTTGATCAAAGGGAATCCGGTAAAGATCAAATCCCCTTCGGATGCCATAAAACATAAAATTGGTTTTTTAACCGAGGATCGAAAGGGACAAGGTCTGTTCCTCGAAATGGCTGTGAAGTGGAATATTGTTTTTCCGATCATTAAGCAAATTTCAAAATATGCTGTTGTGAACACCAAAAAAGAAGATGAGATCGCCAGTAATTTCAAGGAACGGATCAATATCAAGACTCCCAGCTTATTACAGCAAGTGATCAACCTGAGCGGTGGCAACCAGCAGAAAGTTGTCCTGGCAAAATCGCTGGCGGCTGAGTCGGATATCCTGATCTTTGACGAGCCAACCAGAGGAATTGACGTTGGCGCAAAACAGGAAATTTATCATTTGATGACCGAACTGGCTGATAACGGGATTGCGATCCTGATGATCTCTTCAGACATGCAGGAATTGTTGGGGATGTCAGACCGGATCATCGTCATGTGTGAAGGCGAATTGGTCGGAGAAGTCGAAAAAGAGCAGTTCAATCAGAATTATATTCTCGACCTCGCATCGGGGACCCATTAACCATTGGAGGAATAAGGTATGAGTAATCAGTCGGCGTTTTTCAAGGACTTTGGCGTTCGGTTTGGATTGATTCTAAGAAAGAATGTTCCTTTTCTGATCCTGCTCTTTTTATTGATTCTGTTCTCGTTCGTAGCTGATAAATTCATGACATTTGGAAATCTCCGGACCTTGATACGCCAGGTGTCATTTTCGGGAATTAGCGCTGTCGGACTTATGTTTGTGATGATCAGCGGTGGAATTGATCTCTCCATTGGTTCTCAGGTCGTGTTTACCAATGTCCTTTTAGCAATCATGATGGTCTATTGGAAGATACAACCCGGGCTGGCAATCCCCCTGATTTTGCTGGTGGGAACAGGACTGGGTGCGATTAATGGTTTCCTCGCAATTTCATTAAAAATCCATCCACTCATTATCACCCTGGGCACTTCCGCAATTTTTAAAGGCCTAGGGTTCATCATTAATCGGTCCCGGAACATCATGGGATTCCCCGAATCCTTCCGCTGGTTTGGTCAGGGATATGTATTGGGAATCCCCGTGCCCGTCATCGTTATGGTTGTTGTGGCGTTGATCGGGTCCTTCATCCTGACCAAGACCTACTTTGGCAGAAAGGTATTTGCATTGGGTGGAAATGAAGAAGCAAGTCGCCTTGCAGGTGTGCATATCAATAGAATGAAAGTCATCCTGTTTATGATATGCGGCTTTATCTCCTCGATCACCGCTGTATTACTTCTATCAAGAGTGTTTGCGGGTCAGACAGTCACAGGGCAGGGGCTTGAATTTGACTGCCTCACTGCTGCACTTCTGGGTGGTGTCAGCTTCAAGGGGGGTGAAGGCTCCGTTTTTGGTTTGATGGTTGGCATCATCATCATCGGTGTGTTGAACAATGCCATGCAGTTGGCCAGCTTCCCTGATTTTTCCCAGACTGTTGTTAAAGGCTCGGTTCTATTAATTGCAGTAGCCTTTGATGTTTATCAGAAAAATCGAAAGGCGAAAGAAACTGTTGCGAAAGTAGCCGCTTAGGAATATGGGTCAAGATGCCTAAATCATATCCTGCACCCGGCGGTATACATTATGCGATCCAATTTCAGCCTCCCCCGGCAGACACCTCTTTCGTTACCCATAAATTCTTGGATATCCGTTATGCCTTTCAGTCTGCATCGCAGATGCTCGATATCTACCTGCCAGAGTCGGGGGAAGGACCTTATCTGGTCATCATGCATATTCATGGCGGTGCTTTCATGGGCTGCGACAAGGTCGATCAGCAGGTGTTGCCTGCGCTCCAGGGTTTGAAGAGAGGCTATGCGGTGGTGGCGGTGAATTACCGGCTAAGCGGCGAAGCCAAGTTCCCTGCACTAGTCCAGGATGTCAAGGCGGCTGTGCGCTGGGCGCGCGCCCACGCCGGTCGCTACCATCTTGATCCGAAAAGGATCGCAGCCTGGGGTGGTTCAGCGGGAGGATATCTTGCTTCGATGCTGGGCGTTTCCGCCGGCGTGCCGGAGCTCGAAGATCTCCACCAGGGAAATCCCGATCAAACCGACGTTCATCCAATGCGGGTAGGATATTTAAACCATCGATTTCTTCCAAATTGAACCGGATGTTTGAGTACATTATGTATGATCCAAATCGATTGCATTGAAGTCAACAAAATAAGATGAGAAATCAAATGAAACCATTTCCAGGTGAACTTCCTCCGAAAGGCTCAGGCGGCCCATTTGGAGCAGGCGCTCCGCCGCCCATGCCGGTTCCCGGTCTGGATTTTCCAGTGACAACCGCCCTCCCTCAGTATGTGGATCTTGCTTATGCAAAAATCTCTCCCGCCCAAAAGCTCGACCTGTATCTTCCAACTGGCAACGGGCCTTTCCCGTTAGTAATGATGGTACATGGCGGGGCTTTCCTGTTCGGCGATAAAGCCGACCAGCCAAGCCTGGCCGGTACAGATTTCCTGCTCGAACATGGCTTTGCAGTTGCGAATGTAAATTACCGCCTGAGCGGCGAGGCCAGGGCTCCAGCCCAGATCCAGGACGTCAAGACCGCCGTCCGCTGGCTGCGCGCCCACGCCAAAGAATACAGGCTGGATCCGGATAAGTTCGCTGCCTGGGGCGCCTCGGCTGGTGCGAACCTGGTTGCCCTGCTGGGCACAGCCATCGACATTCCCGCCTTGGAAGGGGCCGGGCTGGGCAACCCGCACCAGTCCAGCCGGGTGCAGGCGGTGGTGGATTGGTTCGGCCCGACCGATTTCCTGCAGATGGACCGCCAGTTGATTGAGTTGGGTTTCCCGCCATCCCATGACGACCCTGACTCACCCGAGTCGTTATTGATCGATGCGCCGATCCAGACCCGCCCGGACCTGGTCAAGGTCGTCAATCCACTCACTTATGTCACACTGGAAGCCGCACCCTTCCTGATCGAGCACGGCACGAACGACTCCATCGTCCCATACTTGCAGAGCAAAATTCTCTTCGATGCGCTCGTGGCTGCCGCAGGGACGGAGCGGGTCACGTTTGTCCCCCTGGAAGGCGCCAGTCACGGCGGAGGACCGCAGTTCTGGTCACCCGGGAATGTCGCCCTGGTACTGGGCTTCCTGGACCAATATCTGCGGAGTACTGCGTAGATAATTGAACCAAAATCGTCGGCTTTTCTCTGCATTTTGGCTTCTTCAGTTCAGTTATTTTTGCAGGAAGCAGTACAATAAGGCATCATCCATGGACAGAGATCTCACACCGCCACCCCATTACGGCATCGCCGAACAGCCGCCCGCCGCGGACACCTCCTTCGTCAAGCGCCGCTTCCTGGATATCGCCTACGCAGATCTTTCTCCTTCCCAAAAGCTGGATATCTACCTGCCGGACGAGGGCAGTGGCCCCTTCCCGGTGATCGTTGCCATCCATGGTGGCGCCTTCATGGGCTGCGACAAGGCCGACCTGCAGGTCCTGCCAATGCTGGCAGGACTGAGGCGCGGCTACGCGGTCGTGTCGATCAATTATCGTCTGAGCTGGCAGGCCAAGTTTCCGGCACTGGTCCAGGACGCCAAGGCGGCCGTGCGCTGGATCCGGGCGAACGCCGGGCGGTATTTCCTGGAAGCCAAAAAGGTTGCCGCCTGGGGCGGCTCGGCCGGAGGCTACCTGGCGACCATGTTGGGGCTATCTTCGGGGGTGGACAAGCTGGAAGACTTGCGCCTGGGCAACCCGCACCAATCCTGTGACCTCCAGGCGGTGGTGAGCTGGTATGGGCCGACCAATTTTCTGAACATGGACGCGTTGCTGGCTGAGAGCGGCCTGCTGCCACCGGAAGGTTTCCGCCACTCGGAAGCCAACTCGCCCGAATCGCTATTGCTGGGTGCCCAGATAACGACCATCCCTGAGCGGGTCAGGGCAGCCAATCCCGAAACCTACCTCCGGCCGACGGCACCGCCGTTTTTCCTCCAACATGGCCGTGCAGATGCGGTGGTACCCTTCCAGCACTCGCTCCAGCTGGCTGAAAAATTGATGCAATCGATTGGGAAGGAGAGCCTCCAGCTTGAGCTGCTGGAGGGAGCCGCACACGCCGACCCACGCTTCGAAACCCCTGAAAATGTGAACAAGGTGCTGGACTTTTTGGATCGGTTTTTGAAGTGAAAGGAATTCCCGCCAAAAGCTCGTCCATTCGATGACGCAGGAATCATGGGCAAGCTCTTCTGGTCAACGCACGGATGGGGGAGAGGGCGCAACCCCTACACCCCTTCGGAGTGCAAGAAGGATACTTCGCGAGGGACTCGAACCCCTGACCTTCTCTGTGTAAGAGAGAAGCGTAAGTTGTCCACTATGTCC
>Ga0209253_10000370_pt1 | contig 37792 bp, 33 predicted proteins | sample FrelakmetBRP12BR_FD_187145 | JGI IMG/M metagenome (GOLD analysis project Ga0209253, IMG submission 187145) | Freshwater lake sediment microbial communities from the University of Notre Dame, USA, for methane emissions studies - BRP12 BR (SPAdes)... | ecosystem: Environmental > Aquatic >... | reverse complement strand
GGCCGGGCGCGCTCCCGGGGAAAAGCCCGCAGTCGTCGCGAAGGCGGCGGAGGCCGGCGTGGCGGTCACGGAAGAGAAGCCCTCCCAATTCTCCGATGTCCTGTTCGACTTCGACAAGGCCGACCTGACGAATGACGGGAAGAAGATCTGCCAGGCCGTGGCGGAGTCGTTGCTCCGGAGCCCGAAGGCGAAGCTGCTGATCGAGGGGCACTGCGACGAGCGCGGCACAGCGGAGTACAACCTGGCCCTTGGCGAACGGCGCGCCACCGCACGGAGCTGTGGCGCAGCCTGGTCTTGCCCGCTGGCGGTGTGCTCCTGGCCTGGTCGCTGCTGATGACCTTGGGGCTGCCGCTGCTCGACTACGCCCGCAGTTATCGGGCCCATGTGGCCCTGCTGGCCCGACATATTCCCGTGCAGGTCTGTATCGCCGCACCCAGGTTGTCGCGCGCGTTGACTGCGGCCCTGGAGTATCACGGCCGCTGGCGTGTCGAGGCATCCGCCGACCCGGCACGCACGGACTGTCCGATTCTTCTGCTGCCCGGCACGGTGCGCAACGAGCCCGCGACGCCCCCGGGATGGCAGCGTGTGGCTGCCGAACGGCGGCCCACCGACAAGGAAGAGTTGAGCGTCGTCTATCGCCGACCCTGAGCCGCGGTATTCAGCGCACTCGGGCCGGCGGGAACACCAGGCGAAAGGTCGACCCCTTGCCGATTTCGCTGTCGACCTCCAGGGCGCCGCCATGACGCTGCGCGGCGTGCTTGGCAATCGCCAGACCGAGGCCGGTACCGCCGCTGTCGCGCGAGCGGCTGCCGTCGACCCTGTAGAACCGCTCACCGAGACGTGCCAGGTGCTCCGGCGCCACACCGATACCGGTGTCGCTGACCTCGAACGCCGCGCTGCCGTTGGCCCGGCGCCGCCACGACACCACGATGCGCCCACCCTCGGGCGTATAGCGGATCGCGTTCGTCACCAGGTTGCCCAGTGCGCTGAGCAGTTCGGCGTCGCTACCGGCGATCGTGCCGCCTTCTCCTGGTTCGAACTCCAGCGTGTGGCGCCCGGCCGACAGCGGGCGCGCGTCGGTCTCGACTCGACGCATCAGTGCATCCACAGCCACCCATTGATCGGTGCGCGGTCGCGGGCTCCCCTCCAGCTGAGCCAGTATCAGCAGGTCGTCGACCAACGAGCGCATCCGATCCGTCTGCTGCGCCATCATGGCCAGGACGCGCTCGTGCTCGGTTCCAGTGAGGCGGATCTGGCTCAAGGTTTCGACGAATCCCGCCAGCACGGTCAACGGCGTACGGATCTCGTGCGAAACGTTGGCGACGAAGTCCCGCCGCATCTCGTCGGTCCGCAAACGTTCCGTGATGTCCTGAGTCAACAGCAGCTTCTGCCCGTCGCCGTAGGGCCGTATCAGCACCGACAGCGTGCCGGGCCTGCCCGGCAGCGAGAAGCTGACGGCCTCATCGGAGCCCCCGGATTGCAGGTGCGACACGAACGCCGGCGCACGCACGAGGTTGGTCAAAGGCTGCCGCAAATCGCGCAGTGGGTCGATTCCCAGGTGATCGGCCGCCACCGAGTTGCACCATTCGATCTGATCGTTCGAGTCGAGCAGCAACACGCCGTTGGGTGAGGCTTCGATCGCAGACAGGAACTGCGCGATGCGCTCTCGCTCCTGCTGCAAATCGCGTTCGCGCGAACGCAGCACGCGCTCGATCCGATACCCCAACTCACCCCAGAAGCCGGTATGCCGAGGAGCCTCGTCGACCTGGGCGCCGCGCAGCCACACCAGCAGTCGACGGGCACGCACGACGTCGAGCGACACTGCCAAGGCTACGCCACCCAGCGCACCGAGAGCGAGCCCGGCGCGCGGTGCGTCGATCGCGGTGCCGGTGGCGTAACCGAGCGCAGCGCCGAGCGCCAGCGCGAACATCGACACTAGCAATCGGGGCAACAGCCAGTCCATGCCGGCCGACAGCCTCAGGCGGTCACAGGGCTAGGCTGGCGCGCCAAACGATAGCCGACCCCGCGCACAGTCTCGATCATGGCTGCGCATTGTGCCGGTGCCAGCGCGTCGCGCAGCCGTTTCACATGCACGTCGACCGTGCGCTCCTCGATGAACACGTGATCGCCCCAGACACGATCGAGCAGCTGCTTGCGGCTGTGCACGCGCTCCGGATGGGTCATCAGGAAGTGCAGCAGGCGAAATTCGGTCGGCCCCAGGCGGATGTCCTGTCCCGCGACCACGACGCGGCGGGTGGCCGGATCGATGCGCAGCGCCCCAATCTCCACCGCCTCTTCCAGCGCCTCGGGCGCCTTGCGCCGCAACACCGCGCGGATGCGTGCCATCAACTCCTGCGTCGAGAACGGCTTGGTCAGGTAGTCGTCGGCCCCGGCGTCCAGGCCGGCGATCTTGTCGGTCTCCTCGCCACGGGCAGTCAGCATGATGATCGGAAGCCCACGCGTGCGTGGATCGGCGCGCCATCGCCGCGCCAGCAACAGCCCGGACTGCCCGGGCAGCATCCAATCCAATACCACGAGATCGGGCAGCATTGAGTCGACTTCAATCTGGGCCTGCTCGGCCGTCGCGGCCACCGTGACCTCGTGCCCGGCATGCCGGAGATTGATCGAGATCAGCTCGGCAATCGCCATCTCGTCCTCGACCACCAGAATGCGGCTCATGGTTCGGCGTCCGGTCAGCGGACCATCGATTCGACCGCTTCGAGCGGGTTGTGTCGCACGTCGGTGCCCTTGACGATATAGATGATGCCCTCGGCCAGATTCTTGGCGTGATCGCCGACGCGCTCGATCGACTTGGCCACGAAAATCAGGTCGATGCTCGCCGAGATCGTGCGCGGGTCTTCCATCATGTAGGTGATGAGCTTGCGCATCAGCCCCTCGAACTCGCGGTCGATCTGGTCGTCGTGTTTCAACACGTCCAGGGCCGACTCGACGTCGAGACGCGCGAAGGCATCGAGCGCCTTGCGCAATTGACGGATCGCCAGTTCGGACTCGAACTCCAGGTCACCCACCGGCAGCCGCAAGCGGCTGGAGACACCGGCATTCAGCAGCCTCTGCACCGTACGCGCGATCCGCGCCGCCTCGTCGCCGACACGCTCGAGGTTGGCGATCGTCTTGGACACCGCGATCAGCAATCGCAGGTCGCGCGCGGTCGGCTGGCGTCGGGCGATGATCGACGACAGGTCGCGGTCGATCACTATCTCGAGCTGGTTGACCTGCTCCTCACGGGCCAAGACCTGCGACGCGATCTCGCCGTTGAAATTCGTCAATGCATAGATGGCCTGCGCCACCTGTGACTCGGCTATCCCGCCCATCTCGAGCACGCGCGTGCAGATGTCGCTGAGTTCGGCATCGAACTGGGTAGAAAGGTGCTTGTCGGTCATTTCGATGCTCCGCTCGCTGGCATTCCGTTGGCTCCGGGCCGCGGCGGCCGGCGGCGCGGCTGCGCTACCAGTCTACGCCGCCGCGTCACGAGTCGCTTCAACCGAAGCGCCCGGTGATGTAGTCCTCCGTCTCGCGACGCCTGGGCTTCATGAAGATGTCGCGCGTCGCGCCGAACTCGATCAATTCGCCCAGGTACATGTACGCCACGTAATCCGACACCCGGGCCGCTTGCTGCATGTTGTGCGTCACGATCAGGATCGTCACCTTGTTCTTGATGGCGCCAATCAACTCCTCGATGCTGCCCGTGGCGATCGGGTCCAGGGCCGAGGTCGGCTCGTCGAACAGCAGGATCTCGGGGTCCGTGGCCAGCGCACGTGCGATGCACAGGCGCTGCTGCTGGCCGCCCGATAGGTTGACGGCAACTTCGTCGAGCCGGTCCTTCACTTCGCCCCACAGCGCGGCACCCTTCAACGCCGACTCGGCTTTGTCCTCCAGAAAGCTGCGCGAACGTTCACCCCGCACCCGCAGGCCGTAGACCGTGTTCTCGAAGATCGACTTCGGGAACGGATTGGGTTTCTGAAACACCATCGAGACGCGCATCCGCACCTCGATCGGATCGACCGAGCTGTGCAACACGTCGACGTCATCCGGATGCAGGTGGATGCTGCCATCGTAGCGATTGCCCGGGTACAGGTCGTGCATGCGGTTGAAGCAGCGCAAGTAGGTGCTCTTGCCGCAGCCGCTCGGCCCTATCAAGGCGGTGACCTTGTGTTCGAACACCGGCATCGACACGTCCTTGAGCGCCTTGAACGATCCATAGTAGAAATCCAGGTTCTTCGATTCGGCCTTCAGCACCGGAGGATTATCCGGAAGCGTTATGGTCGCGGTCATGACGTGCCTTTCGTCGGCAATGCTTGAATCAGACTGATTGGCCTACCATTTGATGTTCTTGCGCAGCCGATAGCGCAGCCAGATCGCGAGGCCGTTCATGCCCAGCGTCATGAAGACCAGCACGAAACTGGCTGCCGCCGCGTTCTGCTGGAACGCTGGATCGGGACGCGAGGTCCAGTTGAAGATCTGGATCGGCATCACGGTAAACGGTGAGAACAACCAGTCGAACAGCCCCGCGGCCGGCTCGCCCGCGAACGGCACGGGCGGCAGGAAGGCAATGAAGGTCAACGCACCGATGGTGATGATCGGCGCCGTTTCGCCAATTGCACGCGATAGCGCGATGATCACGCCGGTCAGAATGCCGGGCGTGCCGTACGGCAATAGGTGGTCCTTGACGACCTGCCATTGCGTCGCTCCGCAGGCATAAGCGCCTTCGCGCACCTGCTGAGGAATCGCCCGCAGCGATTCGCGCGTCGTCACGATGACGATCGGCAGGATCAGCAGCGCCAAGGTCAGGCCGGCGGTCAGGATGCTCTGCCCCAGACCGAACGCGTATACGAACAAACCGAGTGCCAACAGGCCGTAGACGATGGATGGCACGCCGGCCAGGTTGGTGATGTTGATCTCAATGACGTCGGTGAACCAGTTCTTCTTGGCGTATTCCTCGAGATAGACCGCGCCTGCGATGCCGACCGGCACGGCAAAGAATGCCGTCACGAGCATCACCAGGATCGAGCCGACCCAGGCCGACAGAATGCCCGCCTGACCCGCGCGTCGCGATGGAAACGAAGTAAAGAAATCACCGGTCAACCGCGGTATCCCGTCGATCGCCATGCTGCTGAACAACGCAGCCAGCGTCAGCACGCCGACCATCATGGCCAGCAGACCCAGCACGCCGAACGCGGCGTCCCAGCGCTTGTGCTTGCGGATGATCGCGCGCAGTTGCTCAGTGCGCGGAGACAGCGCGCTGCTCATCAATAGGCCTCCCGAAACCTGCGGCGCATCCAGTAGCCGACCAGGTTGAAGAACAGCGTCAGCAGCAGCAGCATCAGGCCGGCCGCGAAGATCGTCTGGTATCCGACGCTACCGTGCGGCAGGTCCCCCAGGGCGACCTGGACGATGTAGGAGGTGATCGTGGCCGCGGGCTCAAGCGGGTTGAGCGTGAGATTGGGTTGCATGCCGGCGGCAACGGCCAGGATCATCGTCTCGCCGACGGCGCGCGAAATGCCCAGAATGTAGGCGGCGGCGATACCAGAGAGTGCCGCCGGCACCACGACCTTGACCGCCGTCTGGTACCGCGTCGCGCCCATCGCATAGGAGCCCTCGCGCAAGCTCATCGGCACGGCTCGCATCGCATCCTCGGCCAGCGACGAGACATAGGGAATGATCATGATGCCCATCACGATGCCCGCCGACAGCACATTGAAGCCCGGGAGGTCCGGGTAGATCTTCTGGATCATCGGTGTGATGAACAGCAACGCAAAGTACCCGTAGATGATTGTCGGCACCCCCGACAACAGCTCGAGTAGCGGCTTCATCGTCTCGCGCGTTTTGTGTCCCGCGAACTCGGACAGGTAGATCGCGATGATGGTGCCCAATGGAATCGCGATCACCAGCGCGACGGCCGAACTGGTGACGGTGCCCGACAGCAGCACCATGATCCCGAAGTGCGCGTCGTCGAACAGCGGCGTCCATTGCGTGTCGGTGAGAAACGACCACACCGGCACTTGCGCGAAGAAGACCAGCGACTCCTTCAGCAGGATGTAGACGATGCCCACCGTGGTGAACACCGAGACACACGCTGCGAGCAGGAGGACGGCCTCGATCAACCGCTCACGAACCTTGCGCTGGCGCTTGAGGCGGGCATATTCGGCCAGCTTGGCCGCGCCACTGGGGAGTTCGGGCTTCACGGCAACACCTGACGTGGCTGTCATCGCCATTCTAGATTCCCCTCACTCAGGGTCGCGCTGCATTGGGCGGGTCGGCCCTGCGGGCAGCGCGACGCCAGCAACGGTTCGATGCGCACACCCCATTGCCGCCGATTACAGCTTCGCCTCGCGCGCCATCAGCGACTCGATCGTCACGCCCACTTCGGACGACCCGCCGAAAACCGTACCCTTCTTGCCCTTGGCGAGATGCTCAAGATTGGTCGTGTAGGCCTTGGCGGGCAGGGGTACGTACTTCACTTCCTTGGCGAGCTTCGCGCCTTCCTTCATGTAGTACTCGACGAACTCCCTAACCTCGGGCTTGGTCATCGACTTGGCGTTGACGTAGATGAAGATCGGGCGCGACAGGGGCTGATAGGTCCCGTCGAGCACCGTCTTTTCGCTCGGCAACACGGCCGGCTTGCCACCTTTGTCGGCAATCGGCACCGCTTTCAATCGGCTGGTGTTCTCGGCGTAGTAGGCATAGCCGAAGAACGCGATCGCGTTCACGTCCTGCGAAACGCCCTGGACCAGCACGTTGTCGTCTTCCGAGGCCGTGAAGTCGCCGCGGCTGGACTTCGACTTGCCGGTGACCGCTTCAGTGAAGTAATCGAAGGTTCCCGAATCGGCGCCCGCGCCGAACAGCTTCAGCGGCGCGTCGGGGAATGCGGGGTTGACCTGCTTCCAGCTCGTGACCTTGGCCTGCGCGGCCGGCTCCCACATGGTCTTCAGTTCCTCGATCGAGAGCTGCTTGACGAAGCTGTTCTTCGGGTTGATCACCACAGTCAGCGCATCGAAGGCGACCGGCAGTTCATAGTATTCGACGCCTGCCGCCTTGCAGTCTTCCATCTCCTTCTTTTGGATCGGGCGCGAGGCGTTCGAGATGTCGGTTTCGGCGCGACAGAACTTCTTGAATCCGCCGCCGGTTCCCGAGATCCCCACGGTCACCTTGATGGCCCCTTTCTTGGACTTCTGGAAATCCTCGGCGACCCCTTCGGTGACCGGGTACACGGTCGACGAACCGTCGATCTTGACCACCTGGGCCTGCGCCGCCAGGGTCGCGCCTGTCAGGCAGATCGCCACGGCAGCGGCGACGGTTGGGTTGCGGAACGGGGAGCGAGATGCATGCATGCGAATTCCTTTCGAGGAGCCCAAGGGCATGCACTGACTCTATGCAGCCATCGTGACGGTTTCGTGACAACCACATGGCGCATTGATGACGGGTATCCGCCGCAGCGGTCGCCCTGCATGTGCGAATGCCGCACCCGCCGGGACCGACCTGTCACCAATTTGCCACCTGACCGCCACGCAGGGGTCATCCGCGACTCGCATATTTGGCAGCACTCACTACAAACGGAGAAGGCATGCTGAACACCGTCGCCACACATGGCCACGTTCATGAGTATCCCCAACGGCAGCGACCGACATCGACACCGACGCCGGCCGGATTCGACGTCTCCTGGGCCAAGACCTGGCCCGAAGTGCGCGAGGCGCAGCGCCTGCGCTATCGCGTGTTTGCTCTGGAGATGGGCGCGCGCGTTCCATCGCGCCAGCACGGGCTCGATGCCGATGAATTCGATTCGTACTGTGATCACCTGCTCGTGCGCGAGCCGCGCGACGGCGAAGTAATCGGCACCTATCGCGTGCTGACGCCGCAACAGGCGATCGCCGCCGGCGGCCTCTACAGCGACCACGAGTTCGACTTGACAAATCTCCAGGCGTTGCGGCCATGCATGGCCGAACTCGGCCGGGCCTGCGTCGACGCACGCTTCCGTCAAGGCGGCGCCATGCTCGCGCTCTGGAGTGCACTGGCCGACTACATGCTGGCGCAGCAGATGGAATGCATGATCGGCTGCTGCAGCGTCCCTTTGCACCAGGGAGGTCATACAGCCGCCGCGCTCTGGCGCGAATTGAGCAAGGCGCATATGGCCGATCCATGCTGGCATGTCTGCCCGCTGCTGCCGCTCCCGCTCCACCTGCTCGGCGACGGCTGCGCTGCCGACCCCCCGCCTCTGCTCAAGGGCTACCTGCGTCTGGGGGCCAAGCTCCTGGGCCCGCCGGCCTGGGACTCCGAGTTCGGTTGTGCGGACTTTCCGGTGTTGCTCAGTCTCGACAATCTGCCCGCCCGCTACCGCCGCCACTTCCTGCAGCATGGCAACGCGAATTGATGGCGGCGGTCGTCGATCCGTCACCAACTTGTCACGCAACTGTCATGACTCTCGGTCAGACTATCATTGGTGAAGTCTGCACCGATCACGACGCTGCTGCATCGCGACCTGGGCACGCTGGCGTTCAACGCCCGCGTGTTGGATATGGTTCGGCAAACCAGCGTGCCACTGCTCGAGCGGCTGCGATACCTGTGCATCGTGTCGTCTAACCTGGACGAGTTTTTCGAGATCCGGGTCTCCGACACGATGCAGGAGTTGGCAGGCGCACCGGCCGGCTCCGCGCATGCGGCGGCTGTGCGTGCAATGCAGGAAACCTCGCTCGCCGCACACCGCCTGGTCGACGAGCAGTATGCTTTGTACAACGACGTCCTGACACCTGCACTGGCCAAGGCGGGTATCGAAATCCTGTCGCATGGTGAGCGAAATCCCGAGCAGAGGCGCTGGGTAGCGAGCTTCTTCGCGCGCGAGGTACGCCCGCTGCTGGTCCCGGTGAGCCTGGACCCTGCCCACCCGTTTCCGCAGGTCGCGAACAAGTCCCTGAACTTCATCGTCAGGCTGGGCGGCCGCGACGCGTTCGGCCGGCAGAACGACATCGCGATCGTGAAGGTGCCGCGCGTCCTGGCCCGCGTGATCCGCCTGCCGGAGCGCCTTGCCGGTCGGCGGCAGGCCTACGTGCTGCTCTCAAGCGTGATTCGCGCGCATCTGCACGAATTGTTCCCCGGACGCACCGTCGAAGGTTTCTCGCAATTTCGCCTGACACGCGATTCGGACCTCGCCGTTGACGAGCAGGAGGTCACCAACCTGCGCCAGGCGCTCCGCGTCGGACTGACGCAACGCCAATTCGGCCATGCCGTGCGACTCGAAGTGGCGACTTCGTGCCTCGAGTCGCTGGCTCGGTTTCTGTTGAATCAGTTCCAGCTGCCCGAACAGGCCCTTTATAGGGTCGACGGGCCCGTGAACCTGGTCCGCCTGGCCCAATTGATCGACCTCGTGCAGGCGCCCGAACTGCACTTCACTCCGCATCGGCCGGCCTGGCCGATGTCGTTACCCGCCGACGGGTCGATATTCGAGCGTCTTCGCCAGGGCGACCTGCTTCTGCACCACCCGTTCGAGTCGTTCGAACCCGTCGTGGCCCTGCTGCGCGAGGCCGTGCACGACCCGGATGTGCTGGCCATCAAGCAAACCATCTATCGCACCGGTGCCGACTCGGTGCTGATGGAGCTGCTGCTCGACGCGGTTCGCCTGGGCAAGGAGGTGGTGGTCGTCGTCGAGCTCATGGCACGCTTCGACGAAGAGGCCAACATCAACTGGGCCGAACGCCTGGAGTCCCTGGGCGCCCAGGTCGTGTACGGAGTTGTCGGATTGAAGACGCACGCCAAGATGCTGTTGATCACAAGGCGCGAGGGCAAGCGTCTGAAGCGCTACGGTCATCTGTCGACGGGCAACTACAACACGCGCACGGCGAGCCTGTACACCGACATCGGGTACCTCACTGCCGACACCCATGTCACGGCAGACATGGAGCAGGTATTTCAACACCTGGCCAGCCAACACCGAATGACCGGACTGAAGGCGCTCGTCGTGGCGCCCTTTTCGTTGCATCGCCGGATGATGGAACACGTGCATGCGGTCACTGCCGCGGCGCAAGCTGGCAGGCCGGCGCGCATCGTGCTGAAGATGAACGCCTTGACCGACGAGGCGCTGGCCATGGCGCTGGCCGAGGCTGGCCGCGCCGGTGCGAAGGTCGACCTCATCGTGCGCGGCGCCTGCGTCGTGCCCGCGTCACTGCCGGGCTTCAGCGACAACGTGCGCGTGCGCTCGATCATCGGTCGCTTTCTCGAGCACTCGCGCGTCTTCTATTTCCTGAGCGGTATCGAGGAGCAGCTGTACCTGTCGAGCGCAGACTGGATGGGCCGCAACATGTTCCGCCGCATCGAACTGGCCTGGCCCGTCCGCGATGCCGTGCAGCGCCAACGACTCATCGACGAGACCTTGACTGCCTACCTGCAGGACGGGCGCGACGCCTGGGTCATGCAAAGCGACGGTCAATACCATCGCCTGGCCGGCGCCGGTCGCAAGCAAGGAGCCTCGGCTCAACGCGCGCTGGCCCGGCGCTACAGCCCGGCCGACGATCGCCGCGAGGCGTCATGGACTTGATCCTCTGGCGCCACGCCGACGCCGACGCCAACGAAGCGGCCGACGGCGCTGATGACCTCGGCCGGCGCCTGACGCCGCGCGGCGAGCGACAGGCGACGCGCGTGGCGTTGTGGCTGCACCGACAGATGCCCGACGCCATGCGCGTGCTCGTCAGTCCCGCCGAGCGCGCGCGGCGTACCGCAGCGAAACTGGAGCGCAAGTACACGGTGGTCGATACGATCGGACCGGCCGCCAACGCACTAGACCTGCTGAAGGTCTGCGGCTGGCCCAGCGGCAATCGAACCGTATTGCTGGTGGCACACCAGCCGGCGCTGGGTGAGCTTGCTTCTTTGTTGCTGACCGGCCAGGAGGCACCGTGGACCATTCGAAAGGGTGCCGTCTGGTGGTTTCGCAGCCGCCCGGGCGAAGATTCGGCGCGCGCACAGACCCTGCTGCTGTGCGTGCAGTCGCCCGACACGATGTAGATCGCGCCGGATCAGTCGACCACGAGCTCGAACGGCCACGGCAGGCGCGCCCATGCCTTGGTCTCCTCGCGCAGCAGGAACATCGACTGCGGGTGCGCGGCGGCCCAGTCCGTATCGAGCGTCAACTGGTAGCCGTCGGCCAGGCGCTGCAACGTCAATCGCCCGGCCGTCGGATCACGCCGGGCGTGACACAGGACCAGGGCAACGCGCAGGGCCAGCGTCTGATCGCGCAGCATCGCATCAGCCATCGCCTGTTCCACCTTGCGCAGACCTCCGCGTTGGGCCAGTACAAGTGTCGCGAGCCGCTGCAACTGGTGCTGCGCGAACCCTGCCGCGTCGGCATGTTCGAGCACATACGCGCCGTGGCGGTGGAATTCTTCGTGCGACACCGCCATGCCGATCTCGTGCAACTCGGCGGCCCAGCGCAACTTGGTCGACGCTCGAAGAACCCCCGCATCCTGTGTCGGATGCAATGCCGCGAACAGCCACTGCGCCATGTCGGCGACCCGCCTGGCCTGCACGCCGTCGACGCCGAACTTCTGCTGCAAGCGCTGTACAGTGATCATGCGGATGTCGGATTTCGGCGCCTCGCGGCTGAGCATGTCGTACAGCACGCCATGCCGCAACGCGCCGCGCGCCGGCTCGATGCGCTCGATGCGCAGCAACGAGCACAACGCCTGCAGGATAGCCAGACCACCGCCGATGACGGCCCGCCGGTCGTCCTTCAGCCCGGCCATGAGCACGCGGTCCACATGACCGGCGTCGATCAGGCGGCGCGTGAGTCCGGCTAGCCCATCGGGGGTGAGCTCCCCACCGCCCACGCCCTCGGCAAGCAGGACGTCCGACACTGCGCCGACCGTACCTGAGGCTCCATAGACGGCATCCCAGTCGTGACCTGCCAAGAAACCGAGTGAGCCTTCGAGCGCCGCCTCGGCCGCGACCCGTGCGGCATCCATGGAGCGAGACGTCACGCGCCCGTCGGCAAAGTAGCGCATTGACAACTCGACACTGCCGACCCTGTAGGACTCCACCCGCTTCGGCTGCGTGCCCTGGCCCAGCACCAGTTCCGTGGAGCGGCCCCCGATGTCGAAGACCAGCCGCCGCTCGCTGGCATCGGGCAGGAAGCGCGAGACGCCGCTATAGATCAGGCGGGCTTCCTCGCGGCCGGAAATCACGTCGATCGGGAAGCGCAGCACGCGCACCGCCTCGTCGACGAACTCCGCGCGGTTGCGCGCCTCGCGCAGTGTCTGTGTCGCCACCGCACGCACATGCCGCGCGTCGAGACCTCGCACGCGCTCCCCAAATCGCGCCAGGCAGTCCCAGCCGCGGCGCATCGATGCAAGATTCAGGCGTGCCTCGTCATCAAGTCCGGCTCCGAGCCGGACGGTCTCCTTCAGGTACTCGGTGCGGACGATCTGCCCCTGCTCGTGCCGGCCGATCTCCAGCCGGAAACTGTTTGACCCGAGATCGATCGCGGCGAGCGTTTGACCGTCTTGCATGGATGAACGAAGTTATCAAGCATTCGATGACGGCACAAGAGCTTAGGGCAAGCCATTCGGCGGTCGATGCGGATGAGGTGATCTTCAGGCCTGCAGCCTGCACCGGCGCTTTGCATGCGCCGGCCCCTTCATCGGCGTTTGCCTGCACGCAGGTGCAGGCAAACGTCCCGCTCAGGTCCTCGCGGCTCGGGCGAGACGCTCTGCGCACTGCTGCGCCAGCGCTGCGTCGCTCGCCTCGACCATCACGCGCAGCAGCGGTTCAGTCCCCGAGGCTCGAATCAGAACGCGGCCATTGTCCGACAGCTCGCGCTGCACGGCCTCCTGCTCGGAAGCCAGCGCGCGATTGGCCTTCCAGTCGACATCGGCGCCCATGCGCACATTGATGAGCGTCTGCGGAAACAGCGTCACGTCGCGCAGTATCCGCGCCAGGCTCTGGCCGCTGTGGCACACGGCCTGCAGAACCTGCAGCGCGCTGATGATGCCGTCGCCGGTGGTGTGCTTGTCGAGCGCCAACAGATGGCCCGAGCCCTCGCCGCCCAGCAGCCAGCCGCGCGAACTCAACTCCTCCAGAACGTAGCGATCCCCGACCTTGGCGCGCACCATCGGCACATCTCGCGCGCGCAGCGCCAGTTCCACCGCCATGTTGGTCATCAGCGTGCCGACCGCGCCGTCGACCTTCTGCCCCTTGGCCAGCCGCTCGACAACCATCACGTAAAGCAACTCGTCGCCGTTGAACAGGCGCCCGCCGGCGTCGACGATCTGCAGGCGATCGGCGTCGCCGTCGAGCGCGATGCCATAGTCGGCGCGGTGCTCGGCCACGGCCTTGACCAGTGCCGCCGGCGCGGTGGCGCCGACGCCATCGTTGATGTTCAGCCCGTTGGGCGAGCAGCCGATCGACACGACCTCGGCACCCAATTCATGGAACACGTCGGGCGCCACGTGGTAGGCGGCGCCATTCGCTGCGTCGATTACGAGCTTGAGCCCGCGCAACGACAGGTCATGGCGGACCGTGCTCTTGCAGAACTCGATGTAGCGGCCGCGGGCATCGTCGATGCGTCGCGCCTTGCCCAGACCGGCCGAATCGACCCACTGGGCCGGCTCGCCGAGTGCTGCCTCGACGGCGGCCTCCCATTCGTCGGGCAGCTTCTCGCCGGCAGCCGAAAAGAACTTTATGCCGTTGTCTGCGTACGGGTTGTGCGAGGCACTGATCACCACGCCCAGGTCGAGTCGCAGCGCGCGGGTTAGGTAGGCCACCGCCGGGGTCGGAATCGGCCCGCTGAGCAGGGTGTCGACTCCCGCCGACGCAAAGCCGGCCTCGAGAGCGGATTCGATCATGTAGCCCGAAATCCGTGTGTCCTTGCCGATCACCACCGTCGGCCGCTCGGCGGTGCGCCGCAGGACGCGTCCGACAGCATGCCCCAGACGCAGTATGAAATCCGGCGTGATCGGCGCCTGCCCCACCGTGCCCCGAATCCCGTCGGTACCGAAATAGCTTCGCCCCATGCGTCCTCCAGCCAACCTTCTCTAGTTCTGAGCCTGCACGCCCAGGCCTGCTTCGCGCCAGACCGCGAGTGCGTCGACCGTCGCCGCCACATCGTGTACGCGGACGATCCGGGCGCCGCGCTGCACTGCCGCCAGCGCCGCAGCGACACTGGCCGCCACGCGCCGATCGACAGGCCTGCCTGTCAATGCACCGAGCGCGGATTTTCGCGACCAGCCGACCAGCAGCGGACGGCCGAGCGACAACAGTTCGTGCTGGCGTTGCATCAGCGTCCAATTGTGCTCCGGCGTCTTGCCGAATCCGATCCCTGGATCGAGCACCACACGTTCACGTTCCACACCCGCGTCGGCGAGCGCCCGCACGCGCTCGCGCAGGAAGTTGCGCACTTCGACGACTACATCGTCGTAGACCGGGGCGGTCTGCATCGTCCCGGGTTCGCCGCGCATGTGCATCAGGCAGACACCGCAGCGCGGGCGCTCGGCGACCGCCTCGAGCGCGCCGGGCTGCCGCAGTGCCCGCACGTCGTTGACGAAATCGACGCCGGCTGCCAACGCCGCGCGGATCATCTCGGGGCGGCTGGTGTCGATCGACACCGCAGCGCCCAGCGCCAGCGCATGGTGCAACACGGGCATCACGCGGTCCATCTCCTCGTGGATCGCAGGTACGCGCGCCCCCGGCCGTGTGGATTCGCCGCCGATGTCCAGAATGTCGGCACCTTCGGCGAGCAACCGGTCGCAGTGCGCCAGCGCCGAATCGCTGGAAAGGTAGCGGCCGCCGTCGGAGAACGAATCCGGCGTCACGTTGACGATGCCCATCACGCGCGGGCGCGTGAGGTCGATTCGAAAGCGCGTCGTCTGCCAGTCCATGAATGAAAACGGGGCCTTGCAGGCCCCGTCATCGCGGCCCGCCCGGTCGCGTCACGCGGCAGCGGCCGGAGCTCCGTCGGTGCTGACCGGGGCAGCCGGACCGCTGGGCTTCGAGGTCGGCGGCGTCCAATCCTTCGGCGGGCGCGGCGGCCTGCCGGCCATGATGTCGTCGAGCTGTTCGGTGTCGATCGTCTCCCACTCGAGCAGCGCCTTGGCCATCGCGTGCATCTTGTCTGAGTTGTCCTCGATCAGCTTGCGGGCTACGCCGTATTGCTCGTCGATGATGCGGCGGACTTCGGCGTCGACCTTCTGCATCGTCTCTTCGGACATGGTGGTCGTCTTCGTGATCGAGCGACCCAGAAAGACCTCACCCTCGTTTTCCGCATAGACCATCGGTCCGAGCGCCAGGGTCATGCCGTAGCGGGTGACCATGTCGCGCGCCAGCTGCGTGGCGCGCTCGAAGTCGTTCGACGCGCCGGTGGTCATCTGGCCCATGAACACCTCTTCGGCGATGCGACCGCCGAACAGCATGCTGATCTGGCCCAGCATGAAGTCCCGGTTGTAGCTATAGCGATCGCGTTCGGGCAGCGAGACGGTGACACCCAGCGCGCGGCCGCGCGGGATGATCGTGACCTTGTGCACCGGGTCCATCTTCGGCAGCAATCGACCGAGCAAGGCATGGCCGGCCTCGTGGTAGGCCGTATTGCGACGCTCTTCCTCGTCCATGACCATCGACTTGCGCTCGGCGCCCATCATGATCTTGTCTTTCGCCTTCTCGAAATCGATCATCTCGACGACGCGGGCATTGCGCCGGGCCGCGAACAACGCGGCCTCGTTGACCAGATTCGCCAGGTCGGCACCCGAGAATCCCGGCGTGCCACGCGCCAGCACGTCGGCGCGGATATCCTGGCCGATCGGCACCTTGCGCATGTGCACGTTGAGAATCTGCTCGCGACCCCGGATGTCGGGCAGCGTCACGTAGACCTGGCGGTCGAAGCGGCCGGGGCGCAGCAGCGCCGGGTCCAGGATGTCGGGCCGGTTGGTGGCCGCCATCACGATCACGCCCAGGTTGGTCTCGAAACCGTCCATCTCGACCAGCATCTGGTTCAGCGTCTGTTCGCGCTCGTCGTTGCCGCCGCCCAGGCCTGCGCCGCGGTGGCGCCCGACGGCGTCGATCTCGTCGACGAAGATGATGCAGGGCGCGCTCTTCTTGGCCTGCTCGAACATGTCGCGTACGCGTGCCGCGCCGACGCCGACGAACATTTCGACGAAGTCGGAGCCCGAGATCGAGAAGAACGGCACCTTGGCCTCACCCGCAATCGCCTTGGCCAGCAAGGTCTTGCCGGTACCCGGGGGGCCGACCATCAGGACGCCGCGCGGAATGCGTCCACCGAGTTTCTGGAACTTTTGCGGATCCTTCAGGAAGTCGACGAGTTCCTTGACCTCTTCCTTGGCCTCGTCGCAGCCAGCGACATCGGCAAACGTCACCGTGTTGTTGCTCTCGTCGAGCATGCGGGCGCGGCTCTTGCCGAAACTGAACGCGCCGCCCTTGCCGCCGCCTTGCATCTGGCGCATGAAATAGATCCAGACGCCGATCAGCAGCAGCATCGGTCCCCAGCTGATGAGGATGCTCATCAGGATCGACGGTTCCTCGCGCGGCTTGACGTCGAACTTCACGCCGTTGTTGATCAGATCACCGACCAGCCCGCGGTCCAGGTAGGTCGCGGTCGAGCGCAGGCGCTTGTCGTCGGTCGTGATGGCGATGATCTCGGTACCGCCGTTGCCCTCTTGCAGCGTCACCGCCTTGATGCGCTTGGCGCGCACCTCTTCGAGGAAGTCGGAGTAGCCGACCTGCGAGCCCTGCGTCACGCCGCGATCGAATTGCTTGAAGACCGTGAACAGCACGAGCGCGATCACCAGCCAGACGGCGATCTTAGAGAACCATTGATTATTCACCGCGGCTCCTTGTGCCTACTTCGGTTCCGATTTGAGGGCATGCGGCTCGCGGCTAGTCATCGACCGGTCTGCCATAGTGGGCCATCTAAGGGCGATTTTAGTCCACACAAGGGCTGCACACCCTGTTGATCGATACTTGATTGGCCCCGATCCAGCGCGGATTCGTAGGCAAGCTTGCACTCCTTCGGCGCGTTATTACAGCTTTTTGAGACCGATCCCGACCAGAAAGGTTTCAGAAGACTTGTCGCGCGATGCCTTGGGTTTGAACGGCTTCACCACCCGAAAGGCCTGCTTGAAGAGCTCCACCAGCTGGCTATAGCCACTGCCGTGAAATGCCTTCGCTACCAGTGCGCCCTCGGGTCGAAGCGTGCAGCGCGCGAAGTCGACAGCCCCTTCGACCAGATCGGCCATTCGCGACGCGTCGGATGCAGCGATTCCCGACAGGTTCGGCGCCAGGTCCGACAGCACCAGATCGACCGGCCGGCCCGCAAGGCGTTGCTTCAACCGGTCGAGGACGCCGGGATCGCGGAAGTCGCCCAGCATGAAGTCCACCCCCTCGATCGGCTCCATCGCGAGCATGTCGAGCGCGATGATCGTGCCATCCAGCGCCCCGGCGGCCGCGCCGCCCGCGCCAACCGCCCTGGGGGCGAAGCGGCGCCGCACATACTGGCTCCATGCCCCCGGCGCGCAACCCAGGTCGACGACGACCTGACCCGGCTTGATGAGACCCAGCGACTCGTCGATCTCCTTGAGCTTGTAGGCCGCGCGCGCACGGTAGCCCTCCTTGCGCGCGAGCTTCACATACGGATCGTTCACATGGTCGTGCAACCACGCCCGATTGACCTTGGCGCTGCCGGATCGTGATCTCATTGCCCGGGGATAATACGGTGATGCCCGCCATCCAGCTGACCCCGACCGAACGCAAGGCCAAGCGCAGCCTGGCCCATCACCTCGACCCGGTCGTCGTGGTCGGGAACGAGGGCCTGAGCCCTGCGGTCGTGAAAGAGGTCGACGCCGCATTGAAGGCGCATGGCCTGATCAAGGTTCGAGTGTTTTCGGATTCGCGCGAGGATCGCGCGACGTTGCTGACCGAGATGGCGGAACGGCTCGGCGCCGCTGCCGTGCAGCACATCGGCAAACTGCTGGTGCTGTGGCGCCCGATTCCGCCGAAGGCGAAGGCCGAGCGCGAGGACCGGATGGCCGGCCCGCGCACGGTCAAGCTCGTCAAGTTCTCGAGCAGCCCGACCCACCGACCCACGGTCAAGAAGGTCAAGGTCTTCGGCAACGAGCGTGTCACCGCGGGCGGCACGATCAAGCGCGCCAAGCGTCGCATCACGAGCATCAAGAAGAAGACGCTGCTGTAAGGGCGGGCGGCGCGACCGGCTCAGGCCTTGGCGCAGCGCCAGGCCAGCATCAGCACCAGCAGCAGCTTCAGCGCGAAGAATGCCACGCTGGCCGCGTGCAAGGCGCCAAAGCCGACCCAACCTTGCCCGGCGCGCGCCGACGGCAGCATCGGCTGCACCGCGAAGTAGCCCGCCACCGTGCAGGCCACGGCACCCAGGCCGAGGATCATGTTCGTGCTGAACTGCGAGCCCTCGCCAGCCTGCGCCGCGTGGCGCGCATGCCTGCGCTCCATGACGACTACCAGCATGCCGATCGCAAGGCTCAGCCACGCCTCCTGCGCCAGGATACGGGCAACCACGCGCCCGGCGTCGGCAGCCGGCAGCGTGGCGAACGGCGCCGGCGTGGCGATCGCAGCCACGGTCAGCAGCAAGCCGGCCCAGAGCGCCGGCACCAGGCGGCGCCCGCGTTGCGCAATGGTCCCGCTCACTCGTATCGCACGTCGACGATTTCGTAGCTCTTGACGCCGCCTGGCGCCCGGACCTCGGCGATGTCGCCGGATTCCTTGCCGATCAACGCGCGCGCGATCGGCGAGCTGATGGAGATCAGGCCCTGCTTGAGATCGGCCTCGTCGTCGCCGACGATCTGGTAGGTGACTGTCTGCCCGGTGGACTCTTCCTCGAGCCTGACCGTCGCGCCGAACACCACCCGACCGTCCGCATCCAGCGTGGACGGCTCGATCACCTGGGCCGCTGCCAGCTTGCTCTCGATCTCGAGAATCCGGCCCTCGATGAAGCCTTGCTTGTCCTTGGCCGCCTCGTACTCGGCGTTCTCCGACAGGTCGCCCTGTCCCCGCGCTTCGGTGATTGCCAGTATGACCGCGTGCCGATCAACGGACTTCAGGCGCTGCAATTCGCTCTTCAGCAGTTCGGCGCCACGCCGAGTCAGGGGAACGGTGGCCATGGTGGGTCGGGTCCTGTAGAAAAGCGAAAACGCGCCCTGGGCGCGTTGTGCCCCGAGTGCCGCCGACGGACATCGGGATCACGAAACCGGTACGCCGCAGCAGACGCCAGCTTCCCGGCCAGCCTGCTCAATGTCGACTGACGATCAGTTTAGTGCAGTTCAGCGTGCAGTTCCTGCAACGAAACGACGCCCAGGTCGCCGCGGTGCTTCAGCGCTTCCGTCGCTGCCTCGCAGCCGGCCATCGTGGTGTAGTAGGTGACGCGGTTGGCAATCGCAGCTGTGCGGATGTGGCGCGAATCGGCGATGGCCGTGCGGGTTTCGTCGACGGTCGTATAGACGAGCTGGATTTCGCCGGCCTTGACCATGTCGGAAATGTGAGGCCGGCCGTCGTTGATCTTGTTGACCACCTTGACCGGAATCGCGGCGGCCGCGATGGCCGCGGCGGTGCCCTTGGTCGCAGCGATCTGGAATCCGAGGCCTACCAACGTGCGGGCGACTTCGACCGCACGCGGCTTGTCGTGGTTCTTCACGCTGATCACGACCATGCCCTTGCCGGGCAACCGGGAGCCTGCGCCGAGCTGGCTCTTGAGCATGGCCTCGCCGAAGCTGCGCCCCACGCCCATCACTTCACCGGTCGAGCGCATCTCGGGCCCGAGAATCGGGTCGACACCCGGGAACTTGTTGAACGGGAACACAGCCTCCTTGATGCTGAAGTAGGGCGGTATGACTTCGCCCTTCACACCGCGCTGGTCGTTCAGGCGCTGCCCGGCCATGCATCGCGCCGCGATCTTCGCCAGCGGCTGGCCGGTGGCCTTGCTGACGAACGGCACGGTGCGTGAAGCGCGCGGATTGACCTCCAGCACGTACACCACCGCCTCGCCGCCACTGCCAGTGACATCGCCTTGGATCGCGAATTGCACGTTCATCAGCCCAACGACCTTCAGCGCCCTGGCCATCAGCGCGGTCTGACGCCGCAATTCGTCCTGCAGGGTCGGCGATAGCGTGTAAGGCGGCAAGGAGCAAGCCGAGTCGCCGGAGTGCACCCCGGCCTGCTCGACGTGCTCCATGATGCCGCCGATCATCACTTCGGTGCCGTCGCTGATGCAGTCGACATCGACTTCGACCGCGTCGTCGAGGAACCGGTCCAGCAGCACCGGCGACTTCTCGCTGACCTTGACCGCCTCGCGCATATAGCGCTCGAGGTCCTTGTCGCCGTGCACGATCTCCATCGCGCGGCCACCCAGCACGTAGCTGGGACGCACCACCAGCGGGTAGCCGATTTCGTGCGCCATCTGCAGCGCAGCCTCTTCCGTGCGCGCCGTGCGGTTGGGCGGCTGCCGCAGCCCGAGCTTGTGCAGCAGCTTCTGGAAGCGCTCGCGGTCCTCGGCGATGTCGATCGAATCCGGCGTGGTGCCGATGATCGGCACGCCATGAGCTTCGAGCTCGAGCGCCAGCTTCAGCGGCGTCTGGCCGCCGTATTGCACGATCACGCCAACCGGCCGCTCCTTGTCGACGATCTCCAACACGTCTTCCAGGGTCACCGGCTCGAAGTACAGCCGGTCCGAGGTGTCGTAGTCGGTCGATACCGTCTCGGGGTTGCAGTTGACCATGATCGTCTCATAGCCGTCTTCGCGCATCGCGAGCGCGGCGTGGACGCAGCAGTAGTCGAACTCGATGCCCTGGCCGATGCGGTTCGGGCCGCCACCGAGCACCATGATCTTCTTCCTGGCGGTGGGTTCGGCCTCGCACTCCTCGTCGTAGGTCGAGTACATGTAGGCGGTCTGCGTGGCGAACTCGGCGGCGCAGGTGTCCACACGCTTGTACACCGGGCGCACGCCCAGCGCATGGCGCGCGCGGCGCACCTCATGCTGGCTTGCTCCCAGGAGCCGCGCCAGTCGCAGGTCCGAGAAGCCCTTCTGCTTCACGTAGCGCAGCTCGGCCGCCGTCAGATCCGCCAGCGACCGGCGCGCGAGTTGCGCCTCGGTCTGAATGATTTGCTCGATCTGGGCCAGGAACCAAGGATCGATCGCGGTCTCGTCGAAGATCTCCTCCAGCGACATGCCGATGCGAAACGCATCGCCGACATAGAGAATGCGATCCGGGCCGGCGTTGCCGATGGCCTCGACGATCTCCTCGCGATCGGTCTCGCGCTCGGTCATGCCGTCGATGCCGGTCTCCAGGCCGCGCAGCGCCTTCTGGAAACTCTCCTGGAAGGTGCGGCCGATGGCCATGACCTCCCCCACCGACTTCATCTGCGTGGTCAGATGCGGATCGGCCTCGCGGAACTTCTCGAATGCGAAGCGCGGAATCTTGGTCACCACGTAGTCGATCGTGGGCTCGAAGCTGGCCGGCAGGACATGGCCACCTTGGCCGCCTGTGATGTCGTTGCGCAGCTCGTCGAGCGTGTAGCCCACCGCCAACTTGGCGGCGATCTTGGCGATCGGAAAGCCCGTCGCCTTGGACGCCAGCGCCGACGAGCGCGAGACGCGCGGGTTCATCTCGATCACGATCATGCGCCCGTTGACCGGATTGATCGCGAACTGCACATTCGAGCCACCGGTGTCGACGCCGATCTCGCGCAGGATCGCGATCGAGGCGTTGCGCATCAGCTGGTATTCCTTGTCCGACAGCGTCTGCGACGGCGCCACGGTGATCGAGTCGCCGGTGTGGATACCCATCGGGTCGAGATTCTCGATCGAGCACACGATGATGCAGTTGTCCGCCTTGTCGCGGACCACCTCCATCTCGAACTCCTTCCAGCCGATCATCGACTCCTCGATCAGCAGTTCGTTGGTGGGCGAGAGGTCGATTCCGCGCTTGCAGATCTCCTCGAACTCCTCGGGGTTGTAGGCGATGCCACCACCCGTTCCACCCATCGTGAAGCTGGGCCGGATGATCATCGGGAAGCCCGTGCCGCCGATCTCGGCCGTGATGCGCTTCTGCACGGCCCAGGCCTCGTCCATCGAGTGCGCGACGCCGCTCTTGGCGGAGTCGAGCCCGATTGAGGTCATCGCGTCCTTGAACTTGAGCCGGTCCTCGGCCTTCTCGATGGCTTTCTCGTTGGCGCCAATCATCTCGACGCCGTACTTCGCCAGCACGCCGTGCTTGTGCAGATCGAGCGCGCAGTTCAGCGCCGTCTGGCCACCCATCGTCGGCAGGATCGCGTCGGGCCGCTCCTTAGCGATGATGCATTCGACCATCTGCCAGGTGATCGGCTCGATGTAGGTGGCGTCGGCCATCTCCGGGTCGGTCATGATCGTGGCCGGATTGCTGTTGACCAGGACGATCCGGTAGCCCTCTTCGCGCAATGCCTTGCAGGCCTGGGCGCCGGAGTAGTCGAACTCGCAGGCCTGACCGATCACGATCGGCCCGGCGCCGATGATCAGGATGCTGCCGATATCGGTGCGCTTAGGCATGGGTGGTCTTGGCCATGAGCGCGACGAATCGGTCGAAGAGATAGGCGATGTCGTGCGGCCCCGGCGACGCCTCGGGATGGCCCTGGAAGCAGAACGCAGGCCGGTCGGTGCGTGCCAGGCCCTGCAGGGTACCGTCGAACAAGCTCATATGCGTGGGGCGCAGATTGCTTGGCAAGCTGCTCGCGTCGACCGCGAAGCCGTGGTTCTGGCTGGTGATGGACACGCGCCCGGTGTCCAGATCCTTGACGGGATGGTTCGCCCCGTGATGACCGAACTTCATCTTGAATGTCCTAGCGCCCGAGGCCAGGGCGAGGATCTGATGGCCCAGGCAGATGCCGAAGGTCGGCAGGCCCGCATCGATCAGCGCCCGGGCCGCGGCAATCGCGTAGCCGCATGGCTCGGGGTCGCCCGGACCGTTGCTCAGGAAGATGCCGTCGGGCTTCAGCGCCAGCACCTCCCTCGCGCTGGTCTTGGCAGGCACGACCGTTACCTGACAACCCCGGCTTGCCAACATGCGCAGGATGTTGCGTTTGACACCGAAGTCATAGGCCACGACGTGAGTGCGCGGATTTCGTGCCTCGCCGTAGCCCTGACCAAGCGCCCATTCGGTCTGAGTCCAGGCATAGGGCGCCGGCGCGGACACCACTTGAGCCAGATCCTGTCCGGCCATGGGCGGGGCCGACCGGGCGCGGGCGACGGCGGCGTCGATGTCACCGTTCGCGATGACCGCGTCCAGCGCGAAACTGACGATGCAACCGTTCTGTGCGCCGTGGCTGCGAAGCACGCGCGTCAGGCGCCGCGTGTCGATTCCCGCGATCGCAACCACGCCCTCTTGCTGCAGGTACTGCGCCAGCGTCATCGACTGCCGATAATTCGATACCCGCGGCGGCAGATCCTTGATGATCAGGCCCGCCGCATGGACCCGCGCAGCCTCGACGTCTTCGGCATTGATCCCGTAGTTGCCGATGTGCGGATACGTCAACGTGACGAGCTGGCGGCAGTAGCTCGGATCGGTCAGGATTTCCTGATAACCGGTGAGCGCGGTGTTGAAGACGACCTCGCCGGTCGTCGAACCCGAGGCACCGATCGAGATGCCCTTGAAGAAGGTACCGTCCGCAAGCGCGAGCAGGGCCGGTGGCAGGACGGGAAGCAAAGGGAACTCCGGTATTCGCGCGCCCAGTTCCGCTCCTTTGGAGCTCGGAATCCGAGGGGAAACCTTGAACGGAGTTTCGCTAGGCTGCGATAAGGTCGTGATCGCGCCAATTATAACGGTGGCTCGCTGCGGCCCCTGCCCGCCAGCGCGTCAGCGCGGCAGTGCCGCGATTCCGGCGCGCGCGATCTGCGCGTCCTCACCCGACTTGACGCCGCTGACACCGATCGCACCCACGCAATCGCCGTCGACGAGGATCGGCATGCCGCCCTCCAGCATGCCGGGCAGGTCCGGCGCGCTGAGAAACGACACCCGGCCCTGGTTGATCATGTCTTCGTAAACCTTGCTCTCGCGCCGCCCGAGCGCCGCGGTGCGGGCCTTGGCCGGCGCTATTCCGGCCGAGATCGGCGGCGCACCGTCCAGGCGCTGCAACCAGAGCAGGTGCCCTCCATCGTCGACCACGGCAATCGCCACGGCCCAGCGGTTGGCGATGGCCTCGGCCTCGGCTGCAGCGGCGATCCGGCGCGCGTCATCCAGGGTCAGGGTGGGTCTGTTACGCATCAGGCGTCCTTGTCGATCCGGTGCCGCGCACGATACCCGCGTTCGGGCATTGAAATCCGCGCAATTGCCGCAAAGTTCTGCTGCTGTAAAGCGCATGAAGACCCCATGGGTATGGTGAATACCCATTCCTGACAATGGAACTTAGAATGCCCGCAGCGGGTCTGACCCCGCGTTCTTCAACCTCGGAGGTTTCATGAATCAAAGCCTGCAAACCACGCCCGGCTTCGCCGGTTCCGGCGCGCTGGCCGTAGACCGCAACCGTGTGCTGCGTAATACCTACTGGTTGTTGGCGCTGTCGCTGCTGCCGACCGTGCTGGGGGCATGGGTTGGGGTTGCCACGGGTATTACCGCGCAGATGGGCATGGGCGTCTCGCTCATCGTCTTCCTGGCGGGATCGTTCGGCCTGATCTACGCGATCGAGCGCACCAAGGAATCGTCGACCGGCGTGTACGTGCTGCTGGCCTTCACCTTCTTCATGGGGTTGATGCTGTCGCGGCTGATCGCCCAGGTGCTGGGTTTCAGGAACGGCACTTCGCTGGTGATGACGGCCTTCGGCGGTACGGCGGTGGTGTTCTTCGCGATGGCGTCGATGGCGACCGTCATCAAGCGCGACCTGTCGGGCATGGGCAAGTTCCTGTTCGTCGGTGCGTTGATCGTGTTCATCGGTTTCATCGCCAACTTCTTCCTGCAATCTTCGGCGCTGATGCTGACGCTGCTGGTCGTCTGCCTGGGCATCTTCTCGGCCTTCATGCTGTATGACATCAAGCGCGTCGTCGACGGCGGCGAAACGAACTACGTGTCGGCCACGCTGGCGATCTATCTGGACGTCTTCAACGTGTTCCAGAGCCTGCTCGCGCTGCTGGGCATCTTCGGCGGCGAGCGCGACTGATCATCGCTGGTCGTTTGGCTCTCGAGGCCCCGCATGCGGGGCCTCTTTCATTGCGCCGTCTGCTGGAACACAGCCATGCTCTCCACGTGTCCTGTATGCGGAAACATGTCGACCACGCCGGCCGCCTGGCAGCGATAACCGGCCTGGTGGACCAGCAGGCCGGTGTCACGCGCCAGCGTGGCCGGATTGCAGCTGACGTAGACGATTCGCGCCGGCGCCTGCCATTCGGACCTTCCTTGCCCCTGTAGATCGACCAGCGCCTTCACGAGGGCAAACGCGCCTTCGCGGGGCGGGTCCAGCAGCCAGCGCTGCGCCGTTCCGAGCGCCAACAGATCTTCGGGTGTCACTTCGAACAGATCGCGCACAGTGAACTCGCAGCGCGCCCCCAAGCCGTTGTGCAGGGCGTTCTCGCGGGCCCGCCGCACCAGCACCTCGCTGCCTTCGACCCCCAGTACCTGACTCGAACGCCGGGCCAGCGCCAATGTGAAGTTGCCCAAGCCGCAGAACCAGTCGATGACGCGGTCGTCAGCGCGCACGTCGAGCCGCCCCAGGGCCTGGTTGACAAGCACCCGATTGACCGCCATGTTGACCTGCGTGAAGTCGGTGGGCTTGAACGGCACGGTCAACCCGAACTCGGGCAACGAGTACGCCAGCGGCGCTCCGTCCGGATCCAGCGGCAGCACCGAATCCGGCCCTTTGGGCTGCAGCCACCATGACACACCGTAGACCCGGCCAAAATCACGCAGCCGGCCCAGGTCTGCATCGCCGAGCGGATCCAGGTGCCGCAGCACCAGCGCATCGACGGTGTCGCCGCCGGCGAACTCGATCTGGGGCAGGCGATCGCGCGCGTCCATGCCTTCGATCAGCTTGCGCAGCCGGGGCAGCAACGCACCGATGTGCGCCGGCAGCACGGGGCATTGCAGCATGTCGGCCACGTAGCGCGACTTGCGCTCGTGAAATCCCACCAGCACCGCAGCCTTCTTGGCGACGTGACGGACCGACAGCCGCGCCCGCTGCCGATAGCCCCAGGCCGGCCCCTGGATCGGCCGCAGGATCTGCTCGGGCCTGACCTTCGCCAGATGCAGCAGGTTGTCCTCGAGCACGCGCTGCTTCACGGCGACCTGGGCGGCGGGATGCAGATGCTGCATCTTGCAACCGCCGCAAGCACCAGCGTGCAGACCGAAGTGCGGGCAGGCGGGACGAACGCGCTGCGGGCTCTCGCGGCGCAGCGCCTTCAGCGTGCCCTGCTCCCATTGATTCTTGCGGCGACCGATGGCCGCCTGCACCTGCTCGCCCGGCAGCGCGCCTTCGATGAACACCACCTTGCCGTCGCCCCGGCGCGCGATACCCTGGGCATCGAGGTCCAGTGATTCGACGTCGAGCCATTCATCTTCATTGAGCATGGCGGCGATTATCGACAGCGCACAACGAACGAAGCCGCCGGGAGGCGGCCTCGTTCACTTCAGTGAGCGGAATGGATTACGGCTTGACGTAGTCGGAGATGACCTTCCACTTGCCGTCCTGGATCTGCGACAACCTCGCGGCATCGCTGCCCAGGCGCTTCTTCGGCCCGAACGTACCTTCGGCGTTGCCGAACATGTCGGCCGGGATCACCATCGTGTCCATCGCCTTGATGAAGCTGTCGGTGGTCAGGTTCTGGCCGGTCTTGCCCGCCGCGGTCGCGAACGAGTCGACGATCGTGTAGCCGTATGCCGAGAAGACCGTCGGATCCTCGTTGAACTTGGTCTTGTACTTGTTGGCCCAGAACCGGATCGGCTGCGAGGCCTCGTCCAGATAGGGATGCTGCGTCGTCATTGCGGCGTACAGCCCGTTCATGGCCGGCCCGCCCAACTTGTGGATCAGGTCGGTGTAGGCTGCGCTGGAGCCCAGGAAGACGGGATTGAAGCCGGTCTTGCGCGATTCGCCGATCGCACCGATGGTCTCGCGAATGATGGTGCCAAGCACGACGAGTTCGCACCCCGCAGCCTTCATCTTGGCCACTTGCGAGGAGAAGTCGGTCGCTCCGCGCTTGTAGGTGGTTTTCTCGACCATCTCGATGCTGAGCGGCTTCAATCCGGCCTCGGCGCCGCGCTGCACTTCGAGGCCGAACTCGTCGTCCTGGTACATCGAGCAGATCTTCTTGACACCCTTTTCCTTGACCAGCTTCGGCAACATGACCTTCATCTGGTCGAAGTAGGTCACCGCGAACGAGTACTTCAGCCGATGGAACGGCTCGTACATCTCGCGTGCCGCGGTCACCGGAAAGAAGTTGATGACGTTCTTCTCGAACTGCACCGGCATCGCGGCGTTGTTCTGCGCCGTGCCGATATGCGCCACCATCATGAAGATCTTGTCCTGGTTGACGAGCTTCTGCGCCGCCAGCACCGCGCGTTTCGGGTCATAGGCCGAGTCCTCGACGATCAACTTGATCTTGCGGCCGTTGACGCCGCCCTGCTCGTTGATCTCCTCGACGCGCAGCATCATGCCCAGGCGCACCTGCTTGCCGAAGCCCGCGATCGGCCCGGACAGATCCTGGATCGAACCGAGCACGATCTCGTCCTTGGTGACGCCCTGGTTCTGCGCCTGAGCGATTGTCGCGCTCAAGGCGGCCGCGGCCGCGACTATGGAAATGGTCAGCTTCATGGCTAGGATTCTCCGGTTTGTGACTAGGACTGGTACATGGCTTCGATCTGGGGAGCGTACTTGACTTGCACCAACTTGCGTTTGAGCTTCATCGTCGGCGTGAGCTCTTCGTCTTCCGCGGTCAGCTGGTTCTCGAGTAGGTAGAACTGCTTGATCTGCTCGACCCGGGCGAACTTCTTGTTGACCTTGTCGATCTCGGACTGGATGAGTTCGCGCACCTCGGGCGCGCGGGTCAGACTCGCGTAGTTCGAGAACGGGATATCGCGTTCCTGGGCATAGCGCTCCACGTTCTCCTGGTCGACCATCACGATGGCCGTGAGGTAGGCGCGCTTGTCGCCGATCACCACGGCATCGGTGACATAGGGGCAGAACTTCAATTCATTCTCCCACTCGCTCGGCGTCACGTTCTTGCCACCGGCGGTGATGATGATGTCCTTCATGCGGTCGGTGATACGGAAGTAGCCTTCCGCGTCGACCGAGCCGACGTCGCCGGTGTGCAGCCAACCGTCGCGGTCGATCGTTTCGGCCGTCTTCTCCGGCTGATTCAGGTAGCCGGCGAACACATTGGGGCCTCGCACCAAGAGCTCGCCCGTGGCCGGATCGATGCGCACCTCGTTGAACGGTGCCGCCTTGCCGATCGTTCCCGGTTTGATGCGCGTGCCTTGCATCGATGTCGATAGACCGGCGGTCTCGGTCATGCCCCAGACCTCGAACATCGGCACGCCCAGCGCCAGATACCAATGGATCAGTTCGGGCGAGATCGGCGCGGCACCGGTCACCAGGTAGCGCGCCTTGTGGATGCCGATCAATTTGCGCACGTTGTTGAGGGCAGCCCAACGCGCGAGCATGAACTTGAACTTCAGCCACGCCGGCACTGCCTGGTTCGCGAGCACACGGTCGGAAACCATGCGCCCGACCGAAAGCGCCCACGCATAGGCCAGCTGCTCGATCCGCGAGGCCTCGCGCACGGCGATTGTGACTGCCGAGTAGAACTTCTCCCACACGCGCGGCACTGCGACGATGACGGTGGGCGAGATCTCGCGGATGTTCTCGGGCACCGTATCCGGGTTCTCGACGAAGTTCATCCGACTGCCCGTGTACATCCCGAGATACACACCGCCGGTGCGCTCGGCGACGTGGCACAACGGCAGGAAACACATGCGCTCATCGTTCTCCTCCTGGCCGATCAATTGATTGACCGCGCGCAACCAAGTCGTCAACGCGCCATGCAGGTGCATTGCGCCCTTGGGTTTTCCGGTCGTACCGGAGGTATAGACCAGGATCGCCAGGTCCCCGGGCTTCACGGCGTCCACACGCGCCTTCAGTGCGTCCGGATGGCGCGCGCGATGTTCGCGCCCCAGTGCCCGCAGCGCATCGAGACCGATCACCCTGTCGTCGTCGAGATCCGACAGGCCCTCCATGTCGAAGACGACGATCTTGCGCAACAGCGGCAATCGGCTGCCGGCCTCGAGCGCCTTGTCCAGTTGCTCGTCGTCCTCGGCGAACAGGACGCTGGTGCGCGAATCCTCGCAGACATACAACGCCTGCGACGCGGAGTCGGTCGGGTAGATGCCGTTGGACATGCCGCCGCACGACAGCACGGCCAGGTCGCACAGCACCCATTCGACCACCGTATTGGAGAGGATCGACGCGGTGCTTCCCGGCTCGAACCCCAGCGCCATCAGTCCATGGGCGATCTCGCCCACGGCCTCGGCGGTCTGGTTCCAGGTCCAGCTGCGCCACAGACCGAACTTCTTCTGGCGCATCCATATCTTGTCGCCGCGCTGCGCCACCGCGTTCCAGAACATCGCCGGCAGCGTGTCGCCGGGAACCACGCTCTCGGGTCCGGGCTTCAGATCATCGAGATCCCATAGATTTGGCATTGCACCTCACGAAGTTGTGACCGCCGGCATGCTAACGCCGCGGCCATGCAGCCGGCCCCTCGAAAACGCTGACGCCCCTTGGATCGCGGCGGTTCGCGCAGCGGCATCGCCACACCTGCACCGACGCCAGCGCATGCCAGAGGACTCAGTGCCAGGCGGCAATGTACTCGGCCCAATGCTGTTCGTCGTGCGCCGTGAGCGTGCTGCGTACGAGTGCCATCTCGGTGTCGTGTTCGGCAGGCGTCAGTCCGCCACGCATCATCTGGAACCGGCAATACAGCAGGTAGGTGTTCATCACATCGGTCTCGCAATAGCGGCGGATCTCCTCGATCTGCCCGGCCCGCCACGCCGCATGCACGGCCGAGCCGTCCATGCCCAACTTCCCCGGCAGACGGCACAGCTTCGCCAAGGCGTCCAGCGGGGCGTTGCCTCGCGGCTGGTACAGGGCCAGCAGGTCCATCAGGTCCAGATGCCGATGGTGGTAGCGCGAGATGTAGTTGTTCCACTTGAACTCGCGGTCGTCCTCGCCGAAGTCCCAATACTTGCTCGCCACCACGCTGTGCATCAGACCGCGGTAGTGCAGCACCGGCAGGTCGAATCCGCCGCCGTTCCAGCTGACCAGCTGCGGAACCTTCTTCTCGATGGTGCTGAAGAACTGCTGCACGATGCGCCCCTCTTCCGAGACGCCCTTGGGCATGCGGTCGACGAACGAATGCACCCGCAGCCCTTCGGCGCCGCGGAATACGCAGGAGATCGCAACCACGCGCTGCAGGTAGTGGGGCAGGAAGTCGCTGCGGCCGTCGGCCGCGCGCTGGGCGAGCTCTTGCGCGAGCACCTCCTCGTCGCTCGAGCCCGCTGGACTGCCGCGCAAGCGGCGCAGTCCGTCGATGTCGGGGATCGTCTCGATGTCGAACACGAGCACAGGCCAGGACGACATGGGCACTCGATTCCGAATCAGATGAGCGGGACTCAGAACATCGAGTCGCGATCCAGGCCCTGGCGCATCATGCGGCGCTTGAGCTTGATCAGCGCCTCCTGCTGGATCTGGCGCACCCGCTCGCGGGTGAGAGACAGTCGGACCGCCAGGTCCTCGAGCGTCTCGGGTTCGCGGTCGGCTAGCCCGTAGCGACCGGCCAACACCTCCTGCTCACGCGCATTCAGCTGGGTCAGACCGCGTGCCAGCAGTTCATTGACTTCGTGGCTGAGCGTCAGGCTCATCGGATCGCAGGACTGGTCGTCGGCCACCGTGTCGAGCAGCGATTCGCCGGCGTCTTGTTCCAGCGGCGCGTCGAGCGAGGCCGGCTGCTCGGCAAAACGGAGCAGTGCGTTGACATGCGTCACTTCCTTGCCGAGCAGGAGGGCGATGTCCTCGGCACTCACTGGCCGACCCGGTCCGAGCCGCGTCGAACGCGACTCCAGCGACCGCCGAGCCTTGAGCACCTGATTCAGTTCGCGCACCACATGAACCGGCAACCGAACCAGGCGCGCCTGCTGCACGATGGCGCGTTCGACGCTCTGGCGAATCCACCAGGATGCATACGTCGAGAAGCGGAAACCCCGTGCCGGCTCGAACTTGGCGATCGCATGCATCAACCCGAGATTGCCCTCCTCGATCAGGTCGGACATCGGAAGGCCACGCCCGAGATAGTTCTTGGCGATCGAGACCACCAGCCGCAGGTTGTGCTCGATCATCTGCTGGCGCGCGTCGAAGTCGCCGGCACGCGCGCAGCTGGCCACCTCGAACTCCTCGTCCGGTGTCAGCAGCGGCGTGCGCCGGATCTCGCGCAAGTACGCCTGCAGCGTGTTGCCGCTCTCGCCGTCTCCAGCCACCAGCAGCGCCTCTCTCGGCGCGTCGGCGCCCGCATCAGACTCGACCCGTTCATCCGGCACGAAGATTAGTGCCGGAACGACCGGCAGCACGGACTTGCTGTGCCTCACGGGTCCGGCATGCCCTTCGCGACGTCTGACCATGGTCTCTCGCTTCCGTTTGCCTGCACTGCGCTAGCGTGAGGGCAGCAGACGCGCCGGATCGATCGGCTTGCCTTGCCGGCGAATCTCGAAATGCAGTTTCACCCGGTCGGTGTCGCTGGAGCCCATCTCGGCGATCTTTTGACCGCGGCGAACGACCTGGTCCTCCTTCACGAGAAGCGCCCGGTTGTGCGCATAGGCAGTCAGGTAGGTGCTGTTGTGCTTGACGATCACGAGGTTGCCGTAGCCGCGCAATCCCGAGCCGGCATACACCACACGCCCATCGGCTGCCGCGACGATCGGGTCGCCCGCCGTGCCGCTGATGGCCAGCCCCTTGCTCTGCACCTCGTCGAAGCCTGTCAGCACCGTTCCGGCGGCGGGCCAGGTCCAGTTCAGATCTTCATCCGGCTCGCGTGGGGCAGCTGCCGAACTCAGCGGCGCGGGCGACGGAGCAGGAGCGTTGGCCACAACGGGCGGAAGCGCGATGGGCGGCAACGCGACCGGCGGCAATGTGGCCATCGGTGCGGCCGCCGCGCCAGTGCCGGCCGCAGCGGCCGGCGCCGATGCCGCAGGCGCGGGCCGCGCATCCAACGGTCTGGCCTCGACCTTCGATGCCGCCACGCCGCGGGCGGCGGTCGCGGCCGGATCCACATCCGGCGGCGCGACACGCAAGACCTGGCCCACTTCGATCAGGTTCGGATTGTCGATGCCATTCCAGCGTGCGATGTCGCGCCAGTTCTGACCCGACTCGAGTCCCACGCGGATCAAGGTGTCGCCGGGCTTGATGGTGTAGTAGCCCGGCTTGCCGCCATTCTCGGCGCCCGATTTGGCAGCCGGCTCTACGGTACCGGTCGCCGCGGGAACGGTACCGGCCGCCGCGGCAACGGTGCCGGTGGCAGCAGGTGGCAGCGCGGCGCTGCCCTGTGCGACGCGAGCGCCCGTCCCCCGGTCTTCGACCGGCGCCGGCTGGCGCGGCGACGCGCAACCAACCAGCCACAGAGCCAGAAGGGTCGACCCGACGCCTTGAACTGCGCGACGCACAATGAGCCTTCGCATGGTTGGATGTACTGCTCTTCAGTCGAGACCGGATTTTAGAGGGACGAAGCAGACGCGTTCGTGATCGGATCGTTTGTACCCGCTCGGCTCGCGGTCCACAACTGCCAGCATCTGGCCCGCCGCGGTTTCGATCGGCGCCACCAAGCGCCCACCGACATCCAGTTGTTCGAGCCACGCCGTCGGAACGTCGTTTCCGACGGCCGCCGCGATGATGCTCTGGTACGGCGCATTCGGCGCATGGCCGCCGGTGCCGTCGCCGTAGACCAACCGGACGCGGTCCATGCGCAGCCCGTGCAGGTTGTCGCGTGCCCGGTCGAACAGAGCCCGGACGCGTTCGATCGAGACCACCGAGGGCGACAGGGCGGCCAACAACGCACATTGGTAGCCGCAGCCGGTGCCGATCTCGAGCGTCTTGCCCAGATTGCCGCGTGCACGCGCGGCAGCGCCCTCCAGCAGCAACTCGATCATGCGCGCGATCACCGACGGCTTGGAGATGGTCTGCGCGTGGCCGATCGGAAGGCTGGTGTCCTCATACGCCTGCGTGGCGAGGGCGCTTTCGATGAATTGGTGTCGGGGCACGGTCTGGAACGCATCGAGCAGCCCGACGTGCCTGACGCCCTGTTCTCGCAGGCATTGGACCATTCGTGCCCGCACGGCGGCCGAATCCAGGCCGATTCCGCTGGCCGCGGCGCGTGGCACCGCATCGCGGGCGGCAGCCGCCAGGGGTCGCTGCGGACGCAACGGCTCGGTGGTCGCAGCCCCAGGCCCGCGGGACACCTGCTCCAGCGACAACGGAAACGCTGAACCGCGCCGCCGCGGATTCACGTCGCCGCACCGAACAGCAGTCGCCAGGACGCCATGCCCTGATGATGGGTCAGGTCGACCTGCAGCGGCGTGATCGACACGCAGCCTTGGCTCGTCGCGTGAAAATCGGTGCCCTCACCCGCCTCGCGGGCGTCGCCGGCCGGACCGATCCAGTAGATGGGTTCACCGCGCGGATTGGTCTGCCGGATGACCGGTTCGCTGGCGTGCCGGCGGCCGAGCCTCGTGACCACGAGCGGCAGGCGGTCGGCATCGGCGCGGTTCGGAATGTTCACGTTCAACAGCCAGGGTACCGATCCCGGTACCAATTGCGGCAGGAGCTGCGTGACCAGTGCGCGTGCCACGCGTACCGCGGCGTCCAGGTGCGTCCAGCCCTTGTCGACCTGCGAAAACGCGATCGCGGGAATGCCGAACAGATAGCCTTCCATCGCGGCCGCCACCGTGCCCGAATAGAGCGTGTCGTCGCCCATGTTCGCGCCGTTGTTGATACCGGAAAGCACCAGATCGGGCCGCCGATCGAGCACCCCGGTCAACGCCACGTGCACGCAGTCCGACGGTGTGCCGTTGACGACGCGGAAGCCGCGCTGCGTCTCGCCGGTTGCCAGGAACAGGTTGAGCGGCCGGTTCAACGTGAGCGCATTCGACGTTCCGCTGGCATTGCTCTCCGGCGCGACGACGTCGATCTCGCCCAATCCCTGACAGGCCTGCGCCAGTGCCGCCAGCCCGGGGGCGAGGTAACCGTCGTCGTTGGCGATCAGGATGCGCATGAGTTCAACGATTGTAGGCAGGGGCCGACGTCGCAGCCTGCGTATCATGCGCGCCTGCGAGTCGTCGCTGGACCCTGCGGCCTCGAGGCGCAGACGCCGCAGGCGTCTTGGGGACTGACAAGGAGATTTCGATGCACGCTTGGCTCTGCGAACAACCGACGGGTGTCGACGCGCTGACGTGGAAGGAACTCCCGACACCGGACCCCGGGCCAGGGCAGGTGCGGGTGGCCATCCGCGCGGCGAGCCTGAACTTCCCGGATCTGCTGATCGTTCAGAACAAGTACCAGTTCAAGCCCGCGCTCCCGTTCGTGCCGGGTACCGAATTCGCGGGCGTCATCGATGCCGTCGGAGCGGATGTCGCGCAATTCAAGGTGGGCGACGCCGTCGCGGCATTGGTCGGTACCGGCGGATTCGCGACCCACGCCTGCGTCGACCCGACGCGGCTGCTCGCGTTGCCCGCGGGCCTTCCGTTCGAGGACGGCGCGTCCTTCGCCTTCACTTACGCCACCTCCTACCATGCGCTGATCGATCGCGCGGCGCTGCGGCCCGGAGAGACTGTGTTCATCCTCGGCGCCGCGGGCGGTGTCGGCACGTCCGCATTGCAGATCGCCAAGGCCGCAGGGGCGCGCGTCATCGCCGGTGCCTCGACGGCGAGGAAATGCGAGCGCTGCATCGAGCTCGGCGCCGACGCGGCGATCAATTACACGCAGGACAACCTGCGCGAAGCCCTGAAGACGCTCACCGGCGGCAAGGGGCCCGATGTGATCTACGACCCCGTCGGCGGCGACCTGGCCGAGCCGGCGTTCCGATCGATCGCCTGGCGCGGCCGCTATCTGGTGATCGGCTTCACCCAGGGCGGCATTCCGGCGCTGCCCTGGAATCTGCCGCTGCTCAAGGGCGCGTCGATCGTCGGCGTGTTCTGGGGCGAATTCGTGCGCCGCGAACCGAAGGCCAACGCGCAGTCGCTGCAGGCCTTGATGCAGTGGTACGCGCAGGGACGCGTCAAGCCAGTGATCGATCAGGTGCTGCCGATGTCGCGATTGCACGATGCCTTTGCCCGCATGGCTGCGCGCGAGGTCATCGGCAAGCTGGTGCTGGTGAACTCCTAAGGGCGGGTCACGCGCACGCGTGCGACCGTCCGCTCGTGCGGCGTCGGGTAACTGCGCTACGATCTGCGCGCACGGAGAACACCCATGGCCGTCAAGGTTCTCATCCTTGAAGACAACCCGGTTGCGCGCAGCTTCTTGTGCCGTGTCGTGCGCGAGAGCTTCAGTGACAGCCTCGAGATCACCGAAGCCGGCGACCTGGAAACCGCACGCCGGCACATCGGCCTGGCCGGCAGCACGCATGGCCCCAACGGCACGGAGCCGTTCAAGCTGATCCTGATCGACCTCGAGCTGCCCGACGGTGCCGGATTGCAACTGCTGGCCGAGCTTTCGCAGTACCCGGCGACCAAGATCGCCACGACGCTCTACTCCGACGATGACCATCTGTTTCCCGCGTTGCGGCGCGGAGCCAACGGGTACCTGCTCAAGGAAGACCGCTTCGAGGTCCTGGTCGAAGAACTGCAGAAGATCGTGCGTGGAAAACCGCCCTTGTCGCCGGCCATCGCACGCCGACTGCTGACGCACTTCCGGGACGGCACTTCCTCGGAGCCGCAAATGCCCGGCGCGGGCGTCAATCCGCCGGGATCGATCGAGACGCCGCATGACCATCAGCGTCTGACACCGCGCGAGAACGAGGTGCTCATCCATCTGAGCAAGGGCTTCACGATCAAGGAAATCGCGAGCCTGATGGGCATCAAGTGGTTCACGGTCAACGACCACATCAAGTCCATCTACAAGAAGCTCGACGTGTCCAGCCGCGCCGAGCCGGCCCTGTCGGCGACCCCGCAAGGGCTGGTGTGAAGCGCCGACACCGCGCAGGGCCGACACGGCCGGCAAATCAGTCGCCCCTTTCAGCACACGGAACCGCGCACGCTGGAGTTCCGCCGTGAGCCCCAAGCCAGTTCGCAATCGCCATCTGCGCCACGCCGCAGTCCTCGTGGGCGCGATGGGGGTCACTTTGGGTGGCCCGAGCGCCGCGGCCCAGCCGCCAAGCGTCGCTCCCGGTCGGCCGAACATCGTCTTCATCCTCCTCGACGATGCGGGATTCAGCGACCTCGGCTCCTACGGTGGAGAGATCGCGACGCCCAACCTGGACCAGCTCGCGCGATCGGGTGTGCGATTCACGAACTTCCACACCGCGTCCACCTGCGAGGCCTCGCGCGTGATGCTGCAGTCCGGCGTCGACAACCACCGTGCCGGTGGTGGCACGCTGCAGGTCGTCATCGCCGACAACCAGAAGGGCAAGCCGGGTTACGAGGGCTACCTGAGCGATCAGGCGCACAGCCTGGGCCAGTTGATGCGCGACGGCGGCTACGCCACCTATTACGCCGGCAAATGGAACATCGGCAATGGCCTCGAACGCGGGCCCGGTGCCCGAGGCTGGGACCGCTACATCGCGCTCGAACAGACCGGCGCCGACAACTACGAAGCCAAGGTCTATGCACCGTTCAACCTGGAGCCCGTCTGGTGGGAGGACGGGCAGCGTGCGCAGTTGCCCGCGGACTTCTTCTCGACCCGGCATTACGTCGACAAGATGATCCAGTACGTCGATGAAGGCCGCTCCGGCGGCAAGCCCTTCTTCTCGATGATCGCGCTGCAGGCAGTGCACTCGCCGCTGCAGGCGCCCAAGGCCGACGTCGACAAGTACCTGCAGCGCTACGAGGCCGGCTGGGAGCGCATCCGCAACGAGCGCTACCAGCGCCAGGTGCAGATGGGGCTGGTGCCGGCCGGCCTGCAGTTGCCCAATGCCATGACCACCCGGCGCTGGGACAGCCTGAGCGAGGGTGAGCGTCGCGAGTACGCCAAGCGCATGGCCGTCTTTGCCGGCATGCTCGACAACGCCGACCAGCACATCGGGCGCTTTCGCGAGCATCTGCGCAAGATCGGGCAACTCGACAACACGGTGTTCATCGTGATGTCAGACAACGGTGCCGACGCCTACGACCTGGCCAGCCTCAACTTGCCATTCAGGATCTGGTACCGGCTCAACTACGCGCTCGGCTACGAGACTCTGGGCGCCAAGGGCAGCTACGTCCATTACGGCGTGGACTGGGCCGAGGTATCGAACACACCGCTCGCGCTGTTCAAGGGCAGCTCGGGCGAAGGCGGCATGCGCGTGCCCTTCATCGTCAGCTATCCCGGTCGCGTGCCGGCCGGCGCGATCACCGGCAAGTTCGCCTATGCGACCGATTTCCTGCCGACTGTGCTCGACATTGCCGGCATCGCCTTGCCCGGCGACGAGTACAAGGGCAGGAAGCTCCATCGGCCCACGGGCACCAGCCTGTTGCCGCATCTCGAGGGCAAGACCCCGGTGGTCCACGCCCCCGACGAGGCGATCGGCTTCGAAAGCACGGGGGGCCAGGCGATCTTCATGGGCGAGCACAAGCTGATGCGCAAT
>Ga0209253_10000369_pt1 | contig 37840 bp, 33 predicted proteins | sample FrelakmetBRP12BR_FD_187145 | JGI IMG/M metagenome (GOLD analysis project Ga0209253, IMG submission 187145) | Freshwater lake sediment microbial communities from the University of Notre Dame, USA, for methane emissions studies - BRP12 BR (SPAdes)... | ecosystem: Environmental > Aquatic >... | reverse complement strand
CACCGTACATGCGGCTCTGGTGGAGCGCGGCTATGTCAAGGTCGATGGAACCAAGGTAACATACACGCTCCCGGTCACATAACCCCGGTCTCCCGCATCACTTTTTTGACGATGAAAGCAGTTCACTTCGGTTCCATAACCGCTTCTGTACGAAAAGGAAATTAAATGCTCTGGATCAAAGCGCTGCACATTATTTTCATGGTCACCTGGTTTGCCGGTCTGTTCTACTTGCCGCGCCTGTTTGTCTACCATGCCATGAGCGATGACCGGCCCAGTATCGAACGCTTCAAGGTAATGGAGCGTAAGCTCTTTTACGGCATCATGATGCCGGGTGCGGTGCTGACTATCGTATTTGGTGTATGGCTCTGGCTGAGCTACGGTTTTTCTGGCGGCTGGCTGCATGCCAAGCTGGCGCTGGTGGCGGTGCTGGTTGTTTACCATCTTTACTGCGGCAAGTTGCTGGCCGATTTCAAACATGACCGCAACCAGCATGGTCATGTCTATTACCGCTGGTTCAATGAAATTCCGGTGGTGATATTGATTGCAGTGGTGATACTGGTGGTAGTGAAACCCTGATTCCAATTCCATTTCATCAGTGACACTTCGTTGATATCCTTACTCTCGCCTTGCCGTACTAATCGTACTGTCTGCGGCGTTCGTTCATCATCGCCTCGTTTCACTTTCGAACTGAAATTGGAAATCCCTCGGGTGATGTTTACTCATCCATCGGTACCTGCCCCGGAAACAGCACCTCGGTATAACCGAACAGACGAAAATCGGTAATGCGCATGGGATAGAGGATGCCTTGCAGGTGATCGCATTCATGTTGCACCACGCGCGCATGAAAACCACCCACACTGCGGTCGATGGGCTTGCCATACTGATCGAACCCCCGGTAACGCAGCCTGGCAAAACGCGGCACCATGCCGCGCAGACCCGGAACGCTCAAACAGCCTTCCCAATCCTGTTCCACCTCTTGCGTGAGCGGTGTCAATACGGGATTCAGCAATATGGTGTAAGGCACTTCCTCGGCATCGGGATAGCGTGGATTGGACTTCACGCCGAAGATCACCACTTGCAGACTGACACCGATCTGCGGCGCCGCCAGTCCCGCGCCATCCTCCGCTTCCATGGTGTCATGCATGTCCTGAATCAGCATATTGAGTTCAGGAGTATTAAATTTCTCCACCTTGTCCGCCACTTTCAGCAGACACGGATCACCCATTTTCAGAACGGCTCTAATCGACATCGAGTTCCACCAGTTGTTCAAGAATATCTCTGACACTGACCATCGCTTTTTCCAGCACGGCATGCACATCTTCCAGACGGATGATATGTGCACTCGTTCCCCGTCCCGCTGCATGATTGGCCACTACCGCGAGGGTCGCGTAGCACAGCCCCAGTTCCTTCGCCAATGCCGCTTCCGGCATCCCGGTCATGCCCACCATATCGGCGCCATCCCGTTCCAGCCGGTTGACTTCCGCTGCGCTTTCAAGACGCGGCCCCTGGGTGGCGGCGTAAACGCCACCGTCGGTTATTTTTTCGTTTGCCCGCTTTGCCGCCTCCAGCAGGCGTCCACGCGTAATCGGGCAGTAGGGTTCGGTGAAATCAATATGGGTAACCGCCCTGTCGCTGCCATCAAAATAGGTAAATTTGCGGCCATGGGTGTAATCGATGATCTGATCAGGAACCGCAATCATGCCAGGTGTGAGATCGGCACGGATGCCGCCCACCGATGCAACCGACACCACTCGTGTCGGCTGGAGTGATTGCAGCGCCCACAGGTTGGCGCGATAGTTCACCGCATGCGGCGGGATGGTGTGGCCATAGCCGTGGCGTGCCAGGAACACGATCTCGTGATTGCTGATCTTGCCAAATGTCAGCGGCCCGGATGGTTCGCCATAAGGTGTACGCATGACCTGTCGATGCGATATTTCAAGACAGGCAAGCTGGGTCATGCCGGTACCGCCGATGATTGCGAGCATATTTTTCAGGAGTTAGGCGTAATGGAAAAATTTCAATCTTTCATTGCATAAATCGCAGGCAGATTCCGCCACGCACCGTGCACATCCATGCCGAAGCCGAACACATAGCGATTCGGCAGTGTAACACCCACAAAGTCCGCACTGATCGGCTTGGAGTGGCCGATATCCTTGTCGGCAAGAACCGCGCTGTAGAAGGCTGTTGCGCCGTTTTCCATGATCCGTTCGCGGATTGCGGCCAGGGTAACGCCTTCGTCAAGAATGTCATCCAGCACCAGCACTACCCGGCCGCGTATATTTTCCCTGGGCACCACTTTCCACTCAATCTGGCCGCCGCTGGTATTGTCATGGTAGCGGGAAGCATGGACATAATCAAAATCCAGGGGGAATCTTAGTAGCGGCAGCAGTTGTCCGGTAAACACCACCGCGCCGCCCATCACGCTCAGCACCAGGGGATAGCGATCCGCCAGTGCCGCAGTGATGTCTGCTGCCATACGTCTGACGGTATCAGCTACGACGTCAGCAGAGTAAACCAGCTCTGCCGTGTCAAGTATCCGTTTTGCTTCTTCGGCAGAAAGCATCTGTGTCCAGAGAATTAGATTTGATTCAAAAAGAAGGTCTCAATGTGTCACTAACCGGCAGGAATATCACAGCGAATATTGCAACCTTGGGCAGCCAGATAATCGGCAAATTCCCTCCCCACCTCAGGATGCTTGAGCGCCAACGCGATAGTAGCCTTGAGATAGCCGAACTTGGTTCCACAATCAAAACGGGTTCCGGAAAATTCGTAAGCCAGCACCCGCTCTTCCTGCAACAGTGAGGCGATGCCATCGGTAAGCTGAATTTCTCCACCAGCGCCGGGTTTGATTCTCTCCAGATGCTCAAATATTTTTGGAGTGAGGATGTAGCGCCCTACCACCCCCAGCGTTGAGGGCGCGTTCTCGGACTTGGGTTTTTCCACGATACCGGTTATGGAGTGCGGTCCCTTTTCTTCTGTCTCGCATTTGACGATGCCATAATTCATGGTCTCTTCCAACCTGATATTCTGTACGCCCAGTATCGAGCAGCGGTTTTGCTCATACAACCGGGTCATTTGCTGCATGACCGGATCGCTGCTGTCGATCAGATCGTCCGCCAGCAGCACTGCGAACGGCTCATTACCCACTGCAGGCCGTGCGCACAGCACGGCGTGCCCTAGCCCCAGGGCCTCTGGCTGACGTATATAAATGTAGGAAACATTCTTTGGCACAATGCTGCGCAGCATTTCCAGGGCAATGTTCTTGCCGCGCGCTTCCAGTTCCGCTTCCATTTCGTAGGCTTTGTCAAAATGGTCTTCGATGGAACGCTTGTTGCGCCCGGTGATAAAAATCATGTCCGTGATACCGGCCGCGACGGCTTCCTCCACCGCATACTGGATCAACGGCTTGTCCACGATCGGCATCATTTCCTTGGGGCTGGCCTTGGTGGCGGGCAGGAAACGGGTGCCCATGCCTGCCACAGGGAAAACGGCTTTGGTTATTTTTGGCATACAGTTACACCTTTCTGCGCAGATTTTTCCAATACTTTTTTTACTTTATCCATTTTTACTTTTGCTGCTTGCATTTCGTTTTCAGTCGTCTTCATTTCATCCAGTAGCCGTGGAAATTCAGAATTTCTAATCCAACTCAGTACTTCGGACATATCCGCCGCCTCAGTACTTCGGACATATCCGCCGCTCCAGAGGCACTAAGCACTCCGGTAACATCTCCAGATATTAAATGCATCTTGTGCTTGCACCACTTACCTAATATCCCGGCTGGACACCTACAATAAACGTGCAGCTTACCGGACTCCAAGGAAAACTCTACAGCATAGGTTGCAACTCCGTCACTACTCCGCACTTCGAATTCTTTTTTCATTTCAGATACCCAATGCTAACTGTCCGGCTGGAGTTAACTTCTGCATAAGCTCTTTTTCATTGAGTATTGGAATACTCAGCCTTTGGGCATTTTGCAATTTACTTCCGGGATTTTCGCCTACAACCACATAGCTAGTCTTCGCCGAAACACTTTCTACCACCTTTCCGCCTGCACTTTCGATTTTCTGTTTAGCTTCATCTCTTTTCAAATTTGGCAAATTACCAGTCAATACAAATACCATTCCATCCAAAGGCAATCTTTGCCGGGCTATTTGATCGCTCACGCGACTATCCCAATGCATCCCAAATTTACGCAATTGCTTCTCAACTAGCAAAGCGTATTCAACTTTCTTTTCATCCTTAAAATAATTAACAATACCTACTGCGGCTTTTTGACTAACTGGCACGGATAACAAATCTTGCTCGCTGGCCAAAATTAACTTGTCCAGAGTTCCGAAGTGTACTGCCAATTTCTTGGAGCCACCTTCGCCAACACCAGCGATATTTAGCGCGTCGATTAAATTGGCTAAGGTTGGCTTGGCTGCAATCTTTATATCGACAGGCTCTTCCTCTTGACACAAAACCTCAAATTCAATTAGTTCTTTAATCACTGTTTTATTATGCTGGTCAGAGAAGAATTCATGGATAGCACTTGCTGCCCCTTTGCCAACATTGGGGATATATTGAAGCACTTCGGGTAGCGCCTCCATCAATCGACTCAAGCTGCCCATATAATTCGCCAAGTCCTTTGCTGTTCCTTCCCCTACTTCTGGGATACCCAGAGCAAAGATAAATCGTGCCAAAGTCGGAGATTTACTTTTCAGGATAGCCTCAAGCAAATTCTGGGCTGAAACTTTGCCCATTCGGTCTAACCCCACAAGCTGTTCTGGTTGCAAGCGGTATAAATCAGCTGGGGTCATTACTAGTTTCGCATCGATTAACTGGTCAACCAGTTTCTCGCCAAGACCATCAATATTCATTGCCCGGCGACCAGAAAAATGAATGATGGCTTGTTTACTTTGCGCTGGGCACTTCAGTCCCCCAATACAACGATATGCTTCCTGGATTTTAGTTCTTACTTTGGTTTTAAGATAGGTCTTCTTCTCGACCTTGATTACGTGAGCTCCGCATACCGGACACGTTTTGGGCATAACGAATTCTTTTGCATCACTGGGTCGTTTATCCTTAACGACACTAACCACTTCGGGAATAACATCACCAGCACGACGCACAATTACAGTATCGCCAATACGCACATCTTTTAACCGCAACTGCCGCTCGTTGTGCAACGTAGCATTACTCACCTCCGTACCTCCAACATGCACAGGTAAAAGACGCGCCATTGGAGTAAGGACTCCTGTCCTACCAACTTCAACATCTATGTTAAGCACTGTAGTTAACTGCTCTTCCCCCTCGAATTTGTGCGCTACGGCCCACCTTGGATCACGATCTCGCATTCCAAGCCGTTTCTGCAAACTTAGATCGTTAACTTTGTAAACAACACCATCAATATCGAATGGCAGAGTATCGCGCTTTCCCTCAATACGACGATGAAATTCAACTAGACCTTGTGGGCCGGATACCACTGCACGTTCCTCACATACAGGCAGACCCATCTCCATCAGAGTATTCAACACCTCACTGTGCGTATTAGGAATTGCCCAACCTCTTACCTCGCCCAGCCCATATGCGAAGAACGACAATGGGCGCTTTGCAGCTATCGCGGGGTCTAAAAGGCGTATTACACCGCCCACTGTATTACGCGGATTCATATAGGTCTGCTCACCGCGATCACGAAGTTCTGCATTAAGTCGCTCGAAATCATCCCGGCGCATATACACCTCACCGCGCACCTCCAATACATCTGGCGCGCTTCCATTAAGTCTCAGTGGAATCTGGTGAATAGTACGAATATTCTGTGTTACATCCTCACCTGTTTCTCCGTCGCCACGTGTCGCTGCTTGCACCAACACACCCTGCTCATAACGCAAGTTAATGGCTAAGCCATCAAATTTCAGTTCGGCTATGTATTCGATGGGCGCATCATTTTCTTCCAATGCTAGATTCTTGCGCACTCGTGAATCAAACGCCGATGCACCAGCTTCGGTGACATCAGTTTCGGTTTCTATCGAAAGCATGGGAACAACATGTCGCACAGGCTTCAAACTATCTAGTGCCTTGCCGCCTACGCGCTGGGTGGGGGAATCCGGCGTGACTAGTTGGGGGTAAAGCTGCTCGAGCTGTTGCAATTCGCGGAACAGCCTGTCGAATTCGACATCCGGAACAATCGGATCATCCAGTACGTAATAACGGTAATTATGCAGCTCGACAGTCTCGCGCAGTTTCTGCGCTTGCTGGCGGATATTTTCTGGAATGCTCATTCACGCAAACAGCCTCAACGCGATCTCGCCGCCGGCGGGAATATTGCGCGTTTTCATCATGGCCTGCATGCTGCCCAGATGCTGCTTGATTTTGGCGATGCCGCTATCGGTCAGAGAAATGCGGTTGTCATCCACCAGCATACCGCCCAAGGTGGTGGTAAAAATCCCGGCGAGATGCATCATCTGATCGAAAACTCTTTCACCGCTCTTCACCCTGGGCACGTCCAGCAGGAAAGTAACGCCATGCGTGGTGAGTGTTCTCATGTTGTCAGGCGAGAACGGCGTGGATTCAAAGTTGTTGAGCGAAAACAGAATGGCGCCATTTTCATCACGGTAGCTAAATGCACCCCCCGTCTCCAGCTTGAGCCCGGATGCTTCCGCCAGGGCACGGATCTTGGTGCCGGTGAATGCGCCACCGTCCTTGCTGATAATGTTGATGCCCACCATCACGTCCACTTCCGCACAGAACTGGTCGAGCACCACTGCCTGCGCATGCGCTTGCCGGGTATCAGGAAAATTGGCAGTTGCATGCACGTGTGCCGTGAAATTTTTTACCATGTCGCAAAACTCGGACAGGCTCACTTCACTCACGGGGCCGGAGCGATCAACCAGCTGCAGACACCCCTTCAAACCGGCATAGCCACCCTTGCCGTCATTTCCCTCTATGGTGATTTCTTCCCAGGACGCACCTGCCTCTCTCTGCCCCAGCCAGTGCACCGGTTTGCCGAAATCGAATTTCCGCCGCAATACCTCGGTCAGGTCTGAGGCGGCAATCAATGCTTCGCCCCGGATATTCACGATATAATCCATGGCGCTGGCGCTATCAACCTCAGCCGTTTTCTGTTCTGCCGACACCGGCGCTACAACCTTGGCTGCGGCATCTGGCTGGGAAATTTCTGCCGGCTCAATTGGTTCTATTCCCGGCTCAGTAAGCCCTATGCTCGGCTCCGCCTGAAATTCCTGCAACATCTCCCTGCCGAGTTGCGGCTCGACCCGTCCACCCTCCGCAGCAATCTCATCAGCTCCGAGCAGCACATCTTCATGCTTGCGCTCAAATGCCTCTTCTGCGCCGCGCCGGTAGCGCCGCTGCTGCATCCAGTTGAACAGAACCACGCCCATGACCACGACGATGCCGATAACAATCAGGCTGATCTGCAAATCACTCATGCCCATCGTGTCCATTATGCTACCGCCGCCACATCGCTCAGCTTGACAGCTTCTTCGATGTCCACCGCGACTACGCGCGAGACACCCTGTTCCTGCATGGTGACGCCTATCAATTGCTGCGCCATTTCCATGGTGATTTTATTGTGGCTGATGAAAAGGAACTGGGTCTGACGCGACATTTTCTTCACCAGATCACAGAAACGTTCAGTATTGCTGTCATCCAGCGGCGCATCCACCTCATCCAGCAGGCAGAACGGTGCGGGGTTAAGCTGGAACAGCGAAAATACCAGTGCCAGCGCAGTCAGCGCTTTCTCGCCGCCGGACAGCAAATGAATGGAGCTATTCTTCTTGCCCGGCGGCTGGGCAATGATCTGCACACCGGAATCAAGAATTTCCTCGCCACTCAGCACCAGTTTAGCCTGTCCGCCACCGAATATGACCGGGAACATTTCGCTCAAATGGCTGTTTACCTTGTCGAAAGTTTCCAGCAAACGCTCGCGGGTTTCGCGATCTATCCGGCGGATGGCGTTTTCCAGAGTCTCCACCGCTTCCCTCAAATCCTGTAACTGCGCATCAAGGTAAGTCTTGCGCTCCTGGGAGGTTTGCAGCTCCTCCAGTGCAGCGAGATTGACCGCGCCCAAGGCAGCAATCTCGGTATTCAGGCGATTGATCTCGGTCTGCAATGCGATCGGTCGCGTTTTGCCCAACGCTGGCAGCAATTCCTCCTCGTTGGCCTTCGCCTCGGTCAACTGTTCACCAAACTGATTCTCGGTAATGCGCGCTTCCTGCTCCTTGAGGCGCGCCTGGCTGATGGATTCGCGTAGCGGATGCAGCTTCTGTTCGGAAGTCATGCGCTCCTGCTCTATTTCCCGCAGCTCGTTGGCCGCACCTTCCAAAGCATTGCGCGCTGTTGCCAGTGCTAATTCGCGCTGCTCCCGCAGCGCCAGCCATTCCTGCAACTGACTGTTCAGTGGGGTTTCATCAAAACCACCCTGCTCGGTCTGCAATTTCTCCAGATTGTTTTTTAGTTCGGCAATATTCCCGTCGATGATGTGAATGGAATTCTCCACCTCGACGATTTTGCTCTGACAGGTTTTTTCGTAGAAAGCAGCTTCCTGCATTTCCCTTGCTGCATTCTGTGCAAGTTGACGCTGAGTATTGAGAGACTGCTCCGCCGCTTCCCCCGCCAGTCTTTCCTGCTGCACCTGTTCCCGCAGAGCCTCAATTTGAATTTGATATTCCGCCAGCTTTGTTTCGGCATCCTGTTTCTGCGAGGTCTCTGTCGCTGTCTGCTGCGCGATTTCTGCTAGCTCAGCCTCAATCTGACTGCGGCGCTGGCTGGCGCGTTCGGCCAACTGGGCAAGCTTCAGCACCTGTATCTGCAGGTCATGGTGCTGTTGCTGGAGTTGCTCACTGTCCTGACGCAAGCGCGCGACTGATACTTCCAGTTCACGACAGACTTCTTCCGTTCCTGCCAAAGCAGACTTCTCCAGAACGAAACCGCGTTCTAGCGCAGCCACTTCGATGCTGATCTGAGCTATCTCCCGCTGCCGCGCCAGCACTCCGTGCAATTGCGAGTCAGGGGCATAGTAAGTAAGGCTGTGGCGGGTGAAAATATGGCCTTCGCGCGTTACCAGCATCTCGCCGCATGCTAGTTTCGTTCGTTGCGCGAGACCGTCCTGCATGCCGTCAACCACAAATATGCCGCTCAGCCATTCGTTCAACACGGCTTCTATTCTGCTGTCAGCGCAAGTCAGATACCCTTGCAGCGGCGTCCAGCCTTCCTTGCTCTGCAGCCTGTCTTCAGCTTGCCCGGCTGATCCGGCCGCTTCAAACAGCGCCCATTTTCCAGGGGGTGAGTCACTCGCCCAGTCCTGCGCTGTTTCCAGCCGTTCGAACTGCGCACTGTTTAGACGCTCGCGCAACACCGATTCCAGCGCATCTTCCCAACCCTTTTCAATCTGGATGCTTTGCCACAACCGCGGCGATGCATCCAACTGATGCTTGCTAAGCCATGTGCTCAACCCTTCGTTGCCTTCGAGCCGGTGCTGCAAGCGTTGCAACGCGTTGAGCCGTGCCTCCGCCTGGGTGATCTGCTGCTCCAGTGCCTGCACTTTGCGCGCAAGTTCGCGTTTGCTTTCCTCCGCATTGGGCAGGCTCTCTACCGTTTGCGCGAGCGCTTCCTGTTTCTGTTTCAGGTCTGCAGCAACACTGTCCATCTCGCGCTGCAAACGGGATAACCCCTCGGCATCAGGTTGTGGCAGCGCCCCCTGCTCCTCCAGCAGCCGTTCGCGACGTGATTCCAGTTGTTGCAGGGTTTTCTCGGCATGGGTGCGATGACTCTCTTCCAGTTGCCCGCTCTGCTCGACCAGCAACAAGCCGCGCTGCATTTCCCCCAGTTTCTCCTGGCACGCGCGGAAGACGGATTCCGCCAACGGCAGCTTCTCGTTTTCCGTCGCGGTTTTTTGTTTGCCAGCTTCATGGGTCAACTGTGCCCGCGCGAGCTCGCTGCGCCAGCGGCTCAAGCTGTCAGCAGCACTCTCCTTCTGCTCTCCGTGATGTTCCAGTTGACTCTTCGCCGCCGTGATCTGCAGCTCCATGCGCTGGCGGTTCTCACGCAAATGTTGTATCTGCTGTTCGATCCGCGCCACTTCCGCGTTGGTAGCGTACAACTCGCCCTGTGCCTGATGCAGGCTGTCGCCGGCGGCATAATGCTGGGCGCGTTTCTCTTCCAGACGTTTTTCCGCATCGCGCAGACGTGCGGTTTCAGCTTCCAGCTCCATTTCCAGTCGCTGGATTTCCTTTTCCGTGCGGATACGCTGCCCCGCCGCTTCCTGTTTGCGCGCCAGCCACAACAGGTTCTGCGCAGTGTGCAACTGACCCTGCATCTCCTTGAACTGGCTGGCGACCTTGGCCTGCTCTTCCAGATGCTGCAACTGCTTTCCCAGTTCCTGGCAGATATCGTCCACCCGCAACAGGTTTTCACGGGTGTCGTTCAAACGTAATTCGGTTTCGCGGCGGCGTTCGCGGTATTTGGAAACCCCTGCGGCCTCCTCCAGGAACACGCGCAATTCCTCCGGCTTGGCCTCGATGATGCGGGAAATCATTCCCTGCTCGATAATGGCGTAGCCACGCCCGCCTATACCGGTGCCGAGAAAGATATCGGCGATGTCGCGGCGGCGTACGTGAATATTGTTGATGTAATAGGTTGATTCGCCATCCCGCAACAACACCCGCTTGATGGAAATTTCCGCATAGCTCGACCACTGTCCCGCCGCTTTGCCCAGGCTGTTGTCAAATATCAGCTCAACACTGGCACGTCCCACTGGCTTGCGATTGGCAGAACCGTTGAAAATCACGTCCTGCATGGATTCGCCGCGTAGCGCGGATGCTCTCGACTCCCCCAGCACCCAGCGCACCGCATCGATCACATTGGATTTGCCGCAGCCGTTGGGGCCGACCACCCCTACCAGATCACCGGGAACGGGAATATTGGTGGGATCAACGAAAGATTTGAAACCGGCAAGTTTGATGTGTGAGAGGCGCAATTTATTGTTTGTTACCAGTTATAATCGGGCAAACCAAAAAACGCCCTAAAAACAACTCTAGAGAAGATCATTCTAACCGATTTAACCGAGATAAGAGAATGCCTAGCCGCTCCGCGAAAAAACTGGAAACCTTCCCCAATCCGACCCCGACCCGCGATTACCATATTCACATGGAAATTCCGGAGTTTACCTGCCTGTGTCCGAAAACCGGGCAGCCGGATTTCGCCACCCTGATTCTGGATTACATCCCCGACAAAAAATGCATCGAGCTTAAAAGCCTCAAGCTCTACATCTGGTCTTACCGCAACGAAGGCGCGTTCCACGAAGCCGTCACCAACCGTATACTCGATGACCTGGCTACCGCCCTGAAGCCGAGATATATGCGCCTCACTGCCAAATTCTATGTGCGCGGCGGCATTTTCACCAATATCGTGGCGGAACATCGCAAAGCGGGATGGGAGCCGTTAGCGGTGGTGGAGTTGGGGAAATTTGAGGGGCAGTCCAATATGCGTGGGTAAGTTTTCCGGACTCGCGCTATCGCTACAAAAAATCCTTGCACAACCGGGTGTGGTTGGCTACCATCAGCCTGTTTTTTTCATGCTAGCGGCTCGCAAACAAATCCGATGCGGATTTGTTTGCTTTTTGAATCAATAAAGCTGTTAATAACGACCGACCCCATGCGCATACAACAACCGGCAGCCGTCCTGATTATCGGCTTAACCCTTGCTGCAGCGAGTTCCCTGGTGGGTGCGGCGGCACCCTCCGAGCAATCCCTCATTCAGCTTGTGCCGGTAGCAGCGAGCGAAGCCACTGCTGACACCACCGCAGAAAGTCTGGCCTTCACACCTCCTGCGGGAATGTATGGCTTCGCTGCCGACATGTCCACACCGCCGGCCGATCTGTGGGAACGCATACGCAACGGTTTCGCCATGGCCGAATTGAGCAGCAAGGAGGTGCGCAGTAGCGAAAGCTTTTACGCCAGCCGCCCGGAATATATCAACCGCATCGTCGAACGCAGCAGGCTCTACCTGTTCCATATCGTAGAAGAGGTGGAGCGCCGCGGCATGCCCACCGAAATCGCGCTGCTGCCGATCATTGAAAGCGCCTTCAATCCCACCGCCTATTCTCGCAGCCATGCCTCCGGCATCTGGCAGTTCATCCCTTCCACCGGCAAGAACTACGGTCTGCAACAGAACTGGTGGCACGATGACCGGCGCGATATCGTTGCCGCCACCAGCGCCGCACTGGATTATTTGCAGAATCTTCACCGCATGTTCGGCGATTGGGAACTGGCGCTGGCTTCGTATAATTGGGGTGAAGGCGCAGTGGGGCGGTCACTTGCCAGGAATCGCAACAATGGTTTGCCGACGGATTTCAGCAGCATCAGGAAACCTTCCGAAACCCGGCACTACGTGCCCAAGCTGATCGCAATGAGAAATATCATCTCCAACCCGGCGGCTTTCGGCATCGTGCTTGAATCCATCCCCAATCAGCCTTATTTTGAACAGGTCGCAACCACTCAGCATATCGATGTAAAACTGGCGGCAAATCTTGCGGACATTTCCGTGGATGAATTCAATGCACTCAATCCCGCCCACAATCGACCAGTCATTAATGTCAGCGGCTCGCGCACCCTGTTGCTGCCGGTGGACAAGGTGGCAACCTTCATGGCCAACCTGGAAAATCACGGCAAACCGCTGGTGTCATGGCAAGCCTATCAGGCGAAGAGTGGAGAAACTGCCGAGAAAATCTCGGCACGGCATGGCATCAGTGTAGCGCGGCTGAGGGAAGTCAACAGCATTGCACGGCATGGCAGGATTGCGCCGGGCCAGACTTTGCTGGTGCCGCTTAACGACAGTGGTGCTGGTATGGACATTGCTGCCATGCGCAACCAGCCCGTCGCACCGAGAATACTCGAACGCAGTCTGGCCTATGTCGTCAGAAAAGGCGATACGCTCTCCACCATCGCCATGCGCCATGACCTCAGCGTGGCGCAAATCCGGTCATGGAATAATCGTACCGAACGTCTGGCCATCGGCCAGAAGCTGACACTCAAGCAAACCGCGTCCGGGAAAACCCGTCTCGCTAAAGCCACCGCGAAGAGACCTGCCGCCTCGGCGAAGAAAAGCAGTGTGATATTGGCTGATGCCAACAAATACGGACGCTAAGCGTCACCTCAATTAGTTCTTACTCAGTAGTCGCTCAAGCTTGGTTCGTACCAGTTCAATATGCCCTCTTAATTCATATAAATGCTGAGAGAACGAAACCGGCAATCGCAGCCCATTTACCTTGTCTTCAATATTGCTCAACTCGACCAAGTATTTTTTAAATTCCTGTTTATCGGTATTGGCCTGAATCTGGGTCTCCAGAAAACGCAGCTCACCGTAGTACCTGAACAGCTTCCTCTTTACCAACCGGGTATAGACTACGGGGATGACCTTGGTCAGCGGGATGAGCAACGCCAGCAAAGGGATCAAGACAATCAGCATCCGGTTGACAAAGGTGGCTGCCCAGAACGGCAGGTACTTATCCAGGAATGGCAGACCATTCCGATAGAAATTCTCGGCCTGCGCGCTCAGAGGAAAATCGGAATCCAGGCTGGCGGGGAATTCGCGTTTCTTGTGCAGAAGTCCTGCGCCACTATGTATCTTCGAGACTATTTTCAGCATCAGGTAAACAAGCGCTGGGTGCACATCGTTACGAACGACCAGCACGGTGGTCGGCGCAAGCAAGTGCACCTCATGCGCGGGGATATTGTTCTCTATATCCAGAGAACCCTCCGGCAAGGTGAGGTGATGCAGATAGGGGAACTGTCTGGTATAAGCGTCCGCCTGATCCAGACTTACCAGACGCAAGGCAGGATCTCTGGAAACCTCGCGGATTAATGCCGACTCGGGCGTGTCCACAAAAATTGCCGCATCAATCTCCCCTTTGCGCAGCGCATTAGCAGCCGCGTGACTGCCGATGGAAACAAACTGGGTGTTGTCAGCATTGACTCCGCTGGAATTCAGCAGGGTCATGGCCAGGGATCTCGTCCCGCTTCCGTCCTTACCGACTCCAATTTTGCGGCCTTTCAAATCGGCCAAGTGGGTGATCTCTTTCTTGCAGCGGCAGAAAATCCAGACCGGTTCGTAATACAAGCTGCCCAGTGATACCAGATTCCCTGATCCTTCCGCACTCGCGACCCCATCCTGGATGAAAGCCATCTCGACGGCCGAATCGGGATTCTTCAATTCCCTGATATCGTCAGTGATACCTTTTGACGCATGCAGCTCCAGGTTTATTCCGTTCTCTTTAAGGAATACCTGATAAATCGTGGCGTAGGCCTTGTAGTTGCCTTCTTCCATGCTGACGGACATCGTGATTCGTTTGGGTGGCGCGGGATCGACGTATTTGTAGATCAGGAACACGCCTAGCAGAATTAGCAGCAAGGTAGGAAGAAGCGCCTGCAGTAGCTCGATGGAAAACTTGGGGGCAATGCTGGGAATGTAATTATTTACTTTCTTTCTCATTACCGAGATTATCCATGACGAGAATTAGCAGCGGCCGTTTTGAATCCGGCAGCAATGAGGAGCGAAAGTCGATTCAGCGGACTGGCATTCCACTATTTGAGATCAGATCGATGCGCCGCCGAAGGCGTGAGATTTCTTCTTTATCATCCAATTGTTCTGCGCGGCGGGCCGCAACACCCAGCCACGCAAGCAGCGGGCGGCGCCATCCCTGGTCAGAAGCAGTCTGGATGGCAACGGCAATGGCATCAGGGGTCAGGCTGCCCGTCTGCAGCAGTGTCCCAGCCGCGACCAGCCGTGCCAGCGGGTCGTCTATGGTATTGAGCGCCGCACCCGTACCGGCAGCAACCACTGCACGATGTTGCGCAGGCAGCAGCGCCGTATTCAGTCCCGTCCAGCGCCCTGCCAGGTAGTCGGCATAAGCGCGTTCCTCAGCGGCAGCATCCTTGGCCAGTGCCTCGAATGGCTCGCAGTTGTTGAATTCAAGACTGGCTACCTGAGCCGCACAGCGCACCAACTCGACGCGCGCCAGCAAGTCCGCGCGCCCGGTGCTGGCAATCTCCGTACGCACGCGGGAAAATTCCACAGTGGCAAGCTTGGAGTTTCCTGTCAGGTAAGCCTGGACCGAGTTTTTGAGCGCGCCATGCGCGTTGAGCTGCCAGTCTGGTGGGGCGGGGTAGCTGGCGCATCCGGCAAGACCAATTACTGCAATAGCCCACAGCACTTTCATGGCAATTTGAGTTCCGTATCGCGTGCCAAGGGCCATTTGCGGTTAATTTCATCCACCAGATGCTCCACCTTGCGCAGATTCATCTCCACCTGCTCCCGCAAAGCACCCAGGTCGGTGGTGGCTACCCGAACGTTGGCACCGATAGCCTGGGCTTCCACCAGTACGGCATCGACACTCTTGAGAGTAGTGCGTACGTCACCCAGAATTGCGTTGACCTGGATCACGGCAGCCTGCGACTGATCCAGGGTGGTAATGACTTTTTTTGCATGTGCATCGCTGCCCAGCAACACGCCCAAAGCGCCGTATGGCCCCTTGAGGTTTTGTGTGACGGCCTGCAGGTTGTCCAGACTCATGTTCAGGCTGGAATCCGACTTGGTCATGTTTTGCAGATTCTCGACCAAAGCACGTACGGTGTTTACCAGCTGAGGAATTTCTGCGGTGGCGTCGCCGATCAGCACTGTCCGTACGGCGCCATCGGGCAGTGGCGGGTCGGTCAGCACCCCGCTATACACGTGCAGGTGAGTGCCGCCCACCAGGCTGCGCACCATGGTGAAAACGCTGCTGGTGCGCAACCACTTGGCGTCCTCGCGTGCCACCTCGATCACGATGCGGGCCTTGCCGTCGTCGGCCAGCTCGACGCGCTGCACACGCCCTATCGGAAAACCCGAGAACGTCAGGTCCATGCCGACGATCACGCCCTCGGAATCATCCGCGACCAATACCACCCGCTGGGTGCTTTCGAATACCCCGCGTGCATACATCACGTACGCCAGTGAACCGAACACCAGCACCACCATCAGAACCAGCAGCAGCGCGACCTTGAACTCGAGGTTGGGTGGCGGCGGCACGGACTGGGATTGAAATTCGGGTTGCATACGTTTTATCTTATCCGCTTTAAATGTACTTGACTGCCAAAGAAACACCTTCGATCAACACCAAGACCAGAAACAGTCGTACCGTACCTTGCGGCACAGGGTTCGATTCCCTGGCAGTCTCGGGCTGCGCCTGCAGCACCGAAGCGAGCGGAATCACCGCGACCGCCAGGCTGAACCACACTGTCTTGAGGACAAAGGTGACGGTGACGACCGGATCGAATACACGCCCGACCATATGCGTATATTCAGCGAGACCCCATGGCGACAAACCATAAACCACCAGGTAGGCCAGCACCAGTGCCACCGCGCTGCTCACTGCCGCCAGTGTCGCTACCGAGAATGCGATGGCAATCATGCGCGGAACATGCTCGATATGCAGGGGACTGGCCGTCAATCCGGTATCGGTCAGCATGCCCGAGCGCAGCACCACGAAAAGAGCGGCGCCCAGTGGAATCAGCTCCAGCACCAGCACCCGCACCACCATCTCCAGCGCATATTGGGACAGGCCGTAACTGGAAGCAGTGACCACAACGATGCGGATCAATACCAGGCTGATAAGCGCGCACAGCAACGTGAACCAGAACAACACCTGCCAGGTGCTGGCGTAGATATTCCAAGCGAGCGCCGCGCGGCTTTCCCGGCCATAGGTCGACGGCGACAATGCCAGAACCAGCGCGACGGCGCCAAAGTGAATGACCCCCCACCAACTGGCGGCTGATCGCACACACGCGTGGCCGAGGGTGCCCAATCCAGAACGAGGTAAAGAGTGTTGGCGCATGGAATGATGATACAAACCGAAAGATATGAAATTCAACTAATTCCAATTCCAGATAGAAACACCAACAATCTAATCCGTTCGTGGTGAGCCTGTCGAACCACCCGTACCCTTCGACAAGCTCAGGGCGAACGGTTGGTGATGGCCAATTAGTAGTGTTTCTATCTGGAACTGGAATAACGAACCAAAGTATCGCCGACATTGCCGCCCCGGTCAAACCGGGGAACGGCTGAATCAGTCGCGCGGAGGCAGATGCCCCATCTTGCCGCTCTGGTAGTCCACAATTGCCTGACTAATCTCTTCGCCAGTGTTCATGACGAAAGGGCCGCTGCCGGCGATCGGCTCATCGATCGGCTCGCCGCAGAGCAGCAGCACAGTGGCGTCATGTGCGCTGTCGATGCAGAGGTGTCCGCCCGCCCGGTCAAACAGCCCGACCTCTGCCGCAGCGATGGTTTCCACGGTGTTCACGCGCACGCTGCCCTTGAGCACCACCAACTCCACCGGATAACCGTCGGGCACGGCAAGATCGAATGCCTGCTCGCTTGCCAGACGCATATCCCATACGTGCACCGGCGTGAATGTCCGCGCCGGCCCGGCATGCCCGCCGAATTCACCTGCAATCACGCGCACGCTGCCGTGGCCGCCGGGAAGATGCACGGTGGAAATCCGGTCGCTCGCAATGCTTTGATAATGCGGCGGCGACATCTTGTCTTTGGCGGGCAGGTTGACCCACAACTGCACCATCTCCAGCATGCCGCCATGCTGCGCAAAATTGCGCCCATGCAATTCTTCATGCACCACCCCGGATGCCGCCGTCATCCACTGCACGTCGCCAGGACCGACACAGCCACCGCCACCGCCACTGTCGCGATGCTCCACTTCACCCGCGTAAATGATGGTCACTGTCTCGAAACCGCGATGCGGGTGCTCGCCGACACCCAGGCGTTTCTGTGTCGGCGGGAATTCCATCGGACCGGCGTAATCCAGCAACAGAAAAGGGCTGATGCGCGCGCCCAGTTCCGCATAGGTAAGTAGCGTGCGCACCGGAAAACCGTCGCCGACCCAGTGATGCGCTGCATTGCGCTGGACAGAGATGAGTTTTTTGGCCGGTTGCCCGGCATTCGTTGCTGGCATGGATTGCCTCTCTTTTGATTTGTAGCTTGCGTGACAGCTTACCGCATAGGGGAAAATATCTCATGTTTTAGGTGCCATGAGGTACCATGAAACCGTTGCTATACAATATTTTAATTTCAATATACACCCGAATGAGCGCTTACTTATAGCTAGGTGCGCCAAGGAGTTGCGCAATGGACATTACCAAAGAGCAGTACAAAGCCGCGCTATCAGCTGAAGGTGTACTCAAGGAGAGGAGTGTCGAGCTCCTCAATATGCTTTATGACGCACCAAACTGTCAGGCGACTTCTCCGCAATTAGCGCAAATGCTTGGTTATGAAAGCTTCAGTCCAGTAAATGCGTTGGTCGGCCAATTAGGGAAGCGAATTGCGAATCATATTGGCATTCAGATGCCAGAACGCCAGTTCAATAGTCCTGGATGGTGGCAGATCATTGCTCATGGTGAAGATACTCCTGCTGGATTCACATGGCAGCTCAAGGAGCAGCTTTTTGACGCGATGGTAGAATTGGGCCTCCTCCAAGACTCGGATGCAAGGCTCTATCCGGAAGTTGTGCCACCGGAATCTGAAATATACGAAGGTAAAGCAAGCAAGGTTCTCGTAAACGCGTACGAACGGAATAGCGTCGCAAGAAGAATTTGTGTGAATCACTATGGGGCTAGGTGTGTGGTTTGTAGCTTCGACTTTGAGAAAAAATTCGGGGAAATAGGCCGCGGCTTCATACATGTCCATCACTTAATAGAGCTGTCAGCCATTGGTAGAGAGTACAAGGTTGATCCAATCAAGGATTTACGGCCGGTATGTCCGAACTGCCATTCAATGCTTCACCAAAGGCGCCCTCCTTACTCTATTGAAGAGCTAAGAGGAATATGCGGTGGCCGCACCTAACACTTAATGAAAAACAGGAGACAGACCATGTTTCCTGATGACGGTCGTTACGCAAATACCCGTCAACCATCCATATGAGTCTGGAACACCAGTCCGGCATGCTCGCGCAGCCGGTGGAAGTTGATCAGTTTCCAGCTTTCCTCGGCGACACTCAGCTCGGCGCCGAACGAGGCCAGGAAGGTGGGGGCATCGACTGCATCGTAGGCGACACGATGCCCGTTGGTATCGATGAACCGTTTCAGTTCGCGCGGATCGTCAGCCGTAACCCAGCGCGCCATCTGGTACTTGGCGGAAGCAAGGCGGGTATCCACACCGTATTCGTGCTTGAGCCGATGCGCCACCACTTCAAACTGCAGCGTGCCGACAGCGCCCAATAGCAGCGCGCCGCCAGCGTGCGGCCGGAACACCTGGATCGCGCCCTCCTCACCCAGTTGGGTAAGCCCCAGCTTGAGCTGTTTGCCACGCATGGGGTCGGCAAGCTCGACCGTCTGGAAAATCTCGGGGGAAAAGAACGGCAGGCCCGTGAACTGCAGCTCCTCGCCTTCCGTCAGCGTGTCCCCCAGTTGCAAGGTGCCGTGATTGGGAATGCCGATGATGTCGCCCGGATAAGCGACATCGAGCAGCTCGCGCCGCTGCGAGAGAAATGACACCACGCTGCCGGGGCGGATGTCCTTACCGCTGCGCACCACATGCAGGTTCATGCCGCGTTCGAACCGCCCCGAGCAGATGCGCACGAAAGCGATGCGGTCGCGGTGGGCCGGATTCATGTTGGCCTGGATCTTGAATACCACGCCGGAAAATTTGGGCTCGTCCGGTTGCACCACGCGCTGGATGGCTTTGCGCGGCCCGGGTGACGGCGCCAGATTGATCAGCGCATCGAGCACTTCCTGAATGCCGAAATTGTTGATGGCGGAGCCGAAGAATACCGGGGTCTGCTGACCGGCAAGAAAAGCCGCATGGTCGAATTCCTCGGAGGCGCCGCGGATCAGCTCGATTTCCTGCCGCGCCTGGGTGAAACTTTCGCCAAAGCGCGCCGCCATTGCCGGATTGTCCAGCCCCGTGATGATTTCGTCATCGTCGCCCAGTTTATCCTCACCCGGTTGAAACACGCGCATGCGGTCGCGCTGCAGGTCGAATACCCCATGAAAGTGATGGCCCATTCCCACCGGCCAGGCAAAAGGCACGGTCGCCATGTGCAGCGTCTGCTCGATCTCGTCGATCAGGTCGAGTGGTTCACGCACTTCACGATCCATTTTGTTGACGAAGGTGAGGATGGGGGTGTTGCGCGCGCGGCATACTTCCAGCAGCCGCAGGGTCTGGGCCTCCACGCCATTGGCGGCATCGATCACCATCAGCGCTGCATCCACGGCGGTCAACACGCGGTAAGTGTCCTCGGAGAAATCCTGATGGCCCGGCGTATCCAGCAGGTTGATGACGCAGCCGCGGTATTCCATCTGCATCACCGAACTGGCCACGGAAATACCCCGCTGCTTCTCGATCTCCATCCAGTCGGAGGTTGCATGGCGGCTGGCCTTGCGCGACTTGACGCTGCCAGCGATGTGGATGGCGCCGGCAAACAGCAGCAGCTTTTCGGTGAGCGTGGTCTTGCCTGCGTCCGGGTGCGAGATGATAGCGAAGGTGCGCCGCCGCGTTGCTTCCTGGCTAATTGTCATGTCTCTGCGCCTTGCGGCTGTAAGGTAGATGTATTCTGCGACTGCGGATAAAGATGACAGCGCGCCGTATGGGTTGAACTGAAGTTGCTGCTCCCAGGATAAGTCTCGCGGCACACCGGCATGGCGTGGGGGCAGCGCGGATGAAAGTGGCAACCCGCTGGCGGGTTGGCAGGTGAGGGCAAATCCCCATGCAGGCGTATGACTTCACGTTTGGGATTAAGTTCGATTACCGGCACCGCCGACAGCAGCGCCTGGGTATAGGGATGTTTGGAATTGCCCAGCACTTCATCCACACTGCCCCACTCCACAATTCTTCCCAGGTACATCACGGCCACTTCGTCGGCAAGGTATTCCACCACCGAAATATTGTGCGTAATGAACAAATATGCGAGCCCCAGACTGGCCTGCAACTCCTTCAGCAAATTCAGAATCTGCGCCTGCACCGACACGTCCAGCGCGCTGGTGGGCTCGTCGCAAATCAGCAGCCTGGGGTTGACCGCCAGCGCACGGGCGATGGCGATACGCTGACGCTGGCCACCGGAGAATTCGTGCGGATAGCGCCATTTGGTTTCCGGCGGCAGCCCTACCCGTTGCAACAGCGCATCCACCTTTTGTCCCTGTAGCGACAGGGACTGCTGCCCGGCATGATCTGCCCTGTCATTATTCCTGATATTGAGCGCATTCATGCCCTCCTCGATAATGTCGATGATGCGCATTCGCGGATTGAGCGACGAATACGGGTCCTGGAAGATGATCTGGAACTCGGCACGCTTCTCGCGCAACTGCTTGCGTTCCAGCCCCACCAGCTCCAGCCCGTCGTAGCGCACGCTCCCCGCAGTGGGTGGGATCAATTGCAGGATGCCCTTGCCCACCGTGGTCTTGCCGCAACCTGATTCACCCACCAGTGCCAGGGTTCCGCCCTGCGGAATTGTCAGCGACACCCCGTCCACCGCTTTGACATATCCTGCCACCCGTTTCATCAGGCCCTTGTGGATGGGGAAGTGAACCTTGAGGTCAACGACGCGCAACAATTCGGAACTGGCGGCAGACTGCGCGGCGGGGATTCCCTGGGGAGCAGTTTCTGCTGCCTTGACCGAACTGGAATCGGAATGAAGCATCGATCCCGCAGTTTGATCAAAAAGATGACATCTGACTTGATGGCCGGCAACCACCGCGCTCCATCCCGGTGCCGTGGTGCGGCACAAATCCCAGGCATGGTCGCAGCGGTCGGCGAAACGGCAGCCAACGAATTCGCGCGACAGCGGCGGCACGCTGCCGCTGATCACCGCCAGCCCATGGTCACGCTTGTTTTTCCCCGGCAGCGAGGCAAACAATTTGCGCGAATAGGGATGTGCGGGGCTGCGGAAGAATTCTGCACGCGTCGCTGTTTCAACAATCTCGCCTGCATACATCACCGCCACCTTCTGTGCCATTTCCGCCACCACGCCCAGATCGTGCGTAATCAGCAGGATCGCCATGCCGCTGCGTTGCTGCAGATCACGCATGAGATCGAGCACCTGGGCCTGGATGGTGACATCCAGTGCAGTGGTGGGCTCGTCGGCGATCAGCAGTTCCGGCTCTCCGGCCAACGCCATGGCGATCATCACCCGCTGTTTCATTCCGCCGGAAAACTGGAACGGATATTCGGCCATGCGCCGTTCTGCGTCGGGGATTCCCACCTGATTCAATATTTCCAGCACGCGCTGTTGTTGCGCCGCACCGCTCAAATTGAAATGCCGCTGCAGCACTTCGCCAATCTGTTCTGCCACCGTCATCACCGGATTCAGGCTCAGCATCGGTTCCTGAAAAATCATGCTGATGCGCTTGCCGCGCACATTGCGCATGGCGGCTTCCGGCAGCAGCAGCAGATCCTCTCCACCTATCCTGATCGAGCCTGCAACGATTTCGCCCACCTCTGGCAGCAGTCGCATCACGGACAGCGCCGTCATGGACTTGCCGCAGCCAGACTCCCCCAGCAATGCGAAGGTTTCACCCTGCATGATCTGCAGCGTCAGCCCGTCTACCGCCCGCACCGGCGTGGCACCGGTGTGGAGCAGAGTTTCAAGATTGTCGATTTGCAGCAGCGGGTTCATGGCGAGCTGGAGTCCTTGGCTGCAGCGGCAACAGGCTTGCTTTCCGGGGTTTTCGCGCGTTCTGTGCGCCTCAGTTTTCCGGCTTTCAGCGACCAGGTGCGCACGCGCGGATTGAATGCATCCTGCACTGCATCGGCAAACAGATTGGCGCTCAGAACCAGCGCAAACATGAAGCCGAAAGCTGACAGCAGCGCCCACCACACCATCGGCTCGCGCGCCATTTCCAGGCGCGCGGCATTGATCATGGTGCCAAAACTGATCATGGAAGGATCAACGCCGACGCCGACATAAGACAGCACGGCCTCGGCCAGAACCAGTCCGCTGAAATCCATCACCGTGGCAATCAGCACGATATGCATCACATTGGGAAGAATGTGGCGGCTGATGATGCGCCAGTGGGAAACGCCAAACGCGTGCGCTGCCTGAATATATTCCATCTCGCGCAGCTTCAGGGTTTCACCGCGCAGCAGGCGGCATAAACCGGTCCAACTGGTGACGCCGAGGATGATGCAGAGAAACAGCAGACGCAGATCGGCACGTGCGGCGATGGTGTCGAACAGTTCGGGATGAGTCTCCATGTATACCTGCATCATCAATACCGCGGCCGCGATCAGCAATACGCCGGGAATCGAACTCAGCGTGGTGTAAATGTATTGAATCACGTCGTCCACCCAGCCACGGAAATATCCTGCCATGATGCCGAGCAGTAGCGCGAACGGCAGCATCATCAGCGTGGTGAGCGTGCCGATCACCAGCCCGGTGCGGATGCTCTTGAGTGATTGATAGAACACGTCCTGTCCCACCTTGTCAGTACCGAATATATGGTAGTGGGTGGACAACGCCAGCGCAGCGCCCAGCAGTGACAGTATCAGCACCAGCGTGAGCAGCACCGCGTTCCATGGGACTTCAGTCGCGCCGCGCCGGATGGCGGAGAGCGTAGGCAGAAACCCTGCGTTATCCTGGCGCGCCAATAACGCACCCAGCAAAACCACCAGCACGCACCAGCCAAGGAAACCCTGTGCTGCGCCCGCCACCGCCCGTTCGGCCACATCAGCGGCGAGTTCTACGTCAGGATTCTGCAAATGCGCTCCACCAAATTGCAGGCGCGGGAATTCCCTCACCTGTCCGCCATCCGACAGCTCGATGGTCTCTCTGGCGTAAAGTTGTGCGGCAAACGGTGCCGAATAGGTTTTTTCCACGCGTGTGCGCAATGGTTCGGCAATGACATCGAGCAGGCTCAGCACTTCTACGCTGTAAACTTTCTCGCTGTTGCCGCTGTTCTCGACCGCGGGACGAAAATGCACCGTATCGAGCAGTCCGATCGCAATAAAGAATATCAGCACCGTGAGTGCCGCCATGCCGCTCGCGCTATGCCCTACCCGCCGCCACGGCGCCAGCATGTGCTCGTTGCGCCGCACATACCAGACAAAGGCGAGCACCACCAGCACCAGCAGGTAGATGAGCGCGTCGGTCCAGAGAATGACGGGTTTGAAAAGCATGCTCATTCCAGCCTTATCCGGGGATCCACCAGCGTATAGGAGATGTCCGTCAGGATCAGTCCGATGATGTACAGCAACGATCCGAGGAACACCATGGCGCGCACTACGGCAAAATCCTGCGAATTGATCGCGTCGATGGTGTAACTCCCCAATCCGGGTATGCCGAAAAACGATTCGGCAATGAGACTGCCGAGGAACAGCAGGGGAATCACCACCACTGCACCGGTAAGAATCGGGATCATGGCGTTCCTGAGCACATGTCTGAACAGCACGATGCTTTCCGGCAAACCCTTGGCACGTGCGGTGCGGACATAATCCTTGCTCATTTCCTCCAGAAAAATGGTGCGATACCAGCGGGTGCTGGCACCAGCGCCGCTGATCACGCCGATGATGACCGGCAGCACCAGGAACTTGCCAGCATCGAGTCCGCTGCCATAGCCGGAAATGGGCACCAGATGCCACAGCTTGCTGATAAGAAATTGCCCGCCAATGATGTAGAACAGGCTGGAAATCGACATCAGTGCGACGCACAGCACCACCCCCCAGAAATCCACATAGGTGGCGCGAAAAAATGCCATCACCAGCGCAAACGTGATGTAGACGACCAATCCCAGCAGAAACACCGGCAGCGCAATGGCAAGACTCGGCAGCATGCGTGATTTGATTTCGTGGGCAATGTCGCGCCCGTCATCAGCACGCCCGAAATCAAAAGCGAACATGGCTGCCGATTTTTCGAAAAAAATGGTATGCGTGAATTTTGCCGCGCCCACTTCGCTATCGTTGAGCATCAGCGGCTTGTCGTAGCCCCGCTCATGCTTCCATTTTTCGATGGCCTCGGGAGTGACACGCTTGATGCCCAACTGCATCCGCGCCATGTCGTCGGGCGTGTTGACGACAAAGAACAGGGTGAAGGTGATCAGATTCACGCCGATCAGGATCGGGATGGCGTAGAGCATGCGGCGAATGATGTAATTAAGCATTGCCTGCTCCCGCTTCCTGCGCAGCGGGCAAGGCTTGCCTCGTGCCCGTGCCCTGCTCCCTGCGGCGATATGCGATTATCGCGGGAACCAGGCTCGCCACCAGCGCCAGCATTCCCAGCACCGCAGGCCACAGTACCGGTCTATTCCATTCGCGCCGCTTCTGTTCGCGCAGACTGCCGTCTATGCGGAAATATTTGATGTTATTGTTCGACAGCTTGTTGGGTTTCACATTGCCATACCAGGCGTGGTACAGCCCGTAATCCTTGGGATGGTATCCCCACAGCCAGGGCGCATCGTGCCGCAGGATATCGATCATGTGATCGATTATTTTCTGGCGCTTGGGGCTGTCCTCCATGTTCTTCATCCGCTCGAACAGTCGGTTGTATTCGGGGTTGTTATAATTGGCCGCATTCTGGCCGTCGTTGTCGACCTTCCGTTCCGCGCCGCTCAGCAGGATCAGAAAATTCTCCGGATCGGGATAATCGGCATTCCAGCCCCACTCGAAAATCTGTGCATTGCCCTTGCGTATCTTGTCCTGAAAACGATTGTAGTCGGTGCTGCGCACCACCAGTTGAATGTTGAGTTTCTGGAATTGCTTGCGCATCCAGTCGAGACTGGATTTGTCGTCGGCGCCACGGGAGGTCACATCGAAATACAACACCAGCGGCGCACCGGTCTTGGCATCCATCCCGTTGGGATAACCCGCCTCGGCCAGCAACACCTTGGCAATTGCAATCGGTTTGCGCTGTGGTCGGTCGTGCACCCAGTCATACACCACCGGGTTGACGCCTTCCTTGCCGTCACGATGACCGAAAATGCCCGGCGCAATCGGCCCCTGCGCCGGGATGCCGCGGCCATTGGCGAAGATTGAAACGTACTCTTCATAATCTACTGCAATGGAAATGGCCTGCCGCAATTTTCTGGCAGACTTGGAAAGCCCGCCCACTACCGGGTCCAGCATGTTGAATCCCATGTAGTAGGTGGAAGTCGCGACCTCCGTCTCCAGTCGGATGCCCTGGGCCTTCATCGCCTCGGTCACGGTCGCCTCCCCCTGCCCCGTCAGTTGCACGGCTTGATCGAAGCTGTCGGAGCCGATTCCGGATGCATCATAGTAACCTTGCAGAAATTTGTTCCAGCGCGGGATGCTTTCCTTGTCACGGCTGAATATCACCCGGTCGATGAAAGGCAATGATTTGCCCGCATCTGCCAGCAAACCTGCCTGCTCGTCTTTTGGCATTCCCTCGGACGGATAAGTCTCACCATGAAAATTGGGATTCTTCTCCAGTATCATCACCCGATTGGGATCATTCTCGGTGAGCATGTAAGGTCCGGTGCCAACCGGATACCAGTCAAGCGTGATGTTCTTTTCCGCCAATCCCGGCTGAGTGTAGAAACGTTCTGCCTCCCATGGAATCGGCGCGAAAAAAGGCATCGCCAGCCAGTACATGAACTGCGGGTACTTGCCCTTGATCTTGATGCGGTAAGTATAAGCATCCACCACCTGCGCACCTTCCAGCGGATAGCTGTGCAAATCCAGATAACCGTCTTTGCCTTGCTGCCCGGATTGCACTTCGGCTGCCGTCTTCAAGGTCGCGGAATATTCCTTGAGACCGACGATGTAATCCGACATCAAACCGAGAATCGGTGAGTGCAGCCTGGGATGCGCCAGCCGCTTGATCTCGAATACATAATCTTCCGCAGTCAACTCGCGCGTGCCGGTACGGGAAAAATCGCCAAGCTTGTAAACCTCAGCCAAATCCTTGGCAGTCAAATTGTGATAAAGGAATTGTCCCTGCTCATTTTTGGCGAATGCCGGATGCGGCTGATAGCGAATGCTAGAGCGAATGGAAATTTCATAAATCGTATAAGCGATTTGCGCAGCATCAGCATCGTCCGGCAACTGCGCGCCATCTTTGTCGAAATACTGCGCCACCGGCATCTTCGCCACTGTTGCCGGAATCAGCGTATACGGACGTTTCAGATAATGATATTGCAGCGGCGGTTCGTAAATCTGCGCAGTCAGCAGAATTTCGTTGGAACTGTATGACTGCACCGGATCAAGATGTTTGGGACGTTCTGCAAACGCACTATAGAGGATATTTTTTCCTGCATCGGCGGCGGGATAGGGACTATTCCAGGGGTTGCCGCCACAGGCGGACAGCAAAGCCACAAGCGGCACCAACAGGTATTTGAACGAAGCCTTCATTGGTTTGATAGTTTAGCGCAAATACCGGGTACAGGGTGGTTGGAAAGGCCATGAACCCAGTCGATCTTCCTATGACTCTTCAGATCCGGCAGGCCTTGGGCTATAATTTGCCGGACTCCTCAACCGTCATAAGGATATAACGTGGGATTTCTCGCCGATAAACGCATTCTCATCGCCGGACTGCTCAGCAATCGCTCCATCGCTTACGGCATCGCCAAAGCAATGCAACGCGAAGGCGCGCAACTTGCCTTCACATATCAAGGAGAGGGGGTACGCGAGCGGGTTGGGAAACTTGCTGCCGAATTCGACAGTGATTTGCTGTTTTCCTGCGATGTCGCTAGCGACAGCGAAATCAGCCAGTGCTTCGACGATCTGGGGAAACGCTGGGACGGTCTTGATGGCATTGTGCACTCCGTCGCTTTCGCCCCGCGCGAAGCATTGAGCGGGGACTACCTGGAAAGTGTGAATCGCGAAGCTTTCCGCATTGCCCATGATGTCAGCTCCTACAGCTTCGCTGCGCTGGCAAAAGCCGGGATGCCGCTGATGCAAGGCAGAAATGCTGCACTGCTGACACTCACTTACCTCGGCGCAGTACGGGTCATGCCAAATTACAACGTAATGGGACTGGCCAAGGCAAGTCTTGAAGCCAATGTGCGCTTCATGGCATCCAGTCTTGGTCCCAAAGGAATACGCGTCAATGCGATTTCAGCCGGCCCGATCAAAACTCTGGCGGCAGCGGGTATCGGTAATTTCGGCAAGCTGCTGAGCTATACCGAGAAAGTTGCGCCGCTACGGCGTAATGTTTCTATTGGGGAAGTCGGTAATGTTGCGGCCTTCTTGTGCAGCGATCTGGCCAGCGGGATTACCGGGGAAATTACCTATGTCGATGCCGGATTCAATACGGTCGCTTTCGACATCAGCGAGCCATGAGCGTGGCTCGTTCGGGTTTCACTGATTCAACTCAGAATCTTATTTTTTTACCGTCACGTCGGATCGTTGTCTGATCCCCGCAAGAGTAGCTGCGAGCTCTTCCTGGGCAAGCAACTGTTGCAACTGCCTGCCAAAGGCCTTGCGCTTGGCTTCATCCGCAGGCGCTGGTTCGATTACACGGCCAATACGGAGCAGAGTAAAACCGCCTTGAGGATTGACCACTCCAGCATAGGATGGCAATCCGGTTGACCCGGCTTTGAAAATTGCGCGCAAGGTTTCATTGTCCATACCTTGCGGTTGCTGGCGAGAAACCTGCTGCACCGGACCCCACGCAACCATGCTGTTTTCGCCTTTTTGCAACCGTGCGAGCTTTTCCCTGCCTTCCTTGACAGCCGTCTCAGCCGCTTGCTGGCGGATCACGAGCATGGTGATTTCATCTTTTGCCGCTGCCATGGAACGCATGGCTGCCGGCCTGTGATTCAATACTCTCGCCACAACCAGGGTATTGGGTGTAACCTCGACCACCTCGGTGTTACGCTTGTTCTTGATCGCATCTTCCGAGAATATTGCTTGCAATAGCCTGCCATTGGTCAAATAGGGGAGTTCCCCCTCTTTCCTGCTGACCCAGTCACTCTGCCGGATAGATAACTTGAATTTCTCTGCAGCCGGCTGCAGGCTGTCGCTCTGCTCATACACCATGTTGCCAAAGCCTTCGGCCATTTCGCCAAATGTCTTCTCGGCTTTTTGTTTCTTCAATTCCTGCTCAGCCTGGTTTTTTACTTCGTCAAAACTTACTGCCTTGCCGGCTTTTATCGCAGAGAGCTTGATGATGTGAAAACCGAAGTCTGTCTGGATCGGCCCGCGAATTTCTTCCGGCCTCATCTGAAAAACCGCATCCTCGAAAGTCTTGACCATCATGCCGCGTCCGAAGAAACCAAGATCACCACCTTTGACCGCCGAGCCGGGATCCTGAGAATGCTGCCTGGCGAGATCAGCAAAGCTTTGCGGCGCCTGTTTGACCTGTATCAGCAACTGTTCCGCCTTGGCGCGCGCTGCAGCTTTGTCCGCATCCGATGCGGTGGCTGGCACACTTATCAGAATATGGCTGGCCTGGCGCTCTTCCGGCTGGCCAAATCCATCCTTGTGCTCTTCGAAATACTTCCTGGTTTCGTCGGCATTCACCTGTATCTGTTTGGCCAATTCATCCAATGACAACACCAGATACTCGACACGCACCTGCTCTGGTACCTGAAACTCGGCCTGGTGACGCTCGTAATAGGATTTGATAGCGGCGTCATCCGGTCTCATCAGTGCCAGGAATTGCTCCGGCTGGATTCGAACCAGACTGACTTCACGTTGCTCCTCGCTCAAGCGCATGACCCTCTCCGCCATGGTGTCCGGCACAAAGCCATTCCTGGTATAGGCATCAATCAGTTGCTGTTGCTGCATCTCCTGCCGCACCCGTGCTTCAAACACCAGCGGGGTCATCCCTTGTTCACGCAGGAGCTCTTCATAGCGCTTATTGGAAAACGCACCATCCTGCTGGAATGCCCCAATGCCCTGGATCACGTCCACCAATTGTGGGTCCAGTACAGTCAGGCCAATGCGTGCTGCCTCCTGCTTCAGCAAGCGCTGCTGAATCAGCCTGTCCAGCACTGCAGACCGCACTTCCGGGTTGTCCTGCATGGAGGCATCCTCTCCGGTGCCGCGCATGCTTTCCTGCTGGTTGCGCATCGCCTGGTCGAGTTCCTGGCGCTGAATCTTTTCGCCGGCCACCAACGCAATCTGATCCTCACCATCGCTGCGATACGACTCAACTCCCCAGAACAGGAATGGCAAGGTCGCCAGTACCAGGATGAATTGAACCACACCTTTCTTTTTATGAACGAAATCAAACACTGTTGGAATCCAGGAAACGAATAAAAAGGGCGAACTTGCGTTCGCCCTGGTTTAGCGCAAAATTTGGCGGAGTGGACGGGACTCGAACCCGCGACCCCCGGCGTGACAGGCCGGTATTCTAACCAACTGAACTACCACTCCTGAAACCTGTGGAATAACGGCTGGTGGGTGCTGACGGGGTCGAACCGCCGACATTCGCCTTGTAAGGGCGACGCTCTACCAACTGAGCTAAGCACCCTACTCCGGAAAAGGCGCTAGTTTACTGCATCCTTGAGTGCCTTGCCAGGGCTGAATTTCGGAACCTTGGCTGCTTTGATCTTGATTGCTGCACCAGTACGGGGGTTGCGGCCAGTGCGAGCTGCGCGTTTGCCCACTTTGAAAGTTCCAAATCCGACCAAGGTAACACTTTGTCCTTTTTTAAGAGCGGCTTTAATCGCGGACAATGTCCCGTCCAGTGCATTACCTGCCGAAGCCTTCGAGATGTCGGCAGATTTAGCGATGGCATCAATGAGTTCAGATTTATTCACGTAATTCCCCTTTCGTTATTGGTAAGAAAGTTACAGGAAAACCCTGCAACTGCTTTTATATCAAGCCATTTGGGCTTGGTCAAGCAATTGTGAAAATATTTTCGGTAATTTTTTATTATAAAAAATATTTTGCCAACGCACATAAAATAGCAAAAACACATTCAATTCCTCACTCTATGTAAGTTACGTTTTATCTTCATACCGTTACTTGGTCTCCCTCATTCCCCATTTCTTGCTCGTGTCGCGCAAGAAATTCTTTAGTACTATCGATACCGCGTAACTGTAAAACGTAATTCCGTACTGCTGCTTCTACCAGCACTGCCAGGTTACGTCCCGCGACAACCGGGATGATGACCTTGCGGATATTAACGCCCATAACACTTTCGTTGACATCGTTGATTGGCAGTCGCTCCAGCGAGTTAGGATCTGCACTACCGGGTTTTAGTAAATGCACAATCAGCTTCATGCTTTTCCGCCGGCGTACTGCAGTCTCACCAAAAATGGTCCGAATATTCAGCACCCCCAGTCCGCGCACCTCAAGGAAATCACGCAGCATCGGTGGGCAACGTCCTTCCAGGGTTTCTGGTGCAATGCGGCGGAGTTCCACCACATCATCTGCCACCAGGCCGTGGCCGCGACTCACCAGTTCCAGCGCCAATTCACTCTTGCCGACGCCACTTTCGCCGGTAATCATTACTCCCATTCCCAGCACGTCCAGAAGTACGCCATGCAGAGTGGTGGGTGGTGCCAGTACGCGTCCCAGGTAGGTGCGCAACAACCAGATCACTTCCAGACTGGAACACGGTGAACGCAGCAAAGGAATGTGAGTGGCATCGGCCAATGCACGTAGCGAGGCCGGTACAGTTGCACCGCCTGCGACAATGACACACGCTGTACTGCTTTGGGCAAGTTGCTGCATATTCTGCTGCAAGAACACAGGATCAAGCTGTTTGAGATAATCAGTTTCGATGTCACTCAATACTTGTACCCAGTTAGGGTGAATGAAATTGAGATGGCCGACTACCCCTTGAGAAGACTGAGCGATGGTTTCGTCGTCGAGTTGTCTATCGCTACCGTCCCTGCCCGCTTCCCAGGTCAGATCCAGTTTCTCCCGTTTGTCCTCAACTAGCTGTGCGATGCTGATCTGGGGCATTTGGCGTCCAGTTGGAAATAAGTTGATAGACCTCCGCCGCGTCCTTGCCGGTCAGCAGACTTTCACGGAAATTCTTGTCGCTGAACATTTGCGCCAACTCGCTCAGAATCTGCAAGTGCTGATCAGTGGCTTTCTCCGGGACCAGCAGGATGCAGATCAGACTAACTGGCCTGCCGTCCGGCGCATCGAATGGAATCGGCTCCTTCATGCGGATAAACGCTGCTGCAGCATCGCGTAGCCCCTTAATTCTGCCATGTGGAATTGCCACACCTTGACCGAGGCCGGTAGAACCGAGTTTTTCGCGCGCAAACAGGCTATCAAACACCTGGCTGCGTGCAATGTGCAAAGTGTTTTCGAACAATAGTCCAACCTGCTCGAATACGCGTTTCTTGCTGGCGGCATCCAATTCTACAATAACGTTAGATGGGGGAAGTAACTTTGCGATGAGGTTCATAAAGATAAATTATGCTTCGTTCAATTCGATCAAATTCGTTGAGTGCCAGCAGCAGGCTGGCTTTCGCCACTACCTCAATTACTCCAATTACAGTGACTCGTCGTCCTTTAACGGCACAGCATTATTGCGGCGATTCGCGGTTTTTTCCTTGTGCTTGAGTATCTGCCGGTCGAGTTTGTCCACCAGACTGTCGATGGAAGCATACATGTCGGCGCTGTCGGTTTCGACAAAAATATCTTTGCCGCGTACATGTACGCTGGCCTCCGCCTTCTGCTTAAGTTTTTCCACCGACAGAATCACACTGACATCAATTACGTGATCAAAATGGCGCGTAATCTTGTCCATCTTGGAAGTAACGTAATCACGCATGGCTGGGGTGATTTCTACATGGTGACCGGTAAGGTTGAGATTCATCATGCCTCCTTGGCTTGTTGGGTTAAAACGACTTACGAAGACTAACTGGTGGAATCTGCATGGACTCACGGTATTTCGCAACCGTGCGCCGGGCAACCACGATGCCCTGTTGTCCAAGAATTCCAGAAATCTGGCTATCGCTTAGTGGTTTTTTCACATTCTCGCCATGCACAAACTGCTTGATCAGAGCACGAATCGCTGTAGCAGAGCAAGCCCCGCCGGTGTCAGTCGCAACATGGCTGCCGAAAAAATACTTCAGTTCGAATATACCGCGCGGTGTACGCATGAATTTCTGCGTAGTCACGCGAGAAACGGTGGATTCATGCAAATCCAATGTATCTGCTATTTCCCGCAGCACTAACGGGCGCATGGCGACCGCACCGTGTTCGAAGAATTGCCGCTGGCGTTCGACTATGGCACAAGATACCTTCAGGATGGTGTCGAAGCGCTGTTTCACATTCCTGATGAGCCATTTGGCTTCCTGTAGTTGACTGCTTAGCCGTTGTGCCGAATCATCATGACTCTGCTTCAAGATGGAAGCATAGTAGCGATTGATTCCAAGGCGCGGCATCACTTCCGGATTAAGGTTGGCTACCCAGGCACCACCGGATTTGGTCACAATCACGTCAGGCACAATATAGCGAGCCACCGCAGTGCTGAAAATAGAACCAGGCTTGGGATTCAGGTGAGTGACAAGATACTGGATTGAGCGCAGGCAATCATCATCGCAATGCAATGATTTCTTGATCAGACGGAAATCCCGTGATGCCAGACTTTCCAGATGACTGGTTACCAGCAGCAGCGCCTGCTCGCGGTAGGGCGTATCCTCCGGCAGAGCGCGCAGTTGCAGCGCCAGACATTCCCCCAGATTACGGGCGCCGACACCTGGCGGTTCCAGATGTTGTAAATATTCGAGCGCAATGTGTAAATCATCGAGGTCTATTTCAAGTTCTGGCGGCAGCAGACTGACAAGCTCTTCCAGATCCTGAGTGAGATAACCATCATCATCCAGACCATCTATCAGCAAGCCTACAATCCTTCTATCGCGCTCGGTAACCTGACTAAGACTGATCTGCAGATTGAGATGCTCACGCAGACTGATGGGTTCGGCTGCTTGTTGCGGGAATTCATGTTCATCATCGTCATCGCGCGCGCCGCGAGAACCACCATCACCTTCAAACCAATCTGACTCGTCGATCAGGTTTGTTTTCGTCTCGGCGTCATCCTCGGCGGCAGGTGTATTTACCGTGGACTCACCCTGCGATTCCGACAACTCTTCCGCTGGCAACGGCGACGGATTATCGGGCTGGAAGCCCTGATATTCCGCGCTGTCATCAAGTTCCAGGAGGGGGTTCTCCTGCGCCATGCGCTCTATCTCCTGATTCATCTCAAGCGTCGAAAGTTGCAGCAACCTTATGGATTGTTGCAGCTGCGGGGTGAGTGTCAGGTGTTGCGATAGCTTGAGCTGGAGGGTAGGTCTCATAATTTTGGAGAAACAACGGACAACCACAGATTCGAGCAGATCGAATCCTTATTTTCACAGCCGAAAATGTTCTCCCAAGTACACCTTTCTTACGTTTTCATTATAAATGATTTCATCAGGTTTGCCGCTTGCCAGTACAGCGCCCTGGTTGATAATGTAGGCGTGGTCACAAATTCCTAATGTTTCTCTGACATTGTGGTCGGTAATGAGCACACCAATATCGCGTTCCTTGAGAAAGTGAATGATTTTCTGGATGTCCAGCACAGCAATAGGATCCACGCCCGCGAATGGCTCGTCCAGCAGGATGAAGCGAGGCTGTGTTGCCAGTGCCCGAGCGATTTCTACACGACGGCGCTCGCCCCCGGACAGACTAATGGCCAAGTTGTCGCGCAAGTGACTGATGTGTAAATCATGCAGCAAATCATCCAGGTGCTGTTGCATTTCATAAGAGTCGTAATCCTGCAATTCCAGTACTGCAGAAATATTGTCCGCCACTGAAAGCCGTCGAAAGATTGACGCATCCTGCGGCAGATAACTCAAGCCCAGACGGGCGCGATGATGAACCGGCATCTGGCTCAAATCATGCCCGTCCAAGTATATGCTGCCACCGTCCAGCGGCACCAATCCCACCATCATGTAAAAGCAGGTAGTCTTGCCCGCACCATTGGGGCCGAGTAAACCGACCACTTCACCGCTGGCGACGGAAAGCGATACATCTTGCACCACGGTACGTGACTTATAATGTTTTTCTAGGTTATCAACTTTAAATTCGCTCATTTCTTCAAGACTCGGGTTCCGGGGGGGCGGGATTGCGCTCCTACTGACTCTCGGTCGCCGGATTCTCCTGTTTGTTCTTCGGTTGGATCACTATCCGTACCCTGCCGGCAGGGCTGGTTTGGGTATCTGTCTTTTCATTGCCACCCGTTACCTGAAAGAATTCGCTGACCGCATCGTAGGAAATGTAGTCCCCCTCGACCTCGTCCTGCCCACGCTTCAAACGCGCTTTCTTGAAAAGTTGCACCTTGTCCGCCTTGCCGTCATATTCCATACGTTCGCTCCAGCCTTCAATGTATTCATCTTTGCCATCGCGTTTCTGCCGGAAACTGACGAGATTACCGAAGGCGGTGGCGTGCCGGAATCCACTGGCATCTTCCTTCACTACCATTTTATCGGCGCGTATGATCAGGGTGCCTTGAGTGAGCACTACGTTGCCGGTGAACACGCTAGTCCGGTTGGCGTTCTCCACGGTGGCGCGGTCGGCCTCCAAGTGGACTGGTTTGTCGCGATCGGCTCGCTCAGCCAGAGCGTGACCGGAAGACAGCAATACCAGCAACAATATGACAGAAAATGATTTCATGCGTACCTTATGAATAGATTGGGATGCGACCGGCCACCTAGCGTTCTTTATTATGAACGACTTTTACCTGTGACAATAACCGGGTGACATTAGCACGGTTGTCCAGTTCCATTCCGACAGCATTGATGGTGGTATTCCCTTCGGTGATGGTCACGGCTTTATCGGTTCGGGCGATGTCATCATCGGGAATGATGCGCAAGGAACTAGTGACCATGGTCGCCTTATTCGAACCGTTACCCGCATTACGCAACAACGTGACATTCCCGCTGAGATAGACATCATCATTGCCGCCAGACAGATCTCCCTGATCCGCTTTTATTTGTACCGCGGGTTTACCGGGAGTGGCGTTGACAAGACGGGGCTGCTCCAGATGAGTACTATCGTCGTCTGAATAATGCAACATCTTTTTCGCAAAAAGTTTATAGCGCGCCACTCCGTCTTGATCCGTACGGATAACCAAGAGGCCTTCCAGCATGTAATCGGGGTCGCGGTGTAAACCACTACTTTCCACAATCACTGGTGGCCGTACTACTCTATCCAGCCAGAATGTCGCCGCTGCCAGCAGGATCAGCAAGGCCAGAGGAAGCTTGGGAAGAGCAGCAAGTCTAGCAGGGAGATGTTTGATCATTTAAGGTACGCCGCCTGTTGCGCGTGCAGGGTATCCTGCGCCAGCATTATCATTTCGCAGACTTCGCGCACCGCACCGTGTCCGCCTTCAAGACAGGTGACATAATCCGCATGTTTTTTCACCAATGCAGGGGCAGCAGGCACGCAAACGGGAAGGCCACAGCGCAGCATCACCGGCAAATCCACCAAATCGTCGCCGACATACGCGCAGACGGAAGCATCCAGTTCCAGCTTCACCAACAACTCCTCGAATACCTGCAGCTTGTTTTTTGCACCCTGATAGACGAGTGTGATGCCCAGATCTTGCGCCCGCAACGCAACACAACGCGATTCTCTGCTAGTGATAATAGCAAGCTCGACCCCGCTTGCCTTGAGCATTTTCATGCCGTGACCGTCATGACTGCTGAACGTCTTGATTTCCTCGCCGCTAGCCATGAAATGAAGACTGCCGTCGGTCAGCACTCCGTCCACGTCGAAAATGACCATCCGGATTTTTCTTGCCTTTCCCAGTACCGCTTGCATCGATATTCCAATAGGATAGCCCAGAGGATGCTCAAACGGGCAAGATCATCTCGGTCACTCCCGAGGCGGGTCTGTGGCACCGGGTGATCAAGCCCACTTGCCAAGCGCAATTCAGCATGCTGATGGCGCCGAACGCTTGTCCTAATCCTGATTCCCGATTGTCCACGGAAAAATTATACCAGAACTCAACTGTCACCCCCCCAATACGAGCAGGACCCTGACGCACGATACAGAAAATGAAGCGTCAAAAGAATGGAAAAACCAGGCTGATGTTAAAGATATGCTTTTGACAACCCACTCCGCCAAGTGGGATGTAACCGCCATATCTGCCTTGGCAACCAGCTCTATTCCGGATCTCTATCATCGTCTTCATCGGCATTGCGGTCACCAGAAACCTTAATAGTGCCAGCGATGAAGACCGTTTGAATAATGGTTCTTCTCGCATTTGAAGCACTTTATTCAAAGAGAACTTTTGTATCGGGGTGTGAATCGGTATAATGCTCAGCCTCCGGGTCGTTAGCTCAGCCGGTAGAGCAGCGGACTTTTAATCCGTTGGTCGCGAGTTCAAATCTCGCACGGCCTACCAAACATCTTAGGGCTCGGTAAATTACCCAGTCCCTAACCGCTTTCTGTTACATACCCGAACTTGAAAAGTTTGCCGCCCTCTTTGCCTTACGTTGCTCCAACCTGGCTCCCGGGGGGTAATGCGCAAACCATCTACCCCTATCTGCTGCCCGTACCTCTGGTTGCTTACCAGCGCGAACGCTGGGAACTGGATGATGGAGATTTCATTGATATTGACTGGCTGGACAACACCGCTGGTGCGCCGCTGGTAGTGTTGTTTCATGGACTTGAGGGTGGCTCGTGCAGTCATTATGTCCTGAGCATCATGGGAGCACTGCGGGACCGCGGCTGGCGCGGTGCGGTAGTGCATTTTCGCGGTTGCTCCGGATCGCCCAACCGATTGCCGCGTGCTTATCACGCCGGAGATTCGGCAGAAATCAACTGGATATTACGCCGGATTAGCGACCAAAACAGAAAGAATCACCCCTCCATTCCGCTCTACGCGGTCGGCGTATCGCTGGGCGGCAATGCTTTGCTGAAGTGGCTCGGTGAGCAAGGCGATCAAGCCTGCCGG
>Ga0209253_10000368_pt1 | contig 37844 bp, 35 predicted proteins | sample FrelakmetBRP12BR_FD_187145 | JGI IMG/M metagenome (GOLD analysis project Ga0209253, IMG submission 187145) | Freshwater lake sediment microbial communities from the University of Notre Dame, USA, for methane emissions studies - BRP12 BR (SPAdes)... | ecosystem: Environmental > Aquatic >... | reverse complement strand
CGAATTCGCGGCACAGGCCGAGCAGGCGCGTGTTGATGAGGCCGTTCAACACCATGCAGGCGACGTCGATCGCGCCGCCGTCGGTGACGCGACGCCCCTGCACCATGCGCGTCTCGACGCCGAGTTTTTTCGTCACCTCGTCGAGCTGCGGGCCGCCGCCGTGCACCAGCACCACGCGGATGCCGAGGTGGTGCAGGATCGCAACCTGCTCCATGAAGCCGCGCATGGCCGCGCCGTCGCGGAATGCGCCGCCGCCGGTCTTGATGACGAAGACCTTGCCCTTGTACATGTGGATGTACGGCGCCGCGCCCCTGAGCGCGCGCACGGTCACGGCCTGTTCACCCTTGTGTCCGATCATCCCTATTACCCCTTGAGCAGTCTGTACAGCACCGCCATCTGCACGGTCATGCGGTTGGCGGCTTCCTGGACCACGCGGCTGCGCGGTCCGTCGAGAACTTCGTCCGCGACGGCGACGTTGCGCCGCACGGGCAGGCAGTGCATGAAGTGGCAGTCCGTCCGCGCCGGGCGGAACCAGTCCTCGCGGACCTGCCACCCGGCGAGCGGCTCGCGCAGCTTGGCCTCGGCCTCCGCGTTGCCGTAGCACGCGGCCGATCCCCACTCCTTGGCGTAGAGCACCTGGGCGCCGGCGAGCGCGGCCTCGCGGTCGCTGGTCTCGCTCACCACGCCGCCCGAGGCGGCCGCGGCCGCGCGGGCCCTGGCCATGACGGCATCGGGCAGGGCGTAGCCCTCGGGACGCAGTACCACGACCTCCATGCCGCGCTGCGCGGCCATGTGCACGGTGGCCGCAGGCACCGCGAGCGGCAACGCGCGCGGGTGATGAACCCAGGAGAGCACGAACTTGCCTGTGCGTGGCACCTTGATGTCGTCCATCGTCTTCCAGTCGGCGAGCGCCTGGCAGGGATGGTTCATCGCCGATTCCATGTTTACGAGCGGCTTGCCGCACAGCTCCGCCATGGCGAGGAACTGGGTCTCGGCGATGTCGGCGGCCAGGTCCTTGCCTTCGGCAAACGCGCGGATGCCGAGCGCGTCGCAGTAAGAGGCGAGCACCGGGATCGCCTCGCGCACGTGCTCGGCCGCGCCGCCGTTCATGACCGCGCCGTGGCGCGTCTCGAACTGCCAGGTGCCCTGCCCAGGCGTGACGACGAAGGAGGTCCCGCCGAGACGCATCATGCCGGCCTGGAACGAGGCGAGCGTGCGCAGCGACGGGTTCATGAACAGCAGCCCGAGGATCTTCCCCGCGAGCGCGCCAGGTTCCGGTCGCTCCTGCAGTCGGCGCGCGAGCGCGACGAGGTCGTCCACCTGGTCGCGGGTAAGGTCGGCGAGGTCGAGGAAACGTTTCATTGGGATCGGTTGGTCAATTTCGCCAGCGGTTCGTGACTAGCGGATAGCGGATAGTAAGACGGGGCGGTGGCACTGTTCACTGCACTGCTCACTCGATCAGGCGGGGAGGGAAGAGAGCGCGTCGCGGAGCTGCGCGATGTGCGTCTCCTCGATCACATAAGGTGCGAGCACGCGTACCACGTGCGGGTCCGCGCTCGTGCCGGTCAGGATGTTGCGCTCGAGCAGTTCGCGCTGCACGTCCTTCGCGGGCCGTCGCGTGCGCAGTCCCGCGAGCAGGCCGGCGCCCTGCACGGACTCGACCGGGCCCACGACGCAGCTCTCGCGCAACTGCTGCGAGCGCCGGCGCACGTTGCCGAGGAGTCCCTCGCTCTCGATGATGTCCACCACCGCCTCGATGAGCGCGCAGGCCATCGGCCCACCGCCGAAAGTCGTGCCCAGGTCGTCGGTTGCGAGGTGAGCGGCGACGTGGTCGGCCATGAGCAGCGCCGAGCAGGGAAACCCCGCGCCCAGCGCCTTGGCCGTGGTGATCATGTCGGGCGCGATGCCGTGCATGTTCGCCGCGAACGGGAAGCCCGTGCGGCCCATGCCGCACTGGACTTCGTCGAGGACGAGCAGTGCGCAGGTCTCGCTGCACCTTGCCCGGAGCGCCGTCAGGAACTCGCTGCCCAGGTCCACTGCGCCCGCGACTCCCTGCACAGGCTCGACGATCACCGCCGCCGTGTCGGTACCGACGGTGCGGGCAATCGCCTCGAGGTCGCCGCGCGGGATGAACTCCACGTCGAAAGGCGCCTGCGGAAACCCGTACCACTTTTTCGCGGCGCCCCAGGTCACCGCGCCCGCAGCCGCAGTCCGGCCGTGGAAACTGCCTTCGACGGCCACGACCTTGCGGCGGCCGGTGATCCGGAGCGCGAGCTTGAGCGCGTTCTCGTTCGCCTCGGCGCCGGTGTTCACGAAGAAGACCGTGTTGAGCCCGAGGCCCGCGAACCGGGCGAGCCGCGTCGCCGCGCGCTCGCGCACCTCGAGCGGCACGGCATTGCTCTGGAAGAGCAGGGACTTCGCCTGCTGCTCGAGCGCAGCGAGCCAGCGCGGGTGCGAGTAGCCGAGTGCGGCGACCGCGTGGCCACCGTAGAGGTCCAGGATCCTGCGGCCGTCACGGGTGTGAAGGTGCACGCCCTCGGCGCCCGTGACGTCGAGCGGCCATTGGGCGTAGACCGGCGCGAGGTGATCGGCCGGCGGCGCCCACGCGGCGGGCGCGGCGGAAGTCGGGGTCGCTTCGGTCATGCGGTCACGTCCATCCGGCCGCGGGGAGCATCAGCCCGGCGGTCTCCTCATGCCCGAGCATGCGGTTCATCCATTGCACGGCGCCGCCGGCCGCACCCTTGGTCAGGTTGTCGATCGCGCACATTACGACCACGTTGCGGCCGCGCGCGACCCCCGAGAGCTCCGCGAAGTTGCTGGCCACCACGTCCTTGATGCGCGGCGGCTCGCCGCCGACGCGCACGAACACCGACTGGTCGTAGTACTCCCTGAGCGCGGCCACCAGCTCGTGGGTCGTGAGTGGTTCGCGGACGACCGCCTGCACCGTGACGTAGATGCCCCGGGCGAAGGGTCCCGAGTGCGGTACGAAGTTGAACTCGGCCTCGACGCCGGTGGCCGCCAGTGCCAGCGCCGTGATCTCCGGCACGTGGCGGTGAGAGAGCGCGCTGTACGCGTACAGGTCCGAGTGCCGCTGCGGGTGGTGCGTCCCGGCGGTCGGCTGGCGGCCCGAGCCGGTGCTGCCGGTCACGCCCGTGACGAAGACGCGTGGCTCGGCGAGTCCGAGCGAGAGGAGCGGTACGCTCGCGAGCAGCACGGCGGTCGCGAAGCATCCGGGATGCGCGACATGTGGCGTCGCGAGGGCGTTCAGGTGCTCGGGCACCGCGCAGGTGAACTCCGCGAGGCGCGAGGGCGCTCCGTGCGGGTGCTTGTACACCGCTTCGTACGCGTCCGCGGTCGCGTAACGGAAGTCGGCCGAGATGTCCACGACGCGCGGCCGTGTCCCCGCCTGCTCGGCCGTGGAGAGCAGCCGGTCCACGAGTGCGGCAGACACTCCGTGCGGCGCGGCCGAGAACACCGCCGTCACGGGATTGGCGGCGACGTACTCGAGCACCTCGTCGTGCCCGGCGAACCGCAGGTGCGGCAGCACTGGCTGGAGGTGGCGGAAGAACTGGGCCACCGGCTCGTCGGGCTGGCTGTCGGATGCGACCGCCGCGACGTCCAGGTAAGGGTGTCCGGCGATGAGGCGCAGGAGCTCGCCGGCCACGTAGCCGGTGCCGCCGAGCACCACGGCGGGGATGCGCGCGCTCATTCCGACGCCACTCCCGTGGCCTGTGCCCCGAGGCCGAGGCTTTCGATGATGTGGTCGCCGAGTGCCGCGCCGGAGGACATCGCGTTCAACGCGCGCACGCCCATCTGTTCCTCGATGATCTTGACGCCGACCGCGTTGTCGGTGGCCGGGCCGGTCACCGCGCAGGGCTCGATGCCGAAGCGCTCGCGCAGCAGCTTCACGCCGCCCCAGGCCGCCACGGGATCGTTCGCCGAGAGGATCACGGCCGAGAGCGCGCGGCTGATGTCCTCGGAGGCGAGGATGGCCTCGACGCCGTAGGCGCCGAGGATGCCGTCGCCGAGTTCGAAGACGACGACGTCGGGCCGGCCCTGCGTCATGTCGGTCAGCATCGTGCGCGTGAGCGCGGGCCCCGAGGCGGCGGTGGTGGTCACGATCCCGAGGTCCGTGAAGATCATGCTGCGCCGTGCGCCCGAGTCCTCCATGGCGAGGATGTCACGGCGCAGCGACACGCCCGTCGCCTTGAAGGCGTGCACCGCGAGGCCGCGGTGGCGCATGCGGCTCACGATCGCGCAGGCGGCCGCGGTCTTGCCGGCCTCCATGCAGGTGCCCGCGAGCGCCACGACCGGCACGCCGTGCGTGTCGAGCGGGGCGGCATAGTCGAGCCTGCGGTGCCCGGCCCTGGCCGGCACGCCGATGCGCTCGCCCAGGAACGGGAACTGCAGCACGCAGCCGATGACGCGGCAGTCGAAGGGCTTGCCCTTGTCGGGATTCGCGGAGTCGCAGACACCGAGCACGCCGCCGATGTTCAGCACCTGCAGGATGTCGCCGGCCTCGACCTTGTCGGGGATGTGCCCGGAGTAGCCGAACAGCGCCTGCCGGTGGCCGAGGGCGCCCACGATCACGTCGCCGCGCGACACCTTGGCCATGCGGCCGCTGGTGAGCTCGAGCTGGTTGTAGGTGGACTTGTTCGTCAGGATCTCGACCACCAGCACGGTGCCTTCCTCGCAGGGGATGTCGGTGGTGGCGACCCGGATCTCGTGGCTCAGGCCGCAGGCCTGAGCGATCGAGGCGATCTTGTCGACGACGACGGCGCGCGTCTGGCCAGCCATCAGCCTTCTCCCCGCTGCCGTCCGGCGCGCGTGTAGAAGATGCCGGGCAACGCCAGCATCTTTGAGAACCCGTGGGCTTCAGCCGCCGTCCACTCGCCGGCCGACTCGCCGTAGGCGCCCTTCGACGCCTTCATGAGCGAGTACTTTGATGCGACCCCCTCGACGAACAGGCTGCCCGGCCGCAGGAGCAGGTGGACTTCGCCGGTCACGCGCTGCTGCGACGAGACGAGGAACGCCTCGATGTCGCGGCACACGGGATCGAGGTGCTGTCCCTCGTGGACGAGGTCGCCGTACGGCGCGGCGAGCGTGTCCTTCATGCGCGCCTGCCGCGCGGAGAGCACCAGCTTCTCGAGCTCGCGGTGCGCGGTGAGCAGCACCTCGGCCGCCGGCGCCTCGAACGCCACCCGGCCCTTGAAACCGATGATGGTGTCGCCGAGGTGTATGCCGCGGCCCACTCCGAACCTTGCGCCGATGGCTTCTGCTCGCTCGATGAGAGTGACGGGATCGAGCGCCTCGCCGTCGAGCGAGCAGGGCACGCCCGATTCGAACCCGATCGTGTGGCGCTCGGGCGGCTGCGGGCTCGTGAATGCGTCTTTCGTGGTCACCCAGGCGGAGTCCGGGATGCTGCCATCTGAGGTCAGCGTCTCCTTGCCGCCGATGGTCGTGCCCCAGAGGCCGCGGTTGACCGAGTAGGCAGCGCCGAACGGCGGCACGGGGAGCTTGCGCGCTTCCAGGTATTCGAGCTGCGCGGGGCGCCTGAAGGCGCGGTCGCGCACCGGTGCCAGGATTTCGAGCTCGGGAGCGAGCGTGCGGAGCGCGACCTCGAATCGCACCTGGTCGTTGCCCGCGGCAGTCGAGCCGTGCGCGACGACGTCCGTGCCGAGCTGCCGTGCCCACTGCGCGACCGTCTGCGCCTGCAGCACCCGCTCGGCGCCGACGCAGAGGGGGTAGAGCCCGCCGCGGCGGATGTTGCCCATGACGAGGAAGCGGATCACCTGGTCGAAGTACGCGCGCCGCGCGTCCACGAGGTGGTGCGCCACGGCGCCGAGGGCGCGCGAGCGCTCCTCGAGCAGGGCCGCGGCCGCGGCGTCGATGCCGCCCGTGTCCACGGTCAGGGTCACGACCGGGCGGCCACAGGTTTCCGCGAGCCACGGCACCAGGAACGAGGTGTCGAGGCCGCCGGAAAATGCGAGCAGGATGGGCATGGCGCCCTTTGGGGTCTGGGTCATGGGAGTCTCAACGTCCGAAGGTGGAACGGAGGTGCTGGTGCAGCCGCCGCTGCGCGCGGGGGCTCTCCGTCGCGATGAAGATGGTGTCGTCGCCGGCGATCGTGCCGACGATCTCCGGCCAGCGGGCCTTGTCGATGGCGAGCGCGACGCTCTGCGCCGTCCCGGTCGTCGTGCGCAGCACGGTCAGCGTGGTACCCGAAGCGCGGTAACCCTTCACGAACGCCTGCACGTCCTCGAAGTGGCTGGGGGTCAGCGCGTCTTCCGCGGCCGGCAGCAGGTAGCGGTCCGCGCCCTTGACCACGCCGATCTCGCGCAGGTCGCGGCTCACGCTCGACTGCGTGGCCTCGAATCCCTCGCGATGCAGCAGGCGCACGAGCTCCGCCTGGCGGCCGACCGCGGTCTGCCGCAGGATGCGGACGATGGCGTCCCGCCGCATGGACTGCGCGTTGAGGTCGGTGGACAAGGCGTCGCTGCTCGCATAGGTGAATAAAAACACCGCTAATGTGCATAATTATGCAAAGCGAGTCAAGGGTCGCCGTTCGAGGGAGTCACGCCCGTCCCGTCGTCAGCGCTCGATCTTGAATTCGACGTCCGCGCTCTGCTCGAGGCCGGCCTCGGCCTTGAGGGCCCAGCGGGGGTTCAATGTGTAGCGCAGCTTGATCGTGTTGATCGCCTCGGCGATCGAGACGCCGTAGCTCACGAAGAGCTTGGGCGAGAGGAACTTGCCGAGTACCACCTCGGTGTCGTTGTCCTTGGTTCCCCCGACCGAGACCTCGTCGAGGCCGATCCGCGAGCCGACGCTGCCGAGCAGCAGGCCGCCGCCGCTCACCGCGAGGCTCTCGGCGGCGCGATTCACCGAGGTGGCCTCGCTCGACTGCAGCGTGTTGATCGACCGTCCGGTCAGGAGGTAGGAGAGCGCCTCGTTGTTCGGCATCGCCGGTTCGGAGCTCAGGGTCACGAAGGGATTGTCGATGCGCCCGCGGACGTTGACCGTCACGATCACGTCGGAGTCCTTGATCTCGCGCTGCGCGACGAGGTCGAGCATCGGGCGGGAGAGCGGGGCGTCATGGTAGGAGAGCACGCCCTTGACGATCCTGACGTATACGCCGAAGGCCTTGTATTCGCCGTCGAGCACCCTGATCGCGCCGTTCCCGAGGGCTTCTTCGCCCGGCTCCGAGGACACCACGACCTCCCCGCCGAGGTGCGCCTTGAGCCCGTAGGTCTCGACACGCACGTCGTCTCCCAGCGCGACGCGTACGCGTGCGTGGACCCGCCGCTCGACGGGCGGGGGCGCCTCCGCGGCCTGCGCGCCCACGATGCGCTCGTCGGCCGAGGCGCCCACCGACGTGCTCAGGTCCTTGGGTGAAATCCGCGCCCAGGGGATCAGTACCTGCCCGGTCACAGTGTAGTCGCCGCCCCCCGCGGTGACGGTCAGGTCGGGCGACGCGTGGATGCGGTAATCCGGAGTGTCGGCGACGAGGAGATTCTCACCCGTGAGCCGCATGCTTCCGGTCATCACGCCGTCCGGCCAGCTGAACCGGCCCGTGAGCGCGACCGGGCCCTTGCGCGTGGTGGCGTGTCCCTCGAAGGTGAGCGACTCCCCGGCGAACTGGCCGTCCAGGTTGGCGGCCGTGAGCGACAGGTTCGTCCGGTACAGGTCGAGCCGGCCGTCGCGCAGGTGGAAGTCGCCGTCGAATCGCGGATCGCCGAGCGTGCCCCCGATCCGCACGGCCGCCGCGAGGCGTCCATCCGAGTGGTCGATCTCCGGAATGAAAAGCGGCAGCGCCGTGAGGACCGCCGACTCCGCGCGGATGTCACCCGTGAGCGGCAGCTCCGTCACGGGCAGTCCGCGGTGGCGCTCCGCCGAAGCGTGGCCGACGAGCCGCGTGCTGGCCGCCAGGTCGAGATCGGCCGTCGCGCGGATCACGTCCTCGTCCGCGTACACGTCGACGCGGCCGCCGCCGATTTCGACGCGGTCTGAACGGGACCGGTTGCGCCGGATCTCGAGGGTCGGCTTGTCGATCACCACGGCGACCCCGCCCACCCAGTCGTGTCCCGGCTGCTGTTCGACCCAGCCGCTCGCCTGCAGCAGGCCGCCGAATTCCCGGCGACCCAGCAGCCGCGTGAGCAGGCGCTCGAGCGGCCAGTCCTGTGCGCTGAAGAGCACGCGCCACGACGACGGGGTGCCGTGCCACTCGCCCTCGGCGCACAGGCGCGCGTCGCCCGTGACGAGGCAGAGCGGCGTTGCGCTCGCGAGGTCCGGCCCGAGTTTTAGTGCCACCGGGCTCGCGAGGCGCGCCGAGCCGTCGACGAAATCGAACGACGCGTCCGCGAGCGTCCCGGCCCACGAGCGGTGCGCCACATCCGCGCTTCCGGAGGCGGCGAGTCTCGCGGCGAACCCCGGCACGTCTCCCCCCTCGCTGCCCGGCGAGGCGAGCGCGACCGAAATGTGGTGATCGGCCAGGCGGCCCGAGGCTTCGAGTCGCGCGGAATCGAACTTCAATCCGTCGGCCGTCACGTCGCTCGTCCGCAGCAGGAGCCGCGACTCGCGCCGGTCCGCGAGGTCCAGGTCGACGTCGGCTTCCGCGGAGCCGGCTTCGAGCCCACCGACGCGCAGCCGACGCGCGTGCAGCTCGCCTTTCACCTCGGGCCGGGACGGCTGACCGCGCACCGTGCCGCTGGATTCGAGTTCGCCGCCGAGCGACGGATGCAGCAGACCGAGCGACGTCAGGTGGGCGTCCCACCGCAGGTCCATGACCGCTCCGTAGCGCCCGTCGATCGCGAGGTGCGAGCCGGCGTTGACCACGCGCACGCCCTTGAAGTCGAGCGTGCCGCCTCCGCGGGCGACCGTGCCGCTGCCCGTGAGGGCGTGTCCGCGCAGCGTGCCCGAGAGCCTCGTCAGTCGAGCGGTCCAGGGACCGTCCGCCGAGTATCCGCGGCCCTCGATCTGGCCCGCGACGTCGATCCGCCCGCGCAGGTCCTTGCGCAGCCCCGAGAGATCCAGGCCGCGGCCGTCCACCGTCGCCTGCCAGGACTGGTCGCTGCCGAACGACAGGCGACCCGATCCCGAGAGCCGGCCACCCAGCACGCTGCCGTCCACGCGGCCCACGGTCAGCTGGTCGCGGTCCACCATCCCCGACGCCGCGAGGTCCGCAGCAGGCAGGGCCGGGCCACGCACCCGGGTCTGCAGTTCGAACGTGTACGGCATCGCGCCCGCGATCCGGCCGGATCCCGATGGGCTCTCGACGATCGGCTCGCCCGCGAGCGGCCATCGCAACCGGGTCCACTCGGCCAGGATCGATATCTCCGGGGCGTGGTCGCCGAATCGCATGGATCCCGACGTCGTGAGCGACGCGCCAGGCCTCGGCATCCAGGTGCGCAGGGAAACGATATCGAGCGTTCCGTCGGCGTATCGTGCCGATCCATGCACGCGTATCGCCTCTGGGCCGGCCGCGGGCGAGGTGAGCGTGCCGTCCACGCCGATGCCGGCCGCGCTCGCGTCCACCGAGATCGAGCCGCTCAGCGCCGGCAGGCGTCCCGGCGGGAGCCAGGGCGAGCCGTCGAACCCGATCGCACGCAGGGTCCCGACCGCGCGTGGCTCGGCGTCGAGGTGGACCGCATTGCCCGAGAAGGAAATCCGCGCTGGGGCCGTGAACGCCACGTCGACGCCGAGTCGATCCAGCTTCCCGCGCGTCGCGGCCGTGAAGCTGTAGAGGTGCCCGTCCGTAAGTCGCCAATGCCCGGCCACCTTGCCGCGCAGCCCCAGCGGGCTCGTCGCGCGCAGGACCACCTCCCCGTCGAGCCGTCCGGCCGGGTCCTCGATTGCGAACGGGGCGAGGTCGATGCGCCAGCGCGTCATGCGCAGGTCGGCGCGCACCGTGGCCGCGTGCAGGCGCGTGCCGTTCGTGAGCCGCACGCCGACCTGTCGCAGCGTCGCGCCCTGCGCCGTGATGCCGAGCCATGCGGGCAGGAAATGTATCTTCGTCTCGGGCTGCGGCCCGCGGTCCTTGAGCGTGACTTCCACGCGATCGATGCTCGCCTGCTCGAGCGCGAGCCTGCCTGCGAGCAGGTTTGCGATCGCCACGTCGCCGCGCACCCCGTCCGCCTCGATGCGCACGGCCTCGTGATCCACGACGACGCGGCCGAACGACAGCGGTCCGGCGAGGATGCCTTCGGCGCCGCGCACTTCGATGCGCACGCCTTCGATGCGTTCCAGGCTGGACAGCAGGTACTCGAGGCCCTCGTGCGTGTAGAGCAGCCGGTGCACCAGGACCGCGGGCACCGCGAGCAGCACGACCAGGGCGGCGGCGAGGACGATGTGTCGCCGCTTCATCACAGCACCTGGGTGATGTTGAGGTGCAGCCGCGGCTTCAAGCCGGGCTCTGACAGCGCCTGCGCGACGTCGATGCCGATCAGCAGCATCGGCAGCTTCAGGCGCAGGCCGATGCCGACGGAGTACTCGAGCGGCGTGCTCCAGTCGTCGAACGCGTTGCCGGTGTCGAAGAACACGGCGCCGCGCAGGTCGCGTGGCAGGTCGCGCTCGAATTCCACGCTGGCGACCAGCTTGTGCTGGCCGCCCACGCCCTTGTTGTTGCTGCCGGGCGGGGCGTTGGGATCCTGCGGGCTCAGGGAGTCGAGCGCGAAGCCCCGCACGCTGCGGTCGCCGCCGGCGAAGAAGCGCTGCGACCCCGGCAACTGCGAGAAGTCGCTCACCCAGCTCGTGCCGAGCTCGCCGCGCAGGCGCAGGTACCACGGTCCCTGGGCAATCGGCCACACCCGCTCGCCGCGCGCGTAGAAGCGCAGGTACGAGGCGTCCGAGCCCAGGGCCGCGGGACTGCCCGAGAGTTCGGCGTAGTAGGCCGCTTCGCGCACCCACCCCGTCAGGAAGTTGGGCGGCTGGGTGGCAAAGCTGATGCCCGGGATCAGGAGCGTCGCGCGCGTGTCCTTGCTCTCCGGGAACTTCGTGAGTTCCTCGCTCAACTGCAGGAAGAGCACGCGCTGCCAGTGGCCCATCGCCTGGGTGAGCCCGCTGCCGAGCTCGTAGCGCTCGCTCTCGAGGCCGCCCAGCGTCTGGTTCACGTAGCCTGCGGAGAATTCAAGCTTTTCCAATGAGGGATCGCCGACCGGGATGATGTAGGTCGCGGTCGCGTCCTGGAGTACCTGCGAGAGCGTCGTCTGCAGCCGCCAGCGGTGGCCGTCGTCGTTCGCCAGCCGCCGGTCCCAGGTGAACTGGCCGCGCGGCCCGGTGTCCGTGCCGAATCCGACGCTCGCGGCGTAGCGGTCGCGCTTGATGCGCTCGGCGCGGATCGTAACGGGAATGGTGAGCGTGGCCGGGTCGCGCTCGCCGGGGGTGACCGTGACGCTGGAAAAGTAATAGCTGTCCTCGAGCGCGAACTGCGTGCTGCGCAGCTGCGTGCCGGAGAAGGGCTCGCCCTCCTTGAAGCGCACGAATCGCCGGAGGAGGTCGGGCTCGATGGCGTCCTGCTCGATCGTCACCGCGCCGAAGCGGTACAGGCCGCCGGTGTCGAGCGTGAGCCGGGCGTCCGCGGCGTGTTGCGGCGGATCGACCTCGAGTTCATGGCGCGTGAGCTTCGCGTCGACGTAGCCCTGCTCCAGCGCCGTCCTGACGAGATCGGTCTTGAGCTTCTCGTAGGTGGCGTGCTCGAGGCGCGTGCCGGGACGTAGCGGGTTGCCCTCCACGACCGCGCGGATGTCGCCGTCGTCGCGGCCCGCGCCGACGATGTCGACCTGCACTTCCCGCAGGTGCACGGGTTCGCCGGGCTTGATGCGCATGCGCACGATCCACGTGTCGTCGTCGCGCGTCGTTCGGCTGCGCACCTGCGGATCGTAGTAGCCGAAGGGACGCATCGCGTCGGCCGCTTCGTCCACGGCGCGATCCGCGAGGCGGCGCACCTGGGGATCGGTGAGGTCCATGCGCTGCACGTATCGTCCGAGCGACAGGTAGGCGCGGATGTTGTCGGCGATCGGGCGGTCCACGCCGTCGATCTCGAGGCGGATCGTGTCCTTGGCAACCGCGACGGAGGCGGCCAGCAGCATCGCAAGCCAGGCGCAGGCGCGCAGGCGCCTGTCGCGTGGGCTCGTGCGCGTGCTGGACCCCGTCATTCCCGCGGCTCGTCGCCGATGAATTCGATGCGGGTCGCGCCGGTCTGCCGGCCGGCGGCGTCGAAGCGTCGCTCCGCCGCAACGATCCGGCCGTCGCGCCCGGCGAGGAGCACCGTCGAGCAGCGCGTGCCGTATCGCGGATGCAATACAAAAGGTGAGGACAACGCGCGTTCCATCTCCGGGGGCAAACCGGTATCGGGCTGCGTCCCTACGTCTGCCGGCGCGCGATCCGCAAGCAGTTCGAAGAGCGCCGCCACGTCCGGTTCGTCGCCGTCGAGCTCGGCGGCAAGGCGCGCCCGTGTCTTCAGGAGCTTCGGCCAGGGCGAGTCCAGCTCGTGATTGGAGAGGCCGTATATGCCGGGCTCGAGTTCACGGGGGACAGTGCCGCCGCGGTTTGACAGGTAGCAGAGACTCCGCGACCCGCCCGCGATCACGTTGAAGCCGGCAAAGCGCGCTGCGGACTCGCGCAACCGCTCCATGAATTCGACCGGCTCGGCATCCCCGGCGAGGAACTCCGGCACCAGCGTGCCGCGCGACGGCGCATCCGTGGCCGGGACGTGTTCCAGGTCCCTGAAGTTGGTCACGGCGCCGAAGCGGCCCGCGCGCGTGATACCCATCCATGTGCCGCCCGCTGCAAGATCGCGCCCGGCCAGCATGGGCGCACCGTCGCCCCACCACGCGAGCGGGGCCGCCGGGCGGTCGTGGAATTCATCGCGATTGGCGGCCACCACGAGACGGTAGCGAGGATGCGACATCCAGGCGAGCACGAGCAGGCACATGGGCACTATTGTATGCGGGCCACGCTCGCCGAACGGCGACACGCGCGATGGCGTCAGTTCGGCGTTGTCCCGGATTCGCGGCTGCGGCCGAAGAGCAGCCGGCCGGCCTTCCTGGTCGCCCAGTACAGCAGCGCGACGATTGCGGCGAGACAGAGCAGGGGAACCACCACGGCGAGGATCGCGATGCCCGTGGCGCCCACGGTCTCGACCGCGGCGACCAGCGGATTGGCCAGCCCGGCCGTCATCACGCCGGATTTTGCACGCAGCAGCGCCGTCGTGCCCTTGGTGAGGCCCGCGACACCGCCCCCGGCGATGATCGCGACCGGCCACATCACCGCCTGCGGGATGTCCGCCATGACCGACGCACTGGCGATCACGCCGGCGCCGATGGCCGCCGGTCCCGCGACGAGGTCGAGCACGTGGTCGACGCCTGGAATGAAATAGGCCAGAGCTTCAAAGACGGCGGCCGATCCGAGCGTCAGCAGCGCGGGCGTACTCGCGAGCCACTGGAAGCCTTCCGTCAGTGGCAGGAATCCCGATCGCGCGGCGATGCCAGCGACCAGCAGCGGCACGAAGATGCGAAAGCCGGCCGCGGCGGCGAGGCCGATTCCGAGCGCGATGCTGAGCAGCGATTCCATCGGCACATCCATCGATCACCCTCGAGTTCTTGCTGCGCGGACAGTTGAAACGATCTTGCCGCATCCGGCGGCAGCCGACAAATCACTGCGGGAGTTGCAACGCGTCCCAGGCCGTCTTCGCGATCAGGCAGGACACGACGACGATGAACACGGCGCGGACGAATCCGCTGCCGTGGCGGATCGCAAGGTGGCTCCCGATCTGCGCGCCGGCCACGTTGCAGGCCGCCATCGCGAGTCCGAGCAGCCAGAAAATCTGGCCGGTCAGGCCGAACAGCAGGATGGCGGCGAGGTTGGCCGCGGCGTTGACGACCTTGGCCGACGCCGACGCGTGCAGGAAGTCGAGGCCGAACACCCGCACGAACAGGAACACGAGGAAGCTCCCAGTACCAGGACCGAAGAAGCCGTCGTACAGGCCGATCACGCCCGCGCCAGCGGCCGCCAGTACGCGACCATGCCGGCCGTTCCGGCGTGGCTGGTGCTCGCGGCCGAAGTCCCGGTGCACGAGCGTGTAGAGCAGCACCGCCGCGAGCAGCACGGGGACCATGGCACGGAATCGCAGCGGCGGGACGAGTGTCGCGATCCACGCGCCGGCGAGCGCCGCGACGAACGCCCCCGCGGCTGCCGCGAGGACCAGCGGGCGGTCGAGGCGCACGTGGCGCAGGTAACGCGCGGCCGCGCTGGTGGTGCCGGCCAGTCCCGCCAGCTTGCCCGTGCCGAGCAGCGTCGGGTGCGGCGTCGACGGGAATGCCGCGAACAGCGCCGGCAGCTGGATCAGTCCGCCGCCGCCCGCCATCGCGTCCACGATGCCGGCGCCGAACGCAGCCGCCAGGACGAAGGGGATCTCGAGTGACACCCGCGTCCGGGCGCGGCTCAGCGGTCCGGCCGGCCCCAGAGCTTGACGCCCGGGGTACTGCGGAGCGGCACGCTCGAGCCGGAGTCGTACCAGTCCTCGATCAGCCGGAAGGAGATCGATTGCGGGAACGGCAGGCCCGGAAATCCGCTCGCGACGTCTTCACGCGAGAACCAGCGGACGTCCTCGAGCTCCTCGTCGGCCTGCGCGATGGCGGCTGGGGACGCGGTGGCGGTGAATCCGATCATGAGCGACGAGGGAAAAGGCCAGGGCTGCGAGGAGTGATAGGTCGCGCCCTGCACCGAGACGCCGGTCTCTTCGAGCACCTCGCGCGCGACTGCGTCCTCGAGACTCTCGCCGGGCTCGACGAAGCCGGCGATGGTCGAGTAGCGTCCTGCGGGCCAGGCGGCCTGCCTGCCGAGCAGGGCGCGCTCGCCGTCCGTCACGAGCACGATGATTGCAGGGTCGAGCCGCGGAAACTGTTCCGCTCCACAGGCCTCGTTGCTGCACTTCATGACGTGCCCGGCGCTCGTGCTCGATGTCGGGAACCCGCAGGCGCCGCAGTGCCGGCTGCGCTGCCGCCACGACACCATTGCGCGTGCGTAGGCCAGGAGCCCCGCTTCGTCGTCCGGAAGCGCGCCGGCCGTGCGGCGCAGGTCCTCATAAGACGTGTCGCCCGCCGCTGCCGGCCCCTCGTCGTGGTTCGCATCGCAGGCAAAGCACAGCCTGCCGCCGAAGCGGCCGAGCAGGATCCAGTCCTCCGGCTGGCCGTGGCTCGCGTGCCGGCAGCACGCCTCGACGAACTCCGCAGCCCAGCCCTGCGGCGTCCGCCGCACGAGGTTGCGCGATTCGAGCACCGGCAGGATCCACGCCCCCGGGTCGGCGCGGGCCGCCGCCAGCCCGGCCGGGTCCTTGCGGAGCTGGGCGGCGCGATCGAGGTACTGGCCGGCAAATACGTTGGGCGGTCGCAAGGGCGGTCTCGCTCGCTGAAAGCCGGGAGTCTAGCAATCCGCGCGCGCGGGTTCGGGCCTCGTCGGGCCGGGCGGCACGACGCGCCTGCAGTTCGCGCAGTTGTCAGGCAGGAGGTCCAGCGTGTCGCGGATCCAGGTGGCGAAGCAGCACGGGCAGCGGGCGAGCACGAACTCGTCCCGGCGCGCGAGGGTCTGCCCGAGGTACCACGCGTGTTCGAACGAGATTACCGAGAATGGGCACACGCAGAGAAACGCTTCGTAAACGTCGCAGAACCGGGCGACGTCCTCGATGCGCGGGGCGGGCAGGCGCTGTGTCCGCCGCAGCAAGCCACAGCAGGACAGCAGGGTGGCGAGCGTGGCGGCCTGGATCTCATGCTCCACAGAGCGCCGGAAATAGGACATCTGGCGGGGTGACTTGCCCCGTCGCCGGCGCACGCGCGGACCTGGGGTGTCGAGCGCGTAGGTCCGGTACAGCTTTCGGATGCGGTCCCCGGACAGACCGGTGCAGTGGCGGATGGTGTGGGTCCGGGCCTCGTGGGCAATGAGCCTGTAGGCGACGGCGAGCCTCAGGCGGTCGCGGTCGTAGCGACAGTCCGTGATGCGCATGGCGATCCCCCTGAATTTGTCTGTTTCCGCCATATATGGTCCAACAGGACCATATATGGCAGTCTATAACCAAATATGGTCCGTTTGGACCATATTAGGAGGACCTGTTCATGACGAACACCCTTGGAGAGAACCAGGGATGGGCCCCTGCCGCCCTTGCCCATGAGGGAATTTTCACGCGTTCCGTGCGGCGCGACCTGACGGACCTGAACCGCAGGTACCTGGAACTCGGCCTGCGCCCGGACGCCGGGGCCGACCCGATGCTCGCCTGGTCGGAGGCGGTCCGCCGCGAGGTCGAGGCTGCCGATCCTGCCGTGCGCGACCGGATGGCGTGCTGCCCTTTCGCGCTCTTCGAGATCCACCTGCCTCCGGAGAATTCGGTGCCTGGCACCGAATCCTGCGCCGAGCTGGACCGGGTGGAGGACCGGGGGCAAGGTGAGCCCGGTGCTGCGCGGGCCGCCGCGTGCGTGGCTCTCGCGCACGGCGCGCTCTTCACGGCGTGGCGGCTGGCGGGCAGCGCACCACTCGCGGCCCGCATCGCCTTCGGCCTGACGCCAGCCACGGAACTCGAGCTGAACGAAATGTGCCCCACCCGGATCGCACAGCTCGCGACCTGTCCGGGCGTGGTCAGGGCCCGCTGGCCCGAGCGGCCTCGATTCTGGGCGATGCTGCGCGCCGCCGCGAATGCCGACTGCACCCACTCCCTGCAGTGGGCGCACTGCTTCGGCATCTGCCTCATGGACGGGGAACGCGGCGGAGCACGTGTCGAAGACGTAGTGGCCCCGGATGGCCCGCCGCACCGCTGAGCCGCCGATTCTCCTTTGTTGCCGCTTCCGGGCCGCCCCGCTACGCTGCGTTCCCCCTTTCGCGCCCCCAGCCCATGAAAGCCCTTTCGCTGCGCAAGCTCACCAAGACCTACAAGACCGGCGTCCAGGCGCTCAAGGGCATCGACCTCGACGTCGAGCAGGGCGATTTCTTCGCGCTGCTCGGGCCGAACGGCGCCGGCAAGACCACGGCCATCGGCATCGTCTCCTCGCTGGTGACCAAGACCTCCGGCAAGGCGTTCGTCTTCGGTCACGACATCGACACCGAGCTGGAGACGGCCAAGGCGTGCATCGGACTCGTCCCGCAGGAAATCAATTTCAACCAGTTCGAGAAGGTCTCCACCATCCTCGTGAACCAGGCCGGGTTCTACGGCATGCCGCGCGCCGCGGCGAAGGATCGCGTCGAGCACTGGCTCAGGAAGCTGCAGCTGTGGGAGAAGCGCGAGGCCGTGTCGAGGACGCTCTCTGGCGGCATGAAGCGGCGCCTGATGATCGCGAGGGCCCTGGTCCACGAGCCGCGGCTGCTGATCCTCGACGAGCCCACGGCCGGCGTGGACATCGAGGTGCGACGGTCGATGTGGGAGTTCCTCAGGCAGATCAACGAGGAAGGCACGACCATCATCCTCACGACCCACTACCTGGAAGAGGCCGAGAACCTCTGCCGCAACATCGCGATCATCGACGAGGGGCGGATCATCGAGCACGACCGCATGACGACGGTGCTGCGGAAACTCCACAACGAGGTGTTCGTGCTGAACCTGCGGCGGCCGCTCGACGTGCTGCCCGATCTGCCGGGCTTCGCGCTCGCGCTGACGGACGACGGATCGCTCGAGGTGGAGGTGAGCAAGGAGCAGAACCTGAACGACCTCTTTGCCGCGTTGTCCGCGCTCGGGATCGTCGTGGTCAGCATGCGCAACAAGGCCAATCGCCTCGAGGAACTCTTCATGCGCCTCGTCGAGGGCCGCGACGCGGCCACTGGGCAGGCCAGGCCGGCGGTGGTGGCATGAGCGGTACCACGGATCGCATCACGGGCGGCGTGGCCGTTCCGAGCGCGGGGAACCGTCGCTGGGTCGGCTTCCGCACCATCGTCATCCGCGAATTCAGCCGCATCGTCCGCATCTGGGGTCAGACGATCGTGCCCCCGGCGATCACGGCGACGCTGTACTTCGTGATCTTCGGCAGCCTCGTGGGACGTCGCATCGGCGAGATGGGCGGCTTCAGCTACACGCAGTACATCGCGCCCGGGCTCATCATGATGTCCGTCATCACCAACAGCTACGGCAATGTCGTGTCCTCGTTCTTCGGCGCCAAGTTCGGGCGGCACATCGAGGAACTGCTCGTCTCGCCACTGCCCAACTGGCTCATCGTGCTCGGCTACGTCGCGGGCGGGCTGGTGAGGGGCCTGCTGGTCGGCCTGGTGGTGACCATCATCGCGCTCTTCTTCACGCATCTCCACGTCGAGCACCTCGTGCTCGTCTGCGCCGCGGTGCTGCTCACATCGCTCGTGTTCGCGCTCTGCGGCTTCATCAACGCCGTGTTCGCGAAGAACTTCGACCAGATCACCTTCATTCCCACCTTCATCCTCACGCCGCTCACGTACTTCGGCGGGGTGTTCTACTCGATCACGATGCTGCCCGAGTGGGCGCAGCACGCCTCGCGCGCGAACCCGATCCTGTACATGGTCAATGCATTCCGGTTCGGCTTCCTCGGCGTGTCGGACGTGGACGTCAGATTCGCCTTCGCGATCATGGTGCTCGCGGCCGTGGCGCTCTTCGCGGCGAGCGTCTGGCTGATGGACAAGGGCATCGGGACGCGGGAGTAGGACGACGCGTCCGCCATTCGCCATCCACTTTCCTCATCATGTGCGGTCGTTTCGCCTTCTATTCCCCCCACGAGGCAGTGACGCGGCTCTTCGGAGTCGCCGGTGCACCCTCGGTCGAGCCGCGCTACAACATCGCGCCGACGCAGTACGTCGCGGCGGTGCGCCCGGGCTCCACGGGTAGCCGCTCGCTCGCCATGCTGTACTGGGGCCTGGTGCCGTCGTGGGCGAAAGAAAAGGCGATCGGCGCGCGCATGATCAACGCCCGCGCCGAGACCCTCGGCGAGAAGCCCTCGTTTCGCAGTGCCTACCGGCGACGGCGTTGCCTCGTGCTCGCCGACGGCTGGTACGAGTGGCAGCGCAAAGGCGCGGTGAAGCAGCCGTACTTCATCGCGTTCGCGGATCGGGAGCCCTTCGGCATGGCGGGGCTGTGGGAGTCGTGGCGCGACCCGGCAGGCGGCGAGCCTCTCGAGTCCTGCTGCATCGTCACCACGCAGGCGGCGCCCGAACTCGCCCGCATCCACGACCGCATGCCGGTGATCGTTCCCACGGAACGGCACGACGAATGGCTCGACACGGGCAACGATGCCGCCGGCGCGCTGGACGGATTTCTGGTCCCGTGGGCCCGCGGGGGCCTCGAGGCCCGGCAGGTGAGCCGGCGTGTGAATTCCGCGCGCAATGAAGGCGCCGACCTGGTCGAGCCGCTTGGCACGCCGGCGGACCACGCCTAGAGTCGCCGGCCATGGGTCCCGCAACGACATCGATTCGACGGCCGAAGGCGCGGGTTCGGTGGCGGACGGCCGTTGCGGCGCTGCTCGCGCTCGCGCTCACCGGCTGCGGCATCGGGCTCGTCTATCCACGCCTCGACACCATCGGCGCCTACTACGTGGAAGGTCTGGTCACGCTGGACGGCGCGCAGTCCGAGCAGCTCGACCGGCTGCTCGGCGCGAGCCTCGCCCGGCACCGCGCGTCGGAGCTCGTTCGCTACGCGGCGTTCCTGCGCGGGCTGGCCGGGTCCGTCGAGGGCGGCGCGGATGCCGGAGAGTGGCAAGCGGCTGCACGCCAGGCCGATGTGTTCTGGCGCGACATTGGCGCGGCGCTGGCGCCTGCCGCGATCGAGATCGGGCGCACGCTCACCGACGAGCAGGTCGCCGAGCTGCTCGCGAACCTCTCGGAGCGGGACGAGGAGGAATGGCAGGAGTTCGCCGACCGCACGCCTGCCGAGCAGCTCGAGCACCGACAGAAGACGCTGCGGCGCGCCCTCGAGCGGTTTACAGGCCGCCTCGACGCGCGGCAACGGGCGCTGCTCGACCAGCATGCAGCGAGCACCGGTTCCTTCATGGCGGAGTGGCGCGAAAATCGCCGCACCTGGCGGGAAGCGCTCGCGGCGGCGCTGGCAGTGCGCGGCTCGGATGAGGAGTTCGCGCGGCGCATGACCCTGCTGGTCGCGCGGCCGGACGAACTCTGGACGCTGCAGTACCGGGCTGCGATCGAGCGCAGCCGTGCGGAGACGATCGGGCTCCTCGCTGCACTCGACGTCACCCTCACGCCGAGCCAGCGCGACAACGCGCGTCGCAAGCTCGCCTCGCTCGCCGACGAGCTCGCGCACCTCGCGCAGCCGGACGAACGGAAGCGGCGCGCATGACCCAGTACGACGGCAAGATCTTCGGCATCGGCTTCTACAAGACCGGCACGACTTCGCTCTTCGAGGCGCTGCGCATCCTGGGCTACGACACGGTGAACGGCGATACGCCGGACAGTTACCCCGGCGCGGACGACGGCGCGACCCTGATCCGGCAGATCGACGCGGGGGACTTCCGCCTGCCGACGTTCGAGATGTTCGACGCGTTCACCGACAACCCGTACTTCCGGATCTGGCGCGAGATCTACGCGATGTACCCCGAGGCGCGGTACATCCTCACGACACGCGAGGAGTCCGCCTGGATCTCGAGCTGCGTGAAGTTCTTTCGCGACCGGCGGATCCGGCCGATGCGGGTGTGGATGTTCGGGGCGCACGCCGATCCCTCGAAGGACGATGAGAGCCGGCAGGCATGGCTCGACGCGTACCGCGCGCACAACAGGGCGGTGCGGGAGTTCTTCGCCACCCGTCCTGAGCAGTTTCTCGAGTTCGACCCGACGCGCGAGCCGGGCTGGGACCGTCTTTGCGCGTTCCTCGGCGCACCGATACCCTCCCAGCCGTGGCCGCACGCGAATGCCGGCAAGCGGAACCGGCCATGGCGGCACCTCTGGCGGGGGTTGCGCCGTGCGCTGGGGCTGGAACTGCGCCCGCCCGACCCGCGCGCGCGCGGCGGCGACTCGAAGTGACCAGCCGGACCGACCTCATCGCCTACATCCACGTCATGAAGACGGGCGGGCAGACGATGTGCGACATCCTCCGCCAGTCGTTTCCGGGGCGGCACTGCGACCTGCAGGTCAAGGGCGTTGCCACGGCGGAGGACCTGCGCTTCGCGAGGCACTTCTACCCGCGCATGAAGAGCATCGCGGGCCACGCCGTCGTGCCGCTCAGCAACCTCGCGGAGGCCTGCGACTCCATCCGGTTCTTCGCGTTCCTGCGCGATCCGGTGGAGCGTTGCGTCTCGCACTACCAGTACCGGCGCAACAAGGACGAGACCTCCGACTTCGAGCCGTGGCTCGCCAGGTTTGCGAACTACCAGACCCGCTTCCTCAGCCGTACGCACGACGCGCAGGACCCCTGGGCCACCAGGCCGGACGCCGATCGCGCGATCGATGCGATCGAGCGCCGGGTCGGCTTCGTCGGGCTGCAGGAGCGGTTCGACGAGTCCCTGGTGCTGCTCGCGCGCTGGGCCGGGGATCCCGCATTCGATGTGGCCTACCGCTCGCGCAACGTGGCCTCCTCCACCGCGATCCGCAAGCAGATCCTCGCCGATCCGCGCACGGTGGAAATGATCCGGGAGCACCACCGGGAAGACGAGAAGCTTTATCGTCACGTGCGGGACGTCGTGTACCCCAGGCAGGTAGAGCAGTACGGCCCCACGCTCGCCGCGGACTTGGCCGCGCTGCGCGCGCGAATTCCGGCTCCGCAGAGCAGGATACTGTCGCGCTCGCTCGCGGCTGTGAAACGCGGTGTGTTCTATAAGCCCCTCGCTCGTGCGCGCCAGCTCAGTCCGCTTCCTCCTGCGGCTTGAACGCCGCCGCCAGCTCCTGCTGCCTGCGCGCCGGCACCGGGTCGTAGTGGCTCAGGTCCATGGTGTAGGTGCCTTCGCCGCCGGTGATCGCCTTGAGCCGCGAGAGGTAGTCCTGCAGCTCGGCAAGCGGCACGAGCGCAGAGATCTGCGAGCGCCCGCCGGGCAGCGTGTCCTGGCCGCTGATACGGGCGCGGCGCGTGGACAGGTCACTCGTGACGTCGCCGATCGAGGCCGAGGGCGTGCTGATCGCGACGCGCACGATCGGCTCTAGCACGATCGGGCCCGCTTCCTTGATCGCGCTCACGAAGGCCTTCTTGCCCGCCGCCACGAAGGCGACCTCCTTCGAATCCACGGCGTGGTGCTTGCCGTCATAGACGCTCACTCGAACGTCCTGCAGTTCGAACCCGGCGATCGCACCGTCCACGAGCACCTGGCGCACGCCTTTCTCGACCGCGGGAATGAACTGTCCCGGGATCGCGCCGCCCACGACGTCGTCCACGAACTCGAAACCCGCGCCGCGCGGCAGGGGCTCGACTCGCAGGTAGACCTCGCCGAACTGGCCCGCACCGCCGGTCTGCTTCTTGTGGCGGTGGTGGCCTTCGGCCGGCCGCGTGATCGTCTCGCGGTAGGGGACGCTCGGCGGGCTCGTCTTCACGGCCACGCCGTAGCGGTCGGTCATGCGTTGCAGCATCACGCGCAGGTGCAGGTCGCCGAGGCCGTAGAGCACGGTCTCGTTCTGCGCCGTGTGATGCTCGACGCGCACGCATGGGTCCTCGGCCACCAGCCGGTGCAGCGACTCGGAGAGCTTCTGCTCGTCGCCGCGCTTCTCGGCGCGGATGGCGAGTCCGAGCATCGGCGGCGGGAACGACACCGACTTCAGGTGGTGATGGTCCTCGTCGTGCGAGTCGTGCAGCACGGCGTCGAAATGCAGCTCGTCGATCTTGGGCACGGCGCAGATGTCGCCCGGGATCGCCTGCGACACCTCCACGTGTTCCTTGCCCTGCAGCTGGAAGAGGTGCGCGATCTTGATCGGCTTGCGCGCGTCGCCCACCAGGAGCTGCGCGCCGGCCTTCACCGTGCCCTGGTGCACGCGGAAGATGCCGAGCTTGCCGACGAACGGGTCGATGGTGACCTTGAAGACGTGCGCGATGACGTGCTTGGCCGGGTCGGGATCGACCGTCACCCGGACGGCCGCGTCGCCTTCGCCCTTGAGGAAGGGCGGGGGATTGCCCTCGGCCGGATTCGGCCCGAGGCGCACGAGGACGTCCATGAACTCCTGGATGCCGGCGCCGGTCTCGGCGCTGCAGAAGCAGATCGGTACGAGGTGGTCCTCGCGCAGCGCCTGCTCGAAGGGGTCGTGCAGCTGCTCGGGGGAGATCTCCTCGCCCTGCTCGAGGTACAGGGCCATGAGCTTCTCGTCCACCTCGACCACCTGGTCGATGATCTCGGTGTGCGCGGTCGCTGCCGAGGAGAAGTCCGTCGGCTTGCCGCTCGCCTGGAAGAAGCAGTCGACCACCGCCTTGCCCCCGTCGGTGGGGAGATTGAGCGGCAGGCAGGCCTTGCCGAACGCGTCGCGGATTTCCTCGAGCACCTCTTCCGTGCGCGCTTCGCGGCTGTCGATCTTGTTCACGACGATGAGCCGGCACAGGCCGCGCGCCTTCGCGAATTCCATCATGCGCAGGGTCATCGGCTCGACGCCGTTCACCGCGCTTACCACGATCACCGCGGTCTCGACGGCCTCGAGCGCGCATAGGCTGCGGCCCAGGAAGTCGGGGTACCCCGGCGTGTCGATCATGTTGACCCGCCGGCCCTGGGTCTCGAATCCGCAGATCGCCGCGTCCAGCGAGTGCAGCAGGGATTTTTCCTGGGGATCGAAGTCGCACACGGTCGTTCCGCGCGCGAGGGACCCTTTGGGCCGGATCGCACCGGACTGCGCGAGCAAGGCTTCGGCCAGCAGCGTCTTGCCCGCGCCTGCCTGGCCTACGAGTGCGATGTTGCGGATATCTGCGGTCGAGTAGGGCATCTGTTGGCTCCGTTGGACCTGATTCTCGTTACGGAAGCATAACTCCGGAATCGCGGGGTGCCAGAGGCGTTTGCCGGGATTGGCTTCAACGCCGGTTCAAGGTAGAAAGCTGGTACGCACAGCGGCCCCAGGGCCGTCTTCCGGGGGGTAAGGGGAATGACGATGGGCAAACGCGCCCTGATCGTGGACGACTCGCGCTCGGCCAGGGTGATCCTGAGCCGCATGCTCGAGCAGCATGGGCTGGCGGTAGACACCGCCGAATCCGCCGAGCAGGCCCTCGAGTACCTTCACCAGCACCGTCCCGACGTGATCTTCATGGATCACCTCATGCCCGGGATGGACGGATTCGAGGCCGTGCAGGCCATCAAGGCCGACGCCCAGACCGCGACGATCCCGCTCATGATGTACACGTCGCAGGAAGGCGAGCTGTACGTGAGCCAGGCCCGTGCGCTCGGCGCCATCGGCGTGCTGCCGAAGACCGTACGGCCGGTGGACGTATCGCGTGTCCTCTACCAGCTTCACCTGCTGCACGAGCGCCGGCAGGATCGCACGACGCTGTTCCAGCGCCGCGAACCCGCCGCTCCGGCGACACCGCCCGACGCCGTGTCCGCGCTGCCTGAACCGTCGGCTGCACAGCCGGGGGCGGCGCCGGTCCAGCTGGTGCCCGCGGCCGTGCCGATCGTCTCGACGGCGGCGCTGTCCGAGATGTCGGCCGGCCTGCGGCAGTCGCTGCAGCAGCTGGTGAAGGACCAGCTGGCCGAGCAACGTCGCTTCATGCTCGCCACGTTCGAGGCCTTTGCTCGCCGCCTGGGCGCCGAGATGAAGGAGCACGCGCAGAAACCGCCGCCTCCCGCCATCGTCGAGCTGCCGCCGGTCGAGCCGCCGCGGCGGCCGTGGTGGCCGGTGCTGGTCACCCTGCTGTTCGCGGTCGTTCCAGCGCTCGTACTGGGACTGCTGTACTGGGAAGAACTCGATGCCAACCGCGAGACCGGGCGACAGGTGTCGAGGCTCGAGGCGCAGGTCGCTGCGCTCGAGAAGGCCTCGACGCTGCTGCTGGCAGCGTTCCAGCCTGTCGCGCCCGTGCCGGTGCAGGACGACGCCGCCGGCCCGCCTGGTGCGGCGGCCCGGCCGGTGCCCGCGCCCGTGCATGCGACGGTGCCCGTCGAGTACGTTCCCTACGGTGACGTGCCCTTCGGGGGCCTGCGCCTCAATCGCCTGCGGGCGCTGGCTGCGGCCATGGAGGCGCAGCGCTTCCGCGGCCGGATCGTCGTCGAGTACACCGTGGGGGATTTCTGCCTCACCGGCAGCCCGGCGGCGGGATTCGAAGTCGCCGATCCGACGCTGCCGCTCAGGAAGTGCGACATCGTGGGCAATCCTTTCGACGATGCGCTTTCCCCGGCGCAGCGCCAGTCGGTGGATTTTGCCAACTTTGCAGCGACACTGCGCCGGCGCAGCGGCGGGACGATCGTCGTCGACGTGGTCGACGGCGGCCGGCGCAGCGTCGTCGAGTATCCCGAGCAGACGGAAGCGACGGTGGCCGGCGCATGGAATACGGTGGCCGCACAGAACAACCGGGTCGAATTCAGGGTAGTGCCCGCCGAGTGACGGACCGGCCGCGCATCGGCGAGGCGGCCGGCTCGACGCATCGGCCCGGGCCGTCGTGAAGGGCCTGGCCGCCCGCGCGCCGGAGCGCGAATTCCAGCCGCCGTCGTGGCTTGCGAGCCCGCACGTCCAGTCGGTCTTTCCGAGCCTCCCGTTCAGGCGCCCGGGCGTCGCCTGGCGCTGCCGGCGGCTGCGAGCGGCTTCGCAGCCGCTGCTGCTCGACTGCGGGGAGGGCGTCCGGCTGCTCGCGCACCACGCGACCCGGGAACGGCTGGGGCACCCTGCGGCCACGCGCGTCGCGGTGCTGCTGCACGGCTGGGAGGGAAGCTCGGAGTCGCTGTACATACTCTCGCTCGGCCAGTACCTGCTGGACCGCGGCTTCGACGTCGTGAGGCTCAACCTGCGCGATCACGGCGGCAGCCATCACCTCAATCCGGAAATCTTCCATTCGTGCCGCATCCGGGAAGTCGTCGGTGCGGTGCGGCGGATCCAGGACCTGAATCCGGGGCGGGGCCTCAACCTCGTCGGGTTCTCGCTCGGCGGGAATTTCTTCCTGCGGGTGGCTGCCCGTGCGCGCGCAGCGGGCCTCGAGCTCGAGCAGGTCGTCGCCGTGTGCCCGGTGGTGGATCCCGAGCACACCATGAAGCGACTCGAGGCGGGCCGGGCGATGTATCGCCGCTACTTCGTGTGGAAGTGGCACAACTCGCTGCGGCAGAAGCAGGCGGCGTGGCCGCAGCTCTACGACCTGACGGAGGTGCAGGCGCTGGGCACGCTGACGGAGATGACCGACCACCTCGTGCGCAGGTACGGCGGCTACCCGTCGCTCGCGGAATACCTGCGGGGCTACGCGATCGTGGGCGACGCGCTCGGGGACATCTGCCACCCGACGCGCATCATCACCGCGGCGGACGATCCGATCATTTCGGTCGACGACTTCGAGCGCATCGCGCGCCCCGCGGCGCTCAGGCTCACGCGTACTGACCTCGGCGGTCATTGCGGCTACTACGACGCGCGGCGTGGCAGCACCTGGATCGAGCGGGAGGTCTTAGCGACGCTGTCCGGGGCGTAGGAACCCGCGCGTGCGGGACTACGGGGCAACCGCGCCGCGCCGGGCCATCTCCGCGAGCCAGCGGCGATAACGCGCGGCGAGCGGCTCGTTCGGCTGCGGTTCGAAGGCGCGTTCCAGCGGAACATCGTGCCACCCCTGCGGTTCCCCGGCCGCCAGAAAGGCCACGCCCCGCGCCGTGGCTTCGCGCAGCGCGTGACGCCGCACCTCGAGTCCGCAGAGGTCCGCCAGCGACTGGCAGAGATGGTTGCAACGGGCCATGCCGCCCGAGATCCGCACGTCACGCAGGGTCGCGGCGCGTCGCATTGCGTCGAGGTTGACGCGGAGCAGGAAGGCGATGCTCTCGACCACCGCCGCGAGCCGCAGCGGCTCGTCCCCGTCGCCGACGAATTCCACTGGAAATCCTGGCAGCCAGAATGGAGCACCGAGACCGCCGACTCCGTTCATGAAGAGGGGCACGTCGTCGGAGGGCCGGACGGCCAGCGATCCGAGTGCGCGCTCGACGTCGAGCGCGACGCGGCCGCGAAGCCATTCGATGGCACTGCCTGCGCCGTTGACCGTGCCCTCGTGGCTGTAGACGGCGCCGGCGTCGTCTGAACGCAGTACGCTGCGCAGCAGTCCATCCGGTAGCGTTGCGTCGGCCGACACCGCACGCTGCACGAATGCGCCCGTGCCGACGTTGACCAGCGCCACCCGCCCGTCGGGCGTGCCGAAGGCGAATGCCGCCGCAGACTGGTCGCCGGTGCAGGCCGTGACGGGGATGCGTCTCGGCCCCACTCGCAGGTGACCGTAGCCGTGGCGGGTTGGAACGCAGGTCGGGAGACATGGCCGGCCGATGTCGAAGGCGTCGAGCAACGGTTGCGACCAGGCCAGTGTCGTCGGGTCGAACAGCAGCGTGCGCGATGCGTTCGCCGGGTCGTTGACCAGGGGGCGCTCATCGAGGAGACGGTTCAGCAGGTAGCAGGACAGCGGCCCGAACACGAGGTCGCCGCGGTCCGCGGCGCGCCGCACGGCGGGAACGTGATCCAGGCACCAGCGCAGCTTGCTCGCGCCGTAGTGGGGAGAGAGCACGAGCCCCGTCAGGCGGCGGATCTCCGCGGCGTGCGGCCGCAGGCCGTCGAGCCACTCCGCGTTGCGGCGGTCCTGCCACGAGATCGCGCCCGTGAGCGCGCGACCACTCGAGCGCTCCCAGCAGACGATCGTGGAGCGCTGGGTGGCGAGCCCGGCGGCCACGATGGGCCGGCCCGCGGCGGCCTGGGACTCGCAGACGTCCGCGGCGGCGCAGGCGAGCGAGCGGACCAGCTCGAGGGGGTCCTGCTCGATGAACCCGTCTTCGCCATGCGAGGTCGCGACCGGGACGTGCGATTCGGCGATCGCGGTCCCGCATCCGTCGAACAGTATGGCGCGGCTGCCGTGCCCGCCCTGGTCCAGAGCCAGGACGAGCCGCGGCGAGGGCCCGTTCACCACTGGCGCTGGCTCTCCTCGTAGGCCGCGCTCAGGCTGCGCACCGCCATGGTCTCGACATAGCGCGCGCCCCGGGACTGGCACTCGCGCGCCGATTTCAGGTCGCGCACTTCGTACAGCGCCCAGTCCCAGGGTCCGGGCAACAGCGTCTCGAGTCCCTCCGGCAGCCGGTCGAGATTCGCGAACAGGAATTCCGGCGCGGCCGCGGTTGCCTCCGCCAGGGCCTCGGCGCCGTAGTCCGCGACCACCCAGCCGATCCGCGCGCCGGTCATGAGCCGCATGATCCGGAGGCTCGGCAGGTCGAAGGAAATCACGACGCAGCGGTCCATCGCGGGCTGCAGGACCTGGGCGACATGCCGCAGGACAGTCTCGCGCCCGAAACGACGCAGGCTCGCGCGCTTGATCTCGACGTATGCGGTCACGCCCTCCCAGTCGGCCAGCGCGTCCACGACCTGATCGAGCGAGGGCGGGTAGGTGAACGCGAACCGGCTGCCGAACCGATTGATCTCGCCGACCGGGATTTCCGCGAGCTGCGCCCAGGGCAGGTCGTGCACGACGTCGGCCCGGTTGCCGACGCGCTCGAGGTCGGCGTCGTGCAGGACCACCGGCACCTTGTCGGCCGTCAGCTGGATGTCGAACTCGAGGTGCTTCACGCCCAGCTCCACGGCCGACGCGAGCGATTGCAGCGTGTTCTCCGGGAACTCGGCCGCGTTGCCGCGGTGCGCGATGATCTGCGGAAGGGTGGTGCCTGTCGTCATGGGGTGCGGATATGGCGCAGGGTTGCTGCAGGCGCGCCGCGCGGCCGGCGCACGGGGCGGGGCCAGACATCGCCCCGCCGCGCCGTTGGACTTAACCCGATTAAGGGGTGAGGACAGCGCGGCGGAGCGATCACGCACGTTAGAGGCCAGGCGCGCGTGCGCATTGTGCTTACAAGCACCGCGCGAGTCCAGAGGGCGGCGCGTGACGCGCGTGGCGAAAAAAAACCCCGCCTTGGCGGGGTTCTGTCATTTCACGGAGCGCACGGTTCTGTTGTTGTCGCTGTGCTTCTTCTTTGCGTCCCGTTGCTCGAGGCGTTGCGATCAGATTGTCCCTGTTGTCGATTTCGCTTCCGGCAATCCCCCAGCGGTAACTCTTCCCGTACCCCGCGTCATCGTCCGTCCCATCACCACCCACACGAGGACGGTGAAGAAGAAGCAATGACCGTGCCATGTGCAGTGCGGCGTCTGCGAATCAACGGCTTACGCGCGCATTGGCCGACGCGTACGCAACCGCGAGTACCTTTGCGCGCGAATCCGTAAAGGAAATCGACAGGCCCGCGATGCACGTCGCGAACGATTCGGGTGCGTACCGCCGGCACGCACCGTGCGCGCGCGAATGCGGCGCAGCGCTCAGAACGCACTGATCCCGGTCAGCTCGCGACCGATCGTGAGCTGGTGGATCGTCTCGGTTCCCTCGTAGGTGATCACGCTCTCGAGGTTGAGCGCGTGCCGGATCGGCACGTACTCGGCGCTGATGCCGGCGCCGCCGAGGATGTCGCGCGCGTCGCGCGCCACGTCGAGCGCCATGCGGCAGTTGTTCCACTTGGCGAGCGACACGTGCGACGGGCTCATCGTGCCCGCGTCCTTGAGCCGTCCGAGCTGCAGCGAGAGCAGCTGCGCCGTGGTGATACCGCGGGCCATCTCCGCGAGGCGGATCTGCACGGTCTGGGTCGCGGCGAGCGGGCGTCCGAAGAGCACCCGGGACTGCGAATAGTCGAGCGCCTGCGCGAGGCACGCCTGCGCTGCGCCGATCACGCCCCAGGTGATGCCGTAGCGGGCCTGGGTCAGGCAGGAGAGCGGCGCCTTGATGCCCACGGTGCTGCCTGGGAGCATGTTCGCGTCGGGTACCACCACGTCCTCGAGGAAGATCGCGCCGGTGATGGATGCGCGCAGCGAGAACTTCTTCTCGATCTCCGGCGCCGCGAGGCCCTTCGTTCCCTTTTCGACCAGGAAGCCGCGCATGCCCTCCTCGGTCTTCGCCCAGATGACGAACAGGTCCGCGATCGGCGAATTGGTGATCCACATCTTCGCGCCGTTCAGGACCCAGTCGCCGCCGCGGCGCTTCGCGTGCGTCTTCATGTTGGCCGGGTCGGAGCCGCCGTGGGGTTCCGTGAGGCCGAAGCAACCGATCACCTCGCCCGTCGCCATGCGCGGCAGGTACGCCTGCTTCTGCTCCTCGCTGCCGTAGCTGTGGATCGGGTACATGCAGAGACTCGACTGCACGGAGACGAAGCTCCTCAAGCCCGAGTCGCCGCGCTCGAGTTCCTGGCAGATGAGCCCGTAGCTCACCGCATTCATGCCGGCGCAGCCGTAGCCCTCCAGCGAGCTTCCGAACAGCCCGAGCCCGGCGAGTTCGGGAACCAGGTCGGCCGGGAACGTGTGGTCCTCGAAGTGCTGGCGGATCACGGGGAGGACCTTGTCGTCCACCATGCGGGCGACCGAGTCCTGCACCATCTGTTCTTCTTCGGTCAGCAGGCCGCGCACGTCGAAGAGGTCGACGGGGTTCAGGGCTCGGGCGGACTTCTTCTGAGAGCTGGCGGAGGGTGTGGCCACGGGGGCTCCCGATCGGTGGGTTGCGGGGTGAGAACCGCCATTTTCCGGCAACCCGGGGCCGCCCGCAAAGAAAACGCTTCGCCGGCGCCCGGGCGATGGCCGCGTCCTGCCCACACGCCGTTGCTACCCGGCCCGCGCCGGGACATGATTGCGGTCATTCGATTACCACCAACCGCCGGGACCTGGTCGTCCCGTCACGCCTTGGAGCACACACATGCAGTTGCACGCGAGAGCTGGAATCCTGTCGGTCGTTGCGTTGACGGTCACGCTCGCGGGGTGCGAGTCGATGCAGGACTTTGCCTCCAATCCAGAGAAGCAGAAGACGCGCCAGGGCACGGCGATCGGCGCCGCGGGCGGCGCGGCGGTCGGCCTGCTGGTGGGGGGCGGCTGGAAAGGCGCGTTGATCGGCGCCGGCGTCGGCGCCCTGGCTGGCGGCGCCGTCGGCAACTACCAGGACAAGCAGGAAGCCAAGCTGCGCCAGCAGATGGCGGGCACCGGCGTCGAGGTCGTGCGCATCGGCGACAACCTCACGCTCAGCATGCCGGGCAACGTGACCTTCGCCTTCGACAGTGCGAAGCTCAACCCGCAATTCGACAGCGTGCTGGACAAGCTCGCCCAGACGCTGTCCGAGTACAACAAGACGGTCATCCAGATCGCGGGGCACACGGACAGCACCGGCAGCCATGCCTACAACATGAAGCTGTCCGGGGACCGCGCCAACAGCGTCAAGACGTACCTGACGGGCCGGGGCGTACCGGCGAGCCGCCTGGTTACCGTGGGCGCCGGCCCGGATTACCCGATCGCCTCGAACGCCACGGAAGAGGGCCGTGCCGAGAACCGCCGCGTCGAGATCACGATCGTGCCCGTGACGCAGGAAAACCTGGACGAGGCGAAGAAGGGCTGAAATAACGGGGACATTCTCCTTTTCCTGAAATAGGGGACAGTCCCTCGAAGGGACCGTCCCCTATTTCAGGAAAAGGAGAATGTCCCCTTATTCCGCGACGACCAGCGTCCGGAGTTTCTTGATCGCGTTGGCTTCGATCTGGCGGATGCGTTCCGCCGAGACGCCGTACTGCCCGGCGAGGTCGTGCAGCGTGGCCTTCCGCTCGTTCATCCAGCGCGCGCGCAGGATCGCCTGGCTGCGGGCGTCGAGCTGCGACATCGCAGTGGCGACCCTGTCGCTCACGTCATCGTCCCACTCGGCGCGCTCGACTTCGAGCGCGGGGTCCGCGTCGTGCGCGGGCAGGTAGGCCGACGGTGAATACGACTCATCCTCCTCGTCGGCGTCCGGCGCCGGGTCGAAGGACAGGTCGCGCGACGCGAGCCGGCGCTCCATTTCCGTGACTTCCCCGGCGCTCACGCCGAGTTCGCGGGCGACGGTCTGCGTCTCCTCGGCCGTGAGCCAGCCGAGGTTGCGCTTGTACTTGCGCAGGTTGAAGAAGAGCTTGCGCTGCGCCTTGGTGGTGGCGACCTTGACCAGCCGCCAGTTGCGCAGCACGTACTCGTGGATCTCGGCGCGGATCCAGTGCACGGCGAAGGACACGAGGCGCACGCCTACCGCGGGGTCGAAGCGCTTGACGGCCTTCATGAGGCCGACGTTGCCTTCCTGCACGAGGTCGCCCATCGGCAGGCCGTAGCCCAGGTAGCCACGCGCGATGTGCACGACGAAGCGCAGGTGCGAGAGGACCAGCTGCCGGGCGGCTTCCACGTCGTTTTCGCCGTGGAAACGCGTGGCGAGCGCGACTTCTTCATCGCGGCTCAGCACGGGAATGCGGCCGATCGCGTCGAAGTACGCGTCGAGGCTGCCGATCGGGCCCGTGAGGGCGAGTTCGGCAGGGCTGCGGCGAATGAGCGCGGTCGTGGTCATGTCTTTAAGAAGGGCTCTCCCTGGGCAACAACTGCAGATCTTAGCAGTCAGGCAGTTAGAGTGCTAAATACCCTGGAAGTTCAGCGCCAGAACCGGCGGCCATGAGCCACCGAATTTATTATTATTCAGTCACTTAGGCTCTATTCCGCGCAGCTCCCGCGTCGCGACGATGAATGAACCGAGCCAGCCCAGCAGCGCGCCACCGCCGACGAGGACGAGGCTGGCCACTGCGTCGAGGCCGTGCAGCACAAAGCCGCTGCCGTAGAGTCCTGCAATGCGTCGCACCGGGTCGCCCAGCACCAGCACGACGAGCGCGACGGTCAGCCAGGCGATGGCACCGCCGCCCAGCCCGTACCACACACCGTTGTAGAGGAACGGCCGGCGCACGAAGGCGTCGCTGCCGCCGACCAGCTTCGTGACTTCGATCTCGCCGCGCCGGTTCTCGATGTCGAGCCGGATCGTGTTGCCGACGATGACGAGGATGCCGAGCGCGAAGAGTCCCGCGGCCAGGAACACGACCCGCCGCACCACGTCCAGGATCGCGTTGAAGCGGCTCACCCACTCGGTGTCGAGCTGGACGATGTCCACGCCCGGCAGCAGCTTGAGTTCCGCCGTGAGCGTCGCGACGTGGCCGGGATCGCGAAACGCCTCGGCCGGCCGGACGATGAGCGCGTGCGGCAGGGGATTGTCCTTGAGCGCGTCGAGCGCCTCGCCGAAGCCGGAGTTGCGCCGGAATTCCGCAAGCGCGTCGTCGGCCGGGACCAGCGTTACTTCGGCCACGTCGCGGCGCTTGCGCACGCGCTCCGCGGCAGACTTCGCATCCCCGAGGCTCGCCGATTGCTTCATGTACACCGACACGTCGAGCGCGTTGCTCCAGCCGCCGCTCGCCTCGCGCACGTTCTGTACCAGCACGTGCAGGCAGGCCGGCAGCGCGAGCGCGATACCGATGACCAGCACCGTGAGCAGCGTTGCGAACGGCTGCTGCCAGAGCCGCCCCAGCGAGCCGACCATGGTCTGTGCGTGACGTTCGAGCCACTGCTTCATGACGCCTCGCCACGCACGGCGACGATCGACGGAAGGGGCGGGGGCGCGTCCTCGCCGCCCGCGACGCGGCCGTCCTCGATCACTACGCGCCGCACGCCGTAGTGCCCGATCAGGTGCACGTCGTGCGTCGCGACCAGCACGGTGACGCCGACTTCGTTGAACCGCTTGAAGATGTTCATGATCTCGACCGCGAGGTCGGGGTCCAGGTTGCCCGTCGGTTCGTCGGCGATCAGGAGCGACGGCTTGCCGACGATCGCGCGCGCGATGCCGACGCGCTGCTGCTCGCCGGTGGAGAGCTCGATCGGCCGGATGCGCTCGCGCCCGAGCAGGCCCACCTGGTCCAGCGCGGCGCGCACGCGCTTGTCGATCTCCTTCTCCTGCACGCCCGCGATCACGAGCGGCAGGCCCACGTTGTCGTAGACCGGCCGGTCCATGAGCAGCTTGTGGTCCTGGAACACGATGCCGATGTCGCGGCGGAACGGCGGGATCTTCGAGCGGGGCATGGTCGCGGTGTTCTGGCCGTTCACCATCAGCGTCCCGCGCGTGGGCCGCTCGATCACCGCGATGAGCTTGAGGAGCGTGCTCTTGCCCGCGCCGGAGTGCCCGGTCAGGAACACCATCTCGCCGCGCTCGACGGCGAGCGAGAGGTTCGAGATCGCCTCGCGCCCGTTCGGGTAGCGCTTCCAGACGTTCTCGAAGCGGATCATGCGGCCCCGCCGCCGGCGCGGGCCGGGGAGAGCACGGCATCCACGAAAGCCGCTGCGTCGAATACGCCGAAGTCCTCGGCCGACTCGCCGATGCCGACGTAGCGCACCGGAATGCCGAGCTGGTCGGCCACGGCGAGCACGATGCCGCCCTTGGCCGTGCCGTCGAGTTTCGTGATCACGAGGCCCGTGACGCCGAGCGCCTCGTTGAACTGCCGCGCCTGCGCCAGCGCGTTCTGGCCCTGGCCCGCGTCGAGCACGAGCAGCACTTCGTGCGGCGCCTCGGGGTCCAGCCGGCCGAGTACGCGCTTCACCTTGCGGAGCTCGTCCATGAGGTTGATCTGCGTGTGAAGGCGCCCCGCCGTGTCGGCGATGAGCACGTCCGCGCCGCGCGCCTGCGCGGACTGCATCGCATCGTAGATCACCGCCGCGGGATCGGCGCCCGCCGCCTGCGCGATCACCGGCACGCCGTCGCGCTCGCCCCAGACCTGCAGCTGCTCGATCGCGGCGGCGCGGAAGGTGTCGCCTGCTGCCAGCACCACCTTGCGGCCCTCGTCGGCGAGGCGGCGCGCGAGCTTGCCGATGGTCGTGGTCTTGCCCGAGCCGTTCACGCCGACGACCAGGATCACGAACGGGCGCTTCGTCGCGTCGACGACCAGCGGCCGGCCGACCGGGGCCACGATGCCGAGCATCGACTGCCGCAGTGCCCCGAGCAGCGCGTCGAGGTCGCCGAGTTCCTTGCGCGATACCTGGCCGCGCAGGCTGCCCAGGATCTTTTCCGTGGTCTCGATGCCGACGTCGGCAGCGATGAGGCGCGTCTCGAGCTCGTCGAGCACGGCGTCGTCGATGCGGCCGCCGGGCAGCAGGTTCGCGAGGTCGTAGGTGAGCCAGGAGTCGCCACGGTTCAGCTTCGAGCGCAGCCGGGCGATGAAGCCGGGCTGCCTTGCCGCCGGTTCCGGCGTGGCCACGTCGGCCTGTTTCGACTTGAAGCTGAAAAGTGCCATGACCGGGATCGCGGGACGGGGCGGTGATTGTAGCGGATGGGTCGGGGCGAACGCGCCGGGCGCCGTCTGTCTTGCCGAGGCCACCCGCGGCGTCGCTGCGTGCGGGGCGCGGGTAAGATCGCGGGAGCCCCGCCGTTCCGTGGAAACGACCGCGTGCAACCGACCATGAAGGCCCGACGCCCGCAGACCCCAGAATCGAAGGCCGCAAATGCCGGGCCGCGGCGCACGCTGCGCATCATCGGCGGCACGTGGCGCGGCCGGAAGATCCGCTTTCCGCCGGTCGAGGCGATCAGGCCCACGCCCGACCGCGTGCGGGAAACGCTATTCAACTGGCTGCAGCAGGACGTCGCGGGTGCGCGCTGCCTCGACCTCTACGCCGGCAGCGGGGCGCTCGGGCTCGAGGCGCTGTCGCGGGGCGCCGCGCGCGTCGTCTTCGTGGACGTGGAGCCGGCGGTGACCCTGCACCTCTCGCAGACGCTCGAGGGACTCGGTTGCGACCGTGGGCAGGTCGTCCGTGCCGACGCAGGCCGCTATCTCGGCGGGCCGCCAGAGCCCTTCGACATCGTGTTCCTGGACCCACCCTATGCGGACCGGGCACTGGCCGACGCCTGCCGGCTGCTGGACGAGCGAGGCTGGCTTCGGCCGGGCGGGCTCGCCTACCTCGAGGACCCCGCCCCGGCCGGGGCGCCGGAGTTGCCCGCCGGCTGGAGACTGCTTCGCAGCAAGCGGGCGGGCGAGGTGGGCTATCATCTGGCGCGTCGCGAACTTTCCCCTGGCGGATAGCGAGGCCAAATGCGCAGCCGTGCGATGTACCCGGGGACCTTCGACCCCTTCACGAACGGGCACGACGACCTCGTGCGCCGCGCCTGCAGGATATTCGACCACGTGGTGGTGGCCATCGCCGCCAACCCCGGCAAGGCGCCGCTGCTGCCGCTCGAGCAGCGCATGGACCTCGCGCGTCGCGTGCTCGCGGACGTCCCGAACGTCGAGGTCGCGGGCTACTCGGGACTCACCGTCGAGTTCGCCCGGAAGAACGGGCTCAACGCCATCGTGCGTGGCCTGCGGGCGGTCTCCGACTTCGAGTTCGAATTCCAGCTCGCCACCATGAACCGCCACCTCTCGGACGAGGTGGAGACGGTCTTCCTGACGCCGACCGAGCGGTTCAACTTCGTTTCCTCGACGCTCATCCGCGAGATCGCGAGCTTCGGCGGCAACGTGCGCGAGTTCGTGCACCCCGCGGTCGCCGACGCGCTCGCCGCGCGTTTCGCGAAGTAGCCGCCCGCCGCCGAGCTCGCGCGAATCCACAGGCTTGCGTTCGATTCTCGTCGTGCGCCCCGCGCGCCCCGCGGTCAGCATGGCCGTGGAGGGATGGCCGATGTCACTGCAGGAATGGCCCGAGGCCGAACGCCCGCGCGAGAAGCTGCTCCGGCACGGCGCGGCCGCGCTGTCGGAGGCCGAGCTCCTCGCGATACTGCTGCAGACCGGGACACCCGGGCGCTCGGCGCTCGACATGGCGCGCGGGCTGCTCGGCGAATTCAGGTCGCTGAGGGGGCTGCTCACCGCCGAGCGGCACGCGCTCTGCCGCGTGCGCGGCCTCGGCAATGCAAAGTACGCGCTGCTGCAGGCCTCGCTGGAGCTCTCGCGGCGCCACTACGCGGAGCTCATGCAGATCGGGCCCGCGCTCGGCAATCCGCGCGCCACGCGCGAGTTCCTGCGCTCGCGCCTGCGGGACCGGGACCACGAAGTCTTCTGCTGCCTGTTCCTCGACAACCGTCACCGTGTCATCTGCTTCGACGAGGTCTTCCGCGGCACGATCGATGGCGCAAGCGTCCACCCGCGCGACGTCGTCAAGCTCGCGCTGGCCCGCAACGCTGCCGCGGTGATCCTCGCGCATAACCACCCGTCCGGAATCGCCGAGCCCAGCCAGGCCGACGAGATGATCACCGGCCGGCTGCGCGACGCCCTCGCGCTCGTGGACATCCGGGTCCTCGACCACATCGTCGTAGGCGACGAGGCCTGCGTGTCGTTCGCGGAGCGCGGGCTGATTTGAACCCGTTGAATGGCGCGCGAAACGACACGGGCGGGCGTTCATAGTCAACAAAAACAAACAGTTATGATGCATTGGAGATCGCCCGGCTGCTGACGACGCCTGCGCGACGCCATCCTGCTGTCAGGGCATGCCTGCACGCTTGAAGGCCGCCCCGACCCTTGCCTCCAGGCCCCGCCGCTGGTATAAAACGCGGCTCGTTTACGCGTGGAGTGGCCATGCCACTCCCGCACTGAGGAATCAGCCATGTCGAAAGTCTGTCAGGTCACCGGCAAGCGGCCGATGAGCGGCAATACGGTCTCCCACGCCAACAACAGGACGCGTCGCCGGTTCCTGCCGAACCTGCACGTGCAGCGTTTCTGGCTCGAGTCCGAGAAGCGCTGGGTCAGCCTGCGCGTTTCGGGCAACGGCATGCGCACCATCGACAAGAAGGGCCTCGAGGTCGTCGTAGCCGAGCTGCGCGCCCAGGGCGTCAAGGTCTGAACGGGAGCACCTGAGCCATGCGCGACAAGATCAAGCTGCTTTCGACTGCCGGCACCGGTCACTTCTACACCACGACCAAGAACAAGCGTCTCCACCCGGAGAAGCTCGAGGTCAAGAAGTTCGACCCGAAGGCCCGCAAGCACGTG
>Ga0209253_10000367_pt1 | contig 37860 bp, 38 predicted proteins | sample FrelakmetBRP12BR_FD_187145 | JGI IMG/M metagenome (GOLD analysis project Ga0209253, IMG submission 187145) | Freshwater lake sediment microbial communities from the University of Notre Dame, USA, for methane emissions studies - BRP12 BR (SPAdes)... | ecosystem: Environmental > Aquatic >... | reverse complement strand
AAAAGACTTATGCTGATTCTCACGGAAGTCTATGTCGGGGAGCTGGGGATACTTGGCTGAGAGGACGACTGACAGCCGTCGACCCTTTGAACCTGATCCAGACAATGCTGGCGAAGGAAGCTGAAGGGCATTTCTCAGTTGGTTCAACCTGGTCCTAGGTTTCCATTAAATGAAGATCCAAACCAAGATCATAGCTGAGATAGTCGTTGTTGTGGCTCTGTCGTATGCCTTGAACCTGATTGTGCTGTTTCGGATGCCACAAGGTGGGTCTGTGACCGTCGTGAGTATGGTTCCAATTCTCTGGCTGGCGCTTCGGAGGGGCACCAAGATCGGAGTGCTCGCCGGAGTTATTTTAGGTTTGGTAGATATGATGCCACAGCCTTTTGTCGTTCACCCTGTTCAGTTCCTTCTTGATTACCCTCTCGCATTTGGATCATTGGGACTAGCGGGTCTATTTCAGAAACATCCAATTGCGGGAGTAGTCACCGGAATCTTTGGCAGATTCGTCTGTCATTTTGTCTCAGGGATAGTGTTCTTTGCCATGTATGCACCATCAGGGATGAATCCGGCGGTATACTCTGCCATTTACAATGGATCTTATCTAGTGGTGGAACTCGTATTCAGCATTGTCATCATGTACGTCCTCGTGAGAAGAGGCTTAGTCAGCATGTACCGCTAGCTAGACGCCAATCGCCAGCACCGGATGTTTGAGTTCTACCGGTGTTCTTCTCCCATCAAGGGCGAGCTAGAGGTTGGCGAACTTGCATTAGAATTTCTTTTCGGGTTCAACTCTAGGTTATCTTTCTGAACGTGACTGAGTGACTTAATCTGTCTTTCCCTTCTCATCGCTTCGCCGCGTGTCTTGATCAACTCTAGATAGATAAGTCTCTTTGGTCTATGCATTCTGGTGTAACGTGCTCCACGTCCATCCAAGTGTTGAATGATTCTGAGATTCACGTTCCGCGTGTATCCTGTGTAGTAGCTTCCGTTGTCACAGAGAAGCACGTAGACGTAATACGACTGCGATCTACTTCTCTTCTTCAACATCTGACGCTATTTCCAACTTGTGAGCGAGGATCGCATTATTTGGAGACTGTAGGTATTCTGGGTGGTCTTAGGAATAGTATCGCAATGACTATTCCTACAATCGCGAGTCCAGCTGTTGGATAGAAAGCCTGGATGTAGCTTCCGAACATATCTCTCAGTATTCCGGATGTCAATGTTCCCAATATTGCACCTAAACCGTAGGCCGTGAATACTACGCCGTAGTTCTTGGCGTTGTTCTTTGCGCCAAAGAATGTTGGAGTGGCTGTTGGTGCTATGGCAAGCCATCCGCCTAATGTCAACCAGAATCCTATGAAACAGCCAATGTAAAGTATCATGGTGCCTTCTTTCGCGCTTAGCATTCCTATTGAAGCTGCGAATACTATCGCGAAGGCTATGATTGCAGAATATCTTGGAGAGAGACGGTCAGTAAGCCATCCGAACAGAGGCCTTCCGATTCCGTTGAATATGGCAAATACTGATACCGCAATTGCCGCCATGGCTGGACTCAGTTTTATCACCTCTTGTCCGACGGGGCTTGAGATGCCGATCGCCATCAGTCCGCTCAAGGTTCCAATGATGTAGCACACCCAAAGTCCATAGAAGGTAGATGTCCTGATCATCTTTGAGGTTTCAAAGTCCGTCATGCTAAGACCGGTTTGAGATGCCTTCCATCCAGTAGGAGTCCACCCTGAAGGAGGAAACTTCAATGGAATCGACAACAGGACGAGAAGAACAAGAAAGACTACGCCCAGTATCGCAAATGTTTGAAGAGGCCCATACAAGTCAATGGACATCTTAGATAGCGGAGCCGTCAATAGGGGTGAAAGTCCAAACCCCAGTACGGTTAGACCAACGGCAACCCCTTTTCTATCTGGAAACCATTTTGTTGATACTGCGATCGGTCCCCCGTAGGATAAGCCTACTCCGCTTCCAGCAATTATGCCATAAGTCACGTTTAGAAGCAACATGCTATTGGCGAAGCTGGATAGGATCCAACCTAAGCCAACCACTACACCTCCCAGAAGCGTAACGACCTTGGGACCGTACCTGTTCAAGAACCTTCCAGCAACGGGCATCAACATAGCGAAGAAGGCGAGGAATAACATATAGGGCAAACCACTCTCGGTTGCTCCAACCTCAAACATTTGTTCAAGTGGTTTTCTAAAGACACTCCATGAATAGACTGTGCCTAGACAGAGGTTCATTACCAAACCGAGGGCAACCAGGATCCAGCGTCCCTTGTCTGCAGGCAATCCAAATATTCTGGTATTTTCCGTCATTCTTGTCCGCTCGAAACTGACGTTTTGCCTAGGGTTCTATATTATAGTTACGGGTTCCGGTCTGGGAACCTCCTGAACAATTCGTTCTGACCGAATTGATTGCAGTTGTTGAACGCCTGCTTCAACTCGAAAATGAACCCTGCATCTTCTGCAATTCTCTTTTTCACTTGTGTCCAGGCAACTGGACAATTCTTGTACTTACTTTGCTCGCACAATTCTGTGAATGAATTCTTTTCTTGATCTCTCGTAAAGACGAGAGTTGCAAGAATCAAAGGTTTTTGGTGCGGGGGGTGGGATTTGAACCCTTTCGTCGGGTTTGTACCCGATCACGAACCCCTGCGGGACAGGAGCCTGTGGACGAGATTTTGGTGCTCTCAGTCCTGCGCTTTCACAGGTCTAGATCTTAGACCTTCTTTGACCTGGCTTCGCCCCTTTGGAGGTTTGGCATTGGAGGGCTGCGACCAACCCCCGCATTCCAGGCCTACCCCCGCACTCGAGACCTTATTCGTGGGAACGATGTACATTAAGCTTTCAGCATTCGAAACGCGAGCATTATGTCTTTTACATCTCACGAATTCGAGCAGTCAGTGAAGCAGATATAACGCTGTTAGGTGATTTAGTAGAGGGTGGTTGAGGACGTTGTTCACTGAGAAATCTATCCAAGTTCTGAGAGAACTCAGCGAGTCATTTGGACCTGCAGGATACGAACGTGAATCAGCACTGATTGTGAAACGATACGTCCAGACATTTTGTGACGATATGCAGACCGATAAACTCGGCTCCTTGATCTTCAAGAAGAAGGGGTCAGCCGATTCTCCAAAGGTTCTGTTGGCTGGCCATATCGATGAGGTGGGATTCGTGATTAGTGGAATCGACAAGGATACCGGTTTCTTGACATTCAATCCTTTGGGAGGATGGTCTGATCAAGTTCTTCTCTCACAGAGAGTGACCGTTCGAACGGCAAAAGGAGATGTTCTCGGCGTCATAGCCTCTAAGCCACCGCACCTTATGCCAGAAGAAGAGGCGAACAAGGTTGTCAAAAAGGATCATATGTTCATTGATGTTGGCGTCACAAGCCGTGAAGAGGCTGAGAACCTGGGGGTTCGTATAGGTGATGCGGCTGTGCCTTGGTCTCCTTTTGTTTTGTTGAGAGAAGGAAGAATAGCGATGGGAAAAGGATTCGATGATCGCACTGGGACATTCGTAGCCATGGAGGCCATGAAGCGACTCAAGGATGAAGGAATCAATCATCCCAATACGGTTTATGGCGTGGCTACCGTCCAAGAAGAAGTGGGGCTTAGAGGAGCTTCGACATCGGCCTTTCTTATCGAACCTGATGTTGCTATCGTATGTGAAGTCGACATATCCGGTGATGTCCCAGGAATCAAGCCGCATGAAGCTCCGTCTAGAATGGGGAAAGGGCCTAGCATACTGACTTTTGACGCTTCAATGATTCCGAATCAGCACTTGAAGAAGTTCATGATAGAGACCGCAGAGCAGATGCACATACCTTACCAGTTGTCCATGGTCTCTCGAGGAGGCACGGATGCTGGCAGAATTCATATGAGCAAGGGTGGATGCCCGAGCATAGTAGTTGGTGTACCCACAAGACACATACACTCACATGTTGGTCTTTTCAGCTTTGAAGACGCAGCTAACGCAGTCAAGCTTGTTAGCGAGGCAATACGAAGATTTGACACTGAGACCGTAAAGGGTTTCACATCGATCTAGATGGCCCCGACAATCAGAAGTTTTGCGAAGATGAAACTGTCGAAGGCTGTGAAGCTTCTAGGTGTTCGGGAGAGGAACCTCTTTCCAATCCCGAGTATAAACTCAATTATCAGAGTGGGAAGAATCCCAAAGGATCAGAATAGATCAGGGTTTTGGATGCCGACTTGGAAGATCACGCCCAGAGACGACGAAGATAAAACAGGAATCATACTCGAAGTGATACGGAAGTCATCAAAAGACTTCGCGATAGCATTCGAAAACGAAGATAACTACCTAATATTGTCTGACAAGCCATTGGACAAAAGCTGGACTGACGAGATACTCTCGAGAACCAAACAGAAGAAAAGGGCACGAGTCAAATCACAAGGGCAAGAATCATGATTTCGAATATGTTATTACAGGGAATTGTACAAGTTGGATTTTGTGGATCAGTTTTGGGAATTGAATGGAAGAAACCCACAATAACCTTCTATCATGAGAGACTTGACAAACCTGAGACAGACGCTTTCGCAGTTGTCAAAGCGAAGAGTATTGCGATAGAGACAGCTCAAGATGGTGGATTCAAAGGCGAGATAGACGACTTTTTTGTGCTTATGGGCGATCTTGATCAAGTATCGACGGCCAGAGGAAAACAGGACCGGTACGTGCTATGCTGGTTTGATGATGCCGTAGAGGACTTCAGGAAGGGCTCCAGAAGACTGAATGGTGTCACGTTTCCGTCTGGACTGACTGAAATGGCAATTGAGAGAAAACGGACCTACAAGACCTCGTTCCACGCGCAGCTTGGTAAGATCTCATAAGTCGAATCCTCAATAAGGTCCGCCACCAAAAACGAGAGAAAGAAATAGAGCCCCGGCCGGGCTTCGATCCCGGGACTTACGGCTTACGAAGCCGTCGCTCTCCGGTGCAATTAGCATCTACCAGGCTGAGCCACCGGGGCGCAAAGCCACACTGCACACAGGACCTTAAGAATTCACTGGTCCTTATACAATGGGCAAATAGCATTGGTGAACTTCATTGTCTCAAGCTAAGACTTTGGGAGAAAGAAAGATCATACAAATCTTCCAAGAATCATTTCGAAAAATGCCGAGAATGGCTTTGCCTTTTGGAGACGACGTCGCGGCTGTGGATATAGGTGACGAAGTTGCAGTGCTGAAGTCTGACATGTTTGTTGACCTGACTGACGCGCCAACACAGATGACGCCACGACAAATGGGGCGAAAGGCGATTGTCGTGACAGTAAGCGATTTCGCTTCTAAGGGAGTAAGACCCATCGCTTTGCTGACTTCCGTTGGAATACCTAGAGATTTCTCGAGAAGGAATCTCAAGGAATTGGCCCTGGGAATGGAAGCAGGGGCAAGGGAATACGGCACATACATCATAGGAGGAGATACTGACGAGACTTCGAATCTAGTAGTTGACTGTCTTGGGTTTGGATTGGCAAAGAAAGGGGGCATTGTTCCCAGAAGCGGAGCCAAACCCGGTGACATTCTGGCGGTTACTGGACTGTTCGGAAAGGAAACCGCCGGACTCAAGATCTTGTTGAACAAGACCGCGGTACCATCATACTTGCGAAGGCAACTCGTTAGAAGCGTGCTCTTCCCAAAGGCTCAGCTCAAATTGGGGCTGGCCCTAGCCAGATCCGGCGTGGTGACTTCCTCGATTGATTCTAGCGATGGCCTCGCATGGTCGCTACACGAACTATCCAAAATGAGTCATGTGGGTTTTGTTGTGAACACTCTCCCCTCAAGCCCGGCCGCAAAGAGATTTGCGGATATTACACGACTGGATCTGAGTAAGCTTGTTCTCAACGGAGGAGAGGAATTCGAACTTGTGTTTACCGTACGACCAGACGGCTGGAACAATGCAGAAGCTTCAGCGAGAAAAGTTGGGGCAAGACTCTACAGGATAGGTGAGACCACGGAAGATGAACATGTTTTCTTGCGAACGTCTGCAAAAAGAGAAAGTGAGATAGAGCCCGTTGGATGGGAACACTTCAAAAGTTGAAACTGAGCGCATAGAGTCATTTGCGAGTGTGAACTCACAGTAATTCAGAAAACGCTTGAATTGAAAGATTATATAAGACGTAGCGTGTGACGCAGGTCAAGTGTCAATACATGAGAAGAACAGTATTCCTCATCGGTTCAATGATGCTTGTTGTTGGTTTCATACTGTACCAGTTTGGTCTGTCTTCCGAACTCTACCAAACAACACTGCTGAGATCTTGGCTGGCTGATTTGTCAAAACCCTTGATCACAAGAGGCATTTCACTTGAAGCCATAACGATTCTTCTCGAGTTTGGAGGCGGGCTTCTAGTAATCTTCGGATTGATCGTGTGTTTCGCTGGAGCTGCAAGACCAAACTACACCACGCGTCCAGCTAGACCAGTTGAACCTACGAGGAACACTTCAAAATGTAGATTCTGCGGAGCTGATGTTCAGGAAGGTTCAACTTTCTGTCCAAGCTGCAATAAATCCCAAGCCTAACATCAGAATTTAGAAAGGGATAACGAAATCACGACTGTCTTGTCTCAATTGATTATGGCATAATTGATCATTGGCGGGCCCGCGGGGATTCGAACCCCGGACCTCTGCGTGCATTAATACACTCTACAGCTTTGTCCGTTATCGCTTAGGAGGGTCGGCGAACACAAGCTTCTGCCGCTCCATCCAGACTGAGCTACGGGCCCCAAGGACAGATCAGTTTTCCACAGTGATTAAAACGTTTGTTCCCACGTAACGAACAGTTTGGTAAAGAGTTAATTTCAAGAATCTAATACTCACTAGTTCTCTGAATGTATGTATAGCCCGGAGGCAGCCAAAAAACATGAGAATGTGCGATAGATGTGGAAGGCGCCTTCGGAAAAGTGAGAAACTTGAGATGTGCGAACGTTGCAGGAAAGAAACTCTCAAGATATTTCTAAGGCAGGCCCTCGACAACATCGAAGATCAGGAAGCGCGAGCGCATCCATAGCCTGAGCGTGAATCATGGCCGGCTTCCCCTTCTGAATGCATCCGATGAAAACACAGCAAGAATGCAAGTCGGTCATTGAAGTTTGCGAGTTACTTCGCCGATTAGTTCACTTGTCTTCACTTCAGTTTCCATGTGTGTTCCCATGTCCCTCACCTTCACAAGACCCTTTTCCAACTCTTTCGGTCCGAGAATTAGTGCTATTGGGATTCCCATTGAGTCGACGTATTCGAGCTGGTTTCTGAGTGACCTCTTCTTCATGTCATAGTCGCATGATATTCCATTCTTTCTCAGGTCCATTACCATGTTGAGTATCTTGTGACGGCTCTCTTCATCGACGGCTGCAGCGAATACTTTCGGGCTTTGAGATAGTCTCGGGAACAGTGAAGCACGCTCAATTGAGATCATGAGTCTTTCAATGCCGCCGGCGACGCCTGTGGCGGGGATCTCCCTCTTTCCGTAAACGCCAGCAAGTTTGTCGTATCTTCCTCCGCCAAATATGGCACCGACATCTTCGCCGCCTTTGTCATAGGCTTCAAAGACTATGCCATCATAGTAACCTATTCCTCTCACGATGCTAAGATCGAGAATACATTTCTCCGACTTGCCCAGATCGTTCAATACGTCGAAGAGCCTCGAAAGTTCTTCACGACCCTTTGAGCTCATCTCATTCTTAGAAAACTCTTCTGGTATACTCGATAGAACGTGATCTGCAGATCCTCTTAGCGATGTGACTTCACTTATCTTCTCAAAGACCTCTTGATCCAGTCCAGTTCCCAGAAGCTCACGTTCGAACATGGTTGGAGATATCTTTCTAGATTTGTCGATGACTCTTATCGTCTGTTCTACTTTTTCTTGCTGGGTTATTCCCAGCTGCCTGAGAACGCCTTCAGTGAACTTGCGGTTACTTACTCGAACCTCATAATCGCGGAGTCCAATCGCTTCTAGAATGTCCGTTCCTACCGCTATTGCTTCAGCGTCTGCTTCAATCTCTGCGGTGCCATAGATCTCGGCATCCCACTGGTAGAAATGTCTGTACCTCGCAAATTGAGGTTCGTCATATCTCCACATCCCTGACAATGCGGCGATCTTGACGGGTTCGGGAAGGTCGTATCTGCCAGCCACCATTCTTGTCATTCCAACGGTCAAATCGAACCTTAGACCGAGGTTTCTGCCTGCCTTGTCCGGGAAATAGTAGATTTCATCTTTGATTTGGGGTCCACTCTTTGCCTCAAGAGTCTCCAGGCTTTCGATCGATGTTGGTTCAACAATCTGGAATCCATATTTCTCCAAGACGCCAAGGATTTTCTTGTTTAGCCACAGTCGCTTTGCCATCTCTGGCGTGTCGATATCTTTCATTCCTCTGGGCAATGAGAATACTCGTTCCGACAATTGTCTTTGCTCTCCCACAATCCGATGAACTAGTCTTCACTTTGAAACTAGATTTCCAACGAACTCAGCGAGTAGTATACTATGTCTGTTCTCCTATCAATTACGGCAAGTATCAGTTCTTTCTTTTCTCTTTCTGCCACTCGTAGATACTTGCTGAGTTCTTCCAGACTTGCTTCACGCCCCTCATATATTATCGACATTAGTCTTCGAGTAGCTCCTTTACCATGAACCTCAAAGTCCGCATCTTTGGACTCTCTGACTATGTATCCCCTATCTCTCAAATCGCGGTAGATCAGATACTTTATCCAAATCTCAGACTTTCCTGCTGACAAACCATCTACAAGATCTCGAAGTTCAACCAGTTCAGATGTCTTGACATCTGAGACTCTTATTCGTCCTTTCTCGACAAGATAGAAGGCTTCAAAGGGAGAGAGCTGGATCTTTCCCTTTTTTAGGTCACCGAATCCTCTCTCACGCAACTCTCTAAGCGATGGAGATAGGGGAATGTACACCCTATCATCCTTGTATTGTGCCTGGAACACTTCAACTGGTTTCTCCATCTCACTCATCCGGCCAACTAGAGGGTTTGTTGAGATTGATAAAATAGTATCTTTTCACATCAACTTTGACATCGCCAGACCACCGGAGACGTTTGAGCATTAGACTTAACTTCCGGGTATGCAACCATTTCTGAAGGTGTATTCTATGCGGAACTTCTTCACCTTGAGGACTGTTGCTTGGCAGAACGACAAGGTACGCCTCATTGATCAGACAAAACTTCCCGGAAGATTGAGTTACGTCAGATGCAGAACTTACCAAGACGTTGCAGAAGCGATAAGAACCATGGTTGTCAGAGGCGCTCCCGCGATCGGTGTCGCAGGTGCTATGGGAATGGCTTTGGCCGCACTGGAAAGCACAGCTACAACAAGAAGCAGTCTTCTGCGTAATCTTGAGCGAGCACAGAAAACCCTTGATATGACCAGACCGACCGCAGTGAATCTTTCATGGGCCACAAAGAGGATTCTGGATCTGGCAAAATCAGTGGAAGGCAAGCCTGAACCGATTGTTGAAGCGGTGATCGAAGAAGCAAAAGCAATGGCTGATGAGGACGTTGAGATAAACAAGAAACTGGGAAAGAACGGAGCTGCTCTACTCAAAGACGGGGACGTTGTGCTCACGCACTGCAATTAATCTCCTAAAGGGAGATTAGCGGAATGCAGGAGCACTCGCGACTGTAGGCTACGGTACGGCCTTAGGGGTTGTACGTGCGGCTATTCAACAGGGAAAACGTATAGAAGTATTTGCGACTGAAACACGTCCGAAACTGCAAGGTGCCAAACTGACCACTTTTGAGTTGAAAGTAGACAAGATACCTGTGACACTCATAACTGACAATATGATCGGGCATGTAATGGAAAAGAACACTATTGACCAGGTGATAGTGGGAGCTGATAGAGTTCTTTCCACGGGTCACGTTTTCAACAAAATAGGAACATCAACCATAGCGATAGTCGCAAACCATTACGGCATACCGTTCTACGTCGCTGCGCCGGAATCGTCGTTTGACTTCACGAACCCATTGAGTAGAGTCAAGATTGAAGAACGCAGCGCCGACGAAGTGAGAGTTGTCGACGGCTGTTCTATTGCGCCGAAGAACGTCTCTGTCTGCAATCCTGCCTTTGACATGACCAAACCTGGACTGATAGATGCCATAATAACCGAAAAAGGTGTAATCCGAAAACCATTCGCGAAAAACATCAGGAAGATCTTGGGTCGGAGCTAGATATCTTTCAAAATGCCGCGGGTTTCTGCTTTATCTGAAGCACGATCTCAACGGGACACTTGGTTACTTGCTCTATCCTGCTCTTCCATTCCTCGCCAATGGAGACCAAAGCAAAAATTCCGGTAACCTCAGCCTTTGCTTTCTGCGCGATCTTGACCAGAGCTCGCTGAGTCTCTCCACTGTCTATCACGTCATCCACTATCAGGATACAATCACCCTTTCTCAGACAGTCTCTGGGAACGTAAAGACTCATCATCACGGCAGTCTTTGATGGAATGTAGACTTCCTCAATAAACTCTCTTACCCCAACCTCTCGAGACTTTTTCGCTATCACCAAGCCTACACTCAATCTATGAGCCAGCAACGTCGCTATTGGAACCCCATCCACTGCGGCCGTAACAATCTTCGTTATTCTCTTTCCAGCGAACAGGTTAATTGCATGTTGCACCGCCCTCTCCAACAACAGCGTGTCTGATATGATCTCGGTGTTATCGAAGTACCCCAATTCATCAAAACGAATTCTCTTCTGGAGCTCATTCTCAAGACGCAGGATTCTCTGAAGAGTCTTGTTTATCGACTCAGCTCTTTGTATCGTCGGTAAGACATGGCCTTTCACATATCTGCTGAGCACGGTCTCGGGCAGATTTATGATTTGAGCAAGCTCTCTGTATGTGTAGTAATTCTTCGCGAGATTGAGCAACTCAATCGTCATCAGCTTGTACTTGAGATCTAGGATTCGTGATCCCGATTTCACTGCAGACACACCACTTTACAAGTTCATGCATAGGTGTATAACCGTTTCGCCCGATTATTGGCACCGATATGATTTCAACAGTCCTCGTGTAGGCAAACTCACCTGAACGAGTACTGTGAGACCGAAGAGTCAGAGAGAATGAGAACAACCCGAATGTCGCAAAAGAAACCGCTGTCGAAAGCCAGCTCTTGAATCAAATCGCATCGAAGTGTCCCCGAGAATCCTTTTAGGTGGATGGATGAGTGAACATGATCTCAAGAGATATGAACATCCATGGGCCCGTAGTCTAGCCAGGATTATGACACAGAGACCTGAGTCGTGCAAGCCTTCGGAGGTTTCCGAAGACAGCCTGGGTTCCGGGGTTCGAATCCCCGCGGGCCCGCTAAGACCTAGTAAACAAAACATTCGATCTGGAATCAAAACAAAGGTATTCTCGAATAGAGAGGACGCTGAGTAGCTACCTAGATTTGCCTTGCAGCCCACGAACCTTCGAGGATTGCTTCGAGACTTCTACGGCGTTTCACACAGTCGCCACCGACAAACAACTCATCAACTTTTCCGTTCAACACTTTTGCAACCCCGTCACTAGACACACATGCGAGCCAAATGCCAGTATCACAGTTACAGTGTTAGAGTGTGCTTTCCACGATCACCTGAGACCGTGATACCTCCATCCACAACACAAACGAGCGCCGATTGTGTTGCTCAACTTTCATTAGTGTGCAGCATTCAAAGACTACCGTATGAGAAAGGTGAGAGCGAATGAGTGGGCTGGCTGTTAAGAGAGCACTTGTCAGTGTGTTCGACAAAAGAGATCTTGTTGATTTCGCCAGAGGGCTGGCAGATCTGGGAGTTGATCTGCTCTCGACTGGCGGAAGCGCAAAGGCTCTTCGTGAGAACGGTATCGCAGTTGAAGAGATCTCAGACTATACTGGATTTCCCGAATTACTAGATGGACGTGTTAAGTCCATTCATCCGAAGGTACACGCCGGTGTGCTATTTCGCAGAGGGGAACCTGATGATGAGGAGTCTATCAGAGTTCACGGGATTCTACCCATCGATCTTGTTGCAGTCAACTTGTACCCGTTCGAAAGAGCTGCAAAAGAGACTCCAGAAAACCTCTCTGCAGTCATGGAGAACATAGACATCGGCGGACCTGCATTGATACGCGCTGCCGCAAAGAACTACATGAGTGTAGCAGTCATTGTTGATACGAGTGATTATGGCCCAATCCTAGAAGAGTTGAGGACACAAAAAGGAATGATCTCTTCTGAGACGCGACTCAGATTGGCAGAGAAAGCTTTTCGAAGAACCGCAGAGTATGATGCCACTATTCACCGCTATTTCGAAAACATCAGTCGCAAAGGAACGATTAGCCAGATCTTTCCCAATAGAGTCCTGTTAGAGTTTGAGAAGATTCGTGACTTGCGTTATGGAGAGAATCCGCATCAGAAAGCGGCCGTCTACAAAGACGTTGGCGCAAGGTTTTGTATCGCTGATGCAAAGATCCTCAGCGGCAAAAAGGAACTGAGTTACACGAACATTCTGGACACGGACTTTGCATTCAGTTTGGTGATGGAATTTGATAATCAGATAGCGACTGTGATAGTCAAACATGCCAATCCCTGTGGTGGCGCAATTGGGGAAACCCTCACGGAATCATGCAAGAAAGCTCTGCAGACGGACCCAGACTCAGCTTTTGGAGGCATCTACGCCTTCAGCAGGAAAGTGGACCTAGAAACTGTGGAACTACTGACAGACCAGTTCGTTGAGGTTGTTGTTGCTCCTGGGTACACGAAGGAGGCATTGGAGACTCTATCGAAAAAGGAGAATCGAAGAATCCTTGACAGCTCAGAACTCGTTCAGGCAACTCGGTCAGGGAAACTCTACGAGAAGAGCTTCAGAAGTGTACTCGGTGGAATGTTGTATCAAGAGAATGATAGTGTTCTACTTGATGAGAAACTTATGTCAATTCCAACTCTTAGAAAACCCAGCGAGCGCGAAATGAAGGCGCTATTGTTTGGTTGGAAATTCGTCAAACACGTTAGGTCCAATGCGATAGTCTTGACCTCGCCAACCCAGCTGATTGGAGTAGGGACCGGACAGATGAGCCGAGTGGACTCTTGTAGGTTGGCGGTAATGAAGGCTCAAAACGCCGGACTAGAAACTTCGGGTACAGCTCTGGCTTCCGACGCTTTCATACCGTTCAGAGACACAGTCGACCACGTGGCGAAGGTTGGCGTGACTGCCATTATCGAGCCTGGTGGATCATTGAGGGATAGAGAAGTCATCGATGCCGCGAACGAACATGATATCACGATGGTTTTCACCGGAATCAGACACTTTAGACATTAGCAAAAATGACTGCAAACATCCTGTTGCGTGAATCAACTGAACAGAGGAGGATTTCGCGCCCGCCTCGACGCGAAAAATGGCGCCCCTCGCCAGAAACGTGGATTGCACGTCTCTTTGGGCGGGATTTGAACCCGCGTCGTGCGGGCGACAGCCGCGCATACTACTCCGGCGCAGAAAACCACGTGACCGGGCTATACTACCATTGCACATCAACTTTGAGTTGATTGGGCGCGGTTTATTGGCCCCGGTTTCCTGCGCAGTAAGTGTTGAAAAGATGATTCCATTTAAGGATTGTGCGGTCTGAGCCCAGTGTCAGAAATATTCGTTGGTGAACCAATACTTCATCTTTAAGCGTCACACATTGAACAAGAGAAACACGCTGGAGCATGGAGATTCCGTGAAAACACTTTCAATTTCCGATAACATTGCCCTTGCGGCCGACCTCTACGAACTCACTATGGCGGCGGCCTATTATGACAACAAAGATACGAGTCAAGCCACATTTGAGCTCTTTGTAAGAACATTTCCGAAGAATCGTTCATACCTCATAGCTGCAGGATTGGAACAAGTGGTCGATTATCTACTAAGACTGCGATTCAAAGAAGAACACATCGACTATCTGAAAAAGCATCCGAGCTTCAAAGATGTAAGCGAGGAATTCTTTGACTATCTAGAGAACTTCAAGTTTACAGGAAATGTGTGGGCCATTCCTGAAGGCACAGTATTCTTCACTAATGAACCGATCATACGTGTTACTGCACCAATAATTGAGGCACAGATCATAGAGACCTACCTGCTGTCCACAGTAAATTTTCAGACACTCATAGCCACAAAGGCGTCCAGGGTAGTTCAGCAAGCGAGGGGAAAAGGCGTTGTTGAGTTTGGTGCCCGACGTGCTCACGGTCCGGAGGCTGGAGTTCTCGCGGCCAGAGCCAGCTACATAGGAGGTTGCATAGGAACCTCAAACGTACTTGCCGGCTATCAGTTCGGCATCCCCACGTATGGAACCATGGCGCATTCGTTCATAATGTCATGTGATTCTGAGCAAGAGGCGTTTGAGAGATTCTGCAGGGTATTTCCCACAAGCTGCGCTCTGCTCATAGATACCTACGATACTATTGAAGGTGCTAAGAAGGTGACTTCTCTGAAAGTGAAACCGTCATTCGTAAGACTTGACAGTGGTGACCGCTACGAACTTAGCGTCAAAGTCAGAAGGATCCTTGATGAAGCAGGGTTGAAGGATACACAGATTTTTGTTAGTGGAGACTTGAATGAATACGTTTTAGAGGATTTGATGTCTCGAGGGGCGCCAATCGATTCATTCGGAGTTGGAACAGAGCTTGTCACTTCACGCGACGATCCAGCGCTCTCGGGGATATACAAACTGGTTTCGATCAAACGTGATGGGAAGACTTTCCATAGGGTGAAGACCAGTGAAGGCAAACGGACGATGCCTGGAGACAAACAAGTCTACAGGAAGTATTCGCAAAAAGGAGAAATCGAAGAAGACATCCTTGCGTTAGAAGACGAGGAACCTCCCAATACGACAGTTCCACTCATGGTGAGAGTTATTGATCATGGAAAACTTGTGTATGACTTACCGAGCATAGGTCTGATCCAAAGCAGAGCTAAGAAAGAAGTTTCGACATTGCCCGCAAAGTATAGAGGTCTGAGCGGTTCCGTTGAACCCCCCGTTAGATTCAGTCCTAAACTTGAAGCGTTGAGTAATGCACTGTGGACTGGGCGGGGTAATGCAACGGTTTAGATACGGATATCAGTAAGCTTGCAGGTCTTTCTGTCCATTGTTTGTCAATGCAAGATTTGACCTGAAATCAGGAGGATACCCACATCTGTATCTTTCAAGAGCGTTGGTGCTGACAGTTCTTGTGTTGACCTGTCTCACAAGCGTTTCTGCTACGCAACCTCTCTACGTCAGCATCTACGTCGACCGTGCAAATGAGTTTGGAAGAACTGCGGTGACAATTTTTGGTGAGGTGACGAAGTCAGATCTCTCTCCAGTGGCACTTGTTGAGGTTTCAATTGAAGTGAATGATCCGTACGGAAGCAGTGTTCATGTGGCCTTCATGAATACAGGCAAAGATGGGTCATATTCAGACACTTTTCAGCTTGAGAAAGACGCGCCTGCAGGCAACTACACGATTTACATCACAGCAAACAAGTTGGGGTTCGTAGATGCTCAAGCCAAGCTGACTTTCTCGATTGGCGTAATCCCATTTGACATATCTATTTCCCCAAGCTCAATCACAGTCAAGCGGGGAGATAACGCAACGTTCAGAGTATCTCTCGAAAGTGATCAGGTCTCTCTGCCGATTAGCGTCGAAGTGATCGATCTCCCAGAGTTTGCATCATATAGTCTCAGCTCAAACAATCAGACTGCTCCATCAATCATCATTCTAACGATAGAAATCTCAGAGAACGTCAATCCGGGATCCTATGGGTTCAGTGTTGTTGGTAGATCCGTGGATATGGAGAATCAGGCCAGTGCGCAGGTTCTGGTCCAGGAAGCAGATGGATCCAGATACTACCCTCTAGTTTCGGTGATCCCCGCTGCGATTCTAGTCGTGGCGGTGATTCTGCGCAAACGAAGAAAGAAAGAAACAGTTCCCGTGGAACCCGCACCAACCGGGCCTGAGTACCTTGAGGGGTTGGCCCTTAGCCCATCAACGCTCTTGTCGCTTCCTGACCATCTCAGGAAGACCGCAGTGATCGTGTGCAACCTCAAAGAGGCAAGTGCAAACGAGGTTGCAGCTCGCTCAGGCAGGGCGAGGGCTGCCGAAAGCGACTATCTAAATCAGCTTGTTAGGATGGGGCACCTGAAGAAGAAGAGAAAAGGTAGGGAATCATATTTCTATGCTCAGTAGTTGGAACACATGTTTCGGTTTCTACCTGTAGTTTTTGTAACACATATCGCCACCTTGAATCTTCGATAGTGTTGGCTTGGTTCGATTTGAAATGCTCAGACTCATCTATGATAGGGTTTGCTGTGCCGCTTTTTGTAGCGTCAGTAGTTTTGAGAAAACAGAGATTATGAATTTCCTACTCAGGACATTCTGCCCAGTAACGAGAAAGACTTTATGAGCAGCTTGGCAAGTTGTCTGTACCGCGGGCCCGTAGCTCAGTCAGATTCCAAATTGTTGGAATCCTGAAGAGGTAGAGCACCGGGCTTTTAACGAACTCGGAAGCCACCCGGACGCTGAAAAGAAAACTCAGCGGGGCTAGGGTCCCGGGTCCGACTCCCGGCGGGCCCGCCTTATCATCTGGGTTTTTTTCGAGCTATAGTTTTCGAGAGTTGCTTACTATGGGGGGAATGAGTACACTCTCCCTAGTACTCCGAGTCGCTGGTACTTCTCCTAAGGGTACCCTACACGATTGACCTGAGGGCTGAGCCAGCAGTCAGGAGGGTAACTCAAGTATCCTTGGCAGTACCCTCTAGGGTTTGAAGGGTACTCTGGGAGCATACTCTCAGGGTTCTGGAGGGCTCTCGGAGTATTTTGAGGGCTACCCTTAGGGTCTTGAAGGGTGCTCGGAGGGTTTTGAAGGGTACCCTTAGGGTCTTGGAGGGTATTCAGAAGGTTTGGAGGGCTCGGAGGGTCCAAAATGAATACGTATTGGAAGCCTCCAAGACGCTTCCAGTACTCGAAAGCCCTCATACTCGAGGTACTCTTCTAGATACTCGGGATACTACTCCAGACACTCTAAACCCTCTCTAGGACTAGCTTCTCAACTAATACGCGAAAATATCGAGCTTTATGATCCGAAAGAGGGATGAAGAAGAAATACAGCAATAATATGAGAAGAATGCTTTGGGGGAGATGTATACTGTCCAGCTATCGCAAACCGAGAAAGAAGATTGGATAAAGAACGCCAGAGTGAACTCGAGGTATCCGCGCGATCTTTTTTGAGATGATGAACAAACCACATTGAGTCTTGTTGCAGTGTTCAACCCTCTAATTGAACACCGATGAATCTCTGTGTCCACAACACGGGCTGGACATGTTGAATACTGATTTTCAAGTGCATTTATTTTGAAGAAATATCTCTATTCGCTAGAATAATCGATTGGGCGAGCATAACAGTTGCGCAAGTTGTTGGCTCTCAATTTTCTGAACGTCCTTGACGCATTCATAGCGGGAGCCTACATGATAACGATCCCATTACTGCTAGTTGAGCGCAATATCGACCTCACTACCATCGGAGTCATATTCTCCGCTTTCCCGGTGGTGTTCCTAGTAAGCAGAATGCTTTTCGCATCTGCAGCAGACAGCATAGGGCTCAAGAAATTCTTCAAAATGGATGCTCTAGGCAATCTTGCCTCTATAGTCCTCTACGGAATTTCATCATCTCCCTTCTCATTCACTGTGGCAAAAGGAGCTCAGGGAATCAAAGAAGCTTCACTCTGGGCTGTGAACAGAAATGCCGCTTATGAGATCACCAGCAGTGAACACCCTGAAATGGTAACTTCCACGATCCTATTCATCCGAGCTTTGGCAATTGCAGTCGGAGCGATTGTTTCGGGGTTTCTGATATTCTGGGTAGGGTTTCACTGGCTCTTTGCACTCTTGGCCATCATTTCAGTTTTGATTTTTGTTCCTGCTCGCAAGCTTGACATCGGGCAGAAGAAGAAGCTGAATCTTGGCGAGCTCCTCGAGAAACTTGATCCAAGATCTGTTGATCATAAGATCTGGCGAACATCTATGGTAATGAGCACATACGTAGCTGCCTCCACGCTTGCTGTAGGTTTTGTTCTCCCAACATTTCTACTATCAACAGGCCTTGGATACTGGGAGATAGGCATGATATTTGCTGCATACGTCGGTGTAGGAGCGCTACTGCTTCCGGTAACCCTTCGAAAAGTACCGTCTATCAGAAACACAATTTTCATTCAGGCGCTTCTCTATTTTCCTGCGGTCCTGTTGATTCCGCTTGTGGGAGGTAATCTGATGATAGTCATGGTCATAATGATGGCGTTGGGTGAGTCAACAAGCTACATAATCTGGGAGTCTTTGGTAAGCAGGGCCGTTGGGAAATGTGAAAACCTAGCTACATCCATAGGTTTTTTGCACGTACCCTCGAACCTCGTCCTGATACCTGCATATCTGCTAGCGGGTCTGTTGGTCGATAACTTCGGATACGTGCCCCCTTTTTGGATGGCGGGTTTTCTTTTTCTTGTCTACTCAATTGCCGCTTGGCAGGATCTGAAAGCTGATCCTGAAAGCTGAACAAACTCACCAGTATTCTCTGCGCCAGACGTTGTACGGACAGGTACGCCAACAATAGGGTCCGTTCTTGTACTGACATCCTCGACATTCAATTCTTCCGAAACGAGACTGTTTACTCATGTCCTCGTCCTCCTACGACGTCTATCCCTGTAGCACTAGTCAGGAATTAAGTATGATCTACGAATAATCTGACAATTTGAATCTGGAATGAGGAACCTGAATTCAATCTTGGATTCAGTTCAGGGATTGCTGGCTGCAGAGAACGTTGTGAGGAGACCTGTTCTTCTGGACTGGTTGTCCCAGCTGATTCGGACATGTTTCATTTGGAGAACACACCTCCGAGGATTCGCCTGTCTCCGAGGTTTGGCAAATGTTTAAAGTACTAGCAGAGCCTATGACTTCTGGAATCAGAGCTGTTCGGGGAAATCGAAGACCAAAGAGAAGGATGTCTCGAATCTAAGAGTGGTTATATTGGAGGCCTCCAGCGTCCAGCAACAGACGGCTTACGTGAAGGCTGTTTCGCTGCGTGAGATTGATGATGTGGCTAAGATTCAGTCAGAAGTCAAACTGGGCAATATTCTCATAGTCCGTATCACACCGCTGGCGAAGAAGAGTGTGGAAGATACGAAGAAGGCAATCAATGAACTCTGTGATTATGTGAAGGAGATTAAGGGTGACATAGCGAGACTTGGAGAGGAAAGGATAGTCATAACTCCTTCAACGGTAAGGATTTGGAGAAGTGAACACTCGATTCCCAAGGGATCTGCCACATCTGCACTGAAGCGAAGAGCTGTAAGAAACTAGAAAGAAATCCGCTTTACTCTAGTGCAGTCTCAAGGTTTCTAGAATGTCTGGTGCCGATGCTCGGGTCTTCAGCATTCTACCGAGATTATAGGCGATGTTATCGCATTTCTTCCTTTCTCCGTGTCCAACAATTACCCTAGAAGGTCTTGGAGACATCCTTTGAACAAATGAGAGTATCTGGTTTCTATCCGAATGACCTGAGAATCCTTCAACGAATTCTACCTGCGCGTTCATTCTAACCGCTTCTATTTTTCCATTTGATCCCAAGAGAGAGAGCTCCTTAATGCCATTCTTCACTCGGTTTCCAAGAGTCCCCTCAACCTGATAGCTTACAAAGATCAACGTATTCTTCTCGTCGGATGACAAGCGTTTGAAATAGTCTATCGCAGGTCCACCTTCAAGCATACCTGACGTGGCCAAGATGACACATGGCCCACCTGCGACTATCTCTTCTCTCTCACTTGGATGGTTCACTACTGTGAAGTAATCTGATTGGAATGGATTGATGTCTTGATGGAGTATCTGATCCCTGATGTCTCGAGCCAGATATTCCGGATAGGCCGTATGAATCGCCGTGGCTTCAGAGATCATTCCTTCTATGTAGACCGGGAGTTCTTTCATCCATTTGTTCTTCATGTATCTGTCAAGGACCAGCATAATCTCTTGAGCTCTTCCAACCGCTGGAAGAGGAATGAGAATCTTCCCGCCTCTCTCAGCCGTTTCGTTGACGATTGAAGTAAGTCTCTCCTCCACGCCTTCTCGCTCTGGCATGAAGTCTTCTGGTCCACCGTAGGTGCTCTCTATTATGAGGGTTTCAACCCTCGGGTAGACTGACGAAGCTGATTCCAGAAGCATTGTTCTTCCAAACTTGAAGTCGCCCGAGTACACTACATTGTGCAAGCCTTCACCAATATGTAGGTGAATGATCGATGATCCAAGTATGTGTCCGGCATTGTGCAATGTGAGTTTCATATCTGGAGCGACGTCGGTCACAACACCATATTTCAAAGGTATGGTGTGCATTACCAGTTCCTTGACGTCTTTCTGATCGTAGGGCGGGTATGTCCCCTCTCTTGTAGCAACATCAAGATAGTCAAGTTGAAGGAGTGTCATCAAACTGGCAGTTGGCTCTGAACAGTAAACTGGACCATCATAACCGTACTTGTAGAGGAAAGGCGCCATACCACAATGGTCCATATGTGCATGAGATATTACGACTGCATCGAGTCTATCCAATGCGAATTGATTGATATCAAACCTGGGAAAAATTTGTACGGGATTCTGAGGGCCGGGATTAACCCCGCAATCGAGCAGGACCATACTCTCGTCGGTTTCGATCAGCACCGAGGAGCGGCCTACCTCGTGGAATCCACCCAACGGAGTCATTCTAACAGTGCTCGTTCTCGTTATGGTGGGTCTGAAGATTCTCTCGCCCACGTCGCGTAGGATTCTGCTTCTCTCCTCACTCTCGGCATGTAGTATGTGTCTCGAACTCGTAATGATCTTAGACGCCATTAACGGTCCACGTAGAACACGTGGACGCCATGCGGTCGCCTTGATGATCTCCTGAAGAGTTAGACCATCTTTTCCTATCGCTAGTCCAGGTTTCTTTGCTTCAATAACTACTTCTCCGAGACTTGGGTCGAAAGTTATGTTGGTGATATCCGCTTCGGCGGGCACTAGGTTTCGAATCAGCTTTTCGGCTCCAGCCTCGGGCACGCGTATTGACGGATCGGATCGGATTACAATGCGCTTATGAAGCAAGTTGACGATGTCCGTCACAATGTAGCTCTGCTCGATAAGCAGTGTGACGTTCTTTACGTAGATGGCTAGGCGCGGTCCCTCGAATTCTATCCGTGTCACTTCAGCCTCTTTGGGCATATGCTCAAGTATGGTTTCTCGAATCTTGACATGAGTATCGTTGATAGGACTCTTCAACTGTTCGTCCTCTGAATCGGAAACGTGAGAACTGCGGCTCTAGGCTTTGGCCTCGGTGATCGATTTCTTCTCCTCTTCTGTGAGTTCTTTGTATCCTTTGCTGCTGATTATTGCCACGTCGAAGCTGTCACCACTCGCAGCGTCTCGTTTCATTGCTGAAACCACTGCCTTAACCACTATCGGCAGAGTATCTTTGACCATCAACCCATCTTTCAGTTGCGATTCCAAGACGCCGTAGACGATCGGTGATCCTGACCCTGTGGAAACGTATTTCTCTTCAGTCACACTGCCCAAGGGGTCAAGTTGGAAGATTCGAGGTCCAGAATCGTCTACCCCAGCAATCAGAGCTTGGAGAAGAAACGGAACATATCTAGATGAGAACAAGAGATTTGCAACAAGACGCGCTGCTGCGCCTATTGGGATCGGTTTCCTATTTTCAAGTTTGTACAGTTCGGCATTTGCTTTCAAGATCTCCACAACGTTCTGCGCATCTCCAACTGCGCCTGCAATCGTCATTGCGATGTGATCATCGATCTTGTAGACTTTCTTCGCGTGCTTGCTGGCTACGAAATATCCCATGGTTGCTCTGGTGTCAGTTGCGAGCACCACTCCATCTTTGCAGATGACGCCGACGGTTGTTGTGCCTTTAAGCACTTTGTCAGATGTGTTGTATGCATACATTCCGTTCACCCTCTAAAGGATCGTCAAAAGATCCTTGTCGAAGGACTTTAGAAGCGCGCCCGAGAAGTTATAGCACGCCACTATGTCACCAATTAGGACACCTTAAAAACGTTTCGAGCAAGAAAGGAAGCATTCTAGATGACCATCACAGTAGTTGGAGTGAAACAAGCAAGACCCGGGTATACATTTCTTTTCAGCGGACCCGCAGATTCGTGTCGTCAATGCGAATACTATCGGGCATGCAGTGGAAGTCTGGAAAGCGAAAGAGTGTACAGGGTTACGAAGGTTCTCAAAAAGGAACTTCCTTGCATCCTCGAGTCCGATAAGGGCAGAGTCGTTGAGGTTGAGGAATCCTCGAAAGAGGTTCTCGTTGACTCGAAGTCTGCGATAGCAGGTGCCATCATAACGTTGAGTTTGACCGACTGCAAGAGATACGAATGTAAGAACAGGGACCGATGTTTTCCTCTTGGGCTTCTGGGAGGGGACAGGTGCAAGATCCTACAAGTTGGAGATGAGATTACTTGTCCGCTCGGGCCTCGGCTTGTTTTGGTTTTGGCTCAGCGGGAGCCGGCGGTTTCTTGAAGGACTCCACATAGGAGACTTTCTCGAATTCTGGCATAAATTTGTGAAAGTCAGACGCTATGGACCGTTTTGCTAGTTGTATCCCTTCGAGGAAGTAGGCTTCCTCAGGTACTTCGATGACCATCTGCTCTGATAATGTGAGTACAAACTTCTCAGCAGGAACATCAGGAATCTTTCTATGAATAATGGCGCGTGCCTTATCCTGTTTGCTTTCAAGTATCTTCTCTACTTTGAGGTCGTAGACGAGGGTTTTTCCAGCCAGGGGATGATTGAAATCGACTTGGACTCTTCCAGCTCCAACAGATCTTATCATGGCAGGTTTACGATCTATTTCAACCTGCATTCCCGGAGCTGGCTCGAAACCTTCTTTCTTGAATCTTCTAAGTGGCAACAACTTTAGCTTTGAAGGATCCCTTGTTCCGTAGGCTTTCTCTGGGGAGATCTCAAGCGTTGTCGTCTTGTCAACTTCAAGCCCAACAAGGCCTTCGTCAAGACCTTTGGGAACCCAGCGTTCACCTGGGATTAGAAACATGGGCTCGTAGACATGTTCTTTCTTCTCGTCTTCATGCCCGTGTTCGTGGTGAAGCCCTGCTTCCTTAGCAACGGATTCTATCGTTGTCTCTACTACTTCACCACTTTCTTTCACTTTGCATGTGTAGTTTGCGAGAATGAAATCGCCATTCTTGGTGGGCATTCAAATCGCCTAGGGAAGTAGCCTCATTCAAGGCACTCTACTTTAAGTTTTCTCACTATGTCTGCTTGAGCCGTTCGGCCATATTACACGAACTCGAGAAGTCTAACATTCAAGGAGTCTGCCAGTTCAATTTGCGAGTAGAACCAGTTTTGAGCTGGACCTGGGTTCACGATAATCGTTCCTCCAATCTCATCTGTTCCTCGTGCTTCGTGAACATGCCCGCATACTACTAGAATCGGCTGGAAGGCTTCTATGAAGTCTCGGATGGCCGTGCTTCCCACATGTACGCCTGAACGGGTTAGATCGATTGAAGTATTCTTTGGTGGTACATGAGAAACCAATACCGTTTTGGTGCTATCGCAGTCCTTAGCTCCTTTCTCAAGGATCTGACGAATCTCCTCTTCAGTGTTCTCGAAAGGTGTCATGAACGGTCCTCTGACAGCGCCACCTACTCCTGTGAAAGAGACATCGCCAATTCTCTCGCATCTCCCATGTATGCACTTGAAAGTTTGTGGATACTCAAAGCTTGCCAGTTCATGTGTATCCATGTTTCCAGGAACGAAAAAGATCGGAATGTTTGCACTCGAAAGTCGTTCGAGCACTGACAAAGCTGAGCTTCTACTGGAAACTCCTAGATCGCCCGAAATTAGTAACAGATCTGGTTTCTCAGCTTCCACAATTTTCTTTGCCTTATCCACGGCTATCGAGTTGCCGTGAAAGTCAGAGAAAGCCATAATTCTCATTGGAGAACCAGCGGCCTGCAACCCAAACAGCTTCGGAAAGAAACCAAAATGCTTCCGGAAAGAGTTGGTTCGTAGTTTCTAGAGCGACCCAACTACCTCTTCAAGATTTGCTAACATTTCCTGAATGGTTTCGAACGGCACATATCCCATGTTGCCTATTCGGAATGTGGTTTGTTTCACTGGACCGTATCCTTTGGCCAACTCAAACCCTTTGTCTCTCATCTTGTAATACACGTCGTCTCCCTTTACACCTTCAGCCGTCTTTATGGCCGTGATCGTCGGACTCTCGTAGCCTTCTTTCGCAAGAAGCCCAAGCCCAATCCTCTTGACGCCCTCTCTGACCATCCCAGAGCGTTTCCTGTACATTTCGAGCCATTTCGCCTTGCCCATCTCTTCCATTTTTCCAAGCATCACGTTAAGCCCCATCATCTGAGGTATGGGTGGCGTGGACGGCGTTCCTGTCTCCTTCTCTTGGTACTTCTTGTACATGGCCAGATCAAAGTACCAACCTTTCTCCTGCATCTTTTCGGACAATTCAAAGACTCTGTCGCTGAATGCCCCCATGGCCAATCCTGGTGGAACACCGAAGGCCTTCTGTGAACTCGAAAAGACGATATCGATACCCCATTCATCGAATTTGATTTCTGCTCCGCCCATCGCGCTGACCGCGTCTACAAACAGGAGTTTGTCCTCTTTCTTCACGATTCTCGCAAGCTCAGGAAGCGGGTTCAAAACACCTGTGCTGGTTTCATTGTATGTTATGGAAACGGCTTTGACGTTATGTTTCTCCATCGTTTCTTTCATAACCTTGGGATCTACGTGCTCTCCTGGTTTGAAATCAAGATAGACCACTTTTCTACCATTGCTCTCAACAACTTCTCGGTATCTTTCGCCGAAGGCACCGATACTCGTGACCAGAATACTGTCTCCCCTATTGACGCAGTTTCTTACTGACGCTTCCATTATTCCTGTGCCAGAAGCAGGAAACAAAAGAACCGTCTTGTTCGTCTCAAGAAGCCTTTGGAGTCTCTTGATTAGCTCCTCGTGGAGCGTTTTGTATTCGCGACTCCTGTGACTGTACATCTGAGATTTCATAGCTTCCAGTACTTCTGGAAAACAGCTCACTGGACCGGCAGTAAACAACTTCCTTGCAGCCAAGACTCTTCCTATCCTTAGACCTTCTGCATCTCGATTGGGAATCACGATAGATGAGACAACTTATAAAAACTCTCTCGAGAGAACTTCGAGTATCATATGATCTGCAATTCATGAGAGTGAGTCGATAGCATGTCCATCATCACCTTGCTTTCAGATTTTGGATTGAAGGATAGTTACGTTTCAGAAATGAAAGCAGTCACTCTATCCATTAATCCTAAGGCGGTTCTCGTCGATATTACACATGAAGTTCCCAAGTATGACGTTAGATTCGGAGCGTTCGTGCTTGCTTCCGCCGCACCTCATTTTCCAAAAGGAACCGTACACCTGGGAATAGTTGATCCATGCGTGGGGGGCAAACGAAAACCAATAATCATCAAGACGAAGAGAGGCACATATGTGGGGCCGGACAACGGAATTCTGATCTTGGCGGCGAAGAACGATGGGATTCTTGGGGTTTTTGAGATAACTGAGAAGAAATACTTCGAAAGAAAGGTCTCGCCCACATTTCACGGTCGTGATTTGTTCAGTCCGGTGGCAGCCCACATTTCAAAAGGTGTACGTGCCGAAAAGATCGGCACGCCGTTCGAATCGTATCTACAGCCAAGCTTCACTTCCGTACACGTCAGGAATGGCCTCTTGGACTGCGAGATCATCCATACAGATTCTTTTGGAAATGTCATCACGAATTTGAAAGTCGTAGATCTGTCAAGACTTGGTGTACGCTTTGGAATGATGATTAGTCTGGGCAAACGCAGATTTCCTTTTCTTCGAACATATTCAGAGACGACTAAAGGAACACTTGTTGGACTCATAGGAAGCCACGGGTTTTTCGAGATAGCAGCGAATCAACGAAGCGCAGCTGAACTGCTTGATTTGGAAGTTGGAAAAAGGCTCAGACTAAATGTCGTGAGTTAGGTTTGTCGCTTAGAGCCAGTTCTTGAATCCTCTGAACGCCTTCAACCTCTTTTATGAATTTGGCCACGGATTTGGGGACGAGTGACTGCCAATCCTCTCGGTCAAGCATGCGACTTCGGATCTCGGTAGCCGAGTATTTCTCTCTGCTGAAGAACGGGATTGGCTCAACTTCCATACCCGCCTCTTTGAAAAGTCTCTTCGTTAGAGACTCATTCGAGAAGACCACACTGAAGCTTGGAGTAAGAGCCTTGATGTGATCAACCCAGATACAATGATAGTTTATGTCCTCAACGGGGATGATGAAATAACTCGAACGTTCAAATCTGGCCTCGTCGAGCGCAGCCTTGATCATCATAACCCTTTCGCCAGCAGTGAACGGATCGGAAACAGTGTGACTATACTGAGCACTTCCAATCACCACTACCATCTGCTCCACCTTCTTCATAGCGTACTTTGCAGCTTCAAGGTGACCAAGATGAAAAGGCTGGAAACGTCCAACGAACAGCCCACGAGAAACCGCGCCTCTCAAGTCCCATCACTCTACTTGACATTCAGGACACATGTTCTTGAGACTTTCTCAAATAAATTCGACGCAGAAATCTAGTTGAATCTGGGAGAAACAGCCTGATTCTTGGTGGAAAAACAAAAAAAGACATCTGAACGATCATCAGGTGCATGTATTGAAGGAGAAAGTAAATGACTATTGAGATCCCCGGTGACATGCTTGAAGGAGGCGGACAAATAGTTAGAACGAGCGTTGCTCTGTCAGCGCTTTTGGGGAAAAGCGTTCGTGTTGCGAACGTTCGAGCCAAAAGGACTCCTCCGGGACTTAAGGCGCAACATGTGACCGGCGTGAGAGCCGTTGGCGCTCTTTCGAAGGCGGAATATAGAGGTCTTGAAATTGGTTCCACAGAGTTCACATTTGAACCAAAGGGTAGGATGGCTGGCCAGTTCAGGTTTGACGTTGGAACAGCCGGCAGTATTCCACTGGTGTTGCAGGCACTTTTGCCAGCCGCGGCGTTTTCTCCGGGCATGTTGGAAGTTGAGGTCACCGGGGGAACAGATGTCAATTGGAGTCCCACGATCGACTACCTGAGGTTTGTTCAGCTCCCCCTATTAGCTGGAATGGGTTACGAGGTTGAGTTGAAACTCCTTAGACGGGGGCATTATCCAAAAGGAGGGGGGAGAGCTGTTGTTTCAATCGACCCCCCAAGAAAGCTTCACGCGATTCAATTCACGAATCAGAATGATGTCTTGAAGATCCGTGGAATCAGTCATTGTGTCAAATTGCCGAAACATGTGGCTGAACGACAGGCAAGAGCCGCCGAAGAAGTTCTCGAGAAAGCTGGTTATTCGGGCACTATAGACGTTGAATCGTATGAGGTTGGAAATGATCAACACTTGGGACCTGGAAGTGGCATTCTTCTTTATGCAATGACTGGTTCAGGCGCAATCGTTGGAGCCGATGCGGTTGGGGAGAGAGGAAAAACTGCTGAAAAGGTTGGGTCAGAAGCTGCCGAGAAACTTGTCTCAGAAATGAATGCTGGAACACCTGTTGATAGGCATATGGCTGACATGTTGATCCCCTACATGGCTGTTGCTGATGGATTGTCAAGAATTTCAACTTCACAGATTAGCTTGCACACGTTGACGAACATTCGGATAACGGAACTTGTGGCCGGAGTTCAGTTCAAGGTAAATGGAGAGTTGGGCAAACTAGGCGCCATTGAAGTCAACGGTATAGGTCTCACCTCATGAGTCTAAACGAGGTGCACGTTGTCTCTTCTGCCAAAGGATCTCTCCGGTCCTGATGTTCTGAACAGTGATTATTCTGTGGAAGGGTATCTGAATCTCATCATCAACCTCTGACAAGGAGAACCATGAATTTCCAATCTTTTTTATTGAAGTGAAGGGTATCTTTTTGGAGTCTGATGGAGCTCCTCGGTGGACGTATGTGACTAGATAGTCCTTTGGGTTCGCCTTGTTGTCCCACAGAATCTTGTTGAGGATGTTTTTTAGAGGATGCAACCTACATCGCTTGAGCATTCTAATCGTGCGACTGCACATCAGATTTAATAGGTCGATGCCTATTTAATGCGATGATCGATTCTGGAGTGTGCCAACTTATGAGTCAAGAAGTGTTCATGCCCGGAGCGACAACTCTAGGACTAGTCTGCAAAGATGCAGTAATTCTGGCATCCGAGAGAAGGGTATCCTACGGATACTTTGTAATGAGCAAATCCGGCAAGAAAGTGTTCAGGATCACCGATACAATTGGCGCGGCGTGTGCAGGGCTTGTGGCAGATATGCAGATTCTGATGCGTGAGGCAAGCGCCTACATTCGCATATACAACTACGAAACCAGAAGAGATGCCGGAGTCAAGTCAACCGCCAAGCTGATGGCCAGTCTACTGTTTCAGCGACGAATGTTCCCATACCTGACACAGACAATAGTGGGAGGAGTAGACAGTAGCGGACCAAGCTTGTACGTGCTCGACCCGTTAGGTTCCGTGCTAGATGACAAGTACGCTTCAGTTGGAACAGGATCCGAGATTGCCATTGGTGTCCTTGAATCAGAATACAAGGATGACATGAGCATCGAAGAAGCAAAGAAGGTTGTTGCAGACGCGTTCAAATCAGCGGTGGCCCGAGATGTTGGTAGTGGTGAAGGAGCAGACCTCCTCATCATGACGAAAGATGGCATAAAGGAAGAATCACTGAAATTCGCCTGATTCAATTCGATAGTCGACGGTCTTTTCTGACCTAGGTTAACTAAGTATATGTGTTTCCAATAGAAATTGGCATAGTGAACTTTTTGCAGAGTTGTGTCACGGCTGAACTCGCCGAAGTTCTAAGAAGGCAGAAGTATCAGACCGTTGGCAGACATTCCGCTGCAAAGAAATGTCATTGGTTGCACAAGAGTCTCACCGAGAATCACCCTTGCTACAAGCAGAAGTTCTACGGAATTCAGAGTCATCGCTGCCTACAGATGACTCCGACACTGATCTGTAACATGCGATGCAAGTTCTGTTGGAGGATCCAGCCCGACGACTTCTCAATCCCATGGACTGTCTCCGCAGGGACCGAATGGGACGATCCTAGGAAATTGGTTGAGGAATGTTTCAAAGCACAACTGAAGATCCTGAGTGGCTACAATGGTCAAGTCTTAGAGGGAAAAGTGGATCCTGAGAAATATTTTGAAGCTCTTCACCCTCGACATGTTGCCATAAGTCTAGATGGAGAACCAACGCTCTACCCGAGTCTAGGGTCGCTGATACATGAATTCAAGAGAAATGGACTTACCGTTTTCCTTGTTACAAACGGAACCAATCCCAAAGTTCTTGAATCACTGAATGAAGAACCCTCACAGCTGTACATTTCTCTTTGTGCACCTGACCCATCGACATTTGTCACAGTCTGCAGACCGTCTATTCCTGATGCTTGGGAAAATCTTATGAAGACTCTCTCCATGCTTCCAAGTTTTTCATGTCCTACAGCCATCCGCACGACCCTTGTTAGGGACCTGAACTTGAATAGTCCAGAAGAGTACGCCAAGCTGCTTCGACCGGTCACACCAACATATGTTGAGCCCAAGTCCTACATGTATGTTGGATATTCCCGAAGCAGACTTTCTCTCGACTCAATGCCAAGTCATAAGGACGTTGTCGATTTTTCTAGGAAACTCGCAGCCGAGATGTCGTACAAGATCTTGGATGAATCTTCAGAGAGTCGGGTGGTCTTGTTGAGCAGGCTCGAAAAATCTATCAAGATATCTTAGCTGTTCCCAAATGGTTTATCCCAGCGTTCAACTGCTAATAGAGTCTCTGAGTGTGAAGATTTGCTCGACAAGAAAGACTTAGAAAAGATACAGGAGGAACTCGAAGACTACGATCTTACACGGGAGAAGATGTTTGAATCCTCAAGGGCGGCGACTCGACTCTCGGGTTGGGCAATTGTCCAACTTCATAGAAATGATGTGAAAGATGCGGAGGAGACGCTAGAGAAAGCGAAAGGAACACTCACAGGCCTCAGGAGACTGCTGGTTGCACGCTCTGAACTGAACTCTGCTCCAACAGTTGTCGTTGCCTTTCAGGAATACACAGAGGCAAAGCTACTTCATGGAATAGTCACAAAGCGGAAACTCCTTTCGCGGAAACAGATTGGTGTTGAAATCTTGCCTTACCTGCTAGGCCTTCTAGATTTCATTGGCGAGCTCAGAAGAATGGTGTTGAATAATCTGAGAAAAGGTGAAGCAAGGGAAGCAGAGAAGAACTTTGCTTTGATGGAAGACGTGTACGAAGATCTTTACTCGATCGATCATACAGCAATCATACCAAACTTCAGACATAAGATGGATATCGCTAGAAAATTGATTGAATCTACAAGAGGGGACGTCGTAACCGAGATCAGGAGACTCTCCCTTGAAAACACCGTCAAGGACTTGAGCGACGTCCTAGCAAGAAAGAAATGAATGAAAGTTGGGTCAAAAGACCTCAGAAGTTCCCGATCTTGATGAACTCACTCCAAGCGAACCATTCTTGTTTGAGAAAGCAGTCACTATCCAGAAGAGATTCTCTCATCTTGTAAGAAAACGATCTGGGTTACCAAGGAGAATACTGCTTGTTGCTGGTGTCGATGTCGCGTACTCCGATGACTCATCCTTCGCAGCTTCGGTACTCGTAGACTACAAAGACCTCAAGCCGATCGAATCGCAGTATGCAGAGAGTCATGTCAAGGTGCCCTACCGTCCGGGTTTCCTCGGGTTCAGAGAAGCTCCCATCATGACCGAGACTGTCAGAAGACTTAGCAGAAAACCGGATGTAGTACTTGTTGATGGACATGGACTGGTGCATCCGAGAAGATTCGGTTTGGCTTGCCATGTTGGTGTCCTATTGAACATTCCGACGATTGGAGTAGCGAAGAATGCATTCTTTGGCAAAGTTCGTGGAGACCGAATATTGGACAAGGACAGACGTGAGATCGGGGCAACGATCAAAGTTGGGAAGAAGATTCTATACGTAAGCATTGGTCATAAGGTTTCATTGAATGCTGCCATTCGAATAGCGAAGCATTGCCTAGCAGCGAAAGAGGTTGGACCCCTTAGACTGAGCCATGAAGAAGCGACGACAATGGCGAGGAAGATGAGAACTTGAGGGCGAACTTGTTCCACACGTTGTTCAAGCTTGTAGAGATGGGCGTTCACAATGGGCACGTCATGTTTACGACGAATCAGATGGCGAAGAGTGCTGGAACATCACAGCAAACCGCTTCCAGAAGATTGATTGAACTCGAAAAACTGGGATTGATAACAAGACTAAGGACCCCTGACGGGGAGAGTATTCGGCTCACCGAAGAAGGCAAACGTGAACTCAAGACTGCATACATGACGCTCAAGCGGGCAGTCGAGCCTCCACCTAAGGAACTGGTTTTGGAAGGAGAACTATTCTCAGGACTCGGAGAAGGAGCTTACTACATCCATCAGCCGGGCTACAGAGAACAATTCAAGAAGAAGCTTGGGTATGACCCGTTTCCTGGAACGTTGAATGTTAGGCTAGGAAAACGATTCTTTCCAGAGAGAACACTTCTAGAAGCGATGCCATTCACGTCGATAGATGGTTTCAGAGATGGAAAACGTAGCTACGGACCGGTAAGATGTTATCGCGTCTTGATTAACGGAAAAGCTCGAGCGAACGTAGTGACAGCGTTGAGATCTCATTATGGCGAAGAAATATTGGAGATAATTGCTCCAGTGAATCTTAGAGAGAAGCTTGGACTCAAAGACGGCGATAGGGTTTTCGTCAGAGTTTCCCCCAGCTCTCAATGACACGTCTCTTTATCTTTGAGGAACTAAGGTCGGGGCTCCCAAACCTTCGCACTTGGATCACCTTGATCTTAGAACCATTCTGTCTGACCACTCTCTCTACAGCCTTCTTCACTTCGTCTTGATCATAGCCTAATGCTATGATGTCTGGCTTCACCTTCCGAACAATCTTCCTTATGCTGAACTTTCTGAATCCAAGAAGTGCTTTGTCAACGGGTTTCAGACTTGCGACAAGTGCTCGCCTCTCGTTCTCAGACATCACTGGTTTCTTGCCCTTCAATCTTGCAGCGGTCTTGTCCCTAGCAATAAGCACAATTAGCTCCGAGTTTCTTCCACCAAGTCTTTTCGACTCCTCCAAAAATCGCAAATGCCCGTAATGAAGGAGATCGAACGCACCGGTAGCGAGCACTATGTTCTTCTTTCTCATTGTTTCGTCAACAGAGAGCTTGTAGCTTAACTCGTTTACGGTCGCCTTTCTCATTCAGCTCGTTGTCCAATTGAATGCATCTAGATTTGAGCGTAGTCTTTGCTCTGCCAAGATAAATTGATAATCTTGAGGAACTTCATGGCATCAAGAAGCCCCTCTGCATAAGAGATTGACGCCAAGGATGTTGTGGTTTTGCCTTCCTGAAGATAGAATCTTGCGTCAGAAACGTAACGCTTGACTGTGTCCAAGACGCTTGTAAGATCGCGCCTTGTGATGCTTGTCGGCAGATTAGTCGAAGTCAAGTTCTCAAGAGCTCTCTCGACATTTTGAATGTACTTTTCCGCTCGTTCACCTGCGTCCTCGTTCATCGACCGACCTCCAAGATTTCTTTGCCAGTATCGGCAAGGAGTTCAAGGGTTTCTGCTTCCATGAAGTGAAGCCGCCCTGGAAAAACAAGCGAGTGAGGGGGACCTCCGAAATCGTGATGAATCAAGTCTTTGACTCTACCGCCTTTGACTCTGGAGTCGTCCGATCCTACACGAGCTAGTCCAACCGCAAGTCTATCTGCACTGACCACACGCTCATGCCTTTTTCCTTCGACCACTAGGAGTTGCTCAAGTGCCTCCTTTATCAGCAGATACTTGCCCAGGTCGGCCTTGAAGTCCAGAAGGACCAACGTGTGCAGGCCTCTTTCGCCATTCTCCTTTATCACATCGTATGGTGTCTCCGACGGTTTGCCAGATTCAACCATGGGAACTGTAACAGTTTTTCCAAACTTGTAGCTCTGAAGCCCCGTTGCGCTAGCGATTGCTGATGCCACTGATACTCCATAAACTACGAGGGTTCCGATTCCTTTTTTCGCAGCACGCAACCGCAGGTCCACATGGGTTGTTGCGGTCATAGAATCTCCTGGAACAAGCAAGGCCACTCTGCTTTTCTCCGCAAGTTTCAGGACTCTCTCTTCGGCCTTTTCCTCTATGTCCGCCCTTGAAAGGAGTTCAACATGTTTCCCAACTAGTTTCTCCAGACCGTTTGTTGACAATCCTGGCATGAAGCTTGTGTAGAACTCAGCGAAGACGAAGTCTGAGGCTCTAGCTATCTCGAGACCTCGAAGCGTTATTCCACGTTCGTCATGCAATCCCAAACCGATGAATGTGAGCATGAAGACTATTCTCCATATCCTGAGGATTCTGAACAGAATCTGATGTATGATCAGATTTTACTGTTGCCTTTTTGGAGACATCTTGGATCGTAGGAAGAGAAACACTTTAAGCGACAAAAGATCATCAGAAGCGACGTCGGGCCCGTAGCTCAGTCCGGAAGAGCAGCGGTTCAACATCAACTGTTGGGCTGAAGCTCTTAACCCGAAGGTCGCGGGTTCAAATCCCGTCGGGCCCGCCACATCATAGCGTGCCTGAGTAGAGCGAATTGCAGTGAGCATTCTCTGAGTATCGATGCCACGCTCTTGCATGGCCTGACCGCCAATTCCATCTATCCAATGAACATTGGGTCAAAGGACTCGTTGCTGAACAGACTTCTCGTCATTGCGGTCTCTCTACTTTCATTAGTATTTTGAATTCTTCTAGAGTCTTGGACCAATCCTCAATGCTTTTCTTGCCTGCCTTACCACAAGCGTCCCAGAACTCCCCCGCATTCTCAAGAATCGCGGCTAATCGTCTCCAAAAGAGAAATGGTATCTTGAAATCCAATTTCTGTTTGAAATCTTGATCTCCAGGCTCTTTAGTGTTGTAATACTTGTCGGTCAACACTCTAACCTTGTCTCCGTGGGAGACACTTGTACGCTGATCGACGCGGACTGCTTTCTTCCTTCTTACCTTCTTTTCATCTCCCTTTACTTCAGCTTTCAATGTTTCAGGTCTCCATTCATCGAGCACCTTATTCATGGATCGCCAATATACTAGTCTTTCCTCGATGATATCGTTCGGGAGCATTCATTCAATTTCCCTATGGATCGGAGCTCTCTATTTCTCGACGAAACTGAGTCTCATATAACCGCGCATACAACCCTGCTTGCATTAGGAGTTCACTATGAGTTCCTCGTTCAACAATTTTTCCTTGATCCATCACGAGGATCAAATCTGCGGCCAAGATAGTGCTCAAACGGTGGGCGATCACAATGCAGGTACGTCCAGCCATGACCCGCTTGAGGGCCTCCTGGATCAATGCTTCGGATTCGCTGTCTAACGAGCTGGTCGCCTCATCTAGTACCAGAATGCGTGGATTCTTTAGAATCACCCGCGCCAGTGCCAATCGTTGCTTTTCGCCACCACTCAGTCGATAACCGCGCTCCCCGACAATTGTCTCATAGCGCTCCGGCAAACCCATCACAAAATCGTAGATGTTGGCCGCTCTTGCTGCACTTTCGATTTCGTCTTGCGTGGCCTCTGTCCTGGCATACCGCAAGTTCATCCGGATCGTGTCATGAAACAGATACGTCTCTTGCGTGACCATGCCGATCTGTGCAGTGAGCGAGGCGAGCGTCACGTCGCGTATATCATGTCCGTCAACCAGGACGCGCCCAGCAGTCGGATCGTAAAGACGTGGAATGAGATAGGTAAGTGTTGTCTTGCCTGCCCCACTCGGCCCTACCAATGCGACCAGATGCCCCGGTTCGGCGCGGAAGGATATATGCTCAAACACCTGGTCACGCGTCTCACTGATGGCGGCCAGTTTCTCGTTCCCAACCACGTTCTCGGAGCTTCGTTGTTTTTCCACTGAATCGCCAGAGAGCACTGCTTTGACATCCTGCATCTGGCCAAAACGCCGCACATCCTTGAGCAAGCCCTTCTCGTCCACCGTGTATCGGAATGCGACGTCGTCAAACTCAAGTACGCCACGAACATCATGCAATACATACGCTCCAGGTTTTGAGGCGATCTCGAGCGGCAGATCAAGTACTTCAAAGACGCGCTCGAAACTGACCATGGATGTGGCAAAGTCTATCGGTGCGTTGGTTAGGTTCTGCAATGCGCCATACAGGCTACCCAAGTATATACCCAATGCAACAATTGTGCCGATGGTGAGCGTACGCTGAATGACTAGGTAACCACCGATGCCATAGACCAGCGCCGTGCCGATCGCACTCAACAACCCCACGCTGACAAAGAAAATCGTACCCGTCACAACTCGCTGGACGCCGCCATCGCGTACCCGTGCGGCACGTTCTTCGAAGCGTTTATCTTCCTGGTCAATGCGCCCAAAGAGCTTGACCAACAATGCGCCACTGATATTGAGCATCTCGTTCATCATGGCGCTCATATTCGCAGTGAGATCCAGTTGGAGACGGGCAATCTCACGTAGGCGATTCCCTAACCGGCGTGCGGCAAGAAGGAATAATGGTAAAATAGCGATGCTGATCAACGTCAACCGCCACTCCAATGTGAACATCACAGAAAGCAATACCACTGTCTGGATGAAACTGATGATGATGTTAACGAAAGTGTTGCTGATGGCGTTCTGCGCGCCAACCACGTCGTTGTTAATGCGACTCATCATTTCGCCGACTTTTGTATGGGTGAAAAAGCTCAGAGACATCCGTTGCAGATGAGAGAAGAGAGCCGTGCGCAGATCATAGACTACGCCTTCGCCAACCCGGGCGTTGAGCTGCCGTTGCCAGACGTTGAGCGCGCCGGTCAAGAGGGGAATCGTAAGTAGTCCAACGATGAGCATGATCAGGCGTGACACGTTGCGCTCCGGTAGAGTGCGGTCGATAAGATCACGCATGATAAGAGGGGTCAGCAAAGAAAGGGCCGTGGTGACCAACGTAAGGATCAACATCCAGAGAATCCACCAGCGGTAGGGGCGAGCATAGTTCAAGACGCGCCGCAGCAAACTCCAGGTGACTTTTGGTCTCTCGTCGGGAGAGTTCGGAGAATAAGTCATTCGACCATGGGGCATCATAATGATTCACCGGAATTTCTTTCGATTTATGTGATATTACAGTAGACAACCATCTCTTTTCAAGCCAGCTAGGTAAAAGTGTGTATCTCCCGGTGCGAACCACCGTCCTCTTTGAATTGTGTGTGACAGCTTGGTCCGCGACGATTGTTTTCAGATGGGTTGGCTTAACGTTTGACAGAATAGCAATCGGGCTTTCAAAGGTTAAAGAGCAAGGGCAGATCTCTTTCACGGGATCTCATTGAAACGATTTCCGATAGAGAAAGCTCCCCGTGGGCGAGGCAGGAATGGAAAGGCATCTTATCCTGAGTTGGCTAATCAATGGTATTTGATAGGGATTTCACAGAAATATGGCCTTGATGCGCATGAGTTTCTTGCGTGTTTTCCAGACGCTTGGGCGCATGAAAAATCTTCGCATGGGGACTTCCTAGTTCATTGCCGCCAAAAAGAGGAAAACAGTGCTTTCTTTCTCGTGACTCGAGACGGAAAAGTGATCGCGCAACTTAGTCTGAGCGAGCCAGCTTTGAAACGTTTGGCAACTATTGATTTCAAAAGTTATCCATGGAACGAATCCACGCGAGACAATAGAAACATGAAAAATCTGGTCGACACGCAGATCAAAGATGTGGACGTGAATACCAAAAGGGCAAACTTGGAAGGACTGGTTGTTGAGAAATCGGCAACAAGGAGAGTCTATTCTAGATTCAGTGGTACTGCTCACAATCTATCGACTGCCATGATTCGAGACGAGACAGGATCGATTGGACTGTCGCTTTGGAACGATCAAATAGACACGGTTTCACTTGGTGACACGGTTCGGATTGAGAATGGACTAGTAAAATTCTTCAGAGGAAAATTGGCGGTGAGTGTCGGAAAGAAAAGCAAGCTGAACGTTCGCAAGCTAGCATATTGAGTGATGGCGGTTACATTGAATTGTGGCAATGTCAACTTGATGCATATTCGGACAGTTGGTTTGGGCCATAGTAGGCGTGTGTATTCGCCACTCTGCTAATTTTGTAGTGCGCGACCTTTACCTATTACGCGCGTTTTCTTGGCATTGAGATCCAGTAGGAGAAAGGTCGCTTCTGGGGTGTAAGCTATCGAGTTTTCAGATTTGATAACGATTGAACTTTTGCCTATTTCGCTAATCGTGATAGGAACTGTCTGCATTCCTACAGTAGCATGGAAATTCCCTTCTCTGACAGTGTCAGAATAGAAGGAGCTTTTCTTGAAAGAAAGCTTTATCGTTGTATCCGCCCTGGCGCTGTCAGGAGCACATAACATGGAACCTCGTTTCATCTCTTCATGGGCCGCGCCCTTTATTGCCAAACCGACTCTAGATCCCGCCTCAGCTTCCTCATACTCGTCATCTTGCATTTGTATAGAGCGTACCATTACTTCCTTGTTGGCGGGTAGCAATGAGAGCTTGTCGTATTTCCTTACGGTGCCTTTCTTCACGAATCCAAGTACAACTTCACCTACTCCCCTAACACTGAACGAGTGGTCTACCACCACCACGGTTGGAGATACTGAATCCCGTCTAGGATCAAGGGTCTTGAGAAAATTCAGTATCTTCACGACATCTCTTTCCTCAACAATGAAAGATTCGAGGGACGTACCTTTGCTT